>ENA-UOIV01002523-UOIV01002523.1-human-gut-metagenome-genome-assembly--contig:-C59-NODE-2523-length-12285-cov-14.163451_pt1 | contig 12285 bp, 11 predicted proteins | sample MGYA00242333_ERZ723880 | MGnify/ENA metagenome assembly ERZ723880 | reverse complement strand
TCAACCCTCACGCCCGTAAGGGCGTGTCAACCTTCGGGAATACAGGAAAGCACCGTCCCGATCCCGATCCCGACCGCGCCGAAAGGCGCTTGTCCACAGGGTGCTGACCCGCCGGTCCGGCACTTTCCCGTCCCCTCAAGTTTCAAAGGAGAACATCATGGAAAAGACCTTATCCACTAATAAAGAACGAACCATGGTTACAGACTGCTGCGAAACAGCCCTCCTGGCAGTGCTCATTGCCGTGAGCGGCACCTTCCGCATTCCCGGCATTGTGCCGGGCACGGAGTTCCAGCTGTCGGCGCCCATTGCTGTGGCCATCTGCGGTGTCTTCGGATTTAAGAAATATATCATCGCCGGCATTCTGGCTTCCCTTATGGGCCTTTCCCTGGGCACCTGCACCATTCTGAATGTGGCCATCCAGATGTCCTTCCGTCTGGGGGTAGGTGCCTTCTGGCTCCTTTCGGGATCTAACAAACTTTTCTACATCTTTTCCGGTCCCTTTGGCACCGCCCTGGCCCGGGTGGTGATGTACTTCCTTCTGGGCAAGGGCCTCACCCTCATGCTCATAGCTGCCGCACCCGGCATGGCCTTCACCGCCACCACAGCCTGGGCCTTTGGAAAAATCTTCACCCGCTGCCGGAAAGCGGTGAGGACTATATAAAGCTGTTTCTATCATAGATTTCCCAAAATCTGCCTTTTCCCCGGGGGATGTCCTGTAGTGACATTCCCCCTTTTTTCATGTTACAATGATTTTATCCATTGAAAATCATCTATAAAATATAAGGAGGCCCCTATGGCAGACCCAAAAATCATTTATCTCACCAAAAGTGTCCATGACCTGGTGAAGGAATATCCGGAACTTATTCCCCTTATGAAGGAGCTGGGATTTACCCGCATTACCGAGAAAACGGCTCTCAACACCCTGGGCCGTTTCATGACCATTCCCAAAGGAGCCATGATGATGCACATTGACATGGGGAAAGTGATTTCCACCCTCCTGGCCCACGGTTTTACCCTGGGCGGTTCCTTCGCCCAGGCGCCGGAGGAGAAAGCGGCTCCTTCCGTGGAAACTGCACCGGATGAAAGAACCGCCAGAATCACCGAATATATCCGCCGCCTTTCCGCCGGAGAGGATCTGGAAAAGGTGCGGGCAGACTTTGTAAAGCACTTCAAAGACGTGGACCCCGGCGAAATCGCCCTGGCAGAACAGTCCCTTCTGAAAGGCGGCGTCCCCCTCCGGGATGTGCAGCGGCTCTGCGACGTCCACTCCGCCCTCTTCCACGGCACCACCAGAGCGGAAAAAATTGCTGCTGCCGAAGCCAAAGTGCAGGAATCCCTGGGCCGCCGCTCCCCTGCCGCCCTGGAACGAAAAGACGGCGCCGACGGCCTTTACGAAGCCCTCCGCTCCATTCCGGGACATCCCCTGTCCATCCTTTCCCTGGAAAACGAAGCCCTCGGCAGTCACTTGGAAAAGGTGCGGAAAGCGATGGAAACAGAAGACAATCTGATGGAAGAACTGGCAGCGCTCCGCCGGATTTCCTTCCATTACAACAAAAAGAACGTCCTTTACCCCATCCTGAAGATGAACTACGGCTTCTCCGGCCCCTCGGACGTCATGTGGAGCGTGGATGATGAAATCAGGGACACCCTGAAAAATCTGGAAAAGCGGGGCCTTGCCAGCCCCGCTGTCCGTGAAACGCCCCAGTGGCAGGAACGTCTCTCCTCTGTCCTCACCAGAGCTGAAGAAATGATTTACAAAGAAAAGAATATCCTCTTCCCCCTCTGCGCCAAGAATTTCAAGGAAGAAGAATGGAAAAGCATTGCCCGGGACTTCGCCCACATGGAACCCTGTCTCATTGTCCCCCAGCCCCGCTGGCAGGAAGCCTTCCCACAGGAAAAAGAAGAAAGCTCTCTCTCTGACGGAATCATCCATCTTCCCACAGGACGGCTCACGGTGAAGGAACTCACCGCCCTGCTGAACACCCTTCCCTTTGAAATCACCTTCGTAGATGCCCATGACATCAACCGCTACTGGAACGACGACGGCGCCCCCAAACTCTTCTCCCGCCCCGCCACCGCCCTGGGCCGGGAAGTCTATACCTGCCACCCGCCGAAGGTGGTGCCCATGGTGAAAAACCTGATTGACTCCTTCCGCACCGGAAAGCAGGACCTTTTCGATGTATGGATGGAGAAAAACGGAGAGCCGGTGCTGGTACGATACATGGCGGTGCGGGACGCCAAAGGCACCTTCCTGGGAACCCTGGAAATCGTACAGAAAATGGGATTTGCTAAAGAACATTTTGCTAAGTAAAAAGGGGCTTGAACACGCCCTGTCGGGCGTGAGGGTTGACGGGCCTTTGGCCCGAGGGTTCTAAAGGTTCTTAAGTTTGACGGCCCTTCGGGCCGAGGGTTGTGGATTGCCATAGGCAATGCTTATAAAGTCAGCGTTACGGGATTTACTTTCAGTATTATACGTTATGATAAGCACTACGGTAATCAGCCACCTCCGGTGGCAATCCCCCCTTTGGTGCCTTACGGCACCAAAGGGGGGATTGCATTTTCTCGCCCGTCAGGGCGGTTGTATGTTTTCCCTCGGGCGAAGCCCGGTTGTTAGGTTTTATCATAAAAGGGCGCCTTTAATAATATAAGGCGCCCACCACAACCCTCAGCGGCAGAGCCGCTGTCAAACTTAAGAACCCTCGGGGCGATAGCCCCGTTAAACTTTAGAACCTTCAAGCCCCATAGGGGCTTGTCCATAAAGGCGCCTTAGCAGAACAGCCTTGATCATCCCTCCGACATGGAATGAAAACTACTTATACAATGCGTCATACAGGGCCTTCAGTTTCCGGTCCCTTTCCCTGGTAGCTTTGGCCGCTTTATCGCCGTCATACCGATAGAAGCCTTCTCCTGTTTTCACGCCCAGATGGCCTTCCTTCACCTTTTCCGCCAGAAGGGAAGGCACCTCATGACTGTCTTCCAGATCCGGCATCAGGTATTCACTGATATGGGCAAATACATCAAGCCCGCCGAAATCGGCTGTTTCCAGCGGTCCCAGGCAGGCCCAGCGGAAGCCCAGTCCGTACTTCATCACCGCATCAATGCCTTCTTTGCTGATAATCCCCTTTTTCACCATGGAAAGGGCCTCCCGGATCACAGCCAGCTGGATGCGGTTGGCCGCAAAGCCGGGAGCATCTTTTTCCACAATGGCCGGTTTCTTCCCGATGGAAACGGCCAGGTCATAAATGGTTTTTGCCACTTCATCTTGGGTATGGTCATTCTTGATGATTTCAATGAGCGGAATCAGGGTCGGCGGATTGAACCAGTGCATGCCCAGGAACCGCTCGGGCCCCTTCACTGACTTTGCCAGGGTATTGATGGAAAGGCCGGAGGTATTGGTGGCAATGATGGTCTGTTCATCGGCCAGGGGAGAATAGGTTTTGTAGAAATCGGACTTCACCGCCAGATCTTCCACAATATTTTCCACAATCAGATCACGCCCCCGGAAGGCCGCCGGGTCGGTGGTATAAGAAATATGATTCACCATATCCGGTGCGATCTTCGTCTTTGCCCTTTCCAGCGTAGCACTCCGGTGATTCCAGAGAATCACATCATAGCCCTTCCGTGCGAAAATTTCCGCCATGGAATACCCCATGGTACCGGCGCCGGCAATGGTAATTTTTCTGATTTCCATTTGTGTCAACCTCCTTCTGACAGTATGAGCCGTGAGGGCTCGTTTCCTGTATATATTGTATCACTTTGAAGTGAAAAGGTTCTTAAGATTGACCGGCCATTGGCCGGAGGGTTCGGAGGTTTGACAGCCCCTTTCAGGGCTGAGGGTTGTGGTGGCGGCTCCGCCGCAGTAATAAAGATTCAGCGCCCTGCGGGTGTAATCATAAATGCTATGGATATATCGTATGTGCACCTACCCCTGTTTTTGAAATATTTGCCAAATTTCTAAAAAGCATGTTAATATTTATATGAGACAGCTGGCAGGTCTTTCTCTTACTTCCTGTAAGAGGAGGTGATTCACTATGAGCCAAGACTTATATCAGGCCTTTATGGTCATGATTAACTTCGCGGCCTTAGTGGTCGCCATTATTGCGCTTGTTAAAAAGTAGCAATTGAAAAAAGCCATCCAATGGCTTGGAAGGCTCCTTTCAAATTCAAAAAATTATGAGAGAGCCATTTCCCTACCACGGATGTCAGCTGTCTCTTTCTATGCCCATTATACCACAGAAAATGGAAAAGACAAAATTGCGATGATTCCATTTTCTGCGTATTTTCCTTAACGATAAATCTGCGGTATCTATACACAATGCTTCCCGCCGCTTCTGGCGGACCTGTTTTCCCAGAAGGAAGGAGACCATCATGGAAAGACCTTATATTATCTGTCATATGGAAACGAGCCTGGACGGCAAAATCATGGGAAAGTATCTGTGGCTCCCCGGCCCGGAGGGGGTGGAGGATTCCTTTTATGCAGTGCAGAGGAAATTTAATTTCCAAGCCATCATCATGGGACGCACCACCATCGATGACAACAGGACCCTGTACAAAAAGCCGGAAATCTATGAAAATGCCGTTCCCCTGCCGGAGGGAGATTTCCTTACCGGCGCCAAGGGGCCCTTCCTCATAGCGGTGGACGGGAAGGGAAAACTGGCCTGGGAGGAAAAGAGGGCCGAGGAAAACGGGATTTCCATGGACATTGTGGAAATCCTGACGGAATCTGCTTCCATGGGGTACAAAGATTTTCTCCGCCGGAAAGGTATCAGTTACCTGATCTGCGGCAAAGACAAGGTGGACCTTCCCCTGGCCTGCAGGAAAATCAAGAACCTCCTCCATGTGGACACCATGATTTTGGGCGGCGGCGGCGTGCTGAACTGGAGCTTCCTGCAGGCCGGACTGGCAGATGAGGTGAGCCAGGTCATAGCGCCTGCCGCCGACGGCAGCTGCCATACCCAGACCCTTTTCATGACAAAGGAAGGCCTTTCCAAAGACCAGCCCCTCCGTTTCAGGGCCCTTTCTTCTGAAATCATGGCTGACGGCGCTGTGTGGATTCGCTGGAAGGTGGGGGAAAAGTCAAACTATGATTTTGACAGGGACCCCGATTTCCGGGCAGTGCAGGAAATGATTCACGCCAATCGTTCATAATTGCAAGGAGGCCCCATGAAAGCCATTGTAATCGGTGCCACCGGAGCGGTAGGGCAGGATCTGGTGAAAACGCTTCTCTATGATGACCGTTATGAAACGGTGACCACCTTTACCCGCCGTCCTCTGGGGTTTACCCATCCCAAAATCCAATCATTTATCGTTGATTTCAACCGTCCCGACACCTGGTATCATCTGGTGCAGGGGGATGTCCTTTTCTCCGCCCTGGGCACGTCTCTGAAGCAGGCAGGGTCCAAAGAAGCCCAGTACCGGGTGGACCACGACTACCAGCTTTCCTTTGCCCGGGCGGCCAGGGAAAACGGCGTGCCTCATATGGTGCTGGTTTCGTCGGTAGGAGCAGATGGTTCTTCCCATTTTTTCTATTTGAAATTAAAAGGGCTCATCGAAAAAGATGTGGAAGCTCTCCAGTTTCCCAGCCTTACCATTCTCCGGCCCCCGTCCTTGATTCGGAAACACGCCAAAAGGCCGGCTGAAACGGTGTCGGTGAAACTGCTTCAGCTGGCCAGCAGTCTGGGGCTTTGCAAAGCCATGGCCCCTGTGCCTACGGAATCGGTGGCCCGGAAAATGGCCGATGAAGGCGCTCATCCTTCGGAAGGCGTGGAAATTCTTTCCGCCCAGGACACAAGGGGATAAATGGACACGCCTTCGGTGTGAGGGTTGACGGGGCTTCGCCCCGAGGGTTCTAAAGGTTCTTAAGTTTGACGGCCCTTTGGGCCGAGGGTTGTGGTGGCGGCTTCGCCGCAAGTTTTATAAAAAAGGGGCGCGGCTGACGCCGCGGGTTGTGTAGAATGGTTGCGGAAAAAGATTCTTAAGATGGACCGGCCGTTGGCCGGAGGGTTCGGAGGTTTGACAGCCCCTTTCAGGACTGAGGGCTGCAGTGGTGGCTCCGCCGTAGCAAAAAAGATTCAGCGCCCTGCGGGTGTAATCATATGTAATCATAAATGCTATGGATATATCGTATGTACACTTATCCTGTTTTTGAAATATTTGCCAAATCTCTAAAAAGCATGTTAATATTTATCTAAGACAGCTGGCAGGGCTTTCTCTTACTTCCTGTAAGAGGAGGTGATTCACTATGAGCCAAGATTTGTATCAGGCCTTTATGGTCATCATCAACTTCGCGGCCTTAGTGGTCGCCATTATTGCGCTTATTAAAAAGTAGCAATTGAAAAAAGCCATCCAATGGCTTGGAAGGCTCCTTTCAAATCTAAAAAATTATGAGAGAGCCGTTTCCTCCCCAGGATGCCAGCTGTCTCTTTCTATGCTCATTATACCACAGAAAATGGAAAAGACAAATTTGAGATGATTTCATTTTCTGTGTCTTTTCCTTAACGATAAATCTGCGGTATCTATACACACTGCTTCCCGCCACGTAAGCGGCGCCTTTTTTACGTTCAGGATGACAGTGAGACTCGAAGTCTGACAGTCTGAAGGTCTCCCTGCTTTCGGGAATACAGCCCGGACCCGGAGGACAGCTGCCAAACTGTCACACTAGCCCACCAGCTCACTTCTTCCTCGCCAGGGAGGGATTTCTTGTTTCTGCAATCCAGGCGGTAAAGTCTTCCGGCGACACATGGAGTACTCTTTCTGCCCAGGGTTTCCATTTTTCCGATTTCTTCCGGCTGTGAACGATGTCTTCCGTCTTCACTCCGGTGTGCTGTTCCAGAAGATAGGCCAGACGGATCCAGTGGTTGGGATAGCCTTCTTCCAGAAGGGTGAGAGCCCTTTGGGCGGAAATGCCGTAGAACCGCTCCAGCCGCTCTGCCCGGTGGAGAAGATAGGCTTTTTCGTAGACTGCTGCCGTAAGGCCCAGTTTCTTTTTTATCACGCCCCAGGGATCGTCCTTCCGCATGGCCAGAATGTCTTCCATAGAGGCGTCGGAGAGGCAGGAAAGAAGGGCCGCCTGGTCTACGTCGCCGAAGCGGAATCCTCTGTCCAGGGCAGCCTGCACTCTGTCTTCGGGAATTTCATATTTGAAATGGATGCTCCGGACCTGGTCTTCGGGAGATAGGGATGCTCGTTTCATAGAAATGTCCTTTCTTTTATGAAAATATATCATGAATTTTTCATACTTTATTAATATACTATATTTCCCACTTTTTTGTGATACCTGATAGGCATACAGGGAATCGTTTCCTGCTGAAGTGGACCGCTGCGGCCCCATGACGCTCCCGTCATTTCGAGCGCAGCGAAGCGGAGTCGAGAAATCTGCCGCGCCAAAAGGTTTCCTGTTTAGATGCACGCTGTGGCCCCATGCCGGACAGGAAACTATTGGCAAAGGGTTTCCTATGGTGATGGCACGCAGTGAGCTCATGCCGGACAGGAAACTATCCGCAAAAAGTTTCCTATGGTGATGACACGCAGTAGTCCCATGCCGGACAGGAAACCATTCGCTAAAAGTTTCCTATGGTGATGACACGCAGTAGTCCCATGCCGGACAGGAAACTTTATGAAAATAAAAATCCCCTCCTTCATGGAGAGGATTTTTTGATTTCATATCAGATTACAGGCCGAATCTGGCGAAGATTTCGTCCACGTGCTTCAGCATGGGTTTGTAGTCGAAGCAGGCTTTGATTTCTTCGGGGGTGAGGTACTTTCTGACGTCTTCGTCTTTGCAGAGGTTTTCGTAGAAGTCTTCTCCCTGGAGCCAGCGTTTCATAGCGTTTCTCTGTACCCAGCGGTAAGCGGTGTCTCTGTAGGCACCTTTGGCAACCAGGGCCAGGAGGACTCTCGGGCTGTAGATCAGGCCGCCGGTAAGGTTCAGGTCAGCCATCATCTTTTCCGGATAAACCAGCAGTTTGTCGATGAGGCTGGTGGTCTGGTCAAGGATGTAGTCCAGGGCAATGGTGGCATCGGGGAGGATCACTCTTTCTACAGAGGAGTGGGAAATATCTCTTTCATGCCACAGGGGAATGTCTTCGAAGGCAGGCAGGCTGTAGCCCTGGATGAGGCGGGCCATGCCGCAGATTCTTTCGGATTTCACGGGGTTTCTCTTATGAGGCATAGCAGAGGAGCCTTTCTGCTTGGGGCTGAAGTATTCTTCTGCTTCTCTGACTTCCGTTCTCTGGAGGTGACGGACTTCCAGGGCCATCTGGGAGAGGACGCCGGCAATGACGCCCAGGGTGGCTACGTATTCTGCATGATGGTCGCGCTGTACGACCTGGGTGGCAACGATTTCCGGTTTCAGGCCCAGTTTTTTGCATACGTATTCTTCTACGAAGGGATCAATGTCTGCATAGGTGCCTACGGCGCCGGAGAGTTTGCCTACGGCCATTTCGTCAGCGGCCCGTTTCATGCGGTCGATGTTCCGGAGGGTTTCGGAGTACCAGAGGAGGAGTTTCAGTCCAAAGGTGGTGGGTTCTGCATGAACGCCATGGGTTCTGCCGATGGTGGGGGTATGTTTGAATTCTACAGCTCTTCTCTTCAGTACTTCTGCCAGTTTTTCCAGGTCGTCGATGAGGACTTCGGAGGCCTGTTTGAGCTGTACGTTGAGGCCGGTATCCTTCACGTCGGTGGAGGTGAGGCCCATGTGGATGTACTTGGCTTCGTCGCCTACGTGTTCACCTACGTTGGTGAGGAAGGCGATAATGTCGTGGTTGATTTCGCGGTCGATTTCATGGATGCGGTCTACGTCAAAGTCTGCTTTGGCTTTGATCACGTCCACGGCTTCCTTCGGAATGCGGCCCAGTTCAGCATTTGCTTCGCAGGCAGCGATTTCCACATTCAGCATGGTCTGCCATTCATTTCTTTCGTTCCAGATCTTTTCCATGACCGGACGTGTGTACCTTGGTATCATTTGTCAGATTTCTCCCTTCGGTTTCCCAATGCGGGCGCAGATTTCGCGGCCCACCACTACACCGGCGGCGGAGGCCTGTGCCAGGCCTCTGGTGATGCCGGCTCCATCACCAATAGCGAAGAAGTTGGGGATCTTCGTTTCCAGCTGGTTTGAAAGCTCGATGCGGGAGGAGTAGAATTTCACTTCCACCCCATAGAGAAGGGTGTGCCGTGAGTTGGCTCCCGGCGCCACTTTATCCAGCGCTTCGAACATCTCCATAATATCCTTTAAGAAGCGATATGGCAAGACCAAAGATAAATCTCCCGGTGTGGCAGAGGGCATGGTGGGGTGCACCAGGCCCCGGCGGATACGTTCTGCCGTGGACCGCCTTCCGTCCCGCAGGTCTCCCAGCCGCTGCACGATGGGGCCGCCGCCCAGCATGTTGGCCAGGGAGGCAATGTACTTGCCGTATTCGATGGGTTCGTGGAAGGGCTGGGTGAACTGTTTGGAAACGAGAATGGCGAAATTTGTATTGCCGCTTTTCTTATGGGCATAGGAATGGCCATTCACCGTCATAAGGCCGTTGTTGTTTTCTGTTACCACAAAGCCGTAGGGGTTCATGCAGAAGGTACGCACCCGGTCGTCAAAGGATTTGGAGAAATAAACCAGTTTGGATTCATAGCAGATGTCGGTGATGGGTTCATAGATTTCCGCCGGAGATTCCACCCGAACCCCGATATCCACAGCATTGGAGGCGGTATGGAGCCCCAGGCTCTCCGCTTCCTTCGTGAACCATTCGGCGCCGTCTCGGCCCGGTGCAGCCACCAGGTATTTGCAGAGATAGGTCTCGCCGCCGGCTATGACGCCTTCCACCTTCCCGTCCTTCACCAGGATATGGTCCACCGGACAGTTTGCCTTCACCGTCACATGGGAAGGGAAGCTGTCCCGCATGTGGGTAAGGATTTCGCCGTTCACATCGGTACCCAGATGGCGGATGCGGGCCGGAATGAAGGCCAGATCCGCTGCGGCCGCCTTCCTTTTCAGCTCGTGAATCTTATCCCGGTGCTCGTCGCCGTACACCTGGCGCCCCTCGCCGCCGAACCGGCAGTATACGGAATCCACATAGGAAATGAGCCGGGCCAGTTCGCCCTTATTCATATAATCATCCAGATTGCCGCCATAATCGGTGGTCAGCGTGAGCTTGCCATCGGAAAAGGCGCCGGCACCGCCCCAGCCGGACACAATATTGGCCCGACGGTCAGCGGCCGGTGCGGTTCTATCCCTGTTTAAAGCAATGCGCTCCCGGATATCCAGGCCCTTCTCCAGAATCAGAATGGAAAGGCCCGTATCCGCCAGCTCCAGTGCGGTGAAAATACCGGCAGGGCCGGCACCGATAATGACTACATCATAGGATTTTGCCATAAAAAACACCCCGTTTGCATAAAATTATCCTGCTTTATCACGCATATGCGCTTTCTGGGGGAAAGCAGGCAACAAAAAAGCCCCATCCGGGGCCGGATAACCTGAAAAGATTATCCCTTTTTTCATTTTACAGAAACGGAAAGGAAAAAGCAAGGGGAAAAGGGGCCGCTCCGCGGCCCGGGTTCAGTGGGTTCAGGAGGTAGTGGTATCGCCCTCTCGGGCGATGAGTATATATCCTGTTCGACGTGAAACCACTGCCTGTCATCCCAGCAGGAAACTTTTCGCAAATGGTTTCCCGCCCGGCTTGGAGCCGCTGCGTTTCATGTCAACAGGAAACTTTTCGCCAATGGTTTCCTGTCCGCCGTGAAGCCACTGCATTTCAACTCGATAGGAAACTTTTGGGTACAGGAGATTTCTCGACTCCGCTTCGCCTCGCTCGAAATGACGGGGGCGGCATGGGGCCGCTGCGTGCCGCCTCAGCAGGAAACTTTTTACGCAAAAAATCCCGCCGGCCATGAAATTCATTCTTGTCCGGCGGGATATTTTTTATTTCTTATCGTCTACGAAAATCCGCTGGGCTGCTTTGTAGCTCAGGGAAATGTCTCCTTTGGGTGTTTCCAGAAGGATGGGGCCTTCGTAGGGTTCTTTTTCCTTGACTTTGACTTCCATGTCAATATCGATGCCCCGGCTCTGGAGGTAGTCCATGAGGCTGTAGTCTTCCATAATGCGGCGGATGTGGGTGGTATCTCCTACTTCCAGATCAGCCAGCCGCTCGCGGGTGATTCCCAGACGGCTGCCATCTTTTCGGGGGATGGGATCTCCGTGGGGGCAGTGGGTGGGGTGGTTCAGGTAATCTTCCAGTTTTTCAGAAAGAATATCATTGGTCTGGTGTTCCAGTCCTTCCGCCATTTCATGGGCCTGGCTCCAGGAGAAATGGAGGTAGTTGACAAGGAATACTTCCCACAGGGCATGGTAGCGGAGCAGGCGGCCTGCTTCTTTCCGGCCCTTTCTCGTCATCTTGCTTCCCTTATAGGCTGTATAGTCCACATATCCCTGTTTCTGCAGTTTTGTGATCATCTCACTCACCGAAGGAGGGGAGACCTGGAGGGTCTGCGAAAGTTCCTTATTTGTGACAATATCATGGTTTTCGCTGAGCAGATATATTGCCTTTAAATAATCTTCCTTGCCCGATGTCATGATAGTACCTTCTTTCTCCTAAAGAAAAACAGAGTTGAAAATATGTGAAAAGTAGATTTGCCTCCTATTCATTTTTTATTATAGGCGCTATTCATAACAAGCACAAGAGAAAAAATAAATTTTTGCAGTATATGAGAGAAGGAAAGCATGGGACCGCTTCGCGGCCCGGGTTCAGAGGGTTCAGAGGGAGTGGTGGCGGCTTCGCCGCAGATTTAAAAAAAGGGGCGCGGCTGGCGCCGCAGGTTGTGTAGTAGAGTTGTGGAAAAAGGTTCTTAAGATGGACCGGCCGTTGGCCGGAGGGTTCGTAAGTTTGACGGGGCCTTTGGCCCCGAGGGTTGTGGATTGCCCTGCGGTGCACAGCGAACACATTTTGAAGGAGCGCTAGCGACGCGCAAAATGTAGTGAGTCGTTTCCCCTTTAGGGGGCAATGCTTATAAAGTCAGCGTTACGGGATTTACTTTCAGTGTCATATGACATAATAAGCATTCTGGTGATTAGCCGCTGCGCGGCTCCCCCTTATCCGGCTGCGCCGGACTTTCCCCCATCCGGGGGACAGAACAACCTGTGCTTAAAGTAGAGTCACTTATCAAAAGATAGCGTCACGAAGCTTTATTGTCCCCCCCTGCCACAGGCGGTATAGGCATATATATGATGGCGCCGAAGGCGCCGTACCTCGCCAGCGCAGCGATACTATATAACTCCCGAGGGCGGAGCCCTCAACCCGT
>ENA-UOIV01002522-UOIV01002522.1-human-gut-metagenome-genome-assembly--contig:-C59-NODE-2522-length-12290-cov-4.796649_pt1 | contig 12290 bp, 10 predicted proteins | sample MGYA00242333_ERZ723880 | MGnify/ENA metagenome assembly ERZ723880 | reverse complement strand
GCCGCAGACGGAGAGACGGGCTGTCCGTCTGCGTCTCCAGCCGCGCCCTGAGGCACACTGTCCGGGGCGGCGGATACGCCGTCGCCGCTCCACGCACTGTACGAGGAGGCGCGCTTGAAGTAGGCCGCCGCGACAGTGACGGAATTTTCCGCAAGCTCATAGCGCCCGTCCGCCCATGTGCCGGGCAGTACGCCCGCGCGGTATTGGGGAGGCTCCTTGCGCAGGAAACCGAAAATACGCTCATAGTCGAAGATCTGGGTGGCCGTCAGGTTGGTGGAGCTCTGCGCCAGAACCGCGCGCACGGCATCCGGTACTGTGTCTGCCAGCGCGTCGCCGCCGATGCGCAGAAAGGCAAGATACCCCTCCGCGCGCAGCAGTGCCTGCATGTCCGGCGTAGCCGCGCCCGCAGCCAGCACGTCTGCCAGCATCTGCGGCGTCAGCGAGACCGTCTGTACCCCGGGGATGTTCAATTGCAGCTGCCCCAGGGCCTCGGGCGTCATGTAATTGGCCAGCGGGATGCGCGCGGTACCGAAGCCCGCCGCAAGATCCACCAGACGGTCCGCGGTGCAGTAAAGGTAATTGTCGATTTCAATGTCCAGTGTTTCCATCAAAGCCGCCGCGGCCTGGGCCGGGCCCGCCTGTTCGGCCGCATCTGCCAGCGTGGCGGGCCGCCCGTTCACAAGCACCACGGTCTCGCCGGGGATGGCCACCGAGCACAAATTGCCCTCCAGCGCATCGAAGCGCAGCAGCACAAAGGTCTCGGGCTGCTCCGGCCCGGTCATCAGCAAAAAGTTTTTTTCATCGCCCAGCGTGGGCTGCGCAATGGGCACGCCGCTTTGTACAGTGTCGGCGGGCGCGCTGCGCGTAAAAATGACGGCGGCTACCGCCAGATAGATGGGCAGCAGCACGGCCAGCGTGCAGCCCAGCCCCAGCCAGAACGCTTTTGCTCTGCTCACGTGCGTGCCTCCTTCCGTTTTTTGTATATATCTTGGGCGTCCGGCGCACTTTATATACAAAAAGCGGGAGGGAGAACGGTATGGAAAAGAACACGCAGCCCCAGCGGGACGCTGCCGCGCGCATCCAGAACCCACCGGCGCGGGCCATTGTGCTGCAGCCGCCCAGCGGGACGGACCCCAGCGGCAGCTATACGGGCAAGCCGCTGGACGAAACGGAAAGGCCCGTGCAGGACGCAGACGATTTGTAGCACAGGCAGAAAACCGCGGGCGGTGCAATGCGCACCGCCCGCGGTTTTTCTTTTGAGTAAGGAAACCACCATTAGCGGGTGGTTATGACTATTGCTCTGCGCTTAACAGCCCGTAGCCTCAAAATGGAAGAAAGCTGCTTTTTACAGCTTTTCGCAGTGCTCCCGAATGATGGCGCAGCTTTTGGCAAAGCCCTCCGCCTCGTCGCGGCTCAGCGTCAGTTCGATGACCTCTTCCACACCCGCAGCGCCCAGAATACAGGGAACGCTGGCGTACACGCCGTGCTGGCCGTAAGGTCCGTCCAGCAGCGTGGAACAGGGAAGCACGGCCTTTTCATCGTGCAGAATGGCTTTGATGACCGCCGCAGCCGCCGCACCAATGCCAAATTCTGTGCAGCCCTTGCCCTGCACGATGTCCCAGCCGGCCGCCACGGTAGAGCGCCAGGCTCCGTACAGATCCGCCTGGCCGCGGGTGTCCGGCTGCTCCGCCATCCAGTCCGTCAGCGGCTTGCCGCACACAGTGGCGGCGCTGAACGCCGCGATTTGGCTGTCGCCGTGCTCGCCCAGCTCATAGGCGCAGACGCTGTGAGGCGAAACGCCCAGCATCGCCGCCAGACGTCTGCGCAGCCGGGCGGAGTCCAGAGCCGTGCCCGTACCCACCACGTTCAGCCCGGTGATGCGGGCAAAATACTGCGCGATGACATCGCAGGGGTTGGAGATGGAGACTACGATGCCCGAAAAACCACTGGCGGTAAGCTGCGGGGCGATCTCCGCAATGACCTTGACCGTCGCGTCCAGCTCCAGAAGGCGGTCCTGTTCAAAAATGGTGCTGCACGCGCTGAGCACCACGATATCCGCGTCCGCCAGCGCTTCATAGCCGCCCGCGTATATTTTTGCGGGCAGCGGCATATAGGCCACGCTGTCCGCGATGTCGTCGGCATGGCGGCGCGCCTTGCCCTCGTCTGTGTCAAGCAGCACGATCTCATCGCACAGGCCCTGGGTCATCAGGCTGCTGGCTACGTGGCTGCCCACATGCCCGGCCCCGATGATGCCGATTTTCGTCGTTTTTTTCATATGTCCCATCCCTTTTTCTGTTATGAAAAAATCTTACACGCAAACCGGAGCCTCGTCAAGCGGAGAAAAGAGAAATAATCCCCCGGGCCTGTGCGCATACTATCCCGGAGGCGGGGCCGAGTGCGCCGCCCGCAAAGGAGTTGGAATGATGCAGGCGTTTTTAAAGCAGCACAGATGGGTGATCCTCGCCGCGGGCGCGGCCATCCAGGTCCTGACGGGCGTGCCCGCGGCCTGGGGCGTGTTTCAGCGCGGCGTGTGCGAGGGCTATTCCCTTTCGCAAGAGAACGCGGCCATGATTTTCAGCCTCACCATTTGTTTTTTCGGCATTGGGTGTATCCTGGGCGGCCTTTTACAGGACAAAAAGGGGCCGCGCACGGCCGGGCTTGCAGGCGCGGTGCTGCTGGCGGCGGGCTTCTGCGGCGCGGGCTTCATCCCGGGGGAAAATCCGTGGTTCTTTTACGGTGTGTTCAGCGTGCCTGTGGGGCTGGGCTGTGCGTTTTTGTATCCTTCGGTCATGTCCTGCGCGCAGAAGTGGTATGCGGACCGCAAGGGCCTGGCCACGGGCGTCATTGGCGGCGCGGTGGGCGCGTCCGGCGCGGTGCTCACGTTTCTGGGCCGCTTTCTCATCGGCACCTGGAGCATCCGCACCGCGTTCTGGGTGCTGGGCCTTCTGATGCTGGCGGTGTGCGGCGCGGGCGCGGCTATTTTGGAAAACCCGGAGCAGCCGCCCCGGGAAACAGCGAAGCAGAAGCGCGGCGGAGGGCCGGCACCCAAAAGGCCGCGGGACTACAGCGTAAAAGAAATGCTCAAAACAAACCAATACTGGCTGATGTTCGCCGTAGTGGGGCTTGCAACGCCGGCCGTGCTGCTGTTCAGCCCCATCATCGTGGAGCTGGCACAGGAGCGCGGGCTTTCGCAGACGGCGGCGCTGGCCTGCATCGTGGTGGGCTCGGTCTTTTCGGCGGCAGGACGGCTTTTGATGCCCTGGCTCAGCGATAAGATCGGACGGCGGTATACCGACATGCTTCTGCTGGCTGCGCTGTGCGGATTTTCGGTGTGGTTCATCTATGCAGGCAGCTGGTGGGTGATCCTGGTGTACAGTCTGCTTACGTTCTGCTATTCCGGCGAGGCCGCTGTCATTCCCGCGGCCGGAACAGACCTGTTCGGCCAGAAGAACGCGGGCATCAACTACGGCTTTCTGGCGCTGGGCATGAGTGTGGGCAGCGTAGGCTTCCCGCTGCTGGCCCGCTGCTTTGAAGGCGAGGCCGTGCGGCATTTCATTGCCATTGCAGCCACGGCGGCGGGCTTTGTGTGCCTGTGGTTTTTAAAGCCCACCCAGGGCGAACGCCTGTAAGAGCGCCTGTAACGGGAGAGGGGGAAAAGGGAGATGCCTTTTTTTGCCCTCCCTTTTTTTTAATGTTTTGCGGCGCCGCGTTCAGGCATGGGAAAGCAGCGGCAGCATCACGCGGTCTTCCGCAAAAATATTCGCTCCGCCCGCCAGCACGAACAAATGGTCGTCGCCCTGCACGGGCGCGCGGGCGTATGCGGCGGCGCTTGCGGGCGTGAAGCCCAGTTCGGCCCGCGCCGCGCCGGGCGAAGCGGCAGAGGCAGCGGCGCACACTGCCTGCTCCAGCGTGCAGCGGCCCGTGCCGAAAAAGTCGCAGCAGGTGAAAACGCCGTCCTCCTCCGTGGCCACACAGGCCAGATCATAAGCGGAAGAGTAATAGACGCAGTCCTTCAAAAAGCCGCTGCAATAGAACATCAGCAGGCCGGGGTTATCCAGCATGGGCAGAGCGGAGAAAGGGTTGGAGCGCTCATAGCAGCGCAGCAGCAGCGCGCGCCCGGCCTGCGTGTCCATGTCCAGCCGCGCAAAACCGCCCTCCGCCGGAGCGGCGCCCCGGGCGGGCAGCGGCAGTGTGCAGACATGCTCCCGCGCGGGGACGAAGCCGAATTTGGGATAAAACTCCAGCACCGTGCCGTTGGCATAAAGATAAACGCCGTCGCAGGTGCGGCCCCAGTCGTCCAGTACGGCTTCCATCAGACTGCGGGCAAGGCCCTTGCCGCGGTGCGCCGGAGCCGTCATCACCGTGCCCAGCTGCACCAGCCGCAGCGCCTCGCCACGCCACACCGTGTCGATGCGGTTGACCGAGACGTTGGCTGCCGCGCTGCCGTCCCGGTATACCATCGTATAGGGAACGTAGCGGTCCGTCCACCAGCCCGCGCGGTGCCATTCCTCGAACGAAAGGCCGAACACACGCCGGGCCAGTGCGAAAAAACTCTCCCGCAGGGGAGCATTGTCCCGCACCTGCTTGACGAGCGTATAGTCCATGCTCCATTTCTCCTTTCCCCGGCGGCCCTGTGCGGCGCTGCCTCTTCTGCGGGGCATTGTACCATATTTCCCCGCAGGAGAAAAGGGCGGTAAGAAAAAGCGCCGCCCGGAAATGCGCAGAAGCGCCGGGCGGCGGAGGGATCTACAGCTTTGCCGCGGGCTTTGCGGCTCTGGCGGCGGGAGCGCGGAAGCGCACAAGCAGAGAGGCGCACACAGAGAACGCCATCAGCGCGATGGGAAAGACGATCATCATAAAGCGGGCGGCAGTGCCGGGCATTGCGCCGGGGTTTTCGCCGGATTCAAAGCCGAACAGCGTGAACAGCAGAAGAAAAACGCCGCTGCGCGTCAGGCTGGAAAGACGGGTGATAAAGCTGATGCCCGCGAAGAACGTGGCCTCGCGGCGCACGCCATAGCGGGCCGCGTCGTCCTCGATGAGCACGGAATTCACCATGTCCAGGTTGGCGGTCACGCCCGCGATGCCCACACCCACCAATACGCCGGCAAGGCACGCGGGCAGCAGGCTGTGCACAAAGTACATCGGGACCAGCGAAAGTCCCAGCCACGCCAGCGCGATGCGCCAGCATTTAAGCGTGCCCAGCCGGTTGATAAGGCGGTACCAGAGGTACATCGAGGGGATGGCGCTGACGAACACGGCCGCGGAGAGAAATGTGGCGTTGCTGTCCGGCAGCTGCAGCGCGTACTTGATGTAGAACGGAATGCCCGCCAGCAACAGCCCGCTGGTGGACTGGTAGAAAAAGTGGGAGACGGACACAAGCCAGAAATTGGCGTTGGTGGCCAGAGCTTTCAACGAAGCCAGCAGGCCGGGCTGTTCGCTTTGGCTGAATTCACTGCGCTCCCGGCACCCCAGTATGGAATAAAGGATGAGCGCGCCGCTGAGCAGCCCCAGCGCCAGCGCCGTGGCGCGGTAACCGATGGCCGCAGTGATCATGGGCACCAGCGAAACGCCGATGATCATGCCCACCAGCTGCATGGCCTGCCGCAGGGCGTTCGCCTGGTTGCGGCGCTTTTCATCGCGGTACAGCTCGGGCAGCAGGGAGTGGTAGTTCACGGTGGAGATGGTGTTGCCCGTCTCTGTCAGCATCAGAAATACCGTGAAATATCCGGCCAGCCCCACGCCCGTGCCCAGGGATGCGGGCGGGCTGAAAAACAGGATGGACGAAAGCACGAACACAGGCACGCTCACCAGCAGCCAGGGTTTGCGCCGTCCCCAGCGGGTGCGTGTGCGGTCCGACAGATAACCCGCGATGGGGTCGTTGAAAGCGTCCCAAACCGCATACAGCACATTGCCCAGCGCGATCAGCTTCATGGAAAGGCCGATGGTCTCGGTGTAAAAAAAGGTGCCGTAAGTAACGTACATGTATCCTGCGATAGACAAACCGAACATCGCCAGAGAATAGCGCCAGGGGCGGTTGCAGGTCTTGTTTTTTTCCATATTCTCGCCTCTTTCGATCGTATTCAGATGCGCGCGGCATCCACAAAGCAGTGCGCGTGCAGCGGAGAGAGAACTTTCAGCCCCTCGCCCAGCGCAAAGTTCTTACCCGCGGCCAGTTCTTTTCCCTTCATACCGAAGTAGACGCGATACATCGCCAACGTCTGCGCATCCATCTGGCTGTCGTGCAGCGCGATGGCCTCGAACTTTTTTTCGAATACGGCGGAAATATCCACAACGGTATTGGGCTGCGCGGTAAAATAATAGCCGATGGCAGACGCGGCGTGCGGCTGCGTGTCCCCGCCGCCGGGAATGGCGGCGCGCCCGCTCATCAAAAAGGCGTTGGCTGCCGCGCGCCCTGTTACAGCATGGTCCAGGTGGCTCTCGTAGGCCAGCCAGGGGTCCGGCGCGAAAATAGCGTCCGGCCGCACCTCGCGGATGACCCGGGCGATCTGTGCCGAAAGGCCCAGCACATCGTCCAGCGTGCCGTCGCCGAGGTCCAGAAAGTGGAACGCCTTTGCACCGAGGTGTGTTCCGGCGGCAATGGCTTCGGCGCGGCGCACACGTGCGGTCTCCTGAGGGGACGCCGTGCGGTTCTTATTCCCTTGGTCGCCGTTGGTGACGGTGAGGTAATGCACCGTGCAGCCCGCCTGCGCCAACACCGCCACGGTGCCGCCCATGCCGATCTCGTTGTCGTCGGGATGGGGCTGGATGCAGAGAGCACATTTGCTTTTCAGGATATCCGGCGGCGCAAGCAGCGCCGCGACGTCAAACGCGGGATTTTCCATAAACGGCCTCCTTTATATTGATGCTAAAACGCTAAATTAATTTAATTATAAAACAAAAATTTGTGAAATCAATCCAAAATGCGGGGAATATAAAATAAATGGCAAAAGACAAATGGAGGACTTTCGGGCTCTTCGGTACCTTGCGGAAAAATTTTATCCGGAAATTCCACAATTTTTTTATATTTCTGTGCTAGTATCAGTCTACAAAGGAAACAACGCGCCCGGCGCGGGGAGGCATTACAGTGAAGCACAGCTTTTCACGCAGAAAAAAGATATTCTTATCGGTAACGGCGGGGGTCGTGCTGGTTGTATTTTTGGCCGGTGCGGCGGGAGCCGCTTATATCAGCGGAAAAATGGACCTGCTGTCCCGCCCTTCGGCGGGACAGGGCGGCAGCAGCCAGAGCGGAACGGACCCCGGAGATGCAGTGCTCTCCTTTGACGGCATGGATCTGAGCGGCATCGACGTGATGGAAAACGGCGGCAGCATCGCGCCGCCGGAGGGCGGGGTTAACATCAACAGCGGCGTCATCAACGTTCTGCTGATCGGCTCCGACGAACGGGAAAACAGCGCCGACGGCAGCGCCCGCGCGGACTCCATCATGATGCTTTCGGTGGACAGCAGAAAGAACACATGGAAGCTGGTATCCTTCGAGCGCGGCGTGGGCGTTTCCATTCCGAACCGCGGTGACGACTGGCTGACGCATACCTACGCCTACGGCGGCGCGAACCTGCTGATGAAAACGCTGCAGGAGTATTTCAAAGTGGATGTGAGCCGGTATGTGAAGATCGATTTTTCCCTGTTTGAGACCGCCATTACCGACATTGGCGGCGTGGTGGTGGATATGAGCCAGGCGGAGGCCGATTATATGAACGGCATTGCCGGGGAGCAGAAATGGACGGCGGGCACGGCGCGGCTGGATGGCCCGACCGCGTTGGTGTATGCGCGCATGCGCAAGCTGGACAGCGACTGGGAGCGTGTGGAGCGCCAGCGTGAAGTTGTGCAGGCCGCGGCGGACCAGGTGGCCACGCTGAGCCTGCCCAAGCTGGACCTCATTGCAAACAAGCTGCTGCCCCGCATCGAAACGAACCTTACCAACGGTGAGCTGTGGCAGCTTTTGTTTAAGATGCCCGTGCTGCTGGGAAAGCAGGCACAGCAGATAACAGTGCCCGAACGCGAGGAGACGTGGTCCATCTCATCCGGCCTGCAAAGCTCATTGATCGGGTGCGATTTTGCCGCCGAGGCCGACAGACTGGACCGTTTCCTACGGGGGGAGTCGTCCGGAGAAGGAGCGGACCACGTGTCTGCGGCAGCCCCGTCTGCATAAAAAATGAGTGTATGGAAAACCAAAACGGGAGCTGCTTTTAAAGCAGCTCCCGTTTTGGTTTTTGTGCCTGAAGCTTCAGCCGCCGCCATGCAGCTTACCCACAGCGTCCTTGATGGACGCTGCCACCCGCTCATCCTTTTCCACGCCCAGATGATGCATAAGAAGCGTATGCGCGCGCGGGTCGCCAAGATCACCCAGCGCGGAAGCGCTGGCGGAACGGATCTCGGGGTCGTCGTCCAGCAGCAGGGTGATGAGGACGTTGCAGGCATTGTCCTTTCCGGCCCTGCCCAGCCCGGCAATGGCGGCAAGACGGACGTTTTTGTCGCGGTCATGCACGAGCTTGACCAGCTCATCCTCTTTCCCCTTTTGAACACATTTTTCGATTTTTTCCAGTTTCCCCATACAGCGTCGACCTTTCTAAGGTGCGTTCCGAAAGCGGACGTATTTTTTCCTTGCATACAATGATACGAGCCATATTTGACAAAACACCGGAGAAAAAGTGAGCAAATTGTGAATAAATATTACAAATTTGAAATCGCAGCACGAAGCGGCGCGGATGCCGGACGAAACGGCATATTACGGGGCGCGGTTTTATTTCATTTGGGAGGGCGCCGTTCGGCCTTACAGCTTTTCGCAGCCCAGCGCGGTAAGAAAACGGTCGAAGGCGGCAAGACCGTCCGGTGTCAGCTTGAACACGCCCGCGTGCTCCAGGCACGTTTCAAACTTCGCGCCGATCTCCCGTTTCACAGCGTCCTGCGCCTGCTCGGGGGAGAGCGCCGTGCCGTATTTTTTCACCAGAAGGTCCAGCCAATCTGCGTGCTCCGGTGCGGCGGCTCTGCACGCTTTTGCGTCCGTTTGGCCGCACAGCACCGCCGCGATGGCTTCGCTCTGCTGCGCAAGGCGGCTGGGCAGGATGGCAAGGCCCATCACCTCGATGAGGCCGATGTTTTCTTTTTTGATGTGGTGGATCTCCCGGTGCGGATGGAAAATACCCTCGGGATACTGCTCTGTGGTGCGGTTGTTGCGGGGTACAAGGTCCAGCACATAGCCTTTTTTTTCGTCATAATGCAGGATAGGCGTGACGGTGTTGTGGGGCGTGGGGCTTCCGTTTTCCATGGTCTCGGCCAGGATGTCCGCCTCTGCATCCGAATAGCCGCGCCAGGTTTCCAGCAGCCTGCCCGCAAAGCCGATAAGCTGGGCGGCGTCCCGGCCGCACGCACGCACGGTGCTCACGGGCCAGCGGATGGTCTCGACGGAGATGTCCGGATACTCCGGCACACGGTAGCGGCACAGCGTTTCGGCGCTTTGCATGGGAAAGGCATAGCTGCCGCCCTGGAAGTGCATGTGGCTGAGGATGCTGCCGCCCACAATGGGCAGGTCCGCATTGCTGCCGCAGGTGTAGTGGGGGAACTGCGTCACAAAATCGAACAGCTGCTCAAAGGTGCGGGGCGTGATGGCCATGGGCGCATGCTCATGGGCGAACACGATGCAGTGCTCGTTGTAATATACATAGGGGCTGTACTGCAGATACCAGGTCTCTCTGCAGAGCGTCAGCGGCACCACACGGTGATTCTGGCGCGCGGGAAAATTCACGCGGCCCGCATAGCCGATGTTCTCGATGCACAGCATACATTTGGGATAGCTGGCTGCCGGCTGCAGGCGCTCCAGAGCGATGGTCTTGGGATCCTTTTCCGGTTTTGTGAGGTTGATGGTGATCTCCAGCCTGCCGTATTTGCAGGGATAGTCCCATTTGATGTTTTTGGCGATCTGCGCGGTGCGGATATAGTTGGATGCGATGCACAGGCCGTAGAAATAGCCCGTGGCCGCGCGCACGCCCTGCGTTTGCCGCAGCTGCTCGAACCGGGCGGCCGTCTCGCTTTCCCGGGGCATCACCGCGCCCATGATGCGCGCCTCAAAATTTACGCGCAGAGCGGGCACCTCCCCGTCGTACAGGCCGCGGGCAGCCGCGTCATCCAGCAGAGCGTCCAGCAGTACGGTGGGAACGTCCAGATGCTCCTCCGGCACGCCGTCCGCCCACGGCTCAGACAGGCCGAACAGGTCCAGCAGTGTGTTGCGCGCCACATAGGCGTCCAGCTCGCCGATGAGAGAATGTTGCAGGCTGAATTGAAGCAGCCGTTCGATCAAAAGCGCGGTGTGGGCCATGATTTTCCCTCCAAAGTCGGATAAAATATCATTTCGTACATTTTAATTATAGGAGAGTGGCAGCGGGATTTCCATGTAGTTTTGTTGTATAAAACGGCGATTCTGTCGCGAAACGCGCTCTGTGCCCGCGGACGGGCCCGTCTGCGGCTTGACAAGCGCCGTCGGGGATGATAGGATAAATACAATTCAAAGGCAGTGACGGAGAAAAGTAAGGCGGAACAGCCGGAAAAGCGAGCGGGGGAAGGTGGAAGCTCCGCGCCGCGCCCCGCCCGAAAGAACACTTCCGAGCCGCAACCCGAACGCCGGGCATGCACCGGCCGTAGGCACGCCGTGGGCAGCGCGTTAAGCTGCGGGCGCTTTTTGGCGCAGAAAAGTGGCCGCGCAAGCGGTAATTTAGGTGGCACCGCGGATTCGACAGCAATTCGTCCTAAAGGTTTGGGACATTTGGCTGTCGATTTTTCATTTTATGAAGGAGGATATCTCATGAAAAGGACAGAGATCCGTGCGCTTTTCGCATCCGCGCCTGCCGACGGCGCCTCCGTCACCGTGTGCGGCTGGGCCAAAACGGTGCGGGATTCCAAAAACATCGGTTTTATCGAGCTTTCCGACGGCTCCTGCTTCAAGCCGCTGCAGGTGGTGTTTGAAGCCGCCAAGCTGGAAAATTACAAGGACATTGCCAAAGCGGGCGTGGGCACCAGCCTTGTGGTGACAGGCCGCGTGGTGCTTACGCCGGGGGCCAAGCAGCCGCTGGAGGTGAACGCCGATTCCATCCGCGTGCTGGGCGCGTGCCCGCCGGAGTACCCGCTGCAGAAAAAGCGCCATACTGTGGAGTTCCTGCGTACCATGCCGCATCTGCGCCCGCGCACGAACACGTTCAGCGCGGCGTTCCGTGTGCGCAGCGTGGCGGCTTACGGCATCCACAAGTTTTTGCAGGAAAACGGTTTTGTATACGTGCATACGCCGCTGATCACCGGGTCGGACTGCGAAGGCGCGGGCGAGATGTTTCGCGTTACCACGCTGGACGCGGCCCAGCCGCCCCGAACGGAAGAAGGCGCGGTGGATTTTTCCCAGGACTTCTTCGGCCGCGCTACGAACCTGACGGTCTCCGGCCAGCTGGAGGGCGAGGCGATGGCCACGGCCTTCGGCAAGATCTATACCTTCGGCCCCACCTTCCGCGCCGAGAATTCCAACACACCGCGCCATGCGGCCGAGTTCTGGATGATCGAGCCGGAGATCGCCTTCGCGGACCTGGCGGATGAGATGGACCTCTCCGAGGCAATGGTGAAAAGCGTCATCGCCTATGTTCTGGAGACCTGCCCGGACGAGATGGCTTTCTTCAACCAGTTTTTCGACAAAACGCTGCTGGAGCGCCTGAACGCTCTGGTAAACAGCGATTTTGCCCGCGTTTCTTACACGGAGGCCGTGGAGATCCTGAGCAAGCACAACGATTCGTTCCAGTATAAGGTGGAGTGGGGCACGGACCTGCAGACCGAACACGAACGCTTCCTCACCGAGCAGATCTATAAAAAGCCCGTATTTGTGACGGACTACCCCAAGGAGATCAAGTCTTTCTATATGCGTGTGAACGGCGACGGAAAGACCGTGGCTGCGGCGGATATGCTGGTGCCCGGCGTGGGTGAGCTGTGCGGCGGCAGCCAGCGTGAGGAGCGGCTGGACGTGCTGACGGCGCGTATGGATGAGCTGGGCCTTTCCCGCGCGGATTATGAGTGGTATCTGGAGCTGCGGCGCTTCGGTACTGTGGAGCACGCGGGCTTCGGCCTGGGCTTCGAGCGCCTGATCATGTATCTGACGGGCATCCCCAACATCCGCGACGTACTGCCGTTCCCGCGTACGGCCGGCGGCTTCTGAGTATTTGAAAAGGAAAGCGGCGCCCCGTACCAGTGATATGCTCCCTTTCTGAGAGACAGTGAAAAAGAAAACTGTCAATCATGGAGGGAGC
>ENA-UOIV01002518-UOIV01002518.1-human-gut-metagenome-genome-assembly--contig:-C59-NODE-2518-length-12302-cov-6.944721_pt1 | contig 12302 bp, 10 predicted proteins | sample MGYA00242333_ERZ723880 | MGnify/ENA metagenome assembly ERZ723880 | reverse complement strand
GGCGGCGAGTGACTTTGCCCGCGGCGGCAAAGTCACCAAAACGCCGCCGGGGACGGCTCCAGAGGAGCACCGTTCCGGTGCTCCTAGTCGCCTTTCCCCGGACCCCTAATACGGGGGTTACCCCTTGAAGTGAGCAGAACATTTCCGGCGCGCAAAATCAGGAGTGCTCGAGCGCGGTCCCATCCGGCCCCACTGGGGGCCTGACTTTGTGGAAAATTAAGGCCGGTGCGGTTCCGCCACCGCGCCTGGGTTTGCCGAACCAACGTTCCCGGTGCGAATTTTGGCGGGCGCATACTATGCGCCCCTACTGGTTTCCGGTGGACTGTAGGGGCGGCTATCAGCCGCCCGAAACTCTTCCCCTGGGGGAAGGCGGCGCAACCAAAGGTCGTGCCGGATGAGGGCGCTCTTTCGGCAAGCGCCAATTTTCAAACCGCTAAATTTTTTCCACACACCCCTGCAGCAGCTCGTAAAGCTCCGGGAACACCTTTTTCAGGGCCACCGGCTGCTCCGTCCTCCGGTTATAGAAGAAGTGAGAGGAGGTCCCCAGGGTGTGGAGCTCCCCGGTCTCCGAATCGGTCATCCGGTACTCCAGCACCAGCCGGGCGGGGGTGAGCTTTCTCACCTTCATCTCAATGGCCAGGGTCTGCCCAAACTTGGTGGTCTTTTTGTAGGAGCAGGAGATGTCGGTGAGGGCGAAGTCAATCCCCGCCGCCGTGGCCCGCTCATAGCCCCAGCCGATCTGCTCCAGAAAATCGGTGCGGGCCTCCTCCATCCAGTGGATGTAGTTGCCGTGGTAGACTACCCCCATGCTGTCCGTCTCGTAAAACTGCGCCTTCCGCAGGTAGGGCTTCCACTCCATGTCAGTTCCCCGCCTTCAGCCGCACGGGCAGCACCATATAGATGAAGTTCTCCTCCCCCTCGGCGGGCAGGATGACGCAGGGGGCCACGCCGGAGGAGAACTCCAGCTTCAGCTTGTCCGCCGGAGCCGCCTTCAGAGCGTCCATCAGGTATTTGTTGTTAAAGCCGATCTCCAGATTCTGGCCGTCCCCGGTGATGGGACACTGGTCGGAGGCGTCGCCGATGCCCGTCTGGGTGGTGATGGATACCATGCCGTCCACGAACACGCACCGCAGGGGGCTCTTCAGCTTCTCGCTGATGATCAGAGAGACGCGGTCGATGGAGGCCAAAAGGGTGCGGGCGTCGCACTCCACCTGAATGGGGTTGTTCCGGGGAATGGCGTTGCGGTAGGCCAAAAATTCCCCCTCCAGCCGGCGGCATACCAGCAGGGTCTCCCCCGCCTGGAACAGGATGTGCCGGGCCCCCTGGCTGATGGTCACCGGCCCCTCGCCGGAGCAGATTTTTTCCACCTCGCTCAAAGCGGAGCCGGGGACCACGAAGGAGAAGGACTCGGCCCCGTCAATTTTATCCACAGCCTCGCGGCGCAGGGCCAGCCGGTAGCCGTCCACCGACACCACGGTGAGCCCGTTTTTTTCCACCTCAAACAGGGAGCCGGTGTGGATGGGGCGGCTCTCGTTGTCGCTGACGGCGAAGAGGGTCTGGGAAATCATGGAACGCAGCACGCTCTGCTCCAGGGAAAGGGAGTTCTGCTGGTCCACAGTGGGTAATTCTGGAAATTCCTCCGGATCGGTGCCCAGAATGTTGAACTCGCTCAGGCCGCACTTGATGTTCACCATATAGTTTTGAGCGGTGAATACCACCACATCGTCGGGCATTTTCCGGATAATTTCCCCAAACAGCCGTGCAGACAGCACCAGAGAGCCGGGCTCCTGGATCTCTGCGGGGACAGTGGCTTGAATTCCCTTTTCCAAGTCATAGCCGGTAAGGCGCAGGCGGGTGTCCGCCTCAATTAAAATGCCCTCCATGGCTGGAATGGAACTCTTTGCCGCCACAGCTCGAGAGGTAGTGGCGACTGCAGAGACCAAGAGGGCCTTCTCACAGGAAAATTTCATGCTGTGTACGCCTCCTTCTGCGTCGTTTCCTGCTTTCTCTCTCCGCAGAGAGAGGAGAGGATTAAAAATTTTAGTAACAGTAGTCCGTAGGGGGAAAAAATGTGGAAAACCTGGGAAAGCCGTTGGGGCGCTACGAAAAAAGCGTCCACAGGGGGTGTGAAAAAATTTTTGCCGCTTTCCACAGCCGTTGGGGCGAAGGAAAGTTTTCCACACTATGCAACGAGTTTTCCACATTTAACTGTGGATAATTTAGGTCGAAAAAGGACAGGCCTTTTTCTCCACAAAAGGGGAGCGGCCTGGGGACATTTTGAATTAAGAATTAGGAGTTAGAAATTAGGAATTGGTGGGATTTTTATTCATAGCGGATGTTGATGTTGGCGGTGATGTCTTTGATGATCTCCGCCTTTTCCGGGTCGGTCTTTACCAGGTCCTCGATGCGCTCGATGGAGTGGAGGACGGTGGTGTGGTCCCGGTTGTCGAACTCCTTGCCGATCTCTTTGAGAGACAGGTTGGTCATGCGCCGGATCTGATACATAGCGATCTGGCGGGCCAGGGAGATGTCCTTGGCCCGGCCCTGGCCCCGGAGGGTGGCCGGCTCGATGTTGTAGAACTTGCACACCTCGTCAATGATCACGTCGGCGGTGGGCACGATGTCGGACTTCTCCTTGAACATGTCCTTGACCGCCCGGATGACGGTGTCCTTGTCCACCGAGTCCCCCATGAGCTGCTGGTAGGCCATGATCTTGTTGACGGTGCCCTCGATCTGCCGCACGTTGGCGGTGATGTTCTCCGCGATGAGCTGGAGGAGGAACTCAGGTAGCTCCACCCCCATGCGGATGGCCTTGTTCTTGATGATGGCCATGCGGGTCTCGTAGTCGGGGGGCTGGATGTCAGCCAATAAGCCCCACTCGAATCGGGTCTTCAGACGGTCCTCTAGGCGCAGCATCTCCTTGGGGGGGCGGTCGGAGGTGAAGACGATCTGCTTTTTCAGCTCATACAGGGTGTTGAAGGTGTGGAACATCTCCTCCTGGGTGGAGTCCCGGCCGGCGATGAACTGCACGTCGTCCATGAGGAACACATCGGCGCCCCGGTACTTCTCCCGGAACTCCGCGTTTCTTCCCTCCCGGATGGCCTGGATCAGCTCATTGGTGAAGGTGTCCCCCTTGATGTAAACCACCTTGTACTCCGGGTGGTTCTTGTGGATGGTGTGGGCGATGGCGTACAGCAGGTGGGTCTTGCCCAGGCCGGACTCCCCGTAGATGAACAGGGGGTTGTAGCTCTTGCCCGGGTTGTCGGCCACCGCCCTGGCGGCGGCGTGGGCAAACTTGTTGGAGGAGCCCACCACGAAGCGCTCGAAGGTGTACTCCTCGGTGCCGGGGAAGAAGTTGTCCTTCTCCGGCTGGCTGTACTGGTCCAGTTCCCCCTCGGTGAGCACCACCACGTCCATGTCGCAGGAGAACAGCTCCCGCAGGGCGGCCTGGATCTTCCCCACGTAGCGGGTGGCGATGATGTCCCGCTTGAAGCGGGTGGGCGAGTAGAGGACGAAGCGGTCGTCCTCCAGGGCGACGGCGGAGGCGTCGTCGAACCAGGTATTGATGGTGGTGGCAGTCATATCGGGCTGCATCAGAGTGATGACCTTGGACCAGACATCGGCGGCAGGATTCATGAAAGGAAGACCTCCTTACAGAAAAATAACGGCCGAAGGGCATAGCAATACGGGCGGAATGCCGAGGTGCTCCCGCCCGCAGCTGTGGAGATGCTGCTGGATTCGGACCGAAGAAAAAGAGAGGCCCCCCGCGGCCCTATTCGGGCAGGGGACCCGTTCAGCGCGTGTTCCGGCGCGGCCCGTCCCCGGATCGGAGAGAGCCGCCAGTTTGATCAGATTTATTATAGCAAAAATCACCTCTGGCCGCAAGGATTTCACCGGCTTTTTTATTTTAAATGTATCGGAAATTTTCCACTGTACCGGGGGGATCTGTGAAAGAATGGAAACAATGACTGAAACCATATGGGATGAGAAGAAAACCACCACAAGATGTGGTGTCTTCCAAGGAAAAACGGAAAAGTTTGTGGAAAAGAGCAAAAAAGGAGTTGACAGGAAGAAAAGTCAGGCGCTATAATGGAAGCCGTCATTCCAGGGAGAGGGTCATTCTACCCTTTTTCCGGGAAGTATCTGCGAACCGCAGCCGGAGACGGCTGTTGTTGGGCCGGTCCGCCGGCTTGAAATTAGATGAGGAGGTGTCCCCCATGCTTCGTACCTATCAGCCCAAGAAGCGCCAGCGTTCCAAGGAGCACGGCTTCCGCAAGCGTATGGCCACCCGCAATGGCCGCAAGGTGCTGGCCCGCCGCCGCGCCAAGGGCCGCGTCCGCCTGACCCACTGAGTTTGGGACAGACTGCCATCATCCGATGGAGATACGGCAAAAGGACACAAATCGAACAGACGCGTAAATAGGGGCGTGGGAATGTTTCCCCCGCCCCTGCGGTGCATACGGAGGTTTTTCTGCCCTGGCCTTTTCTTTGCAGGACGGGGGCCTGCTTCCGCCGCCCCGGTTGTTTTTCCGCCTGTAGGGCCCGATGCCCTCATCGGGCCGCTGGGTGGATCTTTTCACAGGGGTATTTCGCCGCTCCGGCGGCGAGTGACTTTTTGGACGCCCAAAAAGTCACCAAAAAAGCGCCAGGGGGTGGGGCCAATCGGATTCGGCTGCGCCTCATCCTCCATGCGCCCCACCCCCTAGAACCCCCGTTACGGGGGTTACCTCTTGGGCCGGATAAAAATTTCCGGCGCGCAAAATCTGAGTGGCGTTCCGCGATTTCTCCCGGCCCACTGGGGCCCTGGGTTTGCAAAAATTAGGGTCCGGTGCGGTTTCACAACTGCGCCTGGCTCTGCCGAGCCAACGCTCCCGGTGCGCATCCTGCGCCTCCTAAACCTTCCCCTTGGGGGGGAAGGTGCCCCAGTGCACACACTGGGGCAGATGAGGGGGCAGGTTTCACCTTCCTCTGTAGGGCGCGGCCTCCCGGACGCGCCGTCCCGCAAACGGACGGGTGGCCCAGTGTGCCGCCCCTACGGAAATGAGGGAGTATCTCAGAATACGCCAATCCTCTGAGCTGCACTTGAGCCCCACCACGCCAAAAGGCGCGCTTTCCACCAGGAGGAGCAACACCCAAAGGTTACCGCACCCTCAGCGGCAGCGGTCATAGACCGGAAGCCAATCAGCTGGACCACCCGCGCCTTTGCGATGACCGCCAACGTCCCCGCGTTGGCGGCCCCCGTAAAATGGGGTCCGGGGAAAGGCGACTATGAGCACGAAGTGCTCATCTGGAGCCGTCCCCGGTGGCGTTTTGGTTCCTTTGCCGCCATGGGCAAAGGAACTCGCCGCCCGCAGGCGGCGAAATCCCCTGGGTCTGCTTTTCTTGTGTCTTATGTGTTATATCTCCAAAACCATCCGGAGGAACCCTTCATGAAGCACACCATAGCACTAAAACAAAATCATGAGTTCCGCCGGCTGTACAGCAAGGGCAAGAGCGCCGTGTCCCCCTACTTTGCCGTCTACTGCCGGAAGACCAACCGGCCGGTGAGCCGTCTGGGCATCACCACGGGGGTGAAGCTGGGCAACGCCGTCAAGCGCAACCGGGCCCGCCGCCGCATTCGGGAGCTCTACCGCACCAACGAGCACCGGCTTCTGCCGGGCTACGACGTGGTGGTGGTGGCCCGCGCCCGGGTGATCTACGGCCGGTACCCGGAGCTGGAGCGCAGCTTTCTCCAGCTCATGCGCAAGCTGGGGATCTGTCCGCCCCGGGAGGCGCGGCCGTGAAAGCACTGCTGATCTGGATGATCCGGTTCTACCAGCGGGAGATCTCTCCCGCCCGTCCCCCCTGCTGCCGCTTCATCCCCACCTGCTCGGCCTACGCCCTGGAGGCGGTGGAGAAGTACGGCGCCCTGAAGGGCGGCCTTCTGGCCGTGCGCCGCATTCTGCGGTGCAACCCCTTCCACCGGCAGAAGTCCATCGAGTACGACCCCGTGCCGTAGGACCCGGCCAGATTCAATTTACAATGTGGAGGTACCGTTGTGGGTATTATTCTGACGCCATTTGCATGGCTGTTGATGCTGTTTTATGATTTTTCCCAGAACTACGGCATCGCCCTGATTTTATTCGCCCTGGTTATCAAGCTGGTGCTCTTCCCCTTCAACCTGAAGGGCAAGAAGAGCATGATCCAGATGAACCTGCTCTCCAGTAAAATGCAGCAGCTGCAGAAGCAGTACGGCAAGGACCGGGAGCGCTATAACCTGGAGATCCAGAAGCTCTATGAGAAGGAGAAGGTCAACCCCATGAGCGGGTGCCTGTGGTCCTTCATCCCCATCATCTTCCTGATGGTGCTGTACGGCATCATCCGGGAGCCCCTGACCTATCTGATGAACGTGCCCGCGGACATGATCAATACGGTGGCCGAGATCACCGGCGTGGCCAACTCCGGCACCTATCCCCAGATCGCCATGCTGAAGGCTATCGCCGACCCCGCCATGATGGAGCAGGTGAAGGCCGCCCTGGGCGATGCCGGGGCCGGACTGTTCTCCATGAACGTGGAGTTCCTGGGCATCAATCTGGCCAACATTCCCCAGCTGAACTTCTGGAGTGCGGAGGGCGGCCTGGTCTGGGGCAACATCGGCCTGTTCCTGCTGCCCCTGGTGTCGGTGGGCACCTCGCTGCTGTCCATGTATGTGAGCATGAAGACCAACCAGATGAACCGGGGCGGCGAGCAGAACGATCAGATGGCCAAGACCAACCGCACCATGATGATCTTCATGCCCATCATGTCCCTGTGGATCGGCTTCACCGTCCCCGCCGGCCTGTCCATCTACTGGATCGCCCAGTATATCTTCTCCATCTTCCAGGAGCTCATCTGCGGCCGCCTGCTGAAGAAGGACTATGAGAGAGCCCGGGCCGAGGCCGCCGAGCGGGAGCGCCAGGAGAAAGAGGACGAGAAGCGCCGCAAAGAGGAGGCCCGTCTGGAGCGCCAGCGCCGCCTGGAGGAGGAGAAGAAGAACCGGGGCAAGAAGAAGCCCAAGAAGGCCGAGCCCACCGAGCCCGGCATCAATAAGGACGACAGCCGCATCGGTATCCGGGCCTATGCCCGGGGCCGCGCCTACGACCCCAACCGCTTCGGCGGTGTGCAGCCCTACCGGGACCCCAGCGATCTGCTGAAGGCCCAGGCGGAGGCCCAGAATGCCCAGAAGGGTAAGAAGGGCAGAAAGGACAAGAAGGAGGCCGAAAAGACCTCCCCCGCCCCCGAGAAAGAGACCAAGCCCATTTCCCAGGAGGAGCAGCCCCAGCTGACCCAGGTCCAGGAGACTCCTGTTCAGGAGGCTGAGGCCGCCCCCGAGGTCCCTGCTCCCGCTGAGGAAGAGACCTCTGCCCCCGAGGCCGCTCCCGTGGAGACCGAGGAGGTCGAAGTGGAAGTGGAGCAGGTGGAAGTAGAGATCCCCGAGGACGAGGACGACAAGAAGGAAGGTGTCTGATATGAGAAAGTGGATCGAGACCACCGGACGTTCTGAGGAAGACGCCATTGCCGCCGCCCTGTTCCAGCTGGGCCTGGACCGGGACGACGTATCCGTGGAGGTCATTGAGCGGGCCAAGTCCGGCTTTCTGGGCTTCGGCGGCAACCCTGCCAAGGTCCGGGTGAGCTACGAGGTCCCCGGCGAGGATGAGGAGCTCTCCTCCCCCGCCCCGGAGAAGGCCCCGGAGCCCGCCGCCCCTAAGACGGAGCCCGTTCCGGAGAAGAAGGCCGAGCCCGCCGCCCCCGCCCCCCAGGCGGAGAAAAAGGCGGAGCCCGCCCCCAGGGAGGACGCCAACCGCCTGCAGCCCGGGGATGAGGTGCTCATCGGCCGGGAGGAGTCCAACGCCCCCAAGGGGATGGACGGCCAGCCTCTGGAGCTGGCCCCCGCCGACGACCCCAAGGCCGCCCGCATCCGGGAGTTCCTGGCCGGACTCATGGAGCACCTCCAGGTGGAGGCGGTCCCCGACATCTATGTGAGCGAGAACGGCTATAAGGTGATCCTCCAGGGCCGCGGCCTGGGCGCCATCATCGGCCGCCGGGGCGAGACCCTGGACGCCATCCAGCAGCTCACCAACTACGCGGTGAACCACGGCCAGTCCAAGCGGGTGCGCATCCACATCGACGCCGAGGGCTACCGGGCCAAGCGGGAGGAGTCCCTCCAGCGCCTGGCGGTGAAGGTGGCCGGCAAGGTGGTCAAGTACCGCAAGAACATGACCCTGGAGCCCATGAACGCCTATGAGCGCCACGTGATCCACGCGGCCCTCCAGGACTACCCCAACGTGACCACCTACTCCACCGGCGTGGAGCCCAACCGCCGGACGGTGGTGGCTTATGCCCCGGGGCAGAAGTAAAGTTTATACAGAAATAGCGACAGCGGGAGGAACTCACGTTCCTCCCGCTTTCTTATCGTTTATCGTTTGATGAGTACCACTGCCACGTCGTTTACGTTGGTGCCGGTGGGACCGGTGCGGATGAGACCGTCCACTCGGTCCAGGGCGTGGTAGGCGTCGTTCTCCGCCAGAACCTGGTGAATGGTGAGGCCTGCCGCCTCCAGGTGGTCCTTGGTGGTTCCGTCCACCAGTCCCCCCGCCGCGTCGGTGGGGCCGTCGGTGCCGTCGGAACCCAGGGAGAAAATCAAGGTGTTTTCCAATCCGGCGATCCCCTGGGCGGCGGCGAGGGCCAGCTCCTGGTTGCGGCCCCCTTTTCCCTGGCCGGTGAGGAGGACCACCGTCTCGCCCCCGGCCAGAAAGGCCAGAGACTTCTTCGTATCCTGGTGGGTCCTGGCGATGGAGGCCAGGAAGGAGCCAGCCTCTTTGGCCTGACAGCACAGCTGGTCGGTGAGCAGGACCGGCTCATAGCCCAGCCGCCGGCAGGCCGCCCCGGCGGCGGCGCACAGCTCCCGGACGCTGCCGGTGATCACCGTCTCCACGTTGTCCAGCGCCTTGGGGGTCTCCTCTTGTAGGAGGGTGCGGGCCTGGGGTGACAGGGGGAGCTGGTACTTCTCCGCCACCTCCTGGGCCTGCGCGCAGGTGGACTGGTCCGGGTAGGCGGGGCCCGAGGCGATCATGTCCAGGGGGTCCCCCAGAATGTCGGACAGGACGATGGAGAACACCTGGGCCGGGGCGCACAGCTGGGCAAACCTCCCCCCTTTCACGGCGGACAGCCGCTTGCGGACGGTGTTCATCTCCACAATGTCCGCCCCGCAGGCCAGCATGGCCTGGGTCAGCTGGGAGAGCTCCTCCGCCGGGATGAGGGGGCACTCAAACAGGGCGGAGCCCCCGCCGGACACCAGGAACACCACCGTGTCCTCCGCCGTCAGATGCTCCACCAGCTCCATGGCCGCCCGGGTGCCCCGGAAGGAGTCCTCATCGGGGACCGGATGCCCCCCCTCATAGACGGTGCACCGGGGGATCTCCCCCCGGCTGTGGCCGTGTTTGGTCACCACCACCCCGGCCTCCAGCCGGTCCCCCAGTAGCCGGGCGGTGCAGTCGGCCATCTGCCAGGCCGCCTTGCCCGCGGCCACAAGAAAGACGCGGCCCGCGCCGAAGGTCCGGCCCTCCAGGGCCCGGCGCACCGCCTGGTCGGGCAGGCAGGCCGTCAGGGCCTCCTGGATGATGGTTTGCGCGTCTGTATGGATGGACATGATATTCGCCCCCTGGAAATTGGAATCCCGGCCCCATGCAGAGAGAGCCGGACGTCGGTATAATGATACCATACCGGATCAGGCTTTAGATTTTTCACAGAAATAATTTTATTTTTTTGGAGAAAGACCAAATACATGGCGTTTACAATGGAGGCAAACCATGGGTCCCTGACGGGACAGCGGCAAGATAAAAGACATGAAGGAGGAACCCCTATGAAAATCGTAGTTTTGGACGGATACACTGAGAACCCCGGCGACCTGAGCTGGGACGAGCTGGGCAAGCTGGGCGACCTGACGGTCTATGACCGCACTTCCCTCACCGACGAGGGGGAGATCATCTCCCGCATCGGGGACGCGGAGGTGGTCTTTACCAACAAGACCCCCATCTCCAAGGCCGTGATCGACGCCTGCCCCAACATGAAATTCATCAGCCTGCTGGCCACGGGCTATAACGTAGTGGACTATGTGTACGCCGGGGAGAAGGGCATCCCGGTGACCAATGTGCCCACCTACGGCACCGCCTCGGTGAGTCAGTTCTCCATCGCCCTGCTGCTGGAGATCTGCCACCACATCGGCCACCACGACGCCTCGGTCCACGCGGGCAACTGGGAGAAGAGCATCGACTGGTGCTACTGGGACTACCCCCTCATCGAGCTGGAGGGCAAGACCATCGGCATCATCGGCTTCGGCCGCATCGGACAGGCCGAGGGGCGCATCGCCAAGGCCCTGGGGATGCAGGTGCTGGCCTATGACCTCTACCCCAACGACTCCGGCCGGGCCATCGGGGAGTATGTGGATCTGGACGAGCTGTACGCCCGGGCCGACGTGATCTCCCTGCACTGCAACCTCACCCCGGAGAACACCGGCATGATCAACAAGGACTCCATTGCCAAGATGAAGGACGGGGTCATCCTCATCAACAACGCCCGGGGCCAGCTCATCAACGAGCAGGACGTGGCCGACGCTCTGAACAGCGGAAAGATGGGGGCCGCCGGCCTGGACGTGGTGTACACCGAGCCCATCCGGGGGGACAACCCCCTGCTGAAGGCCAAGAACTGCATCATCACCCCCCACATCTCCTGGGCTCCCAAGGAGAGCCGCCAGCGCATCATGGACTGTGCCGTGGCCAATGTGAAGGCCTATCAGGAGGGCGCGCCCATCAACGTGGTCAATCTGTAAAAGCGAAAAACGCTCCGCATCGCCGTTCCCTGGCAATGCGGAGCATTTTTTCTTTGTTTCAGCAGGGGCGGAGAAAATCCAGCCTTACCCCTTCTTCTTGGAGGCTGGCTTCATGCGCTCACCGTGTGATTTCATGTCTTGGCAGGACAAAGTGAATTTGTCCTGCCGCCGCGGCTGGACGCCGCGCGCCCGCTGTGCGGGCGGGACCACGGCGAGGAAAAAGGTTGGTCCGCGCGGGACTCTGGTTCTGCTTACCCCTTCTTCTTGGAGGCCAGCTTCATGCGCTCCCCGTGGTCCAGAACGCGCTTGCGCAGGCGTAAATTTTCGGGGGTGCACTCCAGCAGCTCATCGTCGGCCAGGAACTCCAGGCACTGCTCCATGGACATCTGCTTGGGAGGCGTCAGGCGCAGCGCCTCGTCGGAGCCGGAGGCCCGCATGTTGGTCAGCTGCTTCTTCTTGCACACGTTGACGGAGATGTCCTCCGCCTTGGGGGTCTCGCCCACGATCATGCCGGCGTACACCGGGGTGCCCGGGCCGATGAACAGGGTGCCCCGCTCCTGGGCGTTGAAGAGGCCGTAGGTCACCGCCTCGCCGGTCTCGAAGGCCACCAGGGAGCCGGTGGAACGGCGCTGGATGTCCCCGCGCATGGGCTCATAGTGGTCAAAGACGGAGGCCATGATGCCCTCCCCCTTGGTATCGGTCAAAAACTCGTTGCGGTAGCCGAACAGGCCCCGGGAGGGGACCATAAACTCCAGCTTGGTGCGGTTCCCCACCGGAGTCATGTTCTGCAGGTCGGCCCGCCGGGACTGGAGCTTGTTGATGACCGCTCCGGTATAGTCGTTGGGCACGTCGGCCACCAGCAGCTCCATGGGCTCGCACTTCTTGCCGTCGATCTCCTGGTAGAGCACCCGGGGGGGAGACACCTGGAACTCATAGCCCTCCCGGCGCATGGTCTCCATGAGGATGGACAGGGACATCTCGCCCCGGCCGGCCACATTGAAGGAGTCGGTGGAGTTTTCCACCTCGGACACCTTCAGGGACACGTCCTTCAGGGTCTCCCGGAACAGCCGGTCCCGGAGCTGGCGGCTGGTGACGAACTTGCCCTCCCGCCCGGCGAAGGGGGAGTCGTTGACGGAGAAGGTCATCTCGATGGTGGGGGCGGAGATCTTGACGAACTCGATGGGCTCCACACAGTCGGGGGCACAGATGGTGTCGCCGATGGTCACGTCGCCGATGCCGCTCATGGCGATGATGTTGCCGGCGGTGGCCTCCTGGACGGGGACCTTGGCCAGGCCGTCGAACTCATAGAGAGCGGTGGCCTTGGCCTTCTTGGGGGCGGCGTCCGGATCGTGGTAGTTGCACACGGCGATCTCCTGGTTCTGCTTGATCACGCCCCGCTCAATGCGGCCGATGGCGATGCGGCCCACAAACTCGTTGTAGTCGATGGAGGAGACCA
>ENA-UOIV01002515-UOIV01002515.1-human-gut-metagenome-genome-assembly--contig:-C59-NODE-2515-length-12323-cov-5.242338_pt1 | contig 12323 bp, 11 predicted proteins | sample MGYA00242333_ERZ723880 | MGnify/ENA metagenome assembly ERZ723880 | reverse complement strand
ATATATTGATTATTATCACTTTTCCAAGGACAGCGAATACGGGGAATGCCGAGGATCTTATATAATTGAATGACTTTCTCTTCATATTCCTCCATTAACTTAGAGTCGGCAAGAATCGCCCGAATATTGGCATCTCCGGTAACATATGCTCCATTCTTTACAGTTGCGCCCTCTTCCCAAAGCGCACTTATATCCAAAGGTGTATGACCTTCCCAATAGTTGAGAGTTGTGCCATTCTCTTGTACCCTTTGAAGATCCGCATTAAAATCGTTCATGGCACGTATGTTCATGACTATCTCCGATTGTTTAGCTAGTTCAGGAGTGATTGGTGTCTCTCCCCCTGTCATACCAGAAAACTCTTCGTCCATATTCGTCCGGACAACTACACGCATCACTCTATCCAAATGGGCAGTCACAAGGTCTTGGTCTGTACTCAAATCCTTATTTACAATAACCCAGTTATTATTTGCCTCCCCATTTTCATCAATGTTTGTAAAAGCAAAATATAAGTTACTCCAAGCGCTCTCGTTTGTTCCACTGTAGGAAATATCTAAAACATACTTATCGTTGCCTTCTTGTTCATATTTTTCTCGAGTCCAATTACCGTTTGAAATATTAAAATGTAGATCCAATTCATCTTCAGATGGTAAAAAGATATTTTTCTCTCTATATCCATTTATCAATTCCCACAATTTTTGCTTATCGCCCCTAGTCAACTCATTTAATGCGTTTTCTGAATCCCAATTCGATCCTCCTTGGCTCCAAACATCCCCAACCCCCAATACTCCAAGCATGGTGACAAGGAGCATTAGTTTGCATGTATTATATAATGTATAGTGTTTCATAATCAATTACCTCCTTCCTCTTTACTCTTTATTCTTTATTATCAATGTATAAGGCAATACAACCTCTGTTCCGGCTTTGTTCACGGCGACCAGTGTCAGTTTGATGGTGGCGCTGGCTGCTGTGTCGACCAGTTCCTGGACGGTGATGGTGAAAGAGCCTTTGTTGGTAGAAGTCTGGCCACTCTCATCGGTTGGCTTCAAAGGGAAAGCGCAAATAGGCTTATCATCATCAGCATTACCTACGGCAGTCCACCAACCCAACTCATCTTTTGTATCCGGTATCAACACAAAGCCAGTATTTGTACTCTCTACTTGTGTATTTACTGTCAGTCCGGCATAACAAAAATGTTCACCGGGCTTCATAGTCATTCCACTCGTATAATACTTCAATTTCCAGTCATCTGAATCATTGCCAGTCAAAACAGATCCGTTCAATTTCTTCAAATGATATGAAATCGTAATATCACCTGCATGGTCGGTGATAAATGTGCGGGCTGCGACTTGAACGCCGGGCTTAAAGTGATTTGCTGTAGGCTGTCCTCTGATCTGCATGTGCTTTTGCTCGTTCTCTTTCTCTGTTTTTGCATTGGAGTCCTGAATAGGGACTTTCAGCAAGTCGTTGCGACGGATGAAGGAGAAATTTGTAGATTTCGGGGTGTCGTCTCTTTCGATACCGGTACCATTAACTTTAAGAGCGATTTTCATATCACCGCCTTTGGGATCCACACTCGCCTGATTGGTTTCATTGATATAGAACAAAAGCGTCGTTCCTTGTCCTTAACGATACTTTTATCATCTCCAGTCGGCACATATAACCAATTAGTTCCTGTAATCGGATCACCGGGGAAAATCGGATCCTTCAATTTATCATCTTTATTGTCTTTTACCAATAAATTCGGTTTATCCGGATCATTGTCAATCGCATCATACGGCAATAAATAAATATTGCCAGACTGGCGGAACGGACCCATTTTCAACTCTTCCACTGTCAAATCCACACCTGTCGAGTTCGTCACATCTATTTGGACTTTACCCAACAAGCGGATCAGGGAAAGTTCTACTTTATTCGTAGCGACATTGTCCGTAACCTTACAGGTTCCGACATAACTACTCATCGGGATATAAGAAGTTCCTGTTTCTCCTGTATAGGCTGTAAGAGCCCTCAATGCGACTGCTGTCTTTCTAAAATCATTGAACGTCTTATCCTTCAAATTTTCCAGATTTTGAATAACCGTTGAACCGTCATATTCCAGGCCTTTCAGATTAGCGAAAGCATAGAAACTGTATGTTTCACCTATGGCCAGTTCCATTTCCACTGACGTTTTGGAGTCTTCATCGTTATTATTGGCACCCTTCGTATTTGAAACGACCCGATCGACTTTTCCCTCCTTATTTACTACGACAATATACCAATCATCTATATGATGCTCAAAGGCCAGATCGGCAGAGTCGGGATCGGGGATGACCGGGTCGGGATCGGGTTTCGGGTCGGGACAATCCGGGCAATAGGTCGGGGTCAGGAAGAAGACGATGGAGTATTCGTCCTGACGGTCGAGGTATTCCTGCGCGCTGATGTCGTGGCCCTCCATCTGGGTGAGGAGGAGGTAGTTGTTGAGGTTGATGTTGAGGACGTCCTTTTCCCAGTCTTTGTAGCGCACGATGAGGCGGTAGTTTTCGCCCGCCATCAGGCGCATGGTGTTCATCTCGGCAACGGCGACGGTTTGCATGGCGGGTTTACCCATCAGGCTGTCGCTTTCGGCGATGTTGACGTTTTCGGTAAAGTAAGGGAGATAGGTGATCACGGGATCGTCAAGAAGACTGTTGTCATGGTCCATATAGCCGTTGTCGGCCTTGATCTCGAAGGTGAAGTCGCGCACGTCCATGCAGTTGCCGTCGGTGTCCTGGAGGACGAAGCGCAGCTTGTTGGTGTTCTTGGCGAGCGAGACGTATTTATCTTCGTGCGTGTTGCGGGTGACGACCAAGGTGTCGAGGCTGTGCCAAAGGGGAGCCAGCTCATTAGATTGTGTCGCATCGGCCTCCCGCAGGGTGCGGAGGCGGAGTTCCTGGAGGGGGGTCGTTCCGGCTACGGGTGCGGGCCCGTCATAGGATTGCTCGTCGAGGCCGGCCCAGGTTACGGCATAGTAGGTGCCTGGTTCGAGATCCAGCTTGATGTTGTTGGCTTTCAGCTCTGCGCCTTCGATGTCGCGCCGCATGATGTAATTACCCTTGTTGTCGCAGATAAACAATGTGGCCTGATCGACCTCATGCTGGAAAGCATCGGCAAATTTCATATTATAATCGTAGACGAAGTGCAGCCGATATTCGCACGGTTGGAGCGAATCGTCGGAAAAGTAATCGCAAGCGGTCATCCCGGCCAGCATCATCGCACCGATTGTTCTTGTAAATATTGTAGATATATTTCTCATATTCAGTTTATACTTTTTTGTTTTCTGCCAAAGATAACTTGGTATAGAAATCAGATTACAGATGCCCCCGGCCCTGCCTTCTCTCTCCGGCCGAAGCCGGGGCTTCTGTTTGAAGTTCCCCTTGGGTGCCGACGGGTTCGAACCGCTGGCGACCGCATGGGATTATATATATAAGTTGGAATGAGATCAGAGGAGGATGCCGCCGTTGTTGCAGACTACCCAGTTCTTGACATGGATATTTACCGAGATACGTACGTTCGGATCTTCATCCGGACCTGTCGGATTCGGAACATCCACTTCCGACAAACCTAACTTATTGATTCCGGTTACCTCCATATCATAGATATTATTACGAACAATGCCAAATTCCATAACATCCATTACTGTCGGTTTGCCATTATCAGCATGACGAATCCAATACGGATAGTAGCAAACACCATCAGTATAAGTTTTCACTTCCTTGTACAGTTCTTTTTTCCGATCAGCATTCCAGTTTGTAACAGCATCCAGATAACTTTCAGGTGTTTGAAAAGCAGCACCTTGACCCTTCTCTGCTTCAATAGCCATCGCTTCAATATAACCAAACGGATCTTTCACATCCTTAATTTTCAGGATATTTGTACCAAGATCCTTATCTGTCGCATCGTCAAAATCATTATAAGATACATTTAAATCCTTATGATTAAGGAACATCGCCAATATAGATTTATAATCTTTATAATTGCTTCAGTTTCCATTCGCGGGCGTCGGGGTCGGCGGGTTCGCCGGCACGGATGATGGCGAGGGCCTCTTCACGACCTTCGATGTCGGAGGCGGCGAGGCGTGTTTCCAGTCCTTGCCAGTCTTCCGGCTCGGAGGCCACGTCGCAGGGAATGCCGCCGAAGTCATACAGCCCTTTCACGTAGCCGAGCAGGGCTTCGGCACGTCCTTTGGCCAGGCGTTCGTTGTTGGCGTAGGCGCCTTCGGGCGAAGCGAAGCCTTTGATGGAAACGTGGGTGATGGTCGCGTTCTTATTGTTTTCGACAGCTTCGATCGTACTGCGGATGGCGGCCAGTTCGCCGGGCTGCACGAGGGCGGCTCCGTCGCGACGTTCGTAGGCGATCTGGCGCGTGCGTCTGTTCACCACCACCGGTGGCAAGGCCAGCAGGCTGTCGCCTTTTTCGAGCAGGGGCGTGCAGACCACCGTGCGGTTGCGCCCCAATTCCATATTACTGATGTCGACGCGCATATTCACGACCAGGTCGAAACCGGAACGCTGCACGGACTGCCGTTCGACCGTGACGGGCGACTGCGCATTGAGGGCCGAGGCTGCGCACAATCCCATCAGCATACTGCCTATAGTCTTTTTCATCATACGTTTCATACGTTTACTGTTAGAATAGATAAATGAAGTTCAATGCGGCCTGCGTGGGACCGAAATAGTTTTTGTGGCGGCCCGTCTCGCGGTTGCCGCAGTCGGTACAGGGATAGCGATCGTATTCAAAGTAGATATACCCTACCCCGACGGTCGCCTCCATGCTCCAGTGCTTCGAGAGCATCCACTGGTAGCCGTAGCTCAAGCCTACGCCGGCGCCCCAGCCTTCACGGCGTTCGTCTTCGAGGCCGATCAGTTTGACGTCCGCTACGTTATATAAATAGTACGGGACGTGGAGGCCGAGGAAATGGCCGTTGTTGGCTTCGCAGAACCAATAACGCAGTTCCGGCTGGATGCGCAGGTGCTTGAGAGACCGGTCGTAGGTCCCGTCATCATTCTTTCCGTCGAACGGGTTAAATCCGGCTTCAATATCCAATGACCACTTTTTGGCGAGGCGGAATTCCAGCCCGGCATTAAACGTTGCCGTCCCCCAATAAGGAAGGTTTGTCTTAAGCCCGATGACAGGAGCTTTCCCCTTGCCAATCTCGGTTTGAGCATAGGTGCAAAGCGAAACGCAAAGCAGCAATGCCGCAAAAAAAAGCTTCTTCAATTTCATTTGGATTGTATCTAAGTTGTTAATAAATTCGATCGTTCACACCTGTTTTTCCTCCAAAAGGTCGGCGTTCATCTTTTCGAACAACGTTTTTCCGGGATTGAACTTCACGGATGTGCGGGGTTCGAGCATATAGGGTTCTCCTGTCCGCGGATTGCGGACGGGGCGGCAGGTTTGTTCCCAAGGCCTGAAGGAGCCGAAATGCTGGATAGTCACATGGTGTCCATACATCAGGCAATCGGAGACTGTCTCTAAAAAAGCCTGGACAAAGGGTTCTACCGTTGTTACCGGGACTCCGAGTCTGGCGGCTGTAATTTTTTCAATGTCTTTTCTATTCATAGATATATATCTTTTTTCATCAGTTACATAGGGGCAATAGTCCGAATGCAATATCAAAGAATATGGGCTTATTTATGAAATAAGTGAAAAAGCCCGAAAAACCATTCGCTGTATCAGGTCTTTTCTTTATATAATAAAGTCTCGAACGAGATGATTTTTCATTTCTACTGCTGGAAACCGGTAGGTGATTTATTGTGTTTTTTTATCTATCTAAACCATTTATTAGCCAATTATAAATATATAAGATAGTACTTTCCTAGGCCCGCCATTAATTTAACAATCGTTATTATTGCCGATGTTCTTTATTTCGACTTTAACCAGATCTTAAATTTGTTTGTCTGCCCTTTTTGTGGCCTTAGAAGAAGTTTTATTTACTAAAATAATCTATGATAATTAAAGATTATTTTCAACATCGAAAAATGCCGTTATCTTATTTCATAAATAAGTTTACTCTCTTTTTTGAAAGAAAACATCCAATATGCCAGTTATCTGTTTGTTTGCTTTATTTAACACTGAGGCATCCAATTGCTCCAAATAAATGCGGGTTGTTTTTTTCGGACGTGTGTCCCATTGCCTGGCTGATAACCGTGATCGGGATATTGCAGCGCAAAGCTTCCGAAGCCCAAGTATAACGCATAACGTACGAGGTCAGCTTCACAAGGACATCGATCGTTATCTTGATACGGATCTGGACGCCTGTTTTGTGGCGGTTATAGATGATTTCGTCTCCGTCGATATTCACCTTTTTCAGGTGTACGATATCGATAAAGGGCATCCCGTAAGCCATGAAACTGAAAAGTGAAAGATCGGCTGCCAGATCCAGCCTCGGATCTTCAGTAAAATCCATTGCAGCCATTTTTTTGACAAACTCCACTGAAACCGCCCGTTTGGCCGTCATTTCATGTTTCAACTTCAGGCCGGAAAAAGGATGTTCCTTTACTTTGACGATACGGCTTTGCAAAGCGACATTGAATATGGCTCGCAAACTGCTCAGATAGCTGTTGATCGTATTCGTCTTCAGCCGGAGGCTTTGCAGGTAATGGACGAAGTCAGCTACTAAGGTCGGATTCAAATCCGACAAACGACAATCTTCTTTTCCATAGAAATTCCGGAAATGGTAGCCTGCCGCCTGATAGAGATCGGCCGTGCTGTACTTTCCAAGAGAACGTTTATTTTGTACACGTTCATCTACATAATCCTCCAACGTAAGGATTTTTCTCTTTTTGGTCAGCCTATAATTTTCTCCCATATCATATAGTCTTTGTATGTTAATAAACTTCCTTTTATAACAAGCAAAATTATGAGAGTGCAAGCAAATATTGTCTTTTTTGCAATTTATATATACATTTGTGTGTTTCGAAACTTCATAAAATACGGTCCGAAAGAATAACAATGAAAAGAAAAAAGAAAATACTGACAATCATCGTCCTGGCTGTTGTTACCCTGATATTCATACTCCCGGCTATCGGGTTCAGCATTCTGAATTGGGGAGTACTGCCTCCGGAGAAACTGACACCGCTGGTTATCGAGCAGGCAAATAAGTTCATCGATGCACATTTGGATTGCGAACGGGTGGAACTGACCTATTTCGAAACCTATCCTTATTTAGGTGTAAAGCTGACGAACGGCCACCTGATCTCGCACGCAGCCGAAGATTCGACCGCCCATGAAGAGGAACTGGCAATTCCTTCCGATTCACTGCTTGCTTTCAGCCGGGCCACCCTGTCCCTGCAACCGCTCGATTACCTTTTCGGCGGTAAGATCACTATCAAGGACTTTTCCATTGAGAACCCACGTTTCTATGGATTCGTCAATAAGGACGGACATGCGAACTGGGATATCTACGAAAGTGAGACGGATTCGACAGAGGCCACTGCAGGTAAAAAGCCCTTGCCTCCTATCGACTTGCAAAAGGTACGCATCTACGGAGGACATTTCACGTATGACGACCGCCAGACAGACCTTTTTACCGAAATCGGGGGCTTCTTCGTACACCTCGACGGCTCATTGGCGGGAGGAGCCAATACGCTCGATTTTGAAACGGGGTGTTCATCCCTTTTATTCAGCAACCCTACTTATACTTTGAAAAACGACCTATCAATTCGCCTCAAAAGTAGATTAGTGCTTGCCGAACACTACAATTCGATCACTTTGAAAGATGCAGAATTGATGGTCAACAATCTACCTTTCACCGCCGATGGAGCGATACGCCACTTCCCGGAAGACCAGCGCACCCGTATCGATATGGACATGGGATTGAAAATCTCGGACATGAACGATCTGCTGAAATTCATACCCGATGCGTATTTTCAGAATCGCGACAAGACACTGGCGGAAGGTTCGATCCTTATGGAAGGAAGTATTCATGGCTTCTTGGGGGACAGTATCCTACCTAATGTGAACCTGTGTTGCAAAATAGAAAACGGCTCCTATCATATCAAGGATATCAAACAAGGTATCGACACACTGGAAATGGACTTGGATATCCATCTGAACGGACCTTTTCCGGATTCTTCCTTCGTTTCGCTCGAACAACTCACGATGAAAGGCCTCAACACTTCATTGGATATGCAGGCCAAAGTGACCAACCTGTTCAAGAACCCGTCCGTCCGGGCCGGGATGAAAGGAAAGGTGGACTTTACCCGGTTGGGGCAAGAATTCCTTAATCCGGACACGTTGTTGGTGGAAGGCGTAATGGATGCAGATCTGTCGACCACCTTTACCGTGAATGATCTTGTCGAAAGCCGGTTCGGAAAGATACACAGTTCAGGAAAGCTCAATATTGACAAACTGAAAGCGTTCAACCAACCGCTCGGCATGGATATTTTCATTTCCGGTGCCTATCTGGCAATCGACACGACACACCAGAAAAGCCTCTACATCGAATCGCAAAACCTGATGCGAATGACGATGGAAATAGACAGTCTGAACATCCAATATAAAGATGAAATCAGCACGAATATAAGCAAATTGGAGATGCTTGCCCAGACATCGCCTGTTATCGACACAACAGCCGTCATACCGATGACCGGACGGTTGGCTTTCGGCCATCTGAGGACCCGCACAGCCGATTCCGTCTGGATCGTGGCCGGACGTTCCGAACTGAAAGGTGGCATCAAACCGTCTGCATCCGACAAATTAACCCCGACAGCTGCCGCCGTCATTTCAATCGACACGCTGAAATACATCAGTGTACCTTTACGAACAGGACTCTCCCTGACGGAAAGTTCGTTTACGATCGAAGCCCTTCCCTATCGGGATGCACGGCGCCAGCAGATGGCAAACCGGCAACGGCGCACACTGACCGACGAACAACGAGCGCGTCTGGCAGAAAGACGGAAGAACATGGCCGGGAAAACCGCCACCGGCGACAGTACCGAAACAGAAGGTCAATTCCTTCGCAAATGGGAAGCACGGGGCAGTCTCTCTTTCAAACAAATGCGCGGGTTCAGCCGCATGTTCCCGCTCCCGATGTGGATGGAGCCGACGACGATGAAGTTCAACACAAACGACATCACACTGACAGATGCCCGCCTACATCTCGGCAAGAGCAATTTCACCCTTAACGGCGAGATCAGCCAGATCCGGAGGGCAATGCTCCGCGGAGGAAAACTGAAAGGAGATTTCAATCTAAATTCGGATTACATCGATTGCAACCAGTTGATGCAGGCGATCAACAGCGGCATGCAATATGCGGAAAGTTCGGACTTGCTGATGCTCAGTGATGAAAATATCGCACAGCTCAATACCGAATCGCTGCAAGATAGTATCACGCAAACGGAAATCGACACAACCAGCCAATTATTCGTTCTTCCGGCCTTTCTCGACATGGCTCTCCATACGAACGCGAAACGTATCGATTTTAAAGACCTGGAATTAGAGAACGTGGTCGGAGAGATTGTCCTGCGCGACCAGAGTATCAACCTGAGCAAGCTCAATATACAATCCAATATGGGGAATGGGAACCTGACAATGGTCTACCGGGCTAAGGACGGACAGGAGGCGACCGCCGGTTTAGACCTCGACATGGAAGATGTGAAGGTGGAGAAGCTGATCGCCCTCTTCCCTTCCATCGACACATTAGTCCCGATGCTCCGTTCGTTCGAAGGTGTCTTGGATTGCCAAGTCACGGCTACTTGCAGAATGGATTCGACCATGTCTCTCATTATGCCGTCCATTAACTCGTCTTGCTATCTGCACGGGGACAATATGGTGCTGCTCGATGGAGAGACATTTACCGAGATATCGAAGACGCTGATGTTCAAAAACAAGAAGCGGAATATGATAGACAGTATCTCGGTGGACCTTGCCATCAAAGACAATAAAATTGAAGTTTTCCCATTCTTGGTGGAGATGGATCGCTATAAAGTGGCTGTTGGTGGAACGCATAATCTGGATATGACGTTCAATTACCATCTATCAGTCCTCAAATCGCCCGTTCCTTTCAAGTTAGGAATCGACATCACCGGCAACTTGGATGATTTCAAGTATAAGATCACGAAATGTAAATACAAGGATATATTCAAACCGGCTAAGCAAGCGGAACTGGACAGCACACGCAAGAACATCCGGAAAGATATTCGCGACGCAGTACGCAAACAGATCGAAGAAGTGGCACCGGAGTTGGGAAAAAACTTAGCTCTGGTAAGGGCAGCGGAGAGAAGGGAACCTTAACGGTTCCCGTACATCTGCTCGTAATATTTCATATAATCTCCCCCTGTGATATCTTCTACCCATTTCTGGTTATCCAGATACCAGCGGATCGTTTTGACAATACCGATCTCGAAAGAAGTCTCGGGTGTCCAGCCTAATTCGTTTGTGATCTTTGTCGGATCGATGGCATAACGCTGGTCATGGCCCAAACGATCTTTTACAAAAGTAATCAAGCTTTCGTTGATCCAGTCGATGGAAATCTGCCCGTTCGCACCCATCTCTTTTTTCTTCAGAACCTGGCGATATTCGGGTTGTTCCGTCATTAATCGGCGGATGGTGCTGATCGTCAGCTTCACGATCTCTATATTCTGCTTTTCGTTATGGCCACCTACGTTATAGACCTCTCCTACCCGTCCCTTATGGATCACCAGATCAATAGCCTTGCAGTGGTCTTCCACGTACAGCCAGTCACGTACATTTGTCCCGTCACCATAAACCGGAAGCGGCTTGCCTTCGAGGATATTTTTAATAATCAACGGTATCAGTTTTTCTGGAAAGTGATACGGACCGTAATTGTTGGAACAGCGAGTGATGCTGACCGGCATCTTATAAGTTTCGGAGTAAGCCTGTACAAACAGGTCGGCACTCGTTTTGGATGCACTATACGGACTGCGCGGATCCAACGGAGTCGTTTCATGGAAATAGCCTTCAGCACCCAGACTACCATACACCTAATAAGTAGATACTTGGGGGCAGCGGACTCCGTCGCGCCACTCGCGATAACCAATAGCCGTTTTTCCCGTCACCCACGCTTTACGAGCGGAATCAAGCAGGTTTTGAGTACCTAATATATTCGTTACCAAGAAAAGCTGTGGATTTTCGATACTGCGGTCCACATGGCTTTCCGCTGCAAAGTTAACGACATAATCGAACTGGTATTTGGCAAAGAGCCCGTCCGTCAACGCACGGTCGCAGATATCACCTTTTACAAACTCGCAACGCTCCCCGTCGATGTCTTCGGCAATCGTTCCGAGATTACCTGCGTAGGTCAGCAGATCCAGCACTACGATCTTTATTTCCGGATATTTCGCTAACATATATTTAATAAAGTTCGCGCCTATAAAACCGGCAGCTCCAGTAACCAAATAAGTCTTCATAAATGGATAATTAGGAATTAATAATTAAAGAATGAAAGAATGAAAAAAAGGGGTTAATATTTAAAGTTTATTTCTGCATCCTGCAACAAGGGGGCGTTCCTGTCTTTATCCGACAAGTTGAGAATAGACAGGTCCATGATCTTCCAATCCACACCGACTACAGGATCATCAAAACGCAATCCGCGTTCATGGGTAGGCGTATAAGGATTATCGACCTTATAAGTAAAAACAGCCTCCTCGCTCAAGACGTGGAAACCGTGAGCGAATCCTTGCGGGATAAAAAACTGGCGTTTATTCTCGTCCGACAACTCTACGGCAACATACTTCCCAAATGTCGGAGAACCTTTGCGCAGATCGACAGCCACATCCAACACACATCCTTTTATCACACGTACCAACTTGGACTGCGAGTAAGGAGCCAGTTGGTAATGCAAACCTCGCAACACGCCTTTCGACGAACAAGACTCATTATCCTGCACAAATTCCACTTTGCCGATATGCTCTTCAAACTCAGCCTTCTTCCAAGCCTCCATAAAATAACCGCGTGCATCTTTAAAAACTTTCGGTTCAATGATCCACACGCCGGGAATTTCAGTTTCAATATATGTCATTACCTTATTGTTTATGCTAACAGATGACAAAGTAACTTCTTTTTCCTAATATCTCCAAACCCTAGGCTTTTCCTGTGGAACCAACTGCCCCCCCTTCCGCTTTGCCCTTATATCTTTTTGCCACCTTTACAGAGGCAATACTGTACTTTTTGAAACGTTAAAAAATATTACCCGCAGTACTAATTCCAAAAACATGGGGTAGTAATCCGATTTTGATGGGGTAGTGATTTCATTTTGACAATCATAAAAAGCTTTACATAAAAGGGCCAATGCAAATTCAACTTAGAAGTGCAACTTCGCAGTGTGTTCTCCATGAAAAAACCAC
>ENA-UOIV01002513-UOIV01002513.1-human-gut-metagenome-genome-assembly--contig:-C59-NODE-2513-length-12351-cov-37.860036_pt1 | contig 12351 bp, 8 predicted proteins | sample MGYA00242333_ERZ723880 | MGnify/ENA metagenome assembly ERZ723880 | reverse complement strand
TCCCTGCTTAGTAGGGCAAGCATATTACTGCCCTGAAAGTGCTTTTAGAAATCCAAGCAGTATTTTTATGGAAGAATTCATGAAAACGTTCTGACAATTACCGTTTCGGCATAGGATGCTTCCATTCCGGCAGTAAGTATCAGTCACTATAAAAGAAAATCACTTCAAACTTACTGCTTATACAGCACAAAATAGATTTCAGGCGGTAAAGATTGGAACAGCAAAACCAAAATACCACCCAGGAAGACAACAAAGTCATCCGGGTGGTATTTCACTAACTTTCAATTTATTTCTCTTCCACCGGAATCTGCTTCAGATTCTCCACAGGCTCCAGGATCTCATTACTGCGGATGTCAATGATAGGTCCTCCGGTACCTTCGATGTATTCTCTGGTAATGGTGACTCTTCCGATATTGTCATCCTTGGGGATCTCGTACATGATATCCAGCATGAAATCCTCAATAATGGAACGCAGGGCTCTGGCGCCGGTGTCACGTTTCATGGCCTTTTCGGCAATGGCATCCAGGGCATCGTCCGTGAACTCCAGTTTCACTTCATCCAGTTCCAGGAGCTTTTGGTACTGTTTCAAAATGGCATTCTTCGGCTCTTTCAGGATCTTCACCAGCATCTCCTTGCTCAGTCCCTGCAGAGTACAGATGATAGGCAGTCGTCCGATGAACTCCGGGATCATGCCGAACTTACGGATATCCTCTACGGTCACCTTAGATAAAATATCGGTATCTTTATCGTATTTGTCCTTCAGTTCGGAATTAAAACCGATGGATGCGGTCTTGGTCAGGCGCTCCTTGATGATCTCATCCAGATCCGGAAATGCACCGCCGCAGATAAACAGGATATTGCGGGTGTTCACCGTAGCCAGGGGCACCATGGCATTTTTGCTATTGGCACCGACCGGTACTTCCACCTCGGCACCCTCCAATAATTTCAACATGCCCTGCTGTACACTTTCACCGCTGACATCCCGGGAATTGGTATTTTTCTTCTTGGCGATCTTGTCGATCTCATCAATAAAGATAATACCTTTCTCCGCTTTCTCTACATCGTTACCGGCGGCTGCCAGCAGCTTTGATACTACGCTCTCGATATCATCACCGATATATCCGGCCTCCGTCAATGACGTAGCATCGGCGATCGCCAGAGGCACATCCAGCAGTTTCGCCAGTGTTTTAACTAAATAAGTCTTACCGGAACCGGTGGGACCGATCATAAGGATATTGGACTTCTCGATCTCAATCGCATCCATGGTGTCGGTAGCTACTCTCTTATAATGGTTGTATACCGCTACCGAAATGACTTTTTTGGCTTTTTCCTGTCCCACTACATATTCATCCAGGCTTGCCTTGATCTTATGAGGTGCCGGAATATCTTTGATGTTGAATACAGGTTTAGGACCTTCGGCTTTCTTTTTCTTCTTGAGTTTCTGCTTGTTGGGAATGCCGCCGTCTCCCTGAAGATCTGCCAGATTCACAAAGCTGATGTTGGGGAATCCGTTCTGTCCGTTAAACTGGTTGAAATCATTAGGATTGTTCAGCATGCCCTGGTAGTCGAACTGGCTCACGGTCTCCATAGTTTTGTGCATGCAGTCATCGCAGATACAGATATGATTAGGCAGCTTGAACATTCTGCCGGCTTTGCTCTCCGGTCTTCGGCAGATGAAGCAGACATCCTCGTACTCGCTGCTGTCCTTTTTGTCCTCTGTCTTTTTCTCCGCGGAATTTTCACCCGCAGTATCCGCTACCTGTGTGTTCTCGCTATTTTTTTCGTTATCCCGATTTTCGTTCAGAGTGGTCTCTGTTTTCTCTTCCTCAGGGATTACTTCTCTATAATCATCATTGTAATTATCTGTCATGTTATTCTCCTCTTTATATAATAGAATTTGCGTCTTACGTAATCGCAACTGCCAGCAGTCGGTTTTCGTAATCCGCTATTCCTTGATGCTTTCTTCTCGCAGTGCTTATCTCGGTATCACTTCGTGCTACCTCGATATCCGGGCTTCGCCCTACACGTATCGTGTCTTACGTAATCCCGCCTGCAAGCAGTCGGTTTTCGTAATCCACGATCCTTGCACTGCTCATGCCTACGCTTATTATATCTAATTCGAATGACTGCTACAAGTGAAGTTTTTCTAAACAAAATCCCCGGGAGATGCAGACGATCTTCCGGGGTTTCTTCTATCTTTCCAATATTCAATATTGGGAACCGCTATATTTATTTTTTATCTGCTGGTCTGCTGCCCAGTGTGAGATTCAGTTCGACAGACACATATTCACCGTTCTGAGGTCTCTGTACCGTTATGGTTACGGAATCACCGGCTGCATAGTACTGTAACATCTTCTGAAGATCAGAGTAGGACGAGATGCTGCTGCCATCGAATTTGGTAATGATATCACCTTTCATGATACCGGCATTCGCTGCTGCACTGCCTTCCTCTACGGATACTACATAGATGCCTTCCGGCATGTTATACATCTGAGAGATCTGGGAAGTTACTTTCTGCTGAGAGATACCGATGTAACCGACTTCATCCTCAGCTACCTTGGTTCTGGTCTGACGCTCCATCAGATCTGCAATGATAGGGCTTGCCGAAGTAATCGGGATAGCATATCCCATACCTTCTACGGCAGTACCACCGATCTTGTTGGAGTTGATACCGATAACCTCACCATTCATGTTCAGCAGTGCACCGCCGGAGTTACCGGGGTTGATGGCTGCGTTGGTCTGGATGAAAGTACCGGTAGAGCCGTTCTCCAGAGTGATCTCACGATTCAGGGCACTTACGATACCGTTGGTAACGGACTGACCATATCCAAGAGCATTACCAATGGCAATTACCGGCTCACCAAGCTTCAGGTCATCACTGCTGCCCAAAGTAGCAACGGTAATGGCATTCTTGGTATCATCGCTCAGATCATTTAAAGATACTGCGATCACTGCCAGATCCATATCGGAATCCAGTCCTTTGACTTGTGCCTGTGCTTCACTGCCGTCGATAAAAGTAACAGTCAGCGTATCTGCGCTCTCTACTACGTGGTTGTTAGATACGATCAGCAGCTCATCATCCGTCTTGCCTACAATAATACCGGAACCGCTGGCCGCTTCTTCCTGTGTATACTGCTGGCCGAAGACATTAGCTGTCTCAGTAAAGTTATTCACAATCGATACCATGGCAGGCATGACCTTCTCCACCACATCAGATACATCAGACTCTACATAAGTAACGTTGGTCGCAAGCTGTGGTGTACTCTGGCTGCTCTCTGTTGCAGCTTCGGAAGCAACCTCACCCACCACTGCGGTATCCGTACCGGTCTTAAGCATCCCGGTGCCCTGTTGTACCGCATAGAACCCGATACCGGCAAACAGTCCGAAGAAAAGTCCCAGGCTGACACTTACCATAGCTTTCCGGAAATAGCCTCCATGCTTTTTGGAGTTCTTAGGTTCTGTATTGCTGCCGGTGCTTCCGCCCATCTGGTATGTGGTGTAACCGTTTGCACTTCCCGCAGCGCTTACACCGCTGAATGTACCGGTTGTATTTTCATTGCCGGTTTCGTAACCGGAAAAATTATCATTCTCGTACATAATGCTTCCTCCTATCCTATCTGTAAGTGAGAAATTCTTTTTACCATTCTTCGTTGTTATTTCATTTCTTACTCTCACCTTATGAACACAGTATAACCGTCAATTGTGACCGAATTGTGATAACTTTCTGAAGCAATTATGAAAGATCAAAAAAGTCCCGAAGAAGCATTATGCCTCTCCGGGATGTACTTTTTTATAAATAATTACTCCACAGTAACAGATTTTGCCAGGTTTCTCGGCTTATCCACATCACAGCCACGTCCCACTGCCACATAGTAAGCAAACAGCTGCAACGGAATGATTGCCAGGGAATTGGTAAAGTACGGATTCGTCTCGGGAATGTATACCACATAATCCGCTGCCTTCTCGATGGCTTTGTTGCCCTCGATGGTAACCGCCATGACAAAAGCGCCTCTTGCCTTTACCTCTACCATATTACTGATGGTCTTCTGGAACAGAGCCGGCTGGGTTGCCAAAGCCACTACCAGGGTGCCATCTTCGATCAGGGAAATGGTGCCATGCTTCAGTTCTCCGGCTGCATAAGCCTCGGAATGAATATAGGAGATCTCTTTTAACTTCAGGGATCCCTCCAGGGAAATCGCATAGTCGATACCACGTCCGATGAAGAAGATGTCTCTCGCTCCCACATAACGGTTGGCGAAATGCTGGATCTTCTGCTTCTGGCCCAGAAGCAGCTCGATCTGATCCGGCAGACATCTTAAATCTGTCAGCATACTCTGGAACTTCTCCTGGTCAATGGTTCCACGCACCTTGGCGAACTTCATAGCCAGCATGTAAAGTGCTGTCAGCTGTGCACTGTAAGCCTTGGTCGTTGCAACGGCGATCTCGGGACCTGCCCAGGTGTACATAACACTGTCCGCTTCTCTGGCGATGGAGCTGCCGACGACATTGACAATACCCAGTACCTTGAAGCCCTTTTCCTTGGATTCCCGCAGAGCTGCCAGCGTATCCGCAGTCTCACCGGACTGGCTGATGACGATGACCATATTGCCCTTCTGCAGGATGGGATCACGATAACGGAATTCGCTGGCTACATCCACCTCTACCGGGATTCTTGCCAGACCTTCAATGACATATTTTGCGGTAACACCGGTGTGATATGCGGAACCGCAGGCCACGATATGGATCTTTGTGATCTCCTGAATCTCCTCATCGCTCATATTCAGTTCTTCGATGACGATATCATTATCCTTGATACGGGGAGAAATGGTATCGTTGATCGTCTTCGGCTGTTCGTAGATCTCTTTCAGCATGAAATGCTCATAGCCGCCCTTTTCCGCAGCATTGGCATCCCAGTCGATGGTCACGGGGGTTTTCGTGATCTCTTCTTCGTCCACTGAGAAGAACCTAAGACCGTCTTCCTTCAGTTCCACCACTTCCTGATTATCTACATAATATACGGTTCTGGTATATTTCAGAATTGCGGGAACATCAGATGCGATAAAGCTGCCGCTCTCACTCTTGCCTACGATCAGAGGACTGTCTTTGCGGGCAGCGAAGATCTTATCCGGCTGATCGGCAAACATGATACCCAGCGCATAGGAGCCCTCTACGCGATGCAATACCTTAGTGATCGCTTCCAGGGGATTTCCCTTATAATAGTAGTCTAACAGATGCGCCAGTACCTCGGTATCGGTCTCAGAGATGAACTGATACCCCTTATCCTGCATCTTTTTCTTCAGTGGAATATAGTTCTCAATGATTCCATTATGTACTACAGCAATGGTACCGGCATTATTCATATGGGGATGGGAATTAATATCACTGGGAGCACCGTGGGTTGCCCAACGAGTATGCCCGATACCGGCAGTCCCCTTCATAGACTCGCCTCCGTGTGTCAGGTTTTCCAGAACCTTAAGTCTCCCGACAGCCTTTTTGGTGTTGATCTTCTCCCCATCAAAAATAGCCATACCCGCAGAATCATATCCACGGTATTCCAGTTTGGACAGACCGTCTAAAATGATCGGTGCTGCCTGTTCTGTTCCAATATATCCTACGATACCACACATAGTCATACATCCTTTCTGTTCTGTTTCCAGTATTCTTTGTTGGAAGTAAAAGCCAGGACCCATTTTTCGGGGAGCCTGCGATAGTTCTTACCTAATAGATAACCTGCATATTTACAGGCAGATTGTATATAAAAATGGGGCAATTTGCCGGACATATGATGATCCCGCAAATATGCCGTCACATCTTTCACCATTCGTTTTCCCTCGGACTCCGAAGGATATGCTGCGAAGACTTCCGGATGTTCTGCCTGGGATACCCCCAGGTCAAAATTCCTGTGGAACTGCTGTCCATTGGTATAATTATGGGAATGGACCACCCGGGCATCCGCCGCATAAGCGATCGCGTAACCCGCTTCCACAGCTTTCGCCGCATAGATCATATCCTCATTAAATATGGTATGTTTTACGAATCCACCCAGTTCTTCATAGATCTCCCGGCGATATGCCGCACACACATTGGAGCAAAAAAATGTCTTGATCCCCAATGTCTTAAGATCTTCTGCGGATTTGATACGTGACTGTGCCGGATAATTAAAGTCCCTGGTATAACATTCCACCGGTGTACAATCTTCTCTCGGCAGCTGTCTTGCATAGGATACCGCCACCTGATCCCGCAGTGGTTCCGTCAGTTGTTCAATCAGATTGTCATCTGCCGGCATGGCATCCTGGGTCATCATGACAAAAATATCTGCGGAAGATTTTTTCACACCCATACGTCTGGTGCCGCCATGATCAAATTCTCTTTTGGAGACATGATATACCTTAATGTTCTGATATTTCTCCAGAAATCTGGTTCCATAGATCAGCTGCTCAAAATATTTTTCCTCGGTGTTCAGCAGGATCACTTCATGTACCGGCACGCTCTGGCTGTCAAGCTTATCTAATAATGTAAATAGTTCTTTCCCCGGTTTATACAGGGGAATGATCACATCGATCTCCATTGCAGAGCGCTCCTTACTTTCCCAATCTCTGGTCTATTATACTTTATCCCCGTCTGTTACACAAGACTTTTTCATATGACACGAGGGAGCTCCGGTGCTCTCCGGAAGACTCCCTCGTCAATTCCTTTTCTTATTTATTCAGATAAGGTGCCGTATCGGATGCAATCTTTCTACTGTATTCCTTTACGCTGTCGGTTACGGTGTAGTTCGCATCATCAAATAGGAACTGATGCAGCCATACAACATTGCTCTCCAGATCCAAAGGTACTACACTGCTTCCCTTTGCACCGATGTTACCGGTGGCACGCATGGTCTCTTCAGGGAAACCTCCCTCGTCCACAATACGATATTTTGTGATGTTAGCCAGCAGATCCAGAATATCCTTGGAATCCAGGCTGGTGTAAACATCATCGATGGCACTGTTAAATACCTTGGACAGGGTATCGTAATCCGCCTTCTTCGCCTGATCTTCAATCGCCTGAATCACTTCACGCTGACGTGCGGCACGCTTGAAATCATTACCTGCGGTATAACGGATACGGCAGTAAGCCGTCGCCTGCAGACCGTTTAGCAGCTGTACTCCGGTCTCTGTTACCGGTGTGTAGTCACATTTTAAGACCTCTGCAATACCGATCTGGTAGTTATTGATATGCTTGATTTCCTCAGAGTCCACATCGATATAGACACCGCCCAGACCGTCAATCACTTCACTCAGTCCCTTATAGCCTACGGTTACAAAGTTCGTAATATCCATATCCAGATTCATGTTTAACATCTTGACTGCCTGCTCCGCTCCGCCATAGGAATAAGCCGCGTTACACTTCTGATAGGAGTCCGTGCCGATGTTCAGATACGTATCACGATATACACTGACCAGTTTGATATCGCCGGTATCCATATTGATGCTGGCGATCATAATACTGTCGCTTCGGCTGCCCTTGTACAGCTGGCTGTCCTTCGTCGCATCCACACCGAACAGTGCAATGTTCATATACCCCTTCATTGCTTCGTCCTGTTGTACTTCTTCCGGAATCCGGAGCTCTTCCGTCTCTAATACCGTTACCTTGGGGCCTTCATTATTTGTGTGGGTCATTACCAGATACAGTACTGCCACCATGATCAGGATAACCGCAATCTCTACACCAAAGATGATAACCTTTCTTCTTTTCTTGGCAGCGCGCTGCTTGGCAGATACTCTCTTCTGTCCGTTACTGTTGCCGGCAGGTCTCGATCCGGCAGGTCGCTGTCCCGCAGGTCTCTGTCCATTTCCGGAAGGTCTTCTTCCGCTTCCGGCTGGTCTCTGACCATTGCCGCCATTGTAGTTAGAATTTGTTGCCATCTTGTCTTCTCCTTGTGTTAATAAGCATTTTTATTGATAAATCCTGTAAAAAATGTCATAAGAATGATCTTAATGTCAAACCCGAGGGTCCAGTTCTCAATGTAATAAATATCATACTCGATCCGCTTCTTGATGGAAGAATCACCACGCAGACCGTTGACCTGTGCCCATCCCGTGAGGCCCGGCCTCACCTGATGTTTTACCATATATCTCGGGATCTCTTCCTTGAACTTTTCCACGAACTGAGGGCGCTCCGGTCTCGGTCCCACCAGGCTCATATCTCCTTTCAGGATGTTGAACAGCTGCGGAAGTTCATCAATGCTGGTTCGTCTTAAGATCTTGCCGATTCCGGTGACTCTGGGATCGTTTCGCACCGTCCAGCCCTTTTTCTCCTCCGCTGCAGTCTGCATTGCCATACTGCGGAATTTGTACATATAAAATGATTTATTATGAAGTCCTACCCGTTCCTGCTTGAAGATCACAGGTCCCGGACTGGAACATTTTACCAGAATTGCCGACAACAGCATGATCGGTGACGTAATGATGATGCCGAACAGGGAGCCGACAATATCCATAGCTCTCTTGATCATCATATTTCCGGTGTTGGTCAGCGGCACATACCGAATATTGATCACCGGAAGTCCCATGAGATCCTCCGTGTAAGGTCTGCTGGGGATCAGACTGCTGTAGTCGGGGATGAATTTCGTATGCACGCCGGATTTCTCACAGATATCCACAACACCTTCCAGATAATCATAATCTTTCAGAGAAAGCGTGATCGCGATCTCGTCCAGCTTGTTCTCCGGAAGAATATACTCCAGATTCCCCAACGTTCCCAGGACTTTCACTCCCTTATAGGTAGTCCCTCCCGGAATGTGTTCATCCAGAATACCGCATACAACATATCCCCACTGGGGATTGCTTAAGATTCTGTCAATATACTCTTCTGCCGCTCTGGAATATCCCACCAGCAAAATATGCTTCAGATTGTATCCCCTTTTCCGGAGTGTCCGCAACGCTTTTCTCATTATGATGCGGGATACCGAAGTCAGAAATACATTCAGCACATAAAAAATTGCCATGACGGATCGCGAAAAGTTGATCTCACGGATGATCATATACAGTATAATGATCAATGCCGCCAGGCCGATGGTATTTGCCTGCAGAATGCTGTAAATCTCATGTCTGCGGCGGACGGTTCGCTTCGGGGAATACACGCTGCACCGGTAATATAGGAACATATAACCGGGCACAATAAAAGGAAGCAGCTTATAATACTCCTGCACAGGCAGGACACCGATTCCGGGACCGTCGTTCAATATATAAAATTTGATATAATAGGCAAGGACAAAGGATATGGCTGTGATCAGCGCATCCATTATCACAAGAAGCCTGTTAAAGACTTTCTGGTTGTCTTTTATCATATGGGTCACCCAATCTGTAAGTCTGAAAAGCTTCTTTTTAACGATTTCATTCTACAATAACGATGTTTTTTTCTCAACTTAAGAATTTATGAAGCCATTTCTTAAGATTTCATAAGAATTCGAAACACATTGAAATACAGCTGCCACTGGATCTTCACATAATTCCCCAGATGATGCCACCGGAAGGGAACTTTGTGCTGTCTTCCCGTGGTTCCCATCGATCTTCTCAGGCCCGCTGCCAGTCCCTTCAGATATAGTTTTCCCATTCTTTTCTTACAAAAAAACAAAAACTTTATGCCAAATCCAAGCAAAAAAAACGGCAGGTTCAGAATACACTGCAAAAGCGGCATATTCTTGCCGATCACATAAATACTGTTGGCAGACGCAAGTAACGTTTTCCGGGGATTGTATCTGGATCCCGTGGAAGCACTGCCATAATGCAGCACAGCCGCCTTCGGTTCATACCGGTTCTCATAGCCGTAGATCCGGGCACGGTAGCCGATATCCAGATCTTCCAGGTAGGCAAAATGTTCTTCATCAAAATAACCGATCTCTTCAAATACGAATCGTCTGTAGATTGCGGCACCACCACAGGCGGAAAACACCGGGACAGACTTATCATAATCCGCCGCCGGTCGTCCCTTCCCCCGGGAATAGGCCCAGCCCAGCACGCAGTAACGGTCTCCGGCATCATCGATGAGCTCCGGTCTGTCCCACATCAGCATCTTCGCACTGACGGAAAATATCTTTTCATTTTCGCGGATAGCATCATATAAGCCTCTTACAAAACCGGCTTCTGCCTTTGTATCATTGTTCAGAAGGATCACATATGGTGTCTTCGCTTCCCGGATCCCCAGATTCACTGCATGACAGAATCCGGTGTTTTCCGGTAAAGATATCAGGCGCACACCTTCCCCACACCATTCCTTTTGCAGATATTCCACGCTGCCGTCCACGGAAGCATTATCGATGATCAGCACTTCATATCCGGGGGCATTTTGCTGCTCTCTGCACAGAGAAGTCATGCACTCTGCCAGATATTTCATTCCGTTGTAATTTGGTATAACAACCGTTATTTCACTCATAATGGTTTAAACTCCTCCGGATATTCCGGCAGATAGAGTAATCTTCCTCTTTGCCGTAACGCTTCGGACAATCGCAGACTTAAGGTTCGGATGTCCACTCCTGACGGCAGTACAGTTACATCGAATACCGGTTGCTCTCCCGGGTGTCTTCGTATCTCAGTATACGGAACTCCCACAATTTTCTCGAATACTTCCTGGCAGGAAGGCTGAATACGAATACAGCGAAGATCCAGCGCCTGCGCATCTTGGGACAATTCCGCTCTGTGAAGATATCCTCCGAATCCCTGCGGCAACCCCTCGTAGAACACCTTTCCCTCCGCAGTCATTCTGCCGCCGATGATCTTGCCAGTCTTCCCGGACAATACTCTGCCTCCCACGGCTGCCACATCCGGGCGGTTCTGTAATACATCGGTATACTGTAAACGATAAAATCCCACATGCCTGGTCTCACAGGCAGTCGCAGGGATCCCCCGCAGTGCGGCATGATCCCGCAGAGCCCGAAGTCCCGCCTCGTAAGCGTATTTTTTGCTGTGGGGATTGGCTGCCGTGGATGCCTCGTGGCATCTCCAGTGATACAACACTTTGGGGATATGAAGAATGCTCTTCTCCGCAGTCTGCCCTCCCTCTGTCAGCACTTCCGCTACACAGCGCAGTACCAGATCATAGTCCTGGGCGCCGTCACATTCCGGTCGGAATCGCAGCCTCTTCATCAGTTCCGCATCCATGACCAGGAAATGGCAGATATAGTTATTACTTAAAATTAAATCGTAATTAAAGTTTTCTTTATGATTTGGATCATAGTATCTGGTCTCTTCTCCATCGCACTTATCCTCATCCGAATAAGCGAAGGCGACTTTGACACCTCTGTCATATGCTTTGATGATCGCATCAGCCATTTCGTACAACGCATCCGGTGTCAATACATCATCATGATCCAGCAGACCGATATACTCTCCCTTCGCATAGGGAAGCGCCTGATTGGTATTAGCAGCGATTCCCGCATTTTCTTTCAGATGCACATAGTGGAGCCTGGGATCTGCTGCGACAGGTTCTGTCTCGCCATCCGTCGGCTGCTCCTTCAGGAATCCCTGCTGCTTCAGTACCTCCTCCACACTGTGATCCTCCGTGGCATCTGCCAGGATCAGTTCCCAATGGGGATAGCTCTGTTGCATAACGCTTGTTATCATTCTGCTCAGATAAGCTTCCGGGGTTCGATATAAGGGTACCACAATACTGAACGTAATCGGTCTTTCCCATTTTCTCCGGCTCTGCTTCTCCAGCTCTGCTTCCGAACAGGGCACAAAAAAATAGCGGTCTGTATCTGTCAGGCGCTCCCTCACAGAGATCCAGGTTTCCCTCAGGCCGTTACGTTGCAGATAATATAGAGTTTTCTTAAGGTTTGCCTTGTTTAGCTTTGCCACAGATACCTCCAGCTTTTCATAAAAGAGCAAACCGCCCTGCTCGGGCGATTCGCTCTTTTGAAAACTAATATGATTTATGGAGCACTGCCTTACAGTACTGCCTTTACATCCTCGGTCAGCTTCTCTACCTTAGCCTTTGCATCCTCTAAGCTGGTCCCCTTGACACCCATGTAGAACTTGATCTTGGGCTCGGTTCCGGAAGGACGTGCACAGCACCATGCATTGTCAGGAAGCTCGAAGTACAGAACATTGGACTTGGGAAGTCCTGTGGTAGTCTTCTCTCCGGTCTCCATGTCGATGATAACATCGTTCTGGTAATCACGGAACTTCTCTACCTTCAGATCTCCGAATGCCTTAGGAGGATTCTTACGAAGCTTCTCCATGATCTCGGCAATCTGTCTTGCGCCATCGATACCCTTCATGGTGATGGTATACTGGGTCTCCTTGAAGTAACCGTACTTCTCATACATGGATACCATCATATCCCACAGAGTCATGTTGTGCTTCTTGCAGT
>ENA-UOIV01002507-UOIV01002507.1-human-gut-metagenome-genome-assembly--contig:-C59-NODE-2507-length-12365-cov-14.003818_pt1 | contig 12365 bp, 10 predicted proteins | sample MGYA00242333_ERZ723880 | MGnify/ENA metagenome assembly ERZ723880 | reverse complement strand
CATTGCCCGCCGGGGGGAAGGTGGTGGCGCCAGCCACCAAAAGGGGTGCATTTCCTCGCCCGCAGGGCGGTTGTATGGTTTTCCCACGGGCGAAGCCCGGTTGTGAAGGTTTTATACAAACTGGCGTCTTCTATCAATTCATAGGCGCCCTACAACAACCCTCGCCCCTAAAGGGGAAACGACTCACTATGATTTGTGCGTCGCTTTGCTCCTTCAAATCATGTTCGCTGTGCACGCCAAAGGCGCGTCAAGCTTAAGCCCCTTAAGTACCTTCGGCCCAGCGGGCCGTCAACCCTCAAGCCCCAAAGGGGCTTCGGCGCCTGCCCCCTCTTACTGCTGCAAATACAGGGAAGCGCCAGCTATGACACTTATCCTTGACATCCATGGTGACCCGTGGTATCATATTTCCAATTTCAAAGAAGGCAATGACAAGAAGAGTAGGGCTTCTCAAATGGCAAAGAGAGCTGCGTGTGGTGAAAGCAGTGCAGGAGGGCCGCCTGAAGATGGACTTGGAGCCTCCGGGCCGAATGGTCAAGCCCGCCGGGACTGCCCGTTACAGCAGCAGGGTATTTATGGCATTGTCCGGCGTACCTGTCAAGTCCTCTTCCGGTGACGGAGGGGAAAAGAAGAGTGGTAACACGGTGATACATCGTCTCTCGATTTCGAGGGACGATTTTTTTTATTTCAACATCATTTCAGGGAGGTTTTTCATATGAATATCAAAACAATCTGCATTCATGGCAGCGATTGGAAGGATCCTACCGGCTGCATTTCCGTACCCGTTTTCCAGAGTGCCACCTTCGGCCATCCGGAGCTGGGGGAGTCCACGGGCTATGACTATACCCGGGTTCAAAATCCGACCCGGGAGTGTGCTGAAAAAGTGGTAGCCGCTCTGGAGCACGGCTGTGACTGTACCAGCTATGCCTCCGGCATGGCCGCCATTTCCATGGTCATGGAACTCTTCAAGCCGGGGGATACCATCATTTCTTCCGATGACCTCTATGGCGGCTCCATCCGTCTCTTCCGTTTCGTGAACGAAAAGAACGGCATTCAGTTCAAATTCGTCAATACCTCCCATGAAGACAAGGTGGAAGAAGCCTTCGATGAAACGGTAAAGGCTGTCTATATCGAAACCCCCACCAACCCCATGATGCAGATTACCGATATCCGGAAAACAGCAGATATCGCCCATGCTCACGGTGCCCTCCTCATTGCAGATAATACCTTCATGAGCCCCTATTTCTGCAACCCCATAGATTTCGGAGCCGATATCGTCATCCATAGCGGTACCAAGTACCTGGCAGGCCATAACGACACACTGGCAGGCTTCGTAGTGGCGAAAGATAAGGAAGTGGCAGAAAAAATCCGCTTCCTCTACAAAACCGTAGGCGGCTGCCTGGCTCCCTGGGACAGCTGGCTCGTAACCAGGGGCATCAAAACCCTGGCCCTCCGCATGGAAGCAGCTCAGAAAAATGCAGACGTCCTGGCTCACTGGCTGGAAAACCATCCGAAAATCACCAAAGTCTTCTACCCCGGCCTTTCCGATTTCCCCGGCAGAGATATCCACTTCAAGCAGTCCCGCGGCGCCGGCGCCATGCTCTCCTTCTATACCGACAGCCATGAAACAGCCCTCAAGGTGCTGAAGAATGTGAAACTGATCCGCTTCGCTGAAAGCCTGGGCGGCGTAGAAAGCCTCATCACCTACCCTGCTACCCAGACCCACAGCGACCTCACCGAAGAAGAACGGCAGTCCCGCGGCATCACCGCCTGCCTCCTCCGCCTCTCCGTAGGCATTGAAGATGTAAACGACCTCATCGCTGATTTGGAGCAGGCCCTGGGATAAAGGCCGCTTCGCCATGGGACACGCCTTCGGTGTGAGGGTTCAAGGACGCGCCTTTGGCGCGAGGGTTCATAGGGTTCAAAAGGTTCAAAGAAGAAGGTTCTTAGGATGGATGGGCCCGGGCCCAAGGGTTCTTAAGTTTGACGGGGCCTTTGGCCCCGAGGGTTGTGGTGGCGGCTTCGCCGCAAGTTTTATAAGGCCGCCTTCGGCGGCCTCACGGTCCCTCTCCACCCATAAACGACAGGTTTTGAGGGCAACGTTCTTCTCTTCCATGTTACCTGCCCACCCCCCGTTCCGGGGCGAACGCAGCGAGATTTGCCTGTTTTTCCACGGGCGGAAGCCCGGTTGTAAAGGTTTTATTATAAGAGGGCGCCTTCTATAAATGTAAGGCGCCCACAACAACCCTCGCCCCTAAAGGGGAAACGACTCACTATGATTTGTGCGTCGCTTTGCTCCTTCAAATCATGTTCGCTGTGCACGCCAAAGGCGCGTCAAACTTTAGCTCCTTAAGAACCTTCGGCCCAACGGGCCGTCAACCTTGACGCCGGTAAGGCCGTCCACCTTCAGGAATACAGCCGTCATTGTCACTACAGAAATATACAAAGGGGTCCATCATGAAACTTTCTGATTTAGATACTATCATCGACCGCCGCGGCAGCGGCTGCCTGAAATACGATTTTGCTGTGCAGCGCGGAAAACCGAAAGACGTGCTTCCCTTCTGGGTAGCCGACATGGATTTCAAAGTTGCAAAGCCCATTCTGGACGCCCTGGAAAAGCGGGTGCACCATGGCATCTTCGGCTATTCCGAATCTGGCGAGGCCTATTTCAAAGCCCTGGCCGCCTGGCAGGAAACCTATTTCCACTGGACCATCCGCCCGGAATGGCTGATCAAAACCCCCGGCGTCGTGCCTGCCATCAACCTGGCTGTCAAAGCCCTGACCAAACCGGGAGACGGCATCCTCATCAACCAGCCTGTATACTATCCCTTCCTCAATGCAGTCATCAAAAACGGAAGGAAGCTGGTGAACAGCCCTCTGGTGCTGAAGAACGGCCATTATGAAATGGATTTTGCGGATCTGGAAGAGAAAATCGTAAAGGGCCATGTGAAGCTCGCCCTCCTCTGCACGCCCCACAACCCGGTAGGCCGCGTATGGACCAGGGAAGAACTCACCCGCTATGCAGACATCTGCCTCTCCCATGGCGTGACCATAGTGGCTGATGAAATCCACGAAGACTTCACCTACCCCGGCCACGTGCACACCGCCTTCGGCACCGTCAGCGAAGAAGCGGCTCAAAATGCCATCATCTGCACCGCTCCCTCCAAAACCTTCAACATTGCCGGCCTGCAGAACTCCAACATTCTGATTCCCAATCCCCGTATCCGCCGGGCCTTTCAGGAAGAACTGGACTCCTTCGGCTACGACCAGCTCAACGTCATGGGCCTTGCCGCCTGCCGTGCCGCCTATGAAGGAGGCCGGGAATGGCTAGACACCGTTAAGGAATACATCCGGGAAAATCTGGATTTCACAAGAACCTACCTTTCCGAAAACCTTCCGAAAATGAAACTCATCGAACCGGAAGGCACCTACCTCATCTGGATCGACGCCTCGGCCTATGGCCTTTCCAATGAAGATCTGGAGCACAAAGTCCTCTATGACTGCCACCTGTGGCTGGACATGGGGTACGTCTTCGGAAAAGAAGGGGAAGGCTTCCTCCGCTTCAATCTCGCCTGCCCCCGGAAAACGCTGGAGCAGGGACTTCGCCAGCTGAAAGAAGGATTTTCGAGATAATCTGCGCGCATTGGACACGCCATTGGACACGCCTTCGAACGGTCAGCCGACAATAGGAAGGCCCTTTGATGTGCAGGCTAAGGGCCAACTTCGGCTGACTTGCGCATTCTATGCAGAATGCGCACATGAGGGTTCAGCGGGGAAGGTTCTTAAAATGGACCGGCCTTATGGCCGGAGGGTTCTTAGGTTTGACGGCCTTTCAGGCCGAGGGTGGTGGTGGCGGCTTCGCCGCAGTTTTTTATAATGCCGCCTTCGGCGGCCCCCTTCCACCACTTCGTGGTCCCCCTCCCCCCCCCGACGAGCGGTGGGAGGCAAGTTTGAAGGGCGTGGTACCCCTCCCTCATAGATGGGAAAGGCAAGTTTGAAGGGCGTGGTTCTCCTTCCCCCCACAAAATGGGATAGAGGGTTTAAGGCAGCGTTCATCTCCTCTTTTACGCAGCAGGGAGTATAATAAAAACAGTTGCAAAGGAGGTTTTTCTATGATGAATGAACAGGTCAAGAAAATTCTGGAAAACAATCTTTGGGAAGCAGCCACTGTATGCAGTAAGGGATTCCCCAATGTGGTGCCTGTGGGATTCAAAGCGGTGCTGGACGACGGGAAGCTGGCCATTGGCGATGTATTCCTGAAACAGACTCTGGAAAACATTGAAGCCAACCACCGCATTGCCATTTCCGCCTTTGATCCCAAAACCACGGAAGGCTACCAGATCAAAGGAAGGGCTGACTATGTAACCGACGGACCGGTGGTGGAAAAATTCAAGGCCCTGGCAGAAGAACTTTTCCACGGTGCCTGCACCACCAAGGGCGCTGTCATTATCACTCCGGAAAAAATCGTAGTCACCACCCCGGGACCGGATAATAAAAAAATTCTTCCCTTGGAATAAATGAATAAAGTAACCTGAAAAGGGCTGTGAAAAAATGGTAATCATTTCTTCACAGCCCTTTGTCCACGCAAAAAACTCCTGATTCGTCCCATACTGATGCACGGTAGGGCTCAGGCGTTCTGCTTCGATGAATCGGCCAGGGATAGCCGCCTAAGCGGAATGTCTGTGTCGTCAAGGAAGAACAGGTATAGCCATAGTTGCCACCAGGATTTCTAGCAGGTTTTCTTCAGGAGTTTTTATATGGTTGGCGCGCCGGAAAGGTGAATTTCATGAAGGCTTCTGTCCTCCCCTCTCCGCTTCCATGGATTGTGCGCTGCGGCATAGGAAGGATTTCGGCCCGGCCTTTTCGCCTCTCTTCTGATATAGTCCGGTAAAGGAAGGAACTGTCTCTGCATCAGTCCTAAAGACAAAAGGGCTATGAAGAAATATATGATACCGCCCCATCATTTCGACGAAAGCGCTTCGGAGCAGCGAAATCTCACGCCGAAAGGCAGCACGCCCCAGGGTGGCAGGAGATCTCTCGGCTCTGCGTTTCACTAGAGCCCAAAGTTTTTGTCCCCATACCGGCAGGTTCCTCCTCTCAAGATGACGACGTCGGCGGGCAACATACAGTCATTTCCAGAGAGACAAATTGACCAAAACGATGCCCCACCCCGTCATTTCGACGAAAGCGTTGCGGAGCGGAGAAATCTCACTCCGAAATGTAGCAAGCTCCATAGTGGCAGGAGATCTCTCGACTCTGCGGTTCATGAGAGCCCAAAGTCTTTGCCCCATACCGGCCCGTTCCTCCGCTCGAGATGACGATGCCTGCGGGCAGCATACAGTCATTTCCAGAGAGACAAATTGGCCAAAACGATGCCCTGCACCCCCGTCATTTCGACGAAAGCGAAGCGGAGCGGAGAAATCTCACTCCGAAATGTGGCAAGCCCATGGTGTCAAGAGATCTCCCGGCTCTGCGTTTCATTAGAGCCCAAAATCTTTGCCACCCATACCGGCAGATCCCCCCTCGAGATGACGCATGGCTGGAGGCTTGCCATCAGAATAAGTCATAAAAAAGGGCTGTGGAAAAATGATTATCATTTTCCACAGCCCTTTCTGGTGACTTTCTATTTCTTATTACCAGTTTCTGAATTTAGCTGGCGGATTGTAGAGGCCGCCGGACCAATCTACCAGGTCTTTCATGTTCTTGGCAGCCAGGAGGTCTCTGGTGGCGTCAGCAGGGTTGATGCCCAGGTCTTCCGGCAGTTTGACGATGCCTTCTTTGCGGAGTTTCTTTGTGATTTCCGGATCTTCCAGTTTGCCTACTTCCGTGTTTCCTGCCACGGCGCGGATAGCGTCCATTCTTTCTTCCATGTTGTGGCATTTATGGAGATAAGCGATACCCACTTCGGAAACGATATGGGTGAGGTCATCGGAGTAAATCATAATTGGTTCCAGGTCCAGGTTGGCGTTCTTTTTCAGTGCCACGGCGTCAAGCTGTTCTACGAAGCCCGGGAAGCCTTTGGCGGAGACGGTGGTAATCATCTGGACTACCAGTTTCTTGCCGCGGTTGGCATCGCCCATGAGTTCGAAACGGTTAGCCACTTCGGCGCCTGCTTTCTGCCATGCCGGGGTAACATGACGGCGGCCTTTGGCATCGCAGCCCATGTTCGGTGCTCCGCCGAAGCCTGCCACGTTGTTCTTGGTGGCGGTGGAGGAGTTGCCGTATTTATCGATCTGCATGGTGGAGCCGATGAACATGTCTGCTGCATAGTGGCCTGCTGCCTGGCAGAAGGCTCTGTTGGAGCGCATGGTGCCGTCCGGTCCGATGGCAAAGATGTCGGGGCGGGCTTTGATGTATTCTTCCATGCCTACTTCGGAGCCGAAGGAGTAGACAGCCTGTACCCAGCCTGTTTCAATGGCAGGAATCAGGGTGGGGTGCGGGTTCAGTACCCAGTGGGTGCAGATCTTGCCCTTGAGTCCCAGGGATTCGCCGAAGGTGGGGAGAAGGAGTTCTACCGCAGCGGTGTCGAAGCCTACGCCATGGTTCAGGACTTTCACGCCGTATTCAGCGTAGATGCCTTTGATGGCCATCATGGCTTTCATGATGCGGTCGTTTGTAATCTTGGCGGGGTCTCTGGTGAAGAGAGGATTCAGCATGTAGGGGGTGGGGCTTTCGATAACGAAGTCTACCCAGTCAGCCGGAATATCCACGCGGGGCAGCTTATCTACCATTTTGTTGACCTGGAAAATCACGATGCCCTGGTTGAATTTCGTAGCTTCTACGATAGCCGGTGTATCTTCGGTGGAGAAGCCGGTGTAAATATTTCCGTCTTTATCAGCTGCATCGGCGCAGACCAGGGAAACTCTGGGTACCAGGTCGATGAAGTAACGGGAGTACATTTCCAGATAGGTGTGGATGGCGCCCAGTTCGATGCCGTCGTTCTGTACCATCTGGGCCAGCCGTTTGCCCTGGCTGCCTGCATAGGCGAAGTCCAGCTTGCGGGCAATGCCTTTATCAAAAACATCCAGGTGTTCCGGAATGGAAAGGGTGGACTGAATCATGTGGAGATCATGAACCTTGGCGGGATCCACTTCGCACAGTTTCTTAGCCAAAAAGTCTGCCTGTTTCTGGTTGTCCCCTTCGATGTTGACTTTGTCTCCGGGGCGAAGGACTGCTTCCAGCAGCTTTACTGTATCGGCAGGATCTACGATTTTGCCATGGGCATAGGGAGCGGCGGCAGCGATTCTTGTAGCGGTGTCGTCTCCTCTGGTATGCCAGTTTTTATTGCTTGGTTTGATTTCCAACATAATATCAATCCTTTCTTATGAAATGCGATAAGCAGAGTGATGACCTGCAGCGCTTGGCTGGCAGGTTCTTTTTGATAATACAGGTTTTTTATTATAATAAGTCCTTTACTTTTGCAGGTGCAGGGCATTTCCTGGATGCCCCGCGCCTGAAAAAGGAAGGGAATCATTCCGGATCCGCCTCCTGTGAGAGATGGGCGCTGAAGGAAGGGGAATCTTTCAGCTCCCGGAGCGCTTCCCCGGAATGGGATAGTGAAGGAAAGGGGATGTCGTAAAAGGAATTTCTCTTTCCTATGACCGACTCAGAAGAAGAGGGTAGTCAGGAAGTAGAATACCGAGGGGAAAAGGAGGCATCCCAGGCCGGTGTAGAAGGTAGCGGTCATGGCTGCATAGGGAACCAGTTTCGGGTTGACAGCGGCCATGCCGGCTGCGGTGCCGGAGGTGGTGCCCATGATGCCGCCGAAAGCCATGGCGGACTGAGGATTATCAATGGACAGTGGTTTTGCCACGAAGGGGGTCACCACCATGACCAGTACCGATTTCACCACACCTGCTGCAATAGAGATGGCGATAACTTCAGAAGAAGCACCCAGAGCGGCGCCGGTAACCGGTCCCACTACGAAGGTTGCCACGCCGGCGCCAATGGTCACCAGGTCAACGGCGCTGGTGTATCCCAGAGGATAAGCCACTGCAATACCTGCCACCAGGCAGATGAATTCGCCGAAGAACAGGGACGCTACGCCGCGCCAGCCAATTTTCTTGATTTCACGAAGATCTGCACCGAATGCAGTGGAAACGATGGCGAAATCTCTGAACATAGCGCCGCCCACCAGGCCCATGCCTGCAAAGAGAGGAATATCGGCAATACCCTTATTTCCTCCGGTGGTGACACCGCCGATGTAAGCCAGTACCAGACCCAGGAAAATGGCAATAGCGCTGCCATGTACCCGGCCCTTGGTGAGGCCGCCCAGTTTATAGGCCACAAACATGATGATGCCCAGAAGCATAAAGGCGAAAATCATGCCGTTTTTAACGAATAACTTTGTAATCATTGCTGCCATATCCATGATTTTCCCTCCTTATTTGTGATCCTTGGCCAGTTCGCTGTCCGATACCGGAGCTTCTGCTTTCTTCCTTGCGAAGAAAGGAATAGCCAGGAATCCGATGACCACTGCCAGCACACCGCCCAGAACAGCCACCACGCCGCCGGAAAGAGCAGCTGCCACGTTCTGAATGGAGCTCATAGCCACAACGATAGGAATGTACATGGCACTCCAGAATTTAATGCCCTGTTCCTCCGGTGCCTTCATATATCCCTTCTGAATGGCCCAGGTAGAAATCAGGATGAGGAGCAGCATGGCGAAACCTACGCCGCCGATATTGGCCTTCACGCCCAGCAGCGCTCCCAGCACATCACCGATGAAATTGCCTGCCATATAGCAGCCGGCTAAAAGTGCAACACCGTAAACAACCATAATAACCCTTCCTTTCTTTGAAAAACGTCCGTTTCCGCTCCCCCGGGAGCTTCGCCTTTCAAAAAACTTGAACCCTGCAAGTCTCTATTTGTTATAATAAAAGCAAATAGGACTTATCAAAAATCCTTTGATTTCTTTCAGCCTTAGTATACCTGCTTTCGTTGATAAATTAAAAAATTATGAGCCCAGATGCAGAAAACGGGGGATAAGATGCAAATAAAATGTATTGATTGGATGATTCATAGTTTATAAGTTATTAATTTATAAAAACATAAAGGTTGTTGTCTATGATTTAAGAAAGTGCGCTGAACCTTGCGCCCCCTTGAGGTGGCAAGAGAACTTGATTCGCAGGGAGTCGAAGACGACTGAGAATCAAGTGACACGCTTCCCACCGGGGCGGAGAGGGCCACGAAGTGGCGCGGGGGTGCTGTACGGCAAGAGCCTCAAATGACACTCCACCCAGGCAGGCCCTAAAATTTTTCATTTACCCATCGCCAGAAGTTCCCCACTTTTCCCCTGGAAAGGATGATACTATGAATTCTTCCTGGATTATCGGCATCCAGCATGTATGGTTCGGCATTTCCATTTTCCTTCTTCTCCTGCTTCTGATCTGCCGCACCACTTTTTTCCGTGAAGCCATTTCCGCCAAGCATTTCAGCCGGCGGCATATGGTGTTTTTCATCCTGCTCTTTTCCGTCCTTTCCATCTGCGGCACCTACTGGAATGTGCGGGCCGGCGGGGGCATTATCAATTTCCGGGCGGTAGGCATTATCCTGGCCGGCCTCATCGGCGGGCCGGTGGTGGGTACGGTGACGGGACTTATCACCGGTTTCCATCGGGCTTTCTTTATTCCCACCGATGCCGCCTTTATCCATGGGGGCCTCACCATTATTCAGGGCATTGCGGCCGGTTTCCTTTCCAAGCGGCTGAAGAAGCACCATCACCAGCTGTGGATGTGGGCTTTTCTAGATGCCTTTACGCTGGAAATCCTTTTCTGGCTGTTTTACGCCTTTCTCACCTTTCCCCAGACCATCAGCCATCCCGAGGATTTCTTTGCCCTGTCCCTGCCTATCATCGTAACCAATACCATTGCCGTTTCTCTTTTCTACATGGTGATTGAGTTCTTTATCCACCAGCGGGATTCGGAAAAGACCCAGACCACGAAGAATACCTTCGATGCGGTGGCTGCCCTTTTTGCCACGCTGCACGACGGGTTCAACGATGCCAATATTTCCAAAATTGCAGAGCTTATGACTTCTTCCCTGCCCAGTCTCATCTGGACGGCCATTTCCTACAAGGACCAGTTCTACACCCGCACCAATTACAAAACCGAAGCCGATGAGACCCAGGGGGATGCGGAAATCGCCATTCTGAAGCTGCAGAAGTCTCTGCCCGATATGCCCCATCTCATGACGCTGCCGGTAACTTACAAAAATGAGACGGTGGGATATATTATCGCCGCCAAAAGCAAGGGCGATACGTTCACGAAGATGGGTATCGAATTCCTGCACGGCATCTGCCATGTGATGGAAGCCATTTATGAGTACGACCGCATGAAGGAGGAGGAAAATCTTCTGGCGGAAGCGGAAATCCGGGCGCTGCAGGCCCAGATCAATCCCCATTTCCTCTATAATACGCTGAATACCATCAGCTACTATGTGCGCAGCGACCCTGATACGGCCCGAAAGCTCATCCAGTACCTGTCCGATTATTTCCGCCACAGTCTGAACAATCCTTCCAAGCTCATTCCCCTGTCGGAGGAGCTTCATGTCATTGAATGCTACACGGAGCTTGAGCGGGCGCGGTTCGGCGACCGGCTGAAAATCACCTACGATTTTCCGAAGGATAAGCTGAATGATATCCAGGTACCGCCCCTGCTCTTGCAGCCTCTGGTGGAAAATGCGGTGATCCACGGTATTTTCAAGCGGCCGGAAGGCGGTAAAATCAAGGTGGGCCTCATCGAGCATCCGAAGTATTTCAAGATTTATGTACTGGATACGGGTGTAGGCATTCCCGCCAGGAAGCGGAAGAGGCTTCTCATAGATCACAAACGGCGGGACCAGATCGGCCTCATCAATGTGCATCAGCGCCTCATGTCCCTCTTCGGCAGTGCCTGCGGTCTCCATATCGTAAGTAAGGAAAACAGGGGCACCCTTGTATTTGCCAATATCCCCAAAATTGAAAAGGCTCCTGCCTCTCTGGCAGACGAGGAAGGAGCCATTACGAAAACCATCGTCCTGCCGACAAAGAAATAAGAAAGGAATATTATGGAAGAAATTAAAACGCTGGTGGCTGATGACGAGCTTCCGGCCAGAGGAGAATTGAAGTATGAGCTTTCTGCCATTCCCGGCGTGAAAATCGTGGGCGAATGTGCCAACGGCAGAGAGGTCCTGCAGTTTTTAAAGGCCCACCCCAATGTGGACATCCTCTTTCTGGATATCGAAATGCCTATCATGAACGGTCTGGAATGCGCCAGGGAAATCCTCAAGATGGACCTGCCCTTGAAAATCGTATTCGCCACAGGCTACAGCCAGTTTGCCCTGCAGGCCTTCGATCTGGAAGCCTTCGACTACATTCTGAAGCCCTATTCTGAAAATCGCATCCGCCGCATCATAGAAAGGCTCACCGACAGCCTGGCCCTGCAGCGCGGGAAAATAGTGCCCGGCGAAGTAAGGGTCACTTCCCAGAAAGTATCTATCCAGACAAAAAATAAAACCCTCATGATTTCCCCATCTGAAGAAATCGTGCTGGTATGTACGGAAAAATCGGACCGCTCCCTCTTTTATACCACCAGCGGCATCGTGGAATCCAGGATGACCCTCCGGGATATAGAAAGCCTCCTCACCCCTTTGGGCTTCTTTCGCACCCATAAGGGATACATTGTGAATCTTTCCATGATTCATGAAATCCAGCCCCAGGACAACGGCACTCTCCTTCTCACCATGACCAGCTATGAAAAACAGAAGGTGCCTGTATCGAGGCACTATATCAAAGCCTTCAAGAGCATACTGCATATATGAAAAAGGACCGCCACAGGGCGGTCTTTTTTCATAAGGTCCAGAAGGGAAGGTTCTTAAGATGGACCGGCCTGGCGGCCGGAGGGTTCTTAGGTTTGACGGGGCCTTTGGCCCCGAGGGTTGTTGTGGCGGCTTCGCCGCAGATGATAAAGTCAGCGTTACGGGATTGGCTTCCTGGTGGGAGATCTCTCGACTCAGAGTTTCATCGAAGCGGTTCCCCTCTAACACCCATACCGGCGCATCCCCCCGCTCGAGATGACGATATTGGCGGGCGCCCCTATCGTCATTTCGACCGTAGCGGAGCGGAGTGGAGAAATCTCACGCCTCCATGGTCAAGAAAGCGGGTGCGGCTTTCGCCGCTGGTTGTGTAGAAGGGCTGCATCACTTTTGCTCAGGGGGCGGGGAAAAGGTGCTTAAGATTGACCGGCCCATTGGGCCGTAAGGTTCTTAAGTTTGACGGCCCTTTGGGCCGAGGGTTGTGGTATCGCCCTATCGGGCGATGAATTTTATAATGCCTCCTTCGGCGGTCACGTCCACATCAAGTATCATAATCAGGATTACCACCGTCCACC
>ENA-UOIV01002485-UOIV01002485.1-human-gut-metagenome-genome-assembly--contig:-C59-NODE-2485-length-12455-cov-4.799274_pt1 | contig 12455 bp, 10 predicted proteins | sample MGYA00242333_ERZ723880 | MGnify/ENA metagenome assembly ERZ723880 | reverse complement strand
GCTCCCGTGAAAATTTTGGCCGGAAGTGGAGAAAACGCTCCATTTCCGGCCATTTTCACACAGGATGTATGACTTTTTTCTTTGCGCTGGGAAATTTTTCAGAAATAGCCCTTGTAGACCTGCTGAATTCGTAGTATAATAAACTTTATGAAACGGGGCAGGCCCCGTCCCCGGAAGTACATGACATGGAGGATCCTGAAATGTTTAATGCGATGATTGAAGTCCTGAAAGCGAATCCCCGGAAAATTGTCTTTACCGAAGGCCCCGATCCCCGAATTCTGGAGGCCACGGACCGGCTGAAAAAAGGCGGCTTCCTGACCCCGATTCTCATTGGCGAGGTGGAGGCGGTCAAGGCTGCTGCCGCCGCCGGGAACTTTGACGTGGAAGGCGTCGAGATCATCGACCCTGCTACTTACCCTGAGATGGACGCCATGGTGGAGAAGATGGTTGCCCTCCGCAAGGGCAAGATGACCGCTGAGGATTGCCGGAAAGCGCTGTCCAAGGGCAATTACTTTGGCACCATGCTGGTGAAGATGGGTTACGCCGATGCCCTGCTGGGCGGCGCCACATACTCCACTGCTGATACCGTCCGCCCGGCTTTGCAGCTGGTGAAGACCAAGGCAGGGGCTCACCTGGTGTCCTCCTGCTTCATCCTGGTCCGGGGCGAGGAAAAGCTGGCCATGGGCGACTGCGCCATCAACATTGACTACCAGGACACCGTGGACAAAGACGGCAACGTGGTGGTCTCCGCCGCCCAGAAGCTGGCGGAGGTGGCTGTGGAGACGGCCCGCACCGCCAAGGTCTTCGGCATCGATCCCAAGGTGGCCGTCCTCAGCTTCTCCACCAAGGGCTCCGGCAAGGGCGGCACTGTGCAGCTGAGCCACGATGCTACGGTGGAGGCCCAGAAGCTGGCTCCCGAGCTGGCCATTGACGGCGAATTGCAGTTTGACGCTGCTGTGTCCCCTGTGGTGGCCGCCACCAAGTGCAAGGGCTCTCCGGTAGCTGGGCAGGCCAACACCTTTATCTTCCCCTGCATTGAGGCCGGCAACATCGGCTACAAGATCGCCCAGCGCCTGGGCGGCTACGAAGCCTACGGCCCCATTCTCCAGGGCCTGAATGCCCCCATCAACGACCTGAGCCGGGGATGCAACGCCGATGAGGTCTACAAAATGGCCATCATCACTGCTGCACTGGCATAACCACACGACCTTCCGGGCCGCCGCGGGACTCCTTGTGCCCTGCGGCGGCCTTTCAGACCTATTGAGGTGAGAGACATTGACAGACCTATCCAAAATCCGTAATTTTTCCATTGTGGCCCACATCGACCACGGCAAGTCCACTCTGGCAGACCGGCTGCTGGAGGAGTGCAACGCCATTGACCGCCGGGAGATGGAGGACCAGATTCTGGACTCTATGGACTTAGAGCGGGAGCGGGGCATTACCATCAAGGCCCGGGCGGTGCGTTTGCAGTATACAGCTGACAATGGGGAGACCTATGACCTGAATCTGATTGACACCCCTGGCCATGTGGACTTCAACTATGAGGTCTCCCGTTCCCTGGCTGCCTGCGAGGGTGCGGTGCTGGTGGTGGACGCCTCCCAGGGCGTGGAGGCCCAGACCCTGGCCAACACCTACCTGGCCATTGACGCCGGCCTGGAGGTTCTGCCGGTGATCAATAAAATTGATCTGCCTGCTGCCCGGCCTGCCGAGGTGAAAGCGGAGATTGAGGACATCATTGGCGTCCCGGCGGAGGATGCGCCGGAGATTTCCGCAAAAAACGGGATCAACATCCACGCCGTTCTGGAGCGGATTGTTTCCGACATCCCTGCCCCCACCGGCGACCGGTCCGCACCCCTCCAGGCACTGATTTTTGACAGCCAGTACGACGCCTACCGGGGCGTCATCGTCTACCTTCGGGTGAAGGAGGGGACCATCCGGCCCGGTATGGATGTGAAGATGATGGCCACTGGGGCGGTGTACAAGGTAGTGGAGGTGGGGGCGATGCATCCCCTGGGCTTGCGCCCCACACAGGAGCTGGGAGCCGGGGAGGTAGGCTATCTTACGGCTTCCATTAAGACCGTCTCCGACACCCGGGTGGGCGACACGGTCACAGAGGCCGCCCGACCTGCCGGGGAGGCATTGCCCGGCTACCGGGCGGTGCAGCCCATGGTGTTTTCCGGCGTGTACCCTGCCGATGGCTCCAAGTACCAGGATCTGAGGGAAGCTCTGGAAAAGCTGAAATTGAACGATGCCTCCATGACCTATGAGCCGGAGAGCTCCATTGCTCTGGGCTTTGGCTTCCGCTGCGGCTTTTTGGGCATGCTCCACATGGAGATCATCCAGGAGCGACTGGAGCGGGAGTACAATCTGGATCTCATCACCACCGCCCCCAACGTGGTTTACCGGATCACCAAAACCGACGGCTCGGTGGTCATGGTGGACAACCCCCTCAACTATCCGGACCCGGCGGAAATTGAGCTGGCGGAGGAGCCATACGTGAAGGCCAGCCTCATGGCCCCCCAGGAATATGTGGGCAACATCATGGACCTGTGTACCGCCCGGCGGGGAGAGTTCCAAGACATGGTGTATCTGGACAGCACCCGGGTGGAGCTGCACTATGAGATGCCCCTAAACGAAATTATCTATGACTTCTTCGACGCTTTAAAGTCCAGAACCCGGGGCTACGGCTCCCTGGACTATGAGATGGATGAATACCGGCCCTCCAAGCTGGTGAAGCTGGATATCCTCCTGAACGGAGACATGGTGGATGCCCTCAGCTTCATTCTCTTTGCGGACAACGCCTATCCCAGGGCCCGAAAAATCTGCGAAAAGCTGAAGGAAAACATTCCCCGGCAGATGTTTGAAATTCCCGTCCAGGCCGCCATTGGCGGAAAGGTCATTGCCCGGGAGACCATCAAGGCCCTGCGCAAGGATGTGCTGGCCAAGTGCTACGGCGGCGACATCACACGGAAAAAGAAGCTGCTGGAGAAGCAGAAGGAGGGCAAGAAGCGGATGCGCACCTTTGGCACTGTCTCGGTCCCCTCGGAGGCCTTTATGGCGGTTTTGAAGCTGGATGAGGATTGAACCGGTGGTGAATGGACCGGAATGGCGTATGATCCGTGTGGCAAACAGATTCCACCTCTGTCCAAGTATTGCCCTGACTGTGGAAACCGCGATGCTAAGGTGCCACGTCCGGCTGTGCCCCGGGCGGACGCCGCCGAGACCCGGTTCCGGATTCTGCATCCCAATCCTATGATGCGCCAGCAGGGGGCGGGGTTCCCTCCTGGTTTGCACAGAGGGAACGAACCTGGAGAAGCCGGCTGATTCCATCCCTGATTCGGGCTGCTTTGGCGGCTGCCATCTGGTTTTTCTTCTATTAGAATGGGGTGAATGATGGGGGAGATACCGGCGGTTATGGTTAGAAAGGAGACAAGCGGTGCCTGTATTTGCACAACAAGAAAAGATTCCCTTGGGCATTTATGTCCACGTACCCTTCTGCCGCAGCAAGTGTCAGTACTGCGACTTCTACTCCCTGGGCGGCTCCCGGGAGAAGGGACTTATTGAGAACTACCTGGAGGCGGTGTGCCTGCACATCAAGGAGGCCGGGGCTCTGGCCCCAGGTTACCAGGTGGACACGGTGTACTTCGGTGGCGGTACGCCCTCCTTTCTGGGCGCCGATGGCCTGGTTCAAATTTTGAACGCCGTTCGACGCCGGTTTTCGGTGTCGGGCAACGGGGAAATCACCTTTGAGGCCAATCCTGATTCTGTCACGGAAAAGCTTCTGAAGCGTCTGCGGGCGGAGGGCTTCAACCGGATTTCCCTGGGGGTCCAGAGCGATGACGACGGCCTTCTCAAGAAGCTGGGCCGCCCCCACAGCTACCGGCAGGCGGTCCAGGCGGTGGAGCTGGCCCGGAAGGTGGGCTTCCACAACCTGTCCCTGGATCTGATGTACGGCCTGCCCGGCCAGAGTCTCACGGCCTGGGAGGAGACCCTGGAGCATGTTCTGGAGCTGGCTCCGGAGCACATGAGCTGCTACGGCCTGAAGGTGGAGGAGGGAACCCCCCTTTGGCAGTACAAGGATGCAGTGAACCTGCCGGACGATGACGCCCAGGCGGATATGTACCTGTCTGCCGTCCGAATCCTCAAGGAACATGGCTACGCCCAGTATGAGATCTCCAACTTCGCCCGCCGGGGCTTGCGGTCCCGGCACAATCTGAAATACTGGACCGGGGGAGAATACCTGGGCTTCGGCCCCGCCGCCAGCTCCGACTTTGGGGGCAAGCGGTTTACCATTGCCCCGGATATTTATAAGTATATGGACGGGGTGAAGCATGGAGGCCCCATCCTGTCTGAATGCCAGGATGTCCCGGCCCGGGAACGGGCGGGAGAGTACCTGATGCTGCGTCTGCGGACCTCCGAGGGTATCGACGGAGAGACCTACATGCGGCAATATCTGCTGCCCTTTGCCCCCCTGGAGGAGCTGCTGCAGCAGTACCAGGCCCAGGGTCTGGCTACCCTGGAGGGGGGCCGCTGGCGTCTGACGCCACGGGGCTTTCTCATGAGCAATTCCATTTTGGTGGAGCTGCTGGAGGTTCAGGAGCACACTGCCCCTCTGGCAAAGCGGCGATAGGCCAGCCGGAAACGGCGGGCGCAGCCCATTTTGACTCTTACGCCAGATGTCTGCCTTACCGGCGTATGCCGAGAGCTGGAAGATTTTTCCAAATTTTGACAAAAATCTGGAAAAGCCTTGCTTTTTCGGGGGGCTTGTGCTATCCTTAAGTCAACTTCATACGTTGCCATGAGTTCCGCGAGGATTGAAAGGGAAACCGGTGTAAGTCCGGTACGATCCCGTCGCTGTAATGGGGAGTCCTGCGCAAGATGTCATTGCATCCTTGGATGTGAGAAGACGCGCCGGGCGAAGAACCAGAGTCAGAAGACCTGCTCATGGCCGGAAATGTTTGCACAGTTTCTACGAGCGATGGAAATTGGCCGGTTTTTTATGCCCTTTTTATAGGGGCAGTGGGCCATTTGGGGACTGTGAAAGCAGTTCCCTTTTTTGTTTGGTCCGGCCCCTGCCGTTCCAAGATAGAATACGAAAGGAAGCGATCCCCTATGAATTGGAAGAAATGTCTGGCCCTGCTTCTGGCTGCCGTGCTGACCTTGGCCCTTGCGGCCTGCGGCCCTGCTACCAACGAAGCGACTACCCCCAGCGAAAGCAATGCCCCCAGCGAGGGAAGCACTCCCGGCGAGAGCACCGGTGATGAGACAGCTCCTGCCGCCGGCTCGAAGCACGTGGAGAACCTGGTGGTGGGTATCACCGGCAGCAACGACACCTTCAATCTGGCCTCCCAGAGCGGCGCCTTTGGCCGGATGAATTACAACAACGTGGCCAATGCCTACTTTGCCTACACCAATTCTGAAAATGAAATCAAGCCTTATTTCCTCACCAGCTATGAAATTTCTGAGGACGGCAAGGAGCTCTATATCACGTTCCCCTTGGACAAGGTCTGGCACGACGGCCAGCCAGTGACGGCGGAGGATGTGCAGTTTACCTTTGAATATTATCGGGATGTGTCGAAAAACAGCTACATCAAGAGCCTGGAGAGCATTGAGGTCACTGGGGAGAACTCCATGACCCTAAAATTCTCCAAGGCGGACGCCTATTCCTATATGGCCAACGGCGCTACCAGCCAGAGTGTGCTGCCCAAGCACATTTGGGAGAAGGTAGACGCTCCCAGTGACTACGCTGCCGAGGATGCGGCCATTGGCTGCGGCCCCTACAAGCTGGTGAGCTATGATCTGGATGCCGGGACCTCCTATTACGAGGCGGTGCCCCAGAACAGCTACCTGGGAGAATTGACGGTAGACGCACTGACGGTGCGCACTTACAGCAGCCAGGACGCCCTTCTCATGGCTCTGCTGAATGGAGAAATTGACGCCATTTATGACTATGCCAACCCTGTGAGCTACACGCTCCTGGACCTCATTTCCGGCGACAGCAACATTGACACCGGCGAGAGCGCCTATACAGGCAACTATCAGGTCTGCTTCGGCATGGAAGAGGGCCGGGTGTTCACCGATAAGGCCGCCCGGGAGGCCCTCGTCAAGTGCCTGGACTGGAATCTGCTGTGCAACGTCATCAACGGGCCCTACGGTCAGATTCCCGGTAGCGGCGTCATCACCCCCGCCTGTAAGGGCTTTGACGGCAGCCTCTGGACCTTCTATCAGGATGTGGACGAAGCCAAGAAAATCCTGGACGACGCCGGTTACCTGGATGTGAACGGCGACGGCCTGCGGGAAAAGCCGGACGGCAGTGAGCTGTCTGTGAAGGTGACCCCCCAGTATACCTCCAAGAAGCAGGAGCTTTTAAACCGGATTGCCGACGTGATCATCGACAGCCTGAAGAATGTGGGCGTCAGCGCGTATATGGACACGGAGAGCCTCCAGAGCAGCGAAATCTGGGAGGCCAACATGGTGGACGGCAATTACGACATGAACATCGGCTACACCACCTCCGGCGTGGCCCAGTATCGCACGGCTTTCCGTTATTTCGTGGCCGATGTTCTGCCTGACGATACAGAGAATACCGCCGGCTCCACCTGGATCTGGGGCACCAACCATGACCCCAAGCTGACTGAAGAGACCTGGGGCATTACCTACGCCGCCTCCGAGGCAGAGTACCTGGAGCATGTAAAGAACCTGCAGAAGATGGCTTCGGAAGATCTGTTTGCCTTTGCTCTGTGCTGGGAGCGGGCTTTCTTCCCCTACCGGACTGACAAGTACGAGGGCTTCTCCAATTGGAACAGCTGGGGCGTGATCAACACCGAAACATGGTACCATGTAACCGCAAAATAAGTTCCCGAACCTGCCCCAAGGGAGAAGGCGCTTCCTGGGGCGGTGAACGGGGAGGTGGAGGAAACCCATGGCAGGACATCTGTGTAAGCGGGCGCTCATTGCCCTTTTGACCATCTTTATCATCATTACGCTCAGCTTCCTTATGGTGCGCTTCATGCCCGGCGATCCACTCATCCACCTGGTGGGTGAGGAGAACTACTACTATATGAAGGAATTCAACCCCCAGGAGCTGGAGCGCCTGGCGGAGAAGTACGCCATGTCCGGCACGCTGGGTCAGCAGTATGGCAACTACCTGAGCAGCATTCTCCATCTGGACTTTGGCACCGCCTATTCCAACAACCAGCCGGTGCTGCAGAACATTTTGGATAGCTGCAAGTGGACCCTGATTCTCACGGTTCCCACCCTGTTACTGGGGTGTTTCCTGGGCGGCTTTCTGGGCGTGCTGGCGGGATGGAAGCCAGGAAGCCTCTTTGACCGGATCACTACGCCCATTTTTTTGTTCCTGAACACGGTGCCCACCAACTGCATTGGGATCATTTTCCTGGTGGTGTTTGCCTTCAAGCTGAAGCTGTTTCCTCTGAACGGCATGACCACTGGAGGACTGACCGGTATGGCCCGGTTCTGGGACATTGTCTGGCACGCTATGCTGCCGGTGATGATCATGGTTCTCTTCCGGACCTCCAGCAACTTCCTGCTGATGAAAAGTAACGTCTCCCAAATTAAGGATGAGGACTACACCGTCACCGCCCGCTCGAAGGGCCTGCCGGAGCGGCGGATTCTTTTCCGCCATGTGCTGAAAAATGCCATGCTGCCTTACATCACCTCCCTGTGTATACAAGTAGGCAGCCTGCTGTCCGGTTCCATGATGCTGGAGGTCATCTTTGGCTGGAAGGGCATGGGGCAGCTCTTTTACAACGCTGTGAGCAATCGGGATTTCCCCACGGCCCAGGCCTGCTTTATCATCTCCGCTACCTGCGTGGTGCTGGGCAACTGGCTGGGGGACGCCCTGGTTGCGGCCATTGACCCTAGAATTAAGGAGGGTACGGTCCATGCCTAAAAAGAAGAAATGGAATCTCTCCCTGGTGGTAGGCGGCGGCATTGTGCTGTTCTTTGTATTGGTGGCCTTGCTGGCCCCTCTGCTGGCTCCCTGTGATCCCCATGCCATGGGAATCCCCTATCTACGGCCCAGTGGGGAGCACCTGCTGGGAACCAACGATGTGGGACAGGACATTTTCAGCGAACTCATCTACGGGACCCGAGTTTCTATGCTCATAGGCTTTTTCACGGCCTTCATCGTCACCATTTTGGCCACCGGGCTGGCCCTTTTGGCCGGGTATTACGGCGGCTGGGTGGACCGGGTGGTGACGGCTCTCACCAATATCACCATGGCCCTGCCCAATCTGGCCCTGACGGTGCTCCTGGTGGCCTACCTGAACCCGGGGAAGCTCAGCGTCATCATCGCCATCAGTCTGACAGCCTGGACCGGCACGACCCGCATTTTACGGGCACGGGTGACCCAGCTGTGCCAGCTGCCCTTTGTGAAAATTGAAAAGGCCCTGGGGGTCCGGGACGGGGTTATTATGGTCAAGCACCTGATCCCTAATCTCAAGGACATCATTCTCACCCGGGCGGCCCTGGCGGTGTCCTCGGCTATGATGTCTGAGGCGGGACTGAGCTTCCTGGGCCTGGGAGACTACGGGGAAAAGAGCTGGGGCAGCATTCTTCACTATGCCTTTTATCAAAATGGCGTCATCCGGGGGTACTATTGGTGGTATTTGCCCCCCATTTTATGCACCTCTCTGGCGGTCCTGGGCTGCATGCTCCTGGGCTACTATGGGCTGCGGAACAGGAGGTAGCCATGCTGGAGCTGGAACATATCTCGGTCCGTTTCGCCGCAGGACATGGGGTCCAGGCGGTGGAGGATGTGACCCTCACGCTGGAGGACGGCGGCCGTCTGGCCATTGTGGGGGAGACCGGCAGCGGGAAAAGCGTGCTGCTACTGGCTGTTTTACAGCTGCTGCCGGGAAGCGCGCTGGTCTCCGGCAGCGCCCGGCTGGACGGAGAGGATCTGTTTGCCGCCGGGCAGAAGCGGCTTCGGGAAATCCGGGGCGGCGTCATCTCCTATGTGCCCCAGGGGGGTGGAGCCAGCCTGAACCCCCTGTACAGCGTGGGCTTTCAGGTGGGCGAGCCCCTGATGGAGCACCGGGGATATTCCAAGAAAAAGGCCTTCCTGGCCAGTATCCCTCTGCTGAAGCGGTTTCAGTTGGGCCGGGAGGAGCAGCTGGCCAAGGGCTATCCCCACACCTTCAGCGGCGGCATGCGCCAGCGGGCCATGGTGGCCATGGGCATTTCCGCCGGGGCCCGGATCATTTTTGCCGACGAGCCCACCAAGGGGCTGGACCAAAAGCGGGTGGACCTGGTGGCGGACACCCTGAACCGGCTGGAGACCGAGGCGCTTCTGTGCGTGACCCACGACCTGCAGTTTGCGGCGGCAGTGTGCCGGAGGGTCTGCGTCATGTACGCGGCCCAGCAGGTGGAGTATGGCAGCGCCGCTCAGGTGCTGGGCCAACCCCTCCACCCCTATACCCAGGCCATGGTGCGGGCCATGCCGGAAAACGGGATGCATGTTCAGGAGGGCTTTGCTCCGGAGACGGTGTCCGGCAGCGGTTGCCGGTTCCGGGCCCGCTGTCCCTATGCCCAGGCGCAGTGCGAGGCCATGCCGCCGCTCGTTGCTGTCAATGACCGGAAAGTGAGGTGCTGGCGCTATGCTGCTGGAAACGAAACAGCTGACCAAACGCTTTCGGAATCCCGGTAAAGGCCCCGGAGGCGTTCTGGCGGTATCCCAGGCCAATATCACCCTGAACCCTGGAGAGACTGTGGGCCTTTTCGGGGACAGCGGTAGCGGAAAGTCCACCCTGGGGCTGATGCTGGCGGGGCTCCTGCGGCCCACCTCCGGGGAAGTTCTCTACCGGGGGGAGCCGGTGCGGATGCCCTACCGGGGCGCCTGCCGCCGGAACATTCAGGTGCTCTTTCAGCACCCGGAGGTGTCTTTTAATCCCATGCTGCCCCTCATCCGCAGCATGGAGGAGCCCTACCGGGTCCATCAGCTCCCGTACAGCCTGGAGATTCTCCACCGGGACATCGCCCGCTTTGGCCTCCGGCCGGAGCATATGCAGCGGCTCCCGGCGGAGCTCAGCGGCGGGGAGCTGCAGCGGGCGGCCCTGGCCCGGGTGTTGGTGCTGTCCCCGGAGATTCTGGTGCTGGACGAGCCCACCAGTATGCTGGATGTCATCACCCAGGCCCAGATGGTCCGGCTGCTCCGGGAATATCAAGCTGACCATGACACTGCCTATATATTTATCACGCACAATCGGACCCTGTGCGACAGCCTTTGCAGCCGCGTCTATCACGTGGAGCAGGGCATCGTGGAGGAGGAAGGAGTCAAATTATGACGAAGCTCGCCATGCTGTGCTGCCTCAAATCCAACCGCCGGTGCACCGGCGCCGCCTGTCTCAGCACACTGAACGACCGCACCCGCTCTTTTGCCCCCTATGAGGGCCAGGAGGTGACCCTCACCGCCTTTGCCCGCTGTAACGGCTGCGAGGCCGGAATCGACGAGGGCTTCCAGGAGAAGCTGGACCGGCTGGTGGAGGAAGGCACTCAGGTGGTCCACCTGGGAAAATGCACCGACCGGAAAGACACCGGCCCCTGCCCTGTGATTGCCCAGGCCGCCGATTATTTGGCGGCCAAGGGAATCCGGATCGTACACGGGACCCATTGACCGGAAATATGCGACATACAAAATGCCGCCGAGCGAATCTCCGTGAATCAGATTCGCCCGGCGGTGTTTCCTATTTCTCGGGGAGAGGGGAGAAAAAGATGATTGGTTTGGCCTACAGTTTTTTGTGGTAGACTTCCAGCTCGTAAGGCTCTCCGCTTTGTAAATCGATCCTTTGCTCGGAGTGGTGGTACGAGAAGCCACAGGAGAGAGCCAAGGCGCGGGAGGCTTGGTTGACGGCTTGGGTGGAGTAGTAGAATTCCTCGCTGCCCATTGTGCTGGCGCAATATTCCAGGAGAAGTCGCAGGATTTGCTTTCCATACCCTTTCCCCACGTATTCCGGGCCAAGGGCGATGCCGGCATCCTGATAGATATGGGGGGCGATTTCCTCCACCCCGGCGAACCCGATTGCCTGGCCGCTGGACTTTTCGTAGACCAGGTATGTGTCATGGTTCTTTTGCCAGGCGATGGTTCGCTCCATTCTCGCTTGGGCATCTGCTGCGCTGGTGGTAATCCGCCACTGCATAAACCTGGCGACCGCTGGCCTGGACCAGACATTGCGGTACATGGACTCCCAATCCTCGGGTTTTGCTTTTCCAAGCAGCAGGTCTTTTGTTTCCATAGACATAGACGCCACCTCATTTTTCCAAGAGTGTTTTGAGCCGCAGACCACTCGCCTGCGGCTCGGATGGACGATGGGGAGATGCTACCAATCCTCAGTTTAGTTGATCACGCTTCCGCACCGCCTCATAGACCGGGCGGTTGGATTTGGCGGGCAGGACGATGAGGAAGAACATGCTGCCCAGGGTGGCAAGGCCCAAAATGGTGGCGGCCAGGCGGTATGGCAGGATCTGGCCCAGAAGCCCTGCCAGCAGGTAACATACTACGCCGCCCACAGAGGAGATCACGTTGAAAAAGGCGTTGATCCGGGCTCGCATCTCCTCCGGCAGGTAGGACTGGACGGCGGACTCCCGGATGGTGGCGCTGGCGCAGCCCAGGCCACCGCAGAGAAAGCGGTTCAGAAGCATGAACGGGAAGGGCATCCACAAAAGAGCGGCGTCCATGGTGTCATAAAAGAGGTACACGAACTTGGTGAAGGCATACCGCTTCCGGACCGGCACCTCCCGGACATACTGGAGAAAGCCACTGAGGACCCGGCCCAGCATTTCCGCGCTTTTCAGGAAGCCCAGCATGGTCACAGTGAGCCAGGGCTGCGTTTGGTAATAGGCTTGGGTTAGCACATCCACGCCGGAGCTGGCTCCCTGGGTGATGCTCATGTAGGTGTAAATGTTGCGGATGCCCTTCTCCTCCTTCAGATAGGCAAAGCCCTCCCGGATATCTGCCCGGTATTGCCGGAGGGTGTAGGCTTCCTTTGCTGCCTTTCGGACCTCCCGGATGCAGTTTTCCACCAGGCAGGAGACTACCGTGAGGCCGGATACCACCAGAAACAGGGCGCCCATGGGTATGTGGCTGTACAGAAAGGTGGCTACCGGGGCCATGAGGATGGTCACCAGGGGGTAAATGGTGGAGCTGACGGAGTAGCCCTTCTGCTCTGCCCCGGCGGGGATCAGGTCGGGATACCAGGCGCTGAAGGCCAGGCGATAAAATACGGAGATGGTGCCTAACGTCAGGGTAAAGCCCACGTACAGCCCGTAGGAAAAGGTGTGGCCCAGAATCCAGACGCCCATGAGGCCGTAAATGGCCGCCAGCAGCACATCCAGGCCGACAATCCATTTCTTCTTGCCGCCCTTGTCAATGAGGGGTGCGACCAAAATGGGCAGAATCATGTCCGGCAGCATGCCACACACCAGAATGAGGGCGG
>ENA-UOIV01002481-UOIV01002481.1-human-gut-metagenome-genome-assembly--contig:-C59-NODE-2481-length-12486-cov-5.080283_pt1 | contig 12486 bp, 12 predicted proteins | sample MGYA00242333_ERZ723880 | MGnify/ENA metagenome assembly ERZ723880 | reverse complement strand
AGCCGCTTATAGCTTATACAGCAGGATGCATCCATCCCGGTCCCTGCAGAACTCCCTGATGCAGTCCAGCCGTCTGCCGCAGAGCAGAAACAGCGTATTGGTGAACGGGTCCGGTTTAAACCGTTGCTGCACCATGGCCGCCACCCCATCGATTCCTTTCCGCAGATCCGTATAGCTGCAGGCGAGATATATACCTTGTCTGCTCTGGTGAAGTTACGCAGCATGATTTCAGTACCTGGCAAATCGTCCACACTGCAGCCGTGTCCGCACCTGAATAGATGCCTGCTTTCCCTTTTCCGTTCCGGATGCTTGCAACCACTCCACCCCCTCTCTCCCGCTCAGGCAGCAATGGGAGTTCTACTTCGCCTTATCCGTCCCTACCTTTGACAGTTACATCACCTATACCGTGATGTACGATGCGGAGGGAAATGATCTGTCCACCATGGCAGGCATCTGGACGTCGGCATCATTGATACGAGGGCTCTGCGGCCCGAACTGACACGCGGCGATACCCAGTCCATGCCCAAAAAGGGGAACGGGCCAACCTTGCGGATGCCCCGTTCCCCTTTTTCAGGAAATTTGGAGGAAAAGAAGTATATCTATATGAATTTTATTGCGGATGTACTGTGAATACATCTCCGTCAAATGTAATATGTACAACATCCGCATTTTTCAGAGCGACCGCTTTCTCAGAGGAACCGAGGGCTTCTGCAAGCAGTTGGACGGCCAATTCCGAAGACACTACCAGAACATTGCCGCCGCCGTGGCTGTAAGTTTCCTCACAGATTGTCTGGAGGGCGCCCGTGAGACGCTGGCGGGCGCTTTCATAGTTTTCTGTCATACCGGTCTTGTCTGCGGCTGCATATGCGGCGAGACGGGCATGGGCAGTGGGCTCTTCCCCTGCCAAAGCATCCGCAACCGCACGCAATTCTCCGTCAAAATAGCCGCAGCCCACCCCACGCAGATCCATGTTCTGATTGACCATGAGATCGGGATTTACCGCGCTGTTTTCCACGATGATCCGTGCGGTATGGATATCCTTGAATTGATCGCTGGCATACACGGCCGCAAACTCCAGATTCCCCAGTGCCTTTCCAAGTTCCGCAGCCTGTGCCTGACCGTTCTCTGTCAGTGCAGTATCCAGCTGCCCATTCAAACGCATAGCGGCATCTGCCGCGGTTTCGGCATGAACGGTTAGATAAATCTCCACCGGATCAGGAGATTCCATTTTTTCCTGGGCTTTCTGTGCATAGCTCAGATCATTAAAATCCAAAACGGTGTATGTATGGTCTTTGTACTCAATCAGGACAATACTGGAGTTGTCCAGCGGCTCCAGTTCCTGCTCCTGCATAATCTCTGCTGCGATCATGCTGTTGATTCCACCGTGGGCCACCATCAAGATATTTCCGCCGCCGTTTTGGGCCCTTTCCTCACAGATCCTCTGGAAACTTTCAAAGGCCCGGTCTTTCATCTGCTCATAACTCTCGGCCAGTCCCTCCGGATCCTTTTCATGGAACTGGTTTGTGAATTCCTCAGTTGTCACACCGCTGAACTGCATACCCTCGTCCGTCATCAGTTCGGCATAACTCATCGGCTCATAGGAGCCGCCATCGACCTCTTTCAGGTCTTCGACAGGTATGATCTCCAGATCTCTGGATGTCTGACTCTGGGAGAGGATGATGCGCGCAGTTTCCTGGGTGCGGCCCAGCGTACTGGCATAGGCGGCTTCAAACTTGACGCCGGAGAGCCCCAGGCCCACGGCATATGCTACCTTGCGACCTTCCTCTGTAAGCGGCGTGTTGCCGCGGCCGCTGACAAAGCGGCCGGTCTGATTCGTCAAAGTCTGCCCGTGACGGGTGAGATAGACGTATACCGGCGCCTCTTCCACAGCCCCATCCTGAACGGGCTCCTGCACAGGAGCTGTGTCGGGGGGCTGCTGGGAACAGGCGGACAGCAGCACACAGGCCAGACAGAATATACTAAATGTCTTAAACAGACGTTTCATGGCAACAAGCCTCCTTACTTGCCCTGATAGCCCAGATCGTTTACCTTTTTAGGGATGGAAAAGGATTCAGAGATGTCGTGCAACGGAGCCCACACTTGGTTGAAGAAGGGGCTGCGGGCGGCGACGGCTCCATAATTCCAAGCATTGCGCTCGCACTCCGGGCACCAGTGCCCTCCCTTTAATATCAGGTTCGGACTGGCCTCAAATTCGTGTCCGAACGCGCAACGCCAGCGCACGGGCCTGTAGAAATCACCGGCGGTATAATCGAGGCAGGCACCGCCACGGAACTCCGCGGCTTCCTTCATGTCGTTCAGCCCCAGCTGCTCCAGTGGCTTGCTCTCATCATAGCCGTGGTTCAGATAGACCGGTGTGCGGCTGGGCTCGGGGAATTCCACCTCATCCCAGCTTTTTGGCTGTGCCAAGGCTGCCGCCCGGCTTCCAAAAAAGGCGCGCACCCAGTCATCGTGTCCCTCTTCCAGCATCCACAGCGTTCCCATCTCCTGATGGGCAATCTGCTCGTGCATGGCCTTCATCCGCTCCTTTGTAGGCAGGGCCGCAGCATCCCCGTTTGCAATCATCGTCTCCATGGCCTGCCACGCGCCAGCGATATACTGCTGATAGGTCATCACACGGAACCTCAGGATATCATTGAGTGCGTCTGAGTCCGTATACCACTGGCCATGGAAATTGAATCGGGCAAACCATCGGGGCTCAAATACATCCTTGAATCCAAAGCCAAAGGGTTTCAGCATATCATCAAAGTATTGTATATAGTTCAGCCGAAAGCTCTCGCCGCCGCCAATGTTGTAAATGCCCCGCCAGAACTTCTCCGGGACCCAATCCTCACATACGTTTGCCAGGAGGAGCCCAGACTCGATGGAAGTCACCCATTCCAAAAGATTCTGCGGCGGCTGATGGAAAATGATCGGTTCCCGGGCTGCCGACTCCTTGGAGGGCATAATTCCTGTTTGACGCAGACTCACCCAATGCTTGAGCCCGGACTCAATGACCGCTCTCTCGGCGGCGATTTTAGAGACTGCGTAATAGTCAAATGCAGATCCCTTGATGGGATCTCCGCAACGCCCCCAGTGGATAGGGGGCAGACGGCAGCCGGTCTCTGCCACTGTTCCGATATAGACCAGTTTGATCGCATCCGGATCTGGTTGTGCCTTGATCGCCCGGATGATATTCATAGTCGATCCAAGGTTGACCTCAAGACTGCGCTGCGGCAGTTTATCGGCTTCGGGAGAAACGAACGCCCCCACATGCAACACATAATCCGCGCCTGTCACACAGCGCAGGATATCGTCGTAGCAGCAGAGGTCCCCCCAGACAATCTCCAACGCAGCGTCATGTTCATAGCGGGACATAAATGCTTTGTTCTTAGCGGAAGGCCGGACCAAAACGCGAAGGTTGAAGCGGTCGGACCGGGATAGGATCTGCTTGAGGCCCTCCTCTCCCATGGTGCCAGTGGCACCAGTAAGAAATATGATTTTTTTACTTAACATGCTTGTTCAGCCTCCTTACCTTACTTACTGCCCTTTTTGACAATATCCTCCTTTCAATTTTTGAAAGGAGGATATTGTCATGTTTACTCTGCGCGATAACACACATGGTACCGGGCAATTTTGCCATCTTTTTCTTCCAGCAGCTCGCCGCGGCAGGGTATCTCAATACCGGGGTAGCAGATGATGTAATCCAGAACATTGCCGTTGAGCGAGACCGGCTTGGCACTCATGGGCATTGAGTGGAAATACATATTGAAAATCATGTCCACGCCCTCTTTTCCTCTGACAAACATAGGGTCCATGCCTGCACAGGTAGGAGCGGTGTCATAGAAGATGCAATCGTCAGCGAACAGTTCAGCAAACAGTTTGGAGTCGTTTTTATTGAAGACTTCCGCATAATTGGTCAGTGGATTCATAGTTGGATTCCTCCTTCAATTTTTATCACAATCCCTCGGTGCGCAGGAAGCCGTCCGTTCCGCCGTCGGCAAAAATGATAGCACCGCATATCGCCACAGACTCTGGACTCAGCAGAAACAGAGCAACCTTGGCAATATCATCAGCAGGCAGGAACTTGCCGGTGTTATACAGCATGGGGATAGGGTAGTTAATCATGTTGGCAGAGAAATCCGGGTCAGCCACACCCTGATCCATCAGCTCAGTCTGCGTAGCGCCGGGAGCGATGGTGTTCATGCGGACGCCGCGAGCTGCCCAAGAACCGGACCAGCGGCGTACCCAGCGGGCGATAGCATTCTTGGATGCCTGATACGCCTGATATTTGGCAGGTCCCTCCAGTGTTTTACCATAGGCAACCGCTGCGTCCTCATCGTTTTGGTTCAACATGATGTCCACCAGTTCGGTGTTCAGCTGGGGCAGCGTGGCGGAGTTTGAGGACACCACCAAGATGACGCCCTTCTTTTTCTCCACCAGCGGATAGGCGCCTTCTGTCATTTCTCTGGCAGCAAAATAGTTAATGCTGACGATGACATCCGCAGGCTGGGTGGGGCCAACGCCGGAGCAGGACACGAAGCCATCCATTGCATCTCGCTTCGCAGTAATCAGCGCCTCCAGTACCCGTCCCCGCTCTGCTTTCATCGCCAGATCTGCGGAGATGTTGACGTCCGCAGCGTCTTCAGCAGCGGCCCTTCTGGAAATGTTGATGACATAGTGTCCCTGAGCCTTCAGCTGTCTGCCGATTGCCGCGCCGATGCCGGATGATGCTCCGGTGATTGCGTAAATTCCCATATTGATGAGACCTCCTTCATTTTTATCACTTTGCACCTTCAGAATGCGAAGGGGAAAACAAATCAAATAGAGAGGGCGGCCCGATAGGCTTCATGGATAGCGTTTAGAGCCAGCCGCGGCGCCGCCAGTGCGTCGCCCACCACATAGCAGGGAATCCCTGCTTCAGCGCAGGTATCCTGTAGATCCTGAGAGGGAACCGGCTTGGACCCAATCGCCATGACCACAAGATCTGCCGCAAGCATCCGTTCCTTCCCATCCTGCTCCACGATAACTTCGTCCGCCCGGATTTCTTTGCAGGTGGTATTTACCAGGACCTGGATATCTTCCTGCGCCATTGCCATATGTGTGCCGATTTTCCGCAATTGTCCCAGCTCACCCAAAACTGAGTCTTTCATCTCTACGACCGTCACGCTGGAACCCTTCCCAGCCAGAAATTCAGCCACTTCCATGCCAACCAGTCCGCCGCCGATCACCACGGCCTTGCCCGCGGACACATCTTTCTGGGCCAGAAGTTTATGAGACTCCACGACACAACCGCTGTCAGCACCCGGGATATTGGGGATAATCGGCTTGGAGCCGATGGCAATGATGACGGCGTCCGGTTTTTCTGCCGCAATGAGTGCGGGTGTCACCGGCGTGTTGGTTCGGATCTCCACGCCCAAGTCACGGATGTTTTCTGCCGCCATGTACGCCGCCCGTTGGAAATCGCCTTTCCGGGGCGCGGCACCGGCCAGCACAAATTGTCCGCCCAGAGTGTCTCCGGCTTCGCAGAGGATTGGATGATGTCCGCGCTTGTATAGGGCATCTGCAGCCTCAATCCCCGCGATGCCGCCTCCGGCGATTAGGACTTTCTTGGCCTGAGGGGCCGGACGCAGAGCCATGGTCTCTTCCTCCAGAACAGCGGGATTGCGCAGGCAGGTAATGTGTTCCAGCGAGGGATCTTCCAGGCAGCGGCAGAAATAGTCATAGCAGCCCTGGTCGCAGCCGATGCAGTATTTGATAGAGTTCAGCTTTCCGGCCTTAGCCTTGTTGCAGAATTCGGGATCCGCCAACTGGGCGCGGGCCATGACCACAAGGTCCGCCTTGTCCTGCATCAGGATATCCTCGGCCATCTCCGGCGTGTTAATCCTCCCGCAGGGCATCGTCAGCAGACCGGTCTCCCGGCGGATACGTGCGGCAGGCTCCACGTTGAAGCCGTGGGGAATGTCCACAGGTGCAACTTCATATACGGTAGCTGCAGTCAGAATGTTGCCCCGGGAGATATTCAGCACATCCACACCAGCGTCTCCGGCGCACTTGCAGAAATCAATGACCTCTTCAATGGTCAGGCCGCCTTCCAGCATATCATCCTGGCAGTCTATCCGCATGAACAGGGGCATCCCCTCCGGCATATTGGCCCGAATCGCCTGAATACAGGCCAAAGGAAACTTTTTGCGGTTTTCAAAGCTGCCACCCCATCCGTCTGTGCGCCGGTTGATCCCGCCAGAAAGGAAAGAATGCGGCAGATAGTTGTGTGCACAATGGAACTCAATGACGTCGATCCCGGCTTCTACGACGCGGCGGGCCGCTTGGCCGAACGCTTCAATAACGGATTGAATGCGCTCCTCTGTAATGCCGGGAACTGTATATTCCGGAGAGAGCGGCATATCTGAGGGAAGCAAAATCTGCGCCTGTGGGTCGCTTGCTACGGCGAGGCCGCCTTGCCACAGCTGAACAGCGACACGACCGCCAGCAGCGTGAACTGCGCTGCACAGCTTTTTCATTCCGGGAATATATCGATCATCGGCGATGGAGAGGAAGCCAGTAGGGGCGCTTGCGGCATCCACAGAGCAAACCTCAATGGTATTCAGCCCACAGCCGCCCTTGGCTCGGGCCACATGGTAGGCAATCAGTTTGTCTGTCACCATGCGCCCGTCTTCGCTGGCCGCACTCTCATGGGTGCCCATGGCGGACATCACCACCCGGTTGCGCAGCTCCAACTCCCGGATCTTGATGGGAGAAAATAGTTTCTCGAATGACATTTTTCTGCCTCCTCAACAGCTGTTCCTGACAATTGCGCATACTAGATCCGCTCTGTCTACCGTCTCTGCTCTGTGGGAGACAAAGGGATATATTCTGTGCAATTATCATAAGTGAACTCAAATTTTATCTTGTCTGTATATTTCTGTTAACAGCAAAAGAGGCTGCAAAGATTTGAAAGAAATCACAAGTTACTTGCAGCGATCCTTTTAAAAAAACAGATTCCTCACAGGAGAATCGGAACGGTTCTTGTAGATTTGCTCTGTTCTTCCTGGCGTATTTCCAAAATATACTTCAAGGTCTGTGTGCAAAAAAATCCGAAATGCTCCCGCTTTTTTACAAAAAGAATATATGTATTGAGCTCGGAGTAGGTAAGCTGTATAATCTTCTCAAAAAGGAAGAACGGAGGATGCCGATGGAACAGATCGTGAGAATGCTGGAGAAGCCGCAGCGGTATTTTACAGCCCACGCCTCTTGGTACGGTGTGGTTCAGACCTATACCGTCTCAGAAATAACACCGTTCTTTTGGGAAGACGAGTGTGTGATGTTCTACGTTCGCTCTGGTTCAGGCTTTCTACGAGTGAACCAGACCTTATACCCATTAAGCCAAGGCTGTTTTTGCAGTATGCACCAATTTCATGTGTTCCGGTTTGAAGCGTCTTCAGAGGAGCCTCTGTGCATGGAAGTGCTCATCTATCCCTACCCGGAGATGGCCTACTTTGTCACAAGCTTTGCCGAAGATGATTTGGCTTTTGGGGAATCTACAGTGGTTCTGCCTGCCTGTCAGGTGGATCGTGAGCTAGTCGAGCAACTTTTAAGCCTCTATCGAGAGGAAGCCCAGTGCGCAGACGAGGACAGTCGGCTGATCCGGCTATGCATCTCAGATCAGCTGCGGCTTCTGTATGGAACTGCTGTCTCCGTGGCTCCGCTTTTCCCAATGCCCCTGTGTGGTCAGATTTTCCTTTATATAGGGCAGCACAGCCTGAAGGCACTGACGCCTGCCTCTGTGGCAGAGTCTTTTCACATTTCCACACTCCAGCTGAACCGAGAATTGCGCCGGGTTTGTCTGGAGGGGTTTAACGCTGTGCTGCGTCATGCACAGGTATGCAATGCATGCGCTTGCCTGCTGCGCAGCAATGTTACTGGAACCATGATGGCAAAATTTGCAGGGTTCAAGAGTGAAAGTGCACTATATCGGGACTTTTTGAGGTTGCGGGGAGCAACTCCGCAGCAGTACCGTGAAAAAATGCTGCTGAATAGAACCCAGGCCCAGGGGCTGATCAATGACCAGCTCTCAGAGATCCAAGTCTATGTGATGGAGAATTTTCGATCTTCGGTCACATGTGATGCCTGTGCGCAGAAATTATTCCTGACCAAGAGTATCATCAACCGCCTATTGAGCGAAAAATATGGCCCGGATATTACATTCCATAAATATGTCAACCGTATTCGTCTGCAGTTTGCAACGGGGCTACTAGCTTCCAGCGACTTGCCGATATGTGATGTTGCTATGGAATCCGGATTCAACTCTGTGCATACATTCATTCGCTTATTTAAGTTGGAGTGTGGTGAGACTCCTGCGCAATATCGGGAGAGAAAGAAGAGGGATTACGCATGATTCTGGAAGGCGGGAATATATACAATCACAGTGGCTTGAGCCGGAATTGGCTGCATCAGGACATGCTTCCCGGCAATGTTCAAATGCGCCGCCAGGTTGTATACAATGCCACTGGCTATCATTATCAGGAAGGCTGTCAGTTTATTTTGGTAGACCATGGAGGCGGGTGCCTCATAGTCAATGGGGATGCCTATTCCCTGGAGGCCGGGAGTTGCTGCCTTTTGTTTGTTCACCACTTTTACAGTATTAAACCCTCGCAGTCCGTTCCGCTCACACTTCTTTCTTGCCTATTTTCCTACAGCACATATACCTTTTTAACTACCATTTCACAATTTGATTTTCTTTCTATTGATGTTCCGTCGCCACCGAACTTTGCGAATTTTTCTCCGCAGGAGATGGTACATATCCAGCGGATCGTTGCCGCACTTTCCAAGCCGGGAATTGGTGCCAACGGAAAAAGCATTCCCTTCCTGCTGGAATGGTTGACCAGGCTTCATCGGCAGATTGGTCTTAATAAATATCATTCAACTTAAATACCACAAAGGCTGGGAATTACTAAAACCAAAAGCTTATGATGCCATACCCCACGGCCCGGTCAGAATCCGGGCTAGCCGGGAGGCGTTCGAGCGCTCCAATGAAGAGGAATGAATGTGGAACGGAGGAGGACCTGCTGCCCTATTATGCTCTGTTCGGCCTGCCCCGCAAGCTCCGGACGCTGGAAAAGACGCTTGAGAGTATCCCCAAAGCTGGTCGCAGGATACCAGGATGGGCTACTTTTGTGATGCCTGGCTCCTGCTCACCCAAGTCGCCGGGGCACAGGAAACGGTCTGACTTGTCCTATCCGAGCAGTTCCCGCTCTACCGGTCGGATGGGGCGTACGACCCCACAGAGCTGGCGGACTGGTTCCACCAGCAGGCACCGGACATCGCATACCGCTTTGACCAGCGCAACGGCTATCCTGCTCATCAAAAGAAGATAGAGACAGCTTGGGCCGGGACACAGGAGATGGCGAACCAGAGCAATTAGATGAACCTGGCCGGTTGTCAAATTCAGAACACCTACCTAAGAGACAAGCAAGATGGCCTCCTTAAACCGGAGGCCATCTTGCTTGTCTCTTTTCAAAAAAACCTGCACTCAGTCAAACCATTTTTGTTCCAGAAGAAAAGTGAATTGGTGTTTAAGAAAGATTCGGGAATTGTAAAGATACCTCCGCGGCAATCAGGTAAACTGAACACACTATCTGAATGGAGGGATTTTAATATGAATATCCGAATTTTGAGTACAGAACAGATCACCGCTTATGACACTTATCTGCGCATAGAAGAGCGGGCCGCTGGCACCCGGGAGAAGTATCTGCGGGATGTGCAGGCTTTTGTCTGCTGGCTGAATGGAGCCGCCGTGACCAAAGAGGCTGTGACTAGCTGGAAGGAGCGGCTGCTGGCCGAGCACCGGGCGCCTTCCACAGTAAACGCGGCCTTGTCCGCCCTCAACGGCCTGTTCCGTTTTCTTGGCTGGGAGGACTGCCGGACGCGGTTTGTCAGGGTGCAGCGGCGGCTGTTTCGGGACCCGGCCCGTGAACTGACCCGCCCGGACTATGACCGGCTGATCGCCGCAGCGCGGGAATTGGGCAGGGACCGGCTGGCGCTGGTGATGGAAGCCATTTGCTCCACCGGCGTCCGGGTAAGCGAGATCCGCTATCTCACCGTGGAAGCCGTTCAGCGGGGCCGGGCGGAAATTTCTCTGAAAGGGAAAGTCCGTACCATTCTTATTCCCACCAAGCTGGCCCGGAAACTCTTGAAGTACGCCAAGAAAAATAAAACCGTTTCCGGCGAGATCTTTCTCACAGGAAACGGCAAAAGCCTTTCAAGGCGGCAGATATGGGCAGAAATGAAGCGGCTGTGCGTCCATGCGGGCGTGGAACCCTCCAAGGTGTTCCCTCACAACCTGCGCCATTGTTTTGCCACGGCCTACTACCGGGCCTACCGGGATATCGCAAAACTGGCGGACGTACTGGGGCATAGTTCCATCGAAACAACCCGCATCTATCTCCTAACCTCCGGGGCAGAGCACCAGCGGCAGCTCGACCGTCTGGGGCTGGTGTCATAGGCGGAGTTAACATTCCGCACAGATAGCACAAACGCCGGGATATACCCGGCGAAAACTGAATTAACATTCCGCCCCAAACAAAACGGTTTTTCTACCTGCGGGACTATATACATAAAGAAATTATACCATTTCTATTCTCGAAAAGCAAGGAACTTCCTAACTTCCGGGCATGGTGTGAGATAGTACATTAAATGCAGAAAAGGTTTAACGACCTTTTTCTGCATTATTTTTTTACAGCCGGCGGCGGTTCCGGCGGAAACGAGGTGAGAACATGAGCAAACAGAGGACCCTGACCATGAGGGACAGGCAGGTTCTGGCGGAAAGATGGGCGGCCGGAGACGGCGCCGTGAACATCGCGGTTGAACTGGGGTTCTCCCCTGCTGCTATCTACCAGGAGTTGAAGCGGGGAAACACCGGAGAACTCGACCAGAACAAGCGGCTGAAATATGACCCGGAAAAGGGGCAGGCGGTATACCAGGCAAACCTTCGTAATCGTGGCCGCCGACCGGCCGCGCGAAAGTAAGGAGGGCGCAAGATGGCAAAGTACAAAGAGTGTGAGAAGTGCGGGGCCGCCCTGGATCCGGGCGAAATCTGCGACTGCGGGAAGCAGGAACAGACCGGGAAGGGCGTGGCCTATGCGGCAAACCAGGCCGCCATCCGGGAGGCGATGGCGGCGGAGGTGACGATCACGCTGGAAAAAAAGGCAGGCAGCGACAAGTTCCACAGGAAGATTGAGGCGTCCAGCGCGTCGGCCGCCTTGAACGGATTGGCGGTCCTCCTGCGGGAGTATGCGGCACTGGTTGGACTGAACCAGTTAGAGGTACTGGCGGTACTGGCCACGGTAATGACGGTACCGGCACCGACAGATACCAGGAAGGAGGAATAGGCGTGGAGCAGCAGATCTTCACGATCACCGTACGCCGGCCGTTGACCAGAATGGAGCGCCTGCGCCTCCGGAGACGCAGGAACTGGGAGATTGCCAGAACGGCGCTATGGATCCTGGCCGCGGCCGCTATGGTGGTAGCCGCATTGATCTACGGGGGAAAGGCACCGGCCGCAGGTACCGCCGGCGTGGCGGAGGATGGAGAGCAGACCGTGCTCGTGATCTTCTTGCCGGCAGAGGAGTTTCTGCAGATTGAGGAACAGCCGGCCGGAGAGCCGGAGGAACTGGAAAGCAGGTACGCCCCCGTTACCGAGGAGGAGCGGGAACTGATCGCCAGGATCGTTTACCTGGAGGCACGCGGGGAGCCGGCGGAAGGACAGCAGGCGGTGGCAGAGGTCATATTGAACCGGGTGGCAGCGGAGAATTTCCCGGACACTGTGGCCGATGTCGTCTACCAGGAGAACCCGCAGCAGTTCACCACGGCACCGTTTGTTGACGAGGCGACGCCGGGAGCGGACCAATATGCAGCGGTGGATGCGGCCATAAACGGGGAGGCTGTGCTGCCGATGGATGTGGCGTACTTCTCCAGGGAGCCGGAAAACGGAAATGTATGGGGAACCATCGGGGGACATGTGTTCTGCTATCAATACACGTGAGAACAGGAGAAACCCGTCTGACGAGGGACCGCTGGGTACGGTCCGAAACGCCCCGCCGGGGCGTCACGGGAACCCGTCGGCAACGTGGGAAATCGCCGCCACGATCATATATGCACATTGAAAACAGAAACAGGAGGAAGGCATTTATGAAATCTGCAGAGAAGGTGCAGTTCTTCTACCGTGTAAGGCATCCGGAGCACGGGGAAACCGAAGTGAAGGCCGCGGACCGCTTGCATGCCGTAGGGGCGGCGGGAAGGGCCTGGGGAGTGCCTTGGACGACGATTGCCAGAGAGTGCGTCTGCGAGCGCCTGGGGCCGGTGCCTGACAAGCAACCGGAGGCGGAGCGGAAGAAAAAAAGCCGGGCAAAGAGGCCGGCGAAACCTGCGGAGAAAACGGAGGTGACCAACTATAAGAAGTCAAGGGGAAATTAAAAAATTTTCATCAGGTCA
>ENA-UOIV01002480-UOIV01002480.1-human-gut-metagenome-genome-assembly--contig:-C59-NODE-2480-length-12486-cov-12.231920_pt1 | contig 12486 bp, 12 predicted proteins | sample MGYA00242333_ERZ723880 | MGnify/ENA metagenome assembly ERZ723880 | reverse complement strand
CGCCGCTCTGCGGCGCTCGCCGCAGGCGAGGAGCGCATCTAAAGCCCCGCCGGGCGCAGCGCGGCAAATCAACGAGGTCTTCGCCGCTCCCCGAGCGGCAATCCAACGGCAAATCCATCTTCTATTCCGCCCCACGCGCTCATATAAATGGGGTATGTTGAAAGAGGAGGGCTCACAAAATGCCAAACTACAAACCGGAAGGACTGCTGATAGATACCCCGGCGAACCGGCAGGCGTTCCACTCGCTGAGCGCCCTTCAGGAGGCGCACGCCTCGGGGCGCATCCTGGAAAGCCGCGCGGTCGTCTGCGACCCCGACCACAACCTGATTGTGGACATGGGCGCATGGCGCGGAATCATCCCGCGCGACGAAGCGGCGCTCGGGATCGCGGAGGGCACCACCCGCGACATCGCCATCATCTCCAGAGTCAACAAACCGGTCTGCTACCGCATCACCGGCTTTGTCAAAGCGTCCGACGGCACCGTCATCCCCCAGCTGTCCCGCCGCGCGGTCCAGCAGGAGTGCCAGGACAATTATATCGCGTCCCTCGTCCCCGGCGACATCATCGACGCGCGTGTCACCCATCTGGAATCGTTCGGGTGTTTCGTGGATATCGGCTGCGGCATCCCCTCCCTCATCCCGATCGACGCGATCTCCATCAGCCGAATCTCCCACCCGCGCGACCGCTTCTCCCCCGCGCAGGACATCAGGGCGGTCGTCAAGGCGCTTGAACCGGGCGGGCGCGTCTCCCTCTCCCACAAGGAGCTGCTCGGCACCTGGAGCGAAAACGCCGCCATGTTCTCGGCGGGCGAGACGGTGGCGGGCATCGTGCGTTCGGTGGAGGAATACGGCGTGTTCGTCGAGCTTTCCCCCAACCTCGCCGGGCTTGCGGAACCGCGCGAGGGAGTGGCCGTCGGCCAGCACGCGAGCGTCTATATCAAAAGCCTCATCCCGGAAAAGATGAAGGTAAAGCTCATCATCGTCGATTCCTTTGAGGCCTCGTGGCGCGCCCAGCCCACCCGCTATTTTCTCACGGAGGGGCACCTGAACCGGTGGCGTTATTCGCCCGACTGCTCCGACCGGCTGATCGAAACAGTGTTCGACGGAGACTAAACGATACATAAAAGGAACCCCGGGACGGCGCGCCGTCCCGGGGTTCCTTTTTACCTGCGCCGCCGTGGTGGGTAGGGCTTTTCAACCGCTGTGCGTCCCAACAGATAATCAGTTGAGGTGCCCAGATAATCCGCCATCTTTTCCAGCATTTCGATGCTCATCTTCGTCCTTCCCGTTTCCCGGCTCGAGTAGGCTTTCACAGACAGCCCGAATATCCGCCCCATCTCTTCTTGATTATAGCCCTGGTCCCTGCGCAGTTCTTTGAGAATATCCCCGTCAATCGGCATCCCTTCACCTTCCTTGTAAGTTTTTGGGCCATGTGGCCCTTACAAGGATAGCAGGATCTGATCAGCCTGTGGCGAAATGTGTCACCAGTCGCAACGTTTTGGATAAGGGAAGGGGGCTTTGCAGAAATCCGCAAAGCCCCCTTCCCTCTTCTGGGGCCTAGCGGCCCCGGTGCTTTTCTTTTTTCTTCTGCTGGCGCAGCGCGTACCGCTGCGCCTTTTCCTCTTCGGCGCGCGCCTTTGCGTTCACCTTGCGCTCGCGCGCCGCTTCCTCGCGCATCAGGCTCACCGCCTGCTGCGCCTTGGTCCCCGTTCCCGTCCGGGCAAGCCCGCGCGCGATCTCCCGCTGCATCCGCTTGGGATTGATCTGCCTTGCGGCGCTTTCCCCATCGGGGACGGGCGGACTGAACCGCAGCCTTCGCCAGTGATCGAGGAAATACCCGTAAACCTCGTAGTCCTTCGGCTCCGCGCCGAACACCACCCGCGCGGCGCGCAGCTTTCCGCCCTCGGAAACCTCGCAAACCGCGACCCAGAACGGGTCCTCGAAATAAACCGTTGTCCTGCCGCGAATGTCCATTTGCCGTTCCTCCTAAAAAAGTGTTCGCCGCGGGGAACGGACAACCTTAGGAGGCAGGTTACTGACGGCTTCCGCCGCGCCCGGACTACCAACCGGGCCGTGTTTTGATCCCCGCGTTTTGTTATGTGAACGGGCCGGATTGCCCGTGATCACCTCTTTCCGCTATGATTCCGGCACAGTCGGGAACGCCTTCACCGAGAGGTACCGGAAGCTGCCGTCGCCGTTGGGCGCGAGGGTATACCGGAGGGCGCCGTTCGGCAGGAGCTGGAACGGCTCGCCGTACTGTTCGATCCAGACGTCGCACCGGTCCGCGCCCTCGTCGATCCGCACAATCCGCTCGTTGCGGTAGCCGCCGCCGTGCCCGTTGAGCCCATAGCAGCCGCTCTCCGCGTCGTAGAGGGGCGAATCGGTCATGGCGAAGCCGTCCAAACCAAAATACTTCCCGGCGACCGCGTCGAGCTGCGCCTGGGTATAGCCGAGGCCGGAGCCGATCCCGATCGGGGTCGCCTCCTCCTCGGGATAGTCCCGCGCGGCCGTCCCGAGCAGGAAGTCGAGCAGCGCCCCACGGTCGATCTCCGCCGGGTCATCAAACGTCTCGAAAAAGGCGAAATCGCGCATCCACCGGACCTGCCGCGCGGCGGCGCTCCGCGACAGCTCCGTGCCGGGTATCTCCTTGCCCGCGGGCGCGAAGGACAGCACCGAATAGCGGTCCCACATGCCGTAGGGCGCACAGCCGATCCGCGCGACGCAGGCGTTTTCACCCGTCTTGAGGGGCGTTTCGCCCGGGTCGGACACCTCCAGCGTGAATCGGCAGAGCCAGTCGCCGCCGTCCTGTTCCGGTTCCCCATGCGAGACGCTGTCGATTGAAACCGCCTTCCAGTAGTCGAGCTTGCCCTCCACGCCGAAGGCGGGATTGGCCAGCGCCTCGAGCGCGGGGACGTCCCCCTCCCGAAGCGCGGCGGCCAGCAGCTCCGCCGTCCGCGCCGGGGAAAGGGATTCCTCCGGCGGCGGCTCGGCCTCGATGCCCGGCTGTTCGGCGGGCGCGGAGGGCGCCTCCGGATGCGAGGAGGCGGTCTGCTCCGGCACGGAAACGGCGGCGGGCGCGTCGGGGCGGGAGGGCGCCGGGCGGGGCGGATCGGGGATGCCGCACCCCGCCAGGAGCAGGCAGGCGCAGAGGAGCATGGCAATCAGCCGTTTCATCGCGTCATTCCCCTTTCTCCGGAGCGGCCTCGCGCAGGAGCTTTTCACGGTAGGCTTTGGCCGCCTGTTCCGTCTTGTTGTCCCCGAACCGGTAGTAGACCCGGTCGCGCAGGGCGTCGGGCAGGTACTGCTGGCGCAGGTAGTGGTTGGGATAGTCGTGCGGATAGCGGTAGAACTGGCCGGGATTTTTGACGTCCGCGCCGTCGAAGTGCCTGTTCTGGAGGCAGCGGGGCGGCGGGCCGGACTTCCCGGCGCGCACGTCGGCCATCGCCTCCTCGATCGCCATGCAGGAGGCGTTCGACTTGGGCGCGGTCGCGAGCAGCACGACCGCCTCGGCCAGCGGGATCTGCGCCTCGGGCAGGCCGATCTGTACCGCCGCGTCGACGCACGCCTTGGTGACGGCGATCGCCATCGGATAGGCCAGCCCGATGTCCTCGCTGGCGATCACGAGCAGGCGGCGGCAGGGGGAGAGCAGGTCGCCCGCCTCGAGCAGCCGCGCGAGATAGTGGAGGGCGGCGTTTTCATCCGAGCCGCGGATGGATTTTTGCAGCGCGGAGAGCAGGTCGTAGTGCTCGTCGCCCTCGCGGTCGTAGCGCATCGCGCTCTTCTGCGCGACCTGCTTCGCGTCCTCCAGGGTGATCTCCCGCCGGCCGCCCGCCGCGAGCGCAAGCAGCTCGACCGCGTTGACTGCCTTGCGCACGTCGCCGCCGCACGCCTGCGCGATGTATTCCACCACGCCCTCCGCGAGGACGTATCCGCCGTCCTCCCCCGCGGCCTCGAACGCGCGCCGGACGGCGCGCGCCGTATCCGCAGGGGTGACCGGCTTAAACTCGAACACCGTGCTGCGGGAGAGCACCGCGCCGTAGACGTAGAAATAGGGGTTCTCGGTCGTGGAGGCGATCAGCGTGACCGAGCCGTCCTCGATGCACTCAAGCAGCGACTGCTGCTGCTTTTTGTTGAGGTACTGGATTTCGTCGAGGTAGAGAAGCACCCCGCCCAGCCCGTCGATCGTGTCGCGCGCGGCCACCGCGTCGCGGATATCCTGCGTCGAGGCGGTGGTGCCGTTGAGGCGGACGAGCTTTTTGCCCGCCTTTTTCGCGATGATCGACGCAACGGTCGTCTTGCCGACCCCCGACGGTCCGTAGAAGATCAAATTGGGGATGCTGCCCGTCTCGACCATCCGCCGCAGCACCATCCCGGGCGCGAGCAGGTGCTCCTGCCCCACCACGTCGTCGAGGGTCTGCGGCCGAATGCGGTCCGCCAGCGGAGCCGCCATAAAAATCACCTCCGAAAGAAAACGAACCGCCGCCTGCCGGCGGCGGCTGGGATGACGACAGGGTCGCTTCTTCATAAGCGGCGCAAACCGTTTGGTTCAGGCAAAACGCCACCCGCGGCCGCAGACGTGCGCCGTGCGGCGCGGTTCCGCCGCACGGGCGGCGGCCGGCCCCGGGGCAGGGCGCGCAGCCTGAACCAAACGTTCTTTGCCAAGGCTTTCTTTCAAGAAAGCCGACAAGAAAGCCGACAAAAAAGTCCGTAACTCTATTCGTAGAGCGGGTACTTGGCGCAGAGGGCTTCGACGCCGGCGCGGATCTCGTCGGCCTTGTTTTCAAAGTCCGTGGCGGTGAGGTAGAAGAACTCGGCAATCTTTTCCATGTCCGTCTCGACGAAGCCGCGGCTGGTGACGGCAGGGGTGCCGACGCGCACGCCGCTCGTGATGAAGGGGCTCTGCGGGTCGTTGGGGATGGCGTTTTTGTTGACGGTGATGTAGACCTCGTCAAGCTTCTTCTCGAAGTCCTTGCCGGTGATGCCGAAGTTGCGCAGGTCGAGCAGCACGAGGTGATTGTCGCTGCCGCCCGAGATGAGGCGGAAGCCGCGCGCGGTGAGCGCCTTGGCGAGCGCGCGGCAGTTGAGGACGATCTGATGCTGGTAGGCCTTAAATTCGGGGGTCATCGCCTCGCCGAAGCAGACCGCCTTGGCGGCGATGATGTGCTCGAGCGGGCCGCCCTGCATGCCGGGGAAGATCGCCTTGTCGATCTTCTTGCCGAGCTCCTCGCGGCAGAGGATCATGCCGCCGCGCGGGCCGCGCAGCGTCTTGTGGGTGGTGGTGGTCACGATGTCGGCGTAGGGCACCGGGCTGGGGTGCTCGCCCGCGGCGACCAGGCCCGCGATGTGCGCCATGTCGACCATGAAATAGGCGCCGGCCTCCCTGGCGATCGCCGCGAGGCGCTCGAAGTCGATGACGCGCGGATAGGCCGACGCGCCCGCGACGAGCAGCTTGGGCTTGCACTCGAGCGCGATCTCCCGCACCTTGTCGTAGTCGATGACCTCGGTGACGGGGTCGACGCCGTAGGAGACAAATTTATAATACTTGCCCGAGAGGTTCACGGGGGAGCCGTGGGTCAGGTGGCCGCCGTCGGCAAGGCTCATGCCCAGCACGGTGTCGCCCGGCTCGAGCAGCGCGAAATAGACCGCGAGGTTCGCCTGCGCGCCCGCGTGGGGCTGCACGTTCGCGTGCTCCGCGCCGAACAGCTTCTTGGCGCGCTCGATGGCGATGTTCTCCACCTCGTCGACGTTCTGGCAGCCGCCGTAATACCGCTTGGCGGGGTAGCCCTCGGCGTACTTGTTGGTGAGCACCGAGCCCATCGCGGCGAGCACCGCGGGGCTGACGATGTTCTCCGAAGCGATCAGCTCGATGTTGCGGCGCTGCCTGGCCAGCTCCCGTCCCATCGCTGCGCCGACCTCGGGGTCGGTTTTGGAGACGAACCCAATCGTGTCCATCATGTCCTGATACATCACAATCATCCATTCCGCCGCCGCGCTCCGGCACATATTTTGAGTAGGCGGAGGGCGCGAACCTGCACCGCGCGGAATCCGGCAGGCGTCCGACGCGTCCCCCGGGCGGCCGCGGGCGGCCACCCTTTTCACGAGTGGTTCCAGTATACCATAAATCCCCGGCGGCGTACAAGGGGTTCCGGCGAGCCCTTCCCTTTTTGCCGAACTTGTGCTAAACTGGACGAGGTATTTTGTGCATTGGGGGCATTGGTATGTCTATCTTCAAGCGGCCCACGCCGCCCACCTGGAAAATCCTGCTCTACTGCGTGCTCTCGCTGGGGGTGCTGCTCCTGCTCGGGCACCTGGCGCCCTACGTCCTCGCTTAGCATCCGCCCGGCGCAAAAGGGCGGAAGAAGAGCGCCGGCATTCTTTCGAATGCCGGCGCTCTTTTTATGAATTAGGAGAAAAAAATGAAAAGCGGTTTAGGCGGTACGCTCCATGCCCGAATCGCCGGGAGTGAACCGCACGCGGGTCGCCCGCGCGCGCTTTTGGGATTTGACGGCCCTGCCGTAAGCGATCATGCTGTTGGCAAAGGCCGCGCCGCAGCCGATCACGAGCGAAGCGAACAGCTTGGAGCCGAACTTGTTCACGACCAGGTAGACGGCGGTATCGGTAAACCAGCGGGCGAGGCCTGCATCGCGGGAGATCTCGATGAAGCCGCCTGCGAAAAAGGAGAGGGCGATAAACGCGGCAACGGCCGCGATAACCCCGGTTCGGAGCGGATGATTCTTTCTTTTCACGGCTGTTGCCTCCTTTAAAAGTTACAGATTGTAACTTTTGGGATAATTTCTACAGATCATTTTACGTTCTGTATTTTTGCTTACTTATAATATACCACATTCTATGCGGAAATCAAGAGGAAAATGCAAATTTGTTAAAATTATTTTCACAATTGTAACGAGTTTGTAACCACGATGTAACCACATTGTAACTATTCCATTTTATGGAATTTCGTTTGTAACCGGTTTGTCACTTTTATCCAGACGCCGCCGAAAAAGAAAAGCAGCCGCGCGGAGCGCGGCTGCTTTTCCCGTTTCCGCCCGCCGGATCGGACGGGAACAAAATGGGGTGCCGTTATTTTTTCGCGAAGGAAGGCAGAATCGCCTTTTCGGTCGGCGCGGGCCTGGCAGGTGACTCCTTGACGGGCTTTTCGGCGGGGCGCTCGGCGCGCGCCGCCGCCGCGATCGGCATCTCGGCGACCACATAGGTGCCGAGCTGGCGGGTCTTGGAGCGGAAGACATAGTCCCCGTCGTCCGTCTCGACCGCCGAGAAGGCGGGCGTTACGTTGACCAGCTCGCCGTCGATCACCTGGTAGATCACCACGTCGGACGGGTCGACCGTCAGGGCGTCCTCGTCGGAGTCGTAGTAGGGATTGTAGATCTCAAAGGTGGCGCGGCTGGTGGAGGAGATGCGGGGGGCGCCGATGAAGTCGAAGAGGAAGGCATCCTGGTCGGCAAAGTAGTCGGCGTAATCCTGGTCGTCCCACTTGGTGGTCATCTTGGGGAAGAGCTTTTTGGCGTCGTCGTCGCTCTCAAAGGCGAGCCGCGCGAGCGTCCGGTTCTCGTCCTCCCAGGTGATCTCGTTATCCTCGTTCTTGTTCGGCTCGAGGACCACGCCGCCGTCGCCCGCCATATAATCCTGGTCGGCGTTCTCGGTCGTGTTGCCCATGAAGAATTTGAACTTGATGGAGAACTTCTGGCCCTCGGCGTACTCCTGGCCGCCGATCGTCACCTTCTCCTTGGCCGTGAAGGTCACCTCGGGGGTGAGCTTGTATTCGTTGTCGGTGATGTCTTGCTTGAGTTCGATCTTCACCGCGACCCAGCGGCCCTTGATCCGGCCGCCCGTGCCGAAGTTCTTTTCGGTCACGCTGACCTTCTGGATCATCTTCGAGTTGTCGTCGCCCTTGTCAGTCTTGACCTTGAAGAAATCCTTGTCGGTGAGCTTGCTGACCGCCGCCTCTTCGATCGGAAAGTAGACGGTGGTGTCCGGCGCGATCACATCGGCGGCGGAATAGACGGCGCCGTCCCCGTCGCAGAGGTCGCTCTCCACCACGAGGCCGATGTTCGGGTAGGGGATCGCGTCGCCCGTCGCCGCGGCGGCGGCCACGCCGAGCGGGAGCGCGCACGCGAGCGCAAGGAGCAAAGCCAGTACTTTTTTCATTGTGAAATCCTCCTTCATCTTACCTGTTGGGGAATGTCCTTCCAACATTTCCTTGCCCAGTATACCCCGGCCCGGGAGAAAAACTGCGCGAAAGAGGGCGACGAACCGCCCCGGATTCCCCCGTCCCTCCGCGCCGCTTATAACCGATCCGGTTTGCTCGATATGAAAAATCGGTATTTTTCATAGAATAAATACCGTGATAGTATCAATATAGTTCATATTCACCAGAAATCAGTTCATTTTGAAAAGGAGAAGGGTCTATGGAACGCACCGCTGTCAAACAGGAAATGAAAGAAATGCTTTGCGATTTCACCTCGATCATCGGCGTGTCGGGCGAGGAGCAGGACGTCGTCCGGGCGATGGCCGCCCGCCTCAAGCCCTATGCCGACGAGGTGAAGGTGAGCACGCTGGGCAACCTCACCGCCGTCAAACGGGGCAGCCGCCCCGGCCCCACCGTCCTGATCGCCTCCCACTCGGACGAGATCGGCTTCTGCGTCAAATACATCTACGAGGATGGCTTTCTCGCCTTCGACAAGATCGGCGGCGTGCCCGAAAACCTGATGGTCGGCCGTAAGGTGTGGATCGGCAGGAACCGGGTACCCGGCGTGATCGGCGCGAAGCCCGGCCACCTCATGACCCCCGAGGAGGCCCGCACCGTGCGCGGCGCGAAGGACCTCTACATCGACGTGGCCTGCTCCTCCGCCGGCGAGGTCCGGGCGCTGGGGATCCGGGAGGGCGACCGCGCCGTCTTCGCGGACACCGTCTCCGAGATGGCCAACCCCGACTTTCTCTGCGGGCGCGCGATGGATAACCGCGCCGGCTGCACCGTGGTGTGCGAACTGATGAAGCTCTGCGCGGACGGCGATTTCGCAGGCACCCTCGTGGTTGGCGCCACCTGCCGTGAGGAGGTCGGCATGGTGGGGGCGCGCGCGCTCGGCCACGCCGTGCATCCCGATTATGTCATCGCCGTCGACACCGTCCCCTCGGGCGACACCCCCGACCAGCCCCGCCGCGGCCTGCTCCCCATTTCGATCGGAAAGGGGCCGGCCGTGCTGCTCGCGGACGGCTGCGACTGCTCCCACCAGTACGGCGTCTTCAGCAGCGTGCATCCCGCAATCCGCAGGGCGATCGAAAACCAGTCGGCGGCGCAGGGCCTGCCGGTGCAGTGGCTCTCGCTGGTCGGCTTCCTCTCCACCACCGACGCCGCCGAGTATGCCTACGCCGGGGACGGCATCCCGCAGGCCTCCTTCACGATCCCGCGCCGCTACTCCCACTCGCCGGTCGAGCTGCTGAACGTGAACGACCTGGTCGATATGGCCTGCCTGCTTCAGGGGATCGTCGAAAAAGAGAACGAGACGATCAGCCTCGACTTCCTCGCCGACTGACGGCCGGCCGGAACGCACAACCGAACGCTGACAAAGGGGTGAATGTTTTGAGTAAACCGAATTCCGCCGCCGAAGCCAAGGACAGCCTGCTCATCCGCATGGGCAATTCCTTCACGCGGGTTTCCCAGAAGTACATGCCCGATCCCACCATCTTCGCCATCGCGCTTACCATCCTCGCCTTCCTGCTGGCCATGGTCATGAAGCGCCTCTCCCCCGCCGCCGTGCTGGGCAACTGGTACGCCGGGCTGTGGGAGCTGCTGACCTTCGCCATGCAGATGGCCATCTGCATCATCGGCGGCGCGGTGGTGGCCGACGCGCCGGTGGCCAAGCGCGCCATCAACCGGGTCGCCTCCCTGCCCCAAAACGGCCCGCAGGCGGCCTTCCTCGTGGCCGCCGTCACCATCCTGCTCTCCTATGTGCAGTTCGGCCTCTCGCTCGCGGGCGGCGCGCTGCTCGCCAAGAGCATCGCGCGCAACTTCCGTCGCCGCGGCGTCCCCTGCGAATACGGCCTGCTGGTCGCCTGCGCCTACCTCGGGCAGATGACCTGGTGCGTCGGCTTCTCCAACTCGGTGGGCCTTTCGATTGCGACGCCCGGACACTTCCTTGAGTCGGAGATCGGCCTCATCCCGCTCAACAGCTACATCTTCAACCCGATGAACCTCTTCCTGGCGGCGGGCTTCATCGTCCTGCTGCCCCTCTTCGCCTACCTGCTCCACCCCAAGGGGGACAACGTCCGTCCCATCCCCGACTACGCGCTGCGGGTTGTGGAGGAGCCCGCCGGGGAGGCGCCCTCCGAAAAGGCCGAAAAAAAGAACGCGTCGGTGGGCGAGCTGCTCAACAACAGCCATGCCTTCTGCTGGATCATCGGCGGCATGGGCATCCTCTACGTCGTCTACGCGTTCGTCACCAAGGGCTTCGCGGCGTTCGACCTCAACCTCCTCAACGCCATCCTGATCTTCGGCGGCCTGCTGCTCCACGGCACCGTCGCAAACTACGTGTCCGCCTTCGCGCGCTCCACCTCGAGCGCCTCGGGCATCATCTTCCAGTTCCCGCTCTACGCCGGGATTATGGGCATCATCAAGTATTCCGGCCTCGTATCGATTCTGGCGGGCGCGATCGCCTCGATCAGCACCCCCTTCACCTTCTATTTCTGGACCTTCCTGAGCGCCTCGATCGTCAACATGTTCGTCCCGTCGGGCGGCGGCCAGTGGGCCGTGCAGGGTCCCATCGCCGTCGAGTCGGTCCGCATGATCGCGGGCGGCAATGTGCTCAAGGCCTGCCAGGCGGTGGCCTACGGCAACTCGTGGACCAACATGTGCCAGCCCTTCTGGGCGCTCGCGCTGCTCGGCTTCACCGGGCTCAAGGCCAAGGACATCATGGGGTACAGCACCGCCATCATGCTGGGCGCCGGGCTGCTCTTCACCGCGGCCGTGTTCTTCTTCCCTGTCTGAACAAAAGCCAAAAAAGCCGCCCCCATGCAGGCGCATGGGGGCGGCTTCCTTTTTCTGGCTGGCGATTTGAAAGGAGGGGTGGTAAGATGAAAGAAAGCGCCTTCAACCGGCGAAGAGGGGGACTCTGCATGGATATACTCCGGCTCCGATACTTCCGGGCCGTGGCCCAGACCGAAAACATCTCCCAGGCGGCGGAGAAGCTGCTCATCTCCCAGCCGGCCCTGAGCAAGGCCATCTCCCTGCTCGAGGACGAGGTGGGGGTGGCCCTGTTCCAGCGGTCCGGGCGCCGCATCGCGCTCAACGAATACGGGCACGCGTTTCTCAAATACGCCGAGCTCGCGATCGCCGCGGTCGACCGCGGCGTCAGCGCGGTCCGCGAGATTGAGAACCCTTCGACCGCGCCCATCCGCCTGCAGACGAACATCACCGGCGAACTCTACCTGATCGAGCTGATCCGGAGCTTCCGCCGCGCACACCCCGGCGCCACCTTCGAGGTCATCAAAAACTACACCAAATCCAAGTTCCTCTACGACTGCGACCTCTATATCCACGCGGTCAACATTCCGCTCAACAAGTGCGCCTCCCTCCCCCTCTTCACCGAGGAGCTGGTGCTGGGGGTTCCTGCCGGGCATCCTCTGGCCGCTTACGACCACATTCCGCTGCGCATGGCGCGAAACGAGGAGTTCATCGGGCTCATCCGCTCCACGAGCTGGACCGAGGAGACCAACGGCTTCTGCTTCCAGGCGGGCTTCAAGCCGAACGTCGTCTATACCTGCGACGGCACCGAAATGGTCGCCAAGCTTATCGCCGCGGGCGAGGGGGTCGGCTTCCTGGCCGCCCAGAGCTGGGGGGCGTTTCCCGAAGGGGTGAAGCTGCTCCACCTCGACGATCCGCCCTGCTCCCGCTCCTACAACCTCTCCTGGCAGATCGACAAGCCGTTCACCCCGCTGGTCGAGCAGTTCAGGGAGCACATCCTCGCCTATTTCAAGGCGCGGGAGGCGCCGTCCCGCCAGCCACGGTAACGCAGGAAGCAAACGCGAAAAAGACCGTGGACAGGCTTGTCCACGGTCTTTTCTTGGAGCTGATAATCAGATTCGAACTGATGACCTCATCCTTACCAAGGATGTGCTCTGCCGACTGAGCTATATCAGCATGTACAGGCTGCCCGCCTGCGAAAAAGTGGCAGGGGCAGAAGGATTCGAACCCTCGGCACGTGGTTTTGGAGACCACTGCTCTACCAGCTGAGCTATACCCCTATATTGCCCACCCGAATGTATCCCCATACACGGGAAATCCTTGATCCCTGTGGTGGGCCATCAGGGACTCGAACCCCGGACCAACCGGTTATGAGCCGGTGGCTCTGACCAACTGAGCTAATGGCCCGTAAAAAGAAGATGTACCGCTACCGCTCTGGTAGCGGTACCATTTGTTGGCTCCCCCTGTCTGGCTCGAACAGACGACCCTGCGGTTAACAGCCGCATGCTC
>ENA-UOIV01002479-UOIV01002479.1-human-gut-metagenome-genome-assembly--contig:-C59-NODE-2479-length-12492-cov-27.910107_pt1 | contig 12492 bp, 10 predicted proteins | sample MGYA00242333_ERZ723880 | MGnify/ENA metagenome assembly ERZ723880 | reverse complement strand
AACGCAAAACCCCGGGATGGATATCCATCCCGGGGTGGCAGGGGAAGAAGGTTTCGAACCCTCGGCCTACGGTTTTGGAGACCGTCGCTCTGCCAGCTGAGCTATTCCCCTATACAAGCGCTTGGCTATTATATGACATATCCCGCCCATTGTCAAGCCAAATGTTAATAAAACGCCCCGGGGTTACCCGGGGCGTCTCGTTATTCACGCTGCTGCGCTCACTGCTCGGCGGGCTCGAAGGCGTCCGCGCCGTGGTGGCAGATGGGGCAGACGAAGTCGGGCGGGAGAGTCTCGCCCTCATAGAAGTAGCCGCAGACGGTGCACAGCCAGCCCTTCTTCTTGTTGACGACGGCCGGGACATAGTGCTCGAAGTCCTCGGGGCCGTGCTTGCACAGCGGGCAGACGAAGTCCGCGGGCAGCTCCGCGCCCTCGTGGAAGTAGCCGCAGACCTTGCAGATCCAGCCCTCGACGGCCGGAGGCGCGGGGGCCTTCTTGGGCTTGATGTGGGCGTGGTAGTAGCTGTAGGTGCAGCTCGGCTTGTCCGAGAGCACGTGGGCCTCGACGACCTCGGCGATGTAGAGCATCTGCGTGCCGCAGTCGCGCGAGTCGATGACGCGGGCGGAGAGCACCGCGTTGGTGTGCTTGCCGATGTAGCGCACGCCGTTCACGGTGCGCAGGTCGTCCGGCCAGTCGGCGAACTTGTCCACGTCGCGGCCCGACTGGAAGCCGAAGTGCTTGAAGATGTCGTAGGGCGCGTCCTCGGTGAGGATGCTGAGGTTGAAGATGCCCGCCTTGGCGACCATGTCGCAGGTGTAGTTGGCCTTGATGCAGCTTATCGTGATCTTCTTCGGGTCGGAGCTGGTGATCTGGCCGGCGGTGTTGATGACGCAGCCGTAGTCCTTGCCGTCCACGCGGGTGGTGAGGATCTCGCAGCCGTAGCTGAACTTGTTGAAGGCCGCGTTCTCTACCTCAAAGACGCCGTCCATGCCGCTCTCGGCGCTGACCTTGACCTCCACCGGCGCGGGCTTCGGGGGCAGGACGTCGGCGGCGATGGCGTCGGCCAGGACGTCCAGCTCGGCGAGCTGGCCCTCGGTGAGGGCGCTCTTGACGGTCAGGGTGTCGCCGATGAACTCGGTGCCCTTGAGCTGGGAGAGCAGCTCGCGCATGAGCCCGCCGCTGGTGGGGGCCCAGGAGCCGTTCTCGATGACGGCGACCTTGCGGTTTTGCAGGTTGTGGGTCACGAGCTCGTGCAGCAGCTGGTCCATGGTGACGAACACGCCGGCGTTATACGTCGTCGCGGCGAGCACGAGGTGGCTGTACTTGAAGGCGTCGGAGAGGATGTAGCTCGCGGGGGTGACGGAGGTGTCGTACATCTTGACCTTGACGCCGCGGTCGGAGAGCTTGGCGGCGAGGATGTTCGCGGCGTTCTCGGTGTGGCCGTAGACGCTGGCGTAGGCGATGAGCACGCCCTTGACCTCGGGGGTGTAGCTGCTCCACTGGTCGTACTTGGCGAGGAAGTCGCCGAAGCCCTGCCTCCAGACAAAGCTGTGCAGCGGGCAGACGTACTTGATGTCGAGCCCGGCGGCCTTGCGCAGCGCGGTCTGCACCTGCGGGCCGTACTTGCCGACGATGTTGGTGTAGTAGCGGCGGGCCTCGTCGAGGTACTCGTTCATGAAGTCGCACTCGTCGGCGAAGATGCGGCCGTTGAGCGCGCCGAAGGAGCCGAAGGCGTCCGCGGAGAAGAGTATCTTGTCGGTCTTGTCGTAGGTCATCATGACCTCGGGCCAGTGGACCATCGGGGCCATGACGAAGGTGAACTCGTGGCGGCCGGTGGAGAGGCTGTCGCCCTCCTTGACGAGGTGCAGCCGCTCGGAGAGGTCGGTGGGGAAGAAGCGCGCGAGCATGTCGCGGATCTTGGCGTTGCAGACTATCTTCGCCTCGGGGTAGCGCAGGGCTATGTCCTCGATGGTGGCGGCGTGGTCGGGCTCCATGTGGGAGATGACCAGGTAGTCGAGTTTGCGCCCAGCCAGCTCGTGGGCGACGTTGTCGAAGAAGTTGTGGGCCACGGCCTTGTCGACCGTGTCGAAGAGTATGGTCTTCTCGTCCAGGATGAGGTATGAGTTGTAGGACACGCCGTCAGGCACGCCGTAGACCCCCTCGAAGAGGGCAAGGCGCCTGTCGTCCGCGCCGACCCAGACCATATCGTCTGTTATGCGCTTGGTGCAGTACATTATAATACCTCCCGTTGAGTTTTATGGGATGGTTACACTATATCTCCTCGCGAAATACTTGTCAATCACGTTTCCACTTGGCGCCCTGGGGGGTGTCGATGATGGTTATGCCCTCGGCCTTGAGCTGGTCGCGGATGCGGTCGGCCTCGGCGAAATTCCTGGCCTTTTTGGCGGCGGCGCGCTCGGCGAGCAGGGCCTCGATGCGCGGGTCGCTCTCCTCGGGCTCGGCCTGCTTGCGGAGCTTGGCGGCGGCGTCGATGAGGCCGAGGCCGAGCACGCGGTCGTAGTCGGCGACGATGGCGAGCTTGGTCGCGTCGTTCACCGGGGCCTTGAGCGCGTCGTAGAGCGCGGTTATGGCGAGGGAGGTGTTCAGGTCGTTGTCGAGCGCGGCGGTGAAGCCCTCGCGCAACTTTTGCATTTGGGCTTCGTCTATAGCAGCGGGGGCATCCGAGAGGGCCGCGATGCGGTTCACCAGCTTCTGATAGGCGAGCGCGGCGTTGTCGAGGTTCTCCCAGGTGAAGACCAGGCTCTTGCGGTAGTGGCTCTGCAGGCAGAAGAAGCGGTAGGCGAGCGGGTCGTAGCCCTTCTGCTCGAGCAGGGAGACGGTCAGGAACTCGCCCTTGGACTTGCTCATCTTGCCGCTCGAGGTGTTCAGGTGCAGGACGTGGAACCAGTAGTTGCACCACTTGTGGCCCAGATAGGCCTCGGACTGGGCAATCTCGTTCGTGTGGTGCGGGAAGGCGTTGTCGATGCCGCCGCAGTGGATGTCCAGGTCCTCGCCGAGGTGCTTCATGCTGATGCCGGAGCACTCGATGTGCCAGCCGGGGTAGCCGACGCCCCAGGGGGAGTCCCACTTGAGCGCCTGGTCCTCGAACTTGCTCTTGGTGAACCAGAGGACGAAGTCGTTCTTGTTGCGCTTGTTGGGGTCCTCCTCCACGCCCTCGCGCACGCCGACGTCGAGGTCTTCGGCGTCGAAGTCGTTGAAGACATAGTATTTCTCCAGCTTCGAGGTGTCGAAGTACACGTTGCCGCCCGCGAAATAGGCGTAGCCCGTGTCCATGAGCTTGGAGATTATCTTTATATACTCGTCGATGCAGTTCGTGGCGGGCTCCACGACGTCGGGGGTCTTGATGTTGAGCTTGCGGCAGTCGTCGAAGAAGGCGTCCGTGTAGAACTTGGCTATCTCCATGACGGTCTTGTGCTCGCGCTTGGCGCCCTTGAGCATCTTGTCCTCGCCGGTGTCGGCGTCGGAGGAGAGGTGCCCGACGTCGGTGATGTTCATGACGCGCTTGACGTTGTAGCCGAGGTAGCGGAGATATTTCTCCAGCACGTCCTCCATGATGTAGCTTCTGAGGTTGCCGATGTGCGCATAGTGGTAGACGGTGGGGCCGCAGGTGTACATCTTCACGATGTCGGGGTGGTTGGGGACGAACTCCTCCTTGGTGCGGGTGGCGGAATTATACAGCTTCATTTTGCATACCTCCGAATTTTATCTCATGTCGTCGCCTGCGGCGGCCTTGAGTCTCTCGAGCTCGGCGCGGAGGGCCTTGACCTCCTGCACGAGCGGGTCTGTGACGTTTATCTGTTCGACGTTGCGGACGTAGTCGACCTTCTCGCCCTTCTTCTTGACGACGCGGGCGGGGGAGCCGACGGCGGTGCAGTCGGGCGGTATCTCGGAGAGGACGACGGCGTTCGCGGCGACGCGGGAGTTGTCGCCGACGGTGAAGGGGCCGAGCACCTTTGCGCCGCAGCCGATGAGGACGTTGTTGCCGATGGTGGGGTGGCGCTTGCCGGTGTCCTTGCCGGTGCCGCCGAGGGTCACGCCCTGATAGATGAGGCAGTCGTCGCCGATCTCGGCGGTCTCGCCTATTACTATGCCCATTCCGTGGTCGATGACGAGGCGTTTTCCGATTTTTGCGCCGGGATGTATCTCGATTCCCGTTTTTTTGCGGCTGTGCTGGGATATGATGCGGGCAAGCAGCTTGTGCCCGTGGGTGTAGCACCAGTGCGCGCGCTTGTGGCTCTGGGTGGCCTTGATGCCGGGGTAGAGCAGCCAGACCTCGAAGGAGCTTCTGGCAGCGGGGTCGCGGGCCTTGTAGGCCTCAATGGTTTCGCGCAGGTCTTTGAACATTTTTACCTCCTGTCGATAAGGAGAGACGTTGAACAAAAAAATAAGCCCCCATGCCTGACGGCATGAGAGGCGCAGTTCATACGCGGTTCCACTCTCGCTTATCACTCTCCGGCTGATACCGGTTTACGCCTTAACGCGGCGCAGACGGGACGGCATTTCCTCCGTCCGAGGCTCCGGGGCGCATTTCGGGACTCTCCTGGACAGCGCCGCTTACAGCCGGCGGCGGCGCCTCTCTGAAGACCGGTGTGAGAGCTTACTTCTCCCCATCGCAGCCAATTACCACTACATAATACTACCACAGCCCCCGGAGTGTGTCAAACATTTTCGCGGGGAAAATGTCGATTCTTAAATATTCCTTAAATCAGCGCGGCTGTATCTTGAAATTAATACAGTTTACTGGTATACTTTTGATAAACCGGAGGATTTTGCGCAACAGGGACGCGGAGAACGGAAAACAGAATCAGGAAACCGCCGGCGCCCCTGCTCATATAAATCTGGCTGGACTTATTTAATTATAAAATGAATGGAGGTAGATGAAAATGAAGTCCAAATTCAAAAAACTGATGGCAGCCGCGCTGGTACTCTGCCTTATGCTAGCGCTGTTGCCCGCTGGCGTACTGGCGGATGGGCCGGACCCGAACGGTGAGGGCGGAGAGCAGCCTCAAATTCAACCGCTTTCAACCGCCTACGTAAAAGTAGTAAATAATGTAGGTAGGCTTCCGGCGAATGGTACAATTAAAATCAATGGCACAGAGGTTACCGCAGGGAATTTTGAGACAGGTGTTAGTGTAACGCCTGGCCAAGAAGTGACGGTAACCATTGAACCCAACCCGGGAAGTGGCCTGTATTCTATTAAAGGCGATAGTGTAGTTCCGGCTTCCAATGGAAATGGAACATATACTTTTACAATGCCAGCGGATACCGAAACCGTTACCCTGACGGTGGTATTTCAGATGTACCGCAACTTAACGATTGAAAGTTCTGCAAATGGAACGATCAAGATAAACGGCTCCACTGCCTCCCCGATACAGGTCATGGAGACGGATAACGTTATGGTAGAGGTCACTGCCAACGAGGGCTTTGAAGTAGGCAGCGTCTATTACAAGGACGCTGAAGGCAATAAGACACTGATTGAGAGTGGCAACTTTGCAATGCCTCGTAAAGATATCACGGTATGCGCCACATTTACGGAAAAGCAGCCCGAGCCCGAGCCCCCCGTGCCCACGACTTACACCGTGACGACCAACATCCCGACCGGCGGCAGCGTTACGGCTACTCCGTCCACCGGCCTCAACTCCGGCGAGACTGTCACCGTCACCGTCCAGCCCTATGACGGCTACTACCTCAAGTCCCTGACCGTCGGCGGCGAGGACGTGACGAACCTGGTCACCTGGGACTGGTACTGGAACTGGTACTACGGCCGCACCGGCACTTACAGCTTCGCCGTCACCGGCAACACCAGCGTCGTCGCCACCTTCGACACCTGGTATGACGGCGACATCGCCTGCATCTACGACGGGCGCTTCGGCAATGTCTCCCTCAACGTCTGGAGCCAGGCCCTCGACAGGTTCGTGCCCTACACCAGCGCGAGCAAGGGCGACCTTGTCCAGGTCATCGTCGAGCCCTACAACGGCTACGCGATGAACAGCCTCAGCATCAGCGAGCGCAATTACTGGGGCAGCAGCGTCGACTACTGGCAGAGCTGGAAGCACGACAACGTCTACTACTTCTACATGCCTGACAGCGACGTAAACCTCTACGTCGACTTCACCGAGGCCGTGTCCGAGCACATCGTCTACGTCGACAGGGCCGCGAACGGCTCGCTCAAGGCGGACACCACCTGGGCGGCCGATGGGCAGATAGTCTACGTCACCGCCACACCCGACACGGGCTATGTGCTGAGCAGCCTCTTCGTCAAGACCGCCAAGGGCGACCAGCTCAAGGTCTACGAGGCGAAGAAGGCCGGCGTCTACTACTTCTACATGCCCGACCAGTACGTCACCGTCAGCGCGTACTTCGCCCCCGCGGCCTCCGCGCTGCCCTTCAATGACGTCGCCTACACGAGCTGGTACTACGACGCGGTGAAGTTCGTGTACGACAAGGGCATCATGGACGGCGTGAGCTATTACAGGTTCGCCCCGGACGCGACGATCACCCGCGGCATGGTGGTCACCATGCTCTGGCGCATGGCGGGCGAGCCGTATGAGGCCGCCGCGGGCTTCACCGACGTGGCCGCGGGCCGCTACTACACCACCGCCGTGGCCTGGGCCGCCAAGAACGGCATAGTGGAGGGCATGACCGCCACCACCTTCGCCCCGGACCAGGCGATCACCCGTGAGCAGCTGGCCTCCATCCTGTACCGCTACGCGAAGTGGCTCGGCTTCTCCGGCTACGGCTCCGACATCTCCGGCTACACCGACGCCGGCAAGGTCAGCAGCTACGCCTATGACGCCATGAGCTGGGCCGTCAGGTCCGGCGTCGTGACCGGCACCTCCGCCCGGGTCCTCGACCCGCAGGGCACCGCCTCCCGCGCCGCCGCCGCCCAGATGTTCATGAACTTCTACAACTACATAAAGTAATACCCAAGTCCAAAGAGCCGGGCGGTGAAAAACCGCCCGGCTTGGTTTTTTATACAGTTGAAAATATGAATAAAGTGTGTTATCGTATGTATTGATATAGTTGATACACTCAGCCGCGCTCTACGGGAGGCACCGCATATGAAAAAGAGAGTTTTGAGCATCCTGCTCGCCGCCGCGCTGCTGTGCAGCCCGGTCCTCGCCTCTGGCAGCCACGCCGTCACCGCCGAGTTCGACAGCGCCCTCGGCAGCGTCGCGCTCGAGACCGACAAGGGCGTTGCGGGGGACAACATATACTTCACCGTCACCCCCAGCGCGATGTACACCCCGGAGAACCCGAAGATAACCACCGCCTCGGGCAGCGCCGTGCAGTGCTACGCCTCCGGCTCCGAGAACGGGGTCTACAAGTACTACTTCTCCATGCCGGACGACGCCGTGACCGTCAGCGTGAGCTTCGCGGGCCCGTTTGACGACGTCGCCGCCTCTGACTGGTTCAGCGCGGAGGTGCTCCGCGCGTATTCGGCCGGACTGATGACCGGAACGGGGGAGAGGCTCTTCTCGCCCAACGCCCCGGCCACGAGGGCCATGCTGGTGACGATACTCCACCGCCTCGCGGGTTCGCCCGCGGCCGAGGGCGGCGGCTTTTCCGACGTGAGCGAGAGCGCTTATTACGCCGCGGCCGTGGCCTGGGCCTCGAAAAACGGCGTGGTGGAGGGCTATGAGGACGGCAGCTTCCGCCCGGACCAGCCCATCACGCGCGAACAGCTCGCCGCCGTGCTCTACCGCTATGCGATGAGCCGCGGCGTGGACGTCACCGCCTCGGGCGACCTCGCGGCCTATGCCGACGCCGGGAGCGTCAGCTCCTGGGCGGCGGATGCGATGCGCTGGGCCACCGGCGCGGGCGTGCTCTCCGGCACCGCCAACGGCCTTGAGCCTCAGGGCACCGCCACCCGTGCCCAGGCCGCGGCCATGCTAGTGCGCTTTACCGACCTTGTCGGATAATCTATAATGTAAAGTGAAAATGTAAACTGGAGGAGGAAAAAATGAAAAAGAAACTGCTCAGCACCCTGCTGGTACTCGCTCTGGTGCTGGCCCTGCTGCCCACCGGTGCGGCGGCTCTGGTCATCAATGACCAACCCAAGCCGTGGGAGATCTACGAGTACGACGAGACATATTTCAACAGCTGGAACGACTACTGGCAGTACATGTATCAGAACGGCTATATCTACTACAACGGCGAGTGGATATATGTCGGCAGCGATTATGATACCGGCTATTACGACATCACCTACAGCTACGATTACACCGAGGGCTACGTCAGCGGCCCCAGCTCCTCCGACGGCGGGGAGTGGATCAGCTTCAGCGTCGTGCCCAGGAACGGCTACGAGGTGGACACCGTTTCCGTCTGGAGCTACGGCAGCTACGAGACCATAAGCAGCACCGATTCCTTCTGGATGCCCTACTCCGACGTCACCGTCTACGTCACCTTCAAGCAGACCGACAACGTCTGGGACGACGGCCTCTATGACCTGACCTGCAGCATCGACCCCTGGCGCGGCGCCACCGCCGCGTTCACCGACGTCAATGGACGCGCCATCTCCTCCGCCGACGCGGGCGAGAGCGTGACCCTCACCGTCAGCGCCGCGAACGGCTACAAGATCGACTCCGTCTGGAGCTCCGCCGAGGGCTGGGTCTATAACAACAACTACTGGGGTTACAGCGACACCTATTTCACCTACACCTTCACCATGCCCAGCAACTCCGTCAACTTTGAGGTCGACCTCACAAGCGAGGGCGAGTACGACATCAGCACGACGACCAGCGGCTATTACGGCACCATCACGGTCAGCGGCGGCATCACCTCCGCGGACAAGGGCGACATCGTGAGCTTCACCGTCTCGCCCTACAACAACTACATAGTCGAAGACGTCACCGTCTACGCGGACAACTGGGGCACCGTCACCGTCTACCGCGACGAGAAGAACTGGAACAGCTACTACTTCTACATGCCCGACAGCGACGTCGAGATCCACGCGACCTACACCAACGACTACCACGAGATCACCATGGACGTCGGCCGCAACGGCACCGCCGTGCCGCAGGCCCAGCCCTCCGGCTACTTCGGCTACGTCTATTACGGCATCGACGGCGACAGCATCTACATCGACGTGACCCCCGACAAGGGCTATCAGGTCAAGAGCATCACCGCCACCGACGAGCTTGGCCGCAGGGTCAGCGTCTACGAGGCCGTGAAGGAGAACCAGTACTACTTCACCATGCCCGAGAGCGACGTCACCGTCTCCGTCGAGTTCAGCTACCGCGTCCTGACCAACCCGTTCACGGACGTCAAGACCGGCGACTGGTTCTATGACGCGGTGAGCTATGTCTACACCGAGGGCCTCATGACCGGCACCGGCACCTACACCTTCTCGCCCAGCGCCCCCACCAGCCGCGCCATGCTGGTGACCATCCTGTGGCGCCTGCAGGGCGAGCCGTACGTCAGCGGCAGCAGCTTCAACGACGTCAAGAGCAGCGCGTACTATTACGACGCGGTGCGCTGGGCCGCGCGCTACGGCATAGTCGAGGGCTATGAGGGCAACGTGTTCAAGCCGGACGACGCCATCACCCGCGAGCAGTTCGCGGCGATACTCTACCGCTACGCCGAGTACTGCAAGTACAGCACCAGCGCCAGCACCAACCTCTCCGCGTACAAGGACAACGCGAAGGTGAGCTCCTGGGCCGGAACGGCGATGAAGTGGGCCGTGGCCAAGGGCCTGTTCGAGGGCGACAACCTCGGCAACCTCGACCCCCAGGGCCAGACCACCCGCGCCGCAGCAGCCAAGCTGCTGATGGCCTTCTGCGAGAACGTGGCCTCCTGAATAAGCACCCAGCCGGGCGGATGACCTCCGCCCGGCTTTTTTCAGGTTCTGAAATCTTTCACAAAAATAATGCGAAATTTTCTGTCAAAAATCCAAAAAACTATTGACAATACGCCCGCCCTTTGGTATTCTAATTGAGCGCCTGCCAGGGGTGGGCGTATTATGCGATGAAGCGGGAGATTGCGGCGAATGCCGGTAACTTCCGTGGAGTATGTCCGGCGTCTTAGGACGCGAAATCGGGCGGCTGAGCTTTTTTCGTGCATGGCGTATATCGCCTGTACGGGGATGACCGGCCAAAAGCCGGTTCATTTTTCGGGCGGGGCCTGATACGCACGGTTGCGTGTATGAAAAAACGCTCACCGTACCACTGGACGGCGAGAGCCGTCTAAGTACGAATTCAGGAGGAAAAAACATGGCAGCAAACACCAACAAGAAAATGATCCGCATCAGGCTCAAGGCCTACGACCACCAGCTCATCGACAAGGCGGCCGAGACGATAGTCGAGACCGCGAAGCGCACGGACGCGAAGGTCTCCGGACCCATCCCCCTGCCCACCAAGAAGGAGATCGTCACCATCCTCCGCGCCGTCCACAAGTACAAGGACAGCCGCGAGCAGTTCGAGCGCCGCACCCACAAGAGGCTGATCGATATCATGAACCCGACCCAGAAGACCGTTGAGGCCCTGATGAGCCTCGAGCTGCCCGCCGGCGTCGAGATCGAGATCAAGCTCTGAGCGCAATACCTTATTTATAACCCATTTGCCCGCGACTTGCGTGAGCGGGCAGGGTCATGTTGGGAAGTCCAGGAGGCCTCTCAACCAATAACCGTTAGGAGGAAATAGACATGAAGAAAGCCATCATCGGCAGGAAGGTCGGCATGACGCAGATCTTCGATGAGGCGGGCAAGGTCGTTCCGGTCACCGTAATAGAGGCCGGTCCCTGCGTCGTCGTCCAGAAAAAGACGGCGGACAAGGAAGGCTACGACTCCGTCCAGCTCGGCTACGGCGAAGTCGCCGCCAAGAAGCTCACCAAGCCTGAGAAGGGTCACCTCGACAAGGCGGGCGTGGGCATGATGAAGCACCTGCACGAGTTCCGCCTTGAGGACTGCTCCTCCCTGAACGTGGGCGACGTCCTGAAGGCCGACGTCTTCAAAGAGGGCGAGCGCGTCGATGTCACCGGCATCAGCAAGGGCCACGGCTACGCCGGCGTCGTGAAGCGCTGGAACGCCGGGCGCACCCCGACCAGCCACGGCGGCGGCCCTGTCCACCGTCACGCCGGCTCCATGGGCAGCAGCACCGACCCCTCCCGCATTTTCCCGGGCAAGATCGGCGCCGGCCACATGGGCGTCGAGCAGGTCACCGTTCAGAACCTCGACGTTGTGAAGGTCGACCCTGAGCTCAATATGATAGTCGTGCGCGGCGCGATCCCCGGCCCCAAGGGCGGCATCGTGTACCTGAAGAACTCCGTCAAGAAGTTCGTCCGCAAGGGCCCCGCGACCCCGACCATCAGCACGAACCCGCAGAAGCGTTCGGCCAGAGGCTAAAGAAAGGAGAGAGTTAAATGCCTAAAGCAGTCATCTACAACATGGCAGGCGACAAAGTCGGCGAATACGAGCTCTCCGAGGCCGTTTTCGGCATAGAGCCCAACGAGGCCGTCCTCCATGCGTCCGTCAAGAACTATCTCGCCAATCAGCGCCAGGGCACCCAGAGCGCTCTGACCAAGGGCGAGGTCAGCTACACCACCAAGAAGCCCTGGCGTCAGAAGGGCACGGGCCGCGCCCGCGCCGGCTACGCCGGAAGCCCCGTGTGGCGTCACGGCGGCGTCGCCTTCGCTCCGAAGCCGCGCGACTACCGCTACTCCCTCACCAAGAAGACCCGCCGCCTCGCGCTCAAGAGCGCGCTGAGCGCCAAGGCCGCCGAGGAGAGCATCCTCGTCATCGACGGCCTGAAGGTCGATGAGATCAAGACCAAGCCTTTCGCCGAGTTCCTCAAGAAGATCGGCGCCGAGGGCAAGGCCATGGTCATTACCGAGAACGTCGACGAGGCCGTTGTGAAGTCCGCCAGGAACATCCCCGGCGTCACCACGACCACCGCGACCATCATCTCGGCTTATGAGATCCTGAACAACCGCGTGCTCGTGGTCGACAAGGCCGCGCTGCAGAAGATCGAGGAGGTGTTCGCCTGATGGCCACCGCGTACGATATCGTCATCCGCCCCATCATCACCGAGCAGTCGATGGAGGACCTCGACATCAAGAAGTATGCCTTCGAGGTCGCTAAGGATGCCAACAAGATTGAGATCAAGAAGGCCGTCGAGGAGATCTTCGGCGTGAAGGTCATCCGCGTGACGACCACCACCGTGAGGGGCAAGGCCAAGCGCACCGGCGCCTATCCCCAGGGCTTCACCAAGACCTGGAAAAAGGCCGTTGTCAAGCTGAGCGAGGACTCCAAGAGCATAGAGCTCTTCGAGGGCATGGCGTAAGGGAGGATATGAGATATGTCTATTAAAACTTACAGGCCCACGACCCCCGCAAGGCGTCAGATGAGCGTCTCCGGCTTCGACGGCGTCGACAAGCACGCCAAGCCCGAGAAGAGCCTCATAGAGGTCAGGAAGAAGAACTCCGGCCGCAACAGCTACGGCCGCATCACCGTCCGCCACAAGGGCGGCGGCAACCGCA
>ENA-UOIV01002454-UOIV01002454.1-human-gut-metagenome-genome-assembly--contig:-C59-NODE-2454-length-12612-cov-7.719678_pt1 | contig 12612 bp, 6 predicted proteins | sample MGYA00242333_ERZ723880 | MGnify/ENA metagenome assembly ERZ723880 | reverse complement strand
GGAGCAGGCGCCCGCCCCCGGGGAGCGGCCGGGGGCGGGGCACACAAATTTATATAAGGAGGGGACCCATATGCGCCAGCGGAGAACAGACCTGGCCCTGGAGGCCAAGGAGCTGTGGGAGGAGAGCGCCCGGCAGACCGCCAGGCTGGAGGGGGTGGCGGCCTTCACGGAGACCCGGGAGGGTTTTTTGACGGAGACGGTGGAGATTTTGGACGAGCGGGGGGAGAAGGCCCTGGGCAAGCCGGCGGGGCGGTATGTGACCCTCACCATGGACGGCCTGGCCCGGCGGGAGGAGGACGCCTTTCCCCGGGCGGCCCGGGCGGTGGGGGGAGAGCTGGCCCGGCTCATGGACGGGGTGCCCGGCCGGGGGCTGGCGCTGGTGGTGGGGCTGGGCAACCGGGCCATCACCCCCGACGCCATCGGCCCCAAGGTCCACGAACACACCCTGGTGACCCGCCACCTGGTGGAGCAGCTGCCAGAGCACTTCGGGGCCTTCCGGCCGGTGGCCTCCCTGTCCGCCGGGGTGCTGGGTACCACGGGGATGGAGAGCGGGGAGCTGGTCCAGGCGGTGTGCCGGAGGCTGAAGCCCGCCTGCGTGGTGGCGGTGGACGCCCTGGCCTCCCGGTCTCTGAAGCGGCTGTGCCGGACGGTGCAGCTGTCCGACACGGGGATCGCCCCCGGCTCCGGGGTGGGCAATCACCGGTGGGCCCTGGACCGGGCCTCCCTGGGGGTGCCGGTGCTGGCGGTGGGGGTGCCCACGGTGGTGGACGCGTCCACCCTGGCCGCCGACCTGCTGGGGCAGGAGGAGCTGCCCCCTCTGGGAGAGGGGCGGGACCTGCTGGTCACCCCCAAGGACATCGACAGCCAGGTGGACGATCTGGCCAAAGTCATCGGCTATGGAATCAGTTTGGCCCTCCAGCCGGGGCTGGATGTAGCGGATCTGGACATGCTTCTGAGCTGAACCGAGCCGATGACTTTGCGGGGGCGCAGCCCCCACGCGCGAAGCGCGTCAAGCGTTTGCCGCAGGCAAACCTTGGCGGAGGCGGAATTTACTTCCGCCGAGCATTTCAATCCCAACGGGTCCCCAACGCCCAGCTTGTCGAAAAAGACTTTTTCGACAAGCTGACCGCACTTTTCAGAACGTTAAAACGTTCTGAAAAGTGGTTCGATTGCACGTGAAAGACAACCCTGACGGTTTTCTTTCACACTATCTTTCCCTCCGAACCTGTTGGCCAACCGTTTTTTGACAGTCTGCCCAACGCACTTTGTTAGGGCGTTGGGCGCATCGGCTATGGAATCAGCCTGGCCCTCCAGCCGGGGCTGGATGTGGCGGACCTGGACATGCTTCTGAGCTGAACCGGGCGGTCCGCCCTGTTTTTGTGCCGGAGGGGCAGGAACCTCTTGACAAAGGGCGAAAAATGGGTTATGATACTTCAACGATTTAAAGGTTGAAACCATTGAAGTATCAGTAACGGGGGGCCCGCCCCCCTTGGGAAAGGACCGACATAAGATGCCTATCACCGATTTGCTGGAGCGCAACAGCAAGCTCTACGGGGACGAGATCGCCCTGGTGGAGATCAACCCCGAGGTGCAGGAGACCCAGCGGGTCACCTGGAAGGAGTACGCCCTCATTCAGCCCACCTCCACCGCCCCCTACCGCCGGGAGATCACCTGGTCCGTCTTTGACGAGAAGGCTAACCGGGTGGCCAACCTGCTGCTGGGCCGGGGGATTCAGAAGGGCCAGAAGGTGGCCATTCTGCTGATGAACTGCCTGGAGTGGCTGCCCATCTACTTTGGAATTTTGAAGGCGGGGGCGGTGGCCGTCCCCCTGAACTTCCGATATACCGCCCAGGAGATCGACTACTGCCTGAAAAAGGCGGACGTGGACGTGCTGTTCTTCGGCCCGGAGTTCATCGGCCGGGTGGAGGACATCGTCCCCAAGATCTCCAGCCAGATGCTGCTGTTCTTCGTGGGGGACACCTGCCCCTCCTTTGCCGAGGACTACCACCGGGCCACCGCCAACTGCTCCTCCGCCGCCCCCAAGGTGCTGGTGGACGACATGGACGACGCGGCCATCTACTACTCCTCCGGCACCACCGGCTTCCCCAAGGCCATCCTGCTGCGGCACCAGTGCCTGCTCCAGGCCGCCCGCATGGAGGCCTTCCACCACGAGACCACCCACGACGACGTGTTCCTGTGCATCCCGCCCCTGTACCACACCGGGGCCAAGATGCACTGGTTCGGCTCCCTGTTCACCGGCAGCCGCGGCGTCCTGCTGAAGGGCAACACCCCCCAGGCCATCTTTGACGCCGTCTCCTCGGAGAAGTGCACCATCGTGTGGCTGCTGGTGCCCTGGTGCCAGGACATCCTGGCCGCCCTGGACCGGGGGGACCTGAAGCCGGAGAACTATCAGCTGTCCCAGTGGCGGCTCATGCACATCGGGGCCCAGCCGGTGCCCCCCTCCCTGATCCGCCACTGGCTGGAGTACTTCCCCCACCACAAGTACGACACCAACTACGGCCTGTCCGAGTCCACCGGCCCGGGCTGCGTCCACCTGGGGATGGACCACATCGACAAGGTGGGGGCCATCGGCGTGCCCGGCTACGGCTGGAGCGTGAAGATCGTGGATGAGCACGACCAGCCCGTGGAGTTCGGCCAGGTGGGCGAGCTGTGCGTCCAGGGCCCCGGCGTGATGACCTGCTACTACCACGACCCGGAGGCCACCGCCGAGGTGCTCAAGGACGGCTGGCTCCACACCGGGGACATGGCCAAGCAGGACGAGGACGGCTTCTACTTCCTGGTTGACCGGAAGAAGGACGTGATCATCTCCGGCGGCGAGAACCTGTACCCGGTGCAGATCGAGGAGTTCCTGTCCGCCTACCCCAAGGTCCACGACGTGGCCGTCATCGGCCTGCCCGACCACCGGCTGGGGGAGATCGCCGCCGCCGTCATCCAGGTGAAGGAGGGCATGACCTGCACCGAGAGCGAGATCAACCAGTACTGCACCGATCTGCCCCGGTACAAGCGGCCCCGGCGGATCATCTTCGCCACCGTCCCCCGGAACCCCACCGGAAAAATCGAGAAGCCCAAGCTGCGGGAGAAGTACTGCGGCGTGCGTCTGGTGGAGGCCCAGAACCGGGGCTGAGGCGGACACAATTTCTTCATACTTTCTTAACACCCGGCCGGAAAACCAACAAAAATTTGGTTTTCCGGCCGCTTTTTTCGCCGCGGCGTCCGGCAGGTTTCCACAAAATCGCCGGAATTTCTCGGTGATTTTCTCGTAACTTCCTGTAACTTTTTGAAGGAAATTGTAATCTTAACGATTTCTTAACGGATTTCACAAAAATCTTAACACGCAAGCCCTTCCCCTTCTGTGAAATTTGTGGTAAAGTCGACGTAAGCTCGAGCCAATTCCTATGCAATTTTGTGTATCGGATCTAAAACAATTTCGCAAGGATATGGGAAGAAGGTAGATATCTCTATGATGGAAATTAGCCTTAATATGTACCATGCCGTAGCGTTGGGCGCCGTTCTGTTCTGGATCGGCGGCGTGATCACCGACAAGGTGAGCATCCTGAACCGCTACTGCATCCCGGCTCCCCTGGTCGGCGGTCTGCTGTTCTCTATTATCAACTGCATTCTGACCGTCAGCGGCGTAGCCAGCATCACCTTTGACGGCACCCTGCAGACGGTGTTCCAGAACCTGTTCTTCACCACCGTCGGCTTTACCGTCAGCATTCCGGCCCTGCTCCGCGGCGGCAAGTCCGTGGTCCTGGTCCTGATCCTGTCCATTATCATGATCCCCATCCAGAATGCTCTGGGCGGCGGCATCATGCTGGCCTTCGGCCAGGATCCCCTCATCGGCATCGGCATCGGCTCCACCGCTCTGATCGGCGGCCCCGCCACCGCCGCGGCCTACGGTCCTGAGCTGGTGAAGGCCGGCGCCCCCGCTGGCGCCGACGTGGCCGCTCTGGCGGCCGCCACCTTCGGCCTGGTCTCCGGCTCCCTGATGGGCGGCCCGGTGGCCCGCAGCCTGATCGTCAAGCACAACCTGCGCTCCACTGAGGGCCATGCGGCTGCGGCCAAGAGTGCCGAGACTCTGGCTGCCGACGTGGCCGGCGAGGATGAGTCCTTCACCTCCGCCAGCCCCCGCTTCGTCAAGGGCTTCATGCTCCTGCTGGCCGCTCTGGGCATCGGCGCTCAGATCAGCGTGTGGCTGACCGACCTGACCGGTCTGACCTTCCCCTCCTACATCGGCGCCATGCTTACCGCCGTGGTCATCCGCAACGTGATGATCGCTGTGAAGGTGGAGTATCCCGACCAGGAGATCGACACCATGGGCACCATGTTCCTGTCCATCTTCCTGGCCCTGGCTCTGTCCAGCCTGAAGCTGTGGGAGCTGGTCGACCTGGCTCTGCCCATGATTATCTGCCTGCTGCTGCAGTGCGTGGTCATGGTCATCTTCTCCTACTTCGTGGTGTTCAACGTCATGGGCCGCGACTACGAGGCCGCCGTCATGTCCGCCGGCTTCATCGGCTTCGCCATGGGCGCGACTTCCAACGCCATGGCCAACATGCAGGTGGTCACCAAGAAGTATGGCCCCGCTCCGGTCGCCTACTTCGCCATCCCCATGGTTGGCGGTATGTTCATCGACTTCTTCAATGCGGTGCTCATCACCTTCAACATCAATCTGTTTGTGGATATGTTCCACTAATTCAGATCCCCTGTTTACAAAATCCCGTCCCGCGCAAGCGGGGCGGGATTTTTTGCGTCCGGACGCGGAGGTGTCCGGGCATCCGGCATGGGTGGCCCGTGGGGGAGGGGGCGGTGCGGACGGGGAGGACCCTGGCGGCTCCCGCCCGGGAGCAGAAGGGGCGGCAGCCCGGAGAAGCGCCGCAGGGGCGGGAAGCCGCCCCCCGGCGCGCCCACGGAGATAGGGGGAAGCCCAGGCGCGGAAAAAAGGCCCCAGGCACACCGGAGGGCGCGCCTGGGGCCTTTGGCAGCAGAGAGCTGGGGGGATATCTATGCCGCCGGGAGGGCGGAGCCGCCCAGAGGACGGCCGGAACAGATGGGGCGGCGGAAGTCACGCCGCGTCGGGCAGCTGCAGGGCGGTCTGTACGGTGAAGCGCTGGCCGGTGTAGTCCACATCCAGCCGGGCGTGGTACTTTTGGGCCACAGAGCGCATCTGGGCCATGCCGAAGCCGTGGGAGGAGGGCTCATCCTTGATGGTGAGCAGGCGCCCCTGCCCGTCCGTCTTTACGTAGCCGTCAAAGGTGTTTTCGCACCGCAGGACCAGGAACCCCTTGAAGATGCGGGCCCGGAAGAGAATGGACCGCTCCTGGCCCTCCGGGGTGCGTGCGGCCCCCTCCAGCGCGTTGTCCAGCAGGTTCATCAGCAGGGCGCACAGGTCCTCGTCGGGGAAGGGCAGCTCCTCGGGGACGAGGGCGGTGACCCGGAAGGACACGCCGGCGGCGCGGGCCCGTCCGGCGGCGTCCTGGAGGATGGCGTTGACCACGAGGTTGCTGCTGTACAGAAGCTGAGAGGAGGCGGCGCTCTCCTCCTTCCAGTCGGCTACGCACCGGTCCAGGCCCTCCAGGTCCCGGGCCTGGAGCATGGAGTCGATGGCCAGGAGGCGGTGCTTGAACTCGTGGCGCAGGGCGGCGCTCTCCCGCATCTTCTGCTCCAGCGCCCGGTAGTTGTCCATGATCAGCTGGTTGCGCAGGGCGAGCGCCTGGGACTCCCGCTGGGTGCGGAGGATGGAGTGGGCCAGTTCCCAGGCGGCCAGCAGGGCGCAGATCATAATTGCCCACAGCGTCACCCAATAGAGGATGCGGACCACGTCTCCGCTTCGGAGGAGGCGGGCCGCGGTCCCCGCGAAGGTGTCCGCCCAGGTGTGGTTCCGGACCGCCGAAAAGGCGGAGAGGGCCAGCATGCCCCCCACGCTGACAGCGGTGAGGATTCCAAATGCCTTCCAGAAGCCGCGCCGGCGCTGGAGGGCCAGATAGACCGCCATGACCAGGGCGGCCAGGACGATCAGCCACGGCCCGGACAGGGCGGACAGAACCGGCTGGGGCAGGGCGTCCCCCTGGTACCGGACCGCCAGCTGCTGAACCGTGCGCAGCGCAGCCGTCAGCATGGGCAGGAGCAGCTGCCAGTTTGGCGTGCCCCGGGCCGCGTTCATCAAAAACAGCCCCCAGAACAGGATCAGCATCCGGGTAGACATCTCTGCCGGAAGCCCGTAGCCGCTGACGTCCGGGAAGCGAAGCACCGGCGGCTGAGAAATGGAGGAGGACGGGGGGGCGGGGCGCAGGACCATGGTGAAAGTCTCCCCGCCTCCGACGGGCAGCGTGAGCTGGACCGGGCCCAGCTCAGAGCCCTCCATGGAGGCGAGGGCGACGGAATACCACACCTGCTGTTCATCGAGATAGACGGCGGCCTCCAGACCGCCGGCGTCAAACATCAGCCGCGTCTCCCGGGTTCGATTTTCCGGAAGGGTGAGGGAGAACTGATATGACTCCCCCTCCTCCAACGGGGGGAGGGCGGCGGCGGAGTCCAGCGCCCGCTGACTGCCGTCGGCGGACACCACAGCGGCGGTCTCCCACTCCAGGGAGCCCAGAGGAGTCCCGGACTGGGGAATGAAGCGCACAAGATTGGTCAAGCCGAAGCCGACGATGAGAAAGGCCAGCGCATAGGCCCAATTTGTTAGTTTTTTCGTGTTGGCCGCCTCCTTTGGTTAGCGTCGCCTCTACTTTACCAGAGAACGGTGGCGATGGCAAGAGCGGTGCGGCGGTTTTCGACAGGAACCGGCCGGACGGGGCGCGGCCGGAACTCGCCGGAGCTGCGGAGAAAAAACCGCTGGAATCACCGGATTCCAGCGGTTTTCGGCGTTCTCAGGGGGCGCGGGGAATGAGAAATCAGATCTTTTCAAACTGGGTCACGTCGGATACGAACAGGGTGGCCCCGCCCACTGTGACCTCGGTGGGGTAGGGGGCGGACGGCGTGGCCAGCTGCACATTGGAGGAGATCTTCTCCGTCCGGCGGGAGCAGTGCTCCCGGATGATGGAGATGGCCTGGGGCACCCGCTCCTCCGGGGTGCCGATGAGCAGGGTGGTGTTTCCGCCGGTGAGGAAGCCGCCCGTGGAGGACATGCGGGTGAAGTAGTAGCCCGCCTCGGTCAGAGCGGCGCACACCTCGCCGCTGTCCCGCTTGTTGATAATTGCCGTGATCATTTTCATAACAACTGCTCCTTTGCGCCGGGCGGTCTGCGCGGCCTGCTCCAGCCGTCCCCAGATGTGGACGCGCCGGGCATAGAAAATCAAGCCGAGGGTGCCGGTTATGACCTCCGCAATGGGGAAGGCAAACCAGGCATAGGACAGGTCGATGCGGGAGAAGAACCAGAACACAGGGATCAGGCAGAAGATCTGCCGGGTCAGGGAGAGGAGAATGCTGGGCAGCGCCGCCCCGATGGCCTGGAAGAACACCGGGAAGATCAGGGAGAGCACCGCGGGCAGAAAACTCAGGCCGATGATGTGGAAGGCGTGGGTCCCGATGGCAAAGACCTCCGGCTCTGAGGTGAACAGCCCCAGGAGCTGTGCCGGGATCAGTTCAAAGCAGGCGATCCCCACCAGCATGAAAACCATGGCCAGCACAATGGAGTCCTTTACCACCCGCTGGCAGCGGGAGTAGGTCCCCTTGGCGTAGGTGTAGCTCAGCAGGGGGACGATGCAGGTCTGAAGGCCGTTGAGAGGGATGAAGAAGAAGGACTGGACCTTGTAGTACAGGCCCAGGACGGTGACGGCCGCGTCGGAGAAGCCCGCCAGGATCAGGTTCAGGGCCATGATGTACACGGTAAAGAGCATCTGCATGAAGATGGAGGGGTAGCCCAGCTGGTAGATCCGGGCCGCGTAGGCCAGAAACAGCTTGGGGGCCGGGGGCCTGCGGAATCCGGAGGAGACGATCACCGCCGCCAGCACCTGACCGGCCACCGTGGCGTAGGCCGCCCCGGCCACCCCCAGCTCCGGGATGGGGCCCAGTCCGAAGATCAGAAGGGGGTCCAGCACGATGTTGGTGAGGGCGCCGGCGATCTGAGCCGCCATGGGCAGGCGCATATTGCCCCGGGCCTGGTGCACCTTGCTCCAGTTGCTCTCCAGAAATACGCCGATGCTGCCCACGCAGACGATCATGCCGTAGGTGACGGTGTACTCCGCCACGGCGGGGGTGTCGGTGGAGGAGAGGGCGAAGGGCCGCATCAGAAGGGCGCTGAGCAGGGCGAACACCGCCCAGCTGAGCAGGGCCAGCACGGTGCCCATTCCGGCGGTGCGGTCCGCCGTATGGTGCTTTCCCCGCCCGTCCAGGTGGGACATCAGGGTGTTGACGCCCACGCCAGTCCCCACCGCGATGGCGGTAACGATGAGCTGCACCGGGTAGATGATGGACAGGGCGGTCAGACCGTCGTTGGAGTATTGGCCCACAAAGTAGCTGTCCACGATGTTGTACATGGCCTGGATCAGCTGGGCCAGCATGACAGGGGGCGCGATCCGCAGCAGGATGGCCCAAATGCTCTCTGTATCAAAAAGACTGTCGGCAGAACTGGTTTTCATGGCAAGGCGGTACTCCTGGGGCAGTAGTTTTGGGAGAAAAATGGGCGGCGGCCGCCGCGCCCGATCCCCCAAACAGGATTTGCGGGCAAGATTATAGTGGGCCCCCGCCCATTTGTCAAGCTCATTTTCGTCCCGATTCCGCCCCGGTCCCTGGGAAAGATTTGTCTATTTTCACATGGACGGCTCAGCCTGTTCCCGGGTGGGGAACAGGCCCTCGGCCAGAGCGGCGGCCCAGGCCTGATCCCAGGTGTGCCCCTCCAGGCTCCCGGCCTCCACGCCGAAGCACTGGAAGCCGTAGGCGGCCCGGCCCCGGTCGCTGGTGGGGTCGAAGTAGAGCCACTGTCCGTCGATCCGGGCCAGGTCCCACATGTGGTTTTCCGCCCCCAGCTTCCCGCTGACGGTGACACAGGGGATGCCCGCCTGTTCCAGCAGCAGCTGGAAGGCCTGGGCATAGCCCCCGCAGATGGCCAGGCTGTCGTGGAGGGCTCCGTAGGCGGTGGTGGAGTCGTAGGGCATCTCGCCCGGCTCCCCGTAGTAGCGGAAGTCATAGCGCACATGCTCGGTCAGATAGGTATACAGGGCCTCCGCCTGCTCCAGCTGGCCCATCTCGGGGGTGACCGTCTCCCCATAAATCTGCTCCGCCAGGGCGTCCAGCTCCGCCAGCCGCTCCAGGGCCTGCTGGCGGGTCAGCCCGCCCTGGGGCGTCACCGTGACGGCCGTCCCGTCCCGGCTGAGCTGGCAGAGGAGGTAGCTCCCCCCCACCTGCTGGAGGGCCCGGTTCATGTCGTCCACCACCAGCCCGGGATCGGTGATGCGCACGGGGATGCTCTCCTGACTGAGCCCCTCCCGGGCTGTCTGCACCAGATCGGCCAAGGAGCCCACCTCCGCCCCCTGGAACCCCTCCGGGTAGTCCCCGGTGCGGTAGGGCATGTAGGAGATGGTGCAGCGGAGCAGGCCGTCCGCCCCCAGCTGGGCGCTCAGGTCGTAGGCGTAGCTGTAGGTCCGGTTGTCGGACAAGATGCCGTAGTAGAGATTTTTTACCGTCAGCGGCAGCTCCTCCTGCCCATCCAGGGCAGACACGTCAAAGGCGGGGGGCTGCTCCGCCGCCGCGATGGCCCGGGTCAGTTCCTCCCGGAGCTCCTCCAGGCTAGCCACCGCCGGAGCCCCGGTCTCCGGCTGCTCCGGGGCAGGGGCGGTGGAGGGGGTCTCCTCCGGCCAGTCCAGCCCCAGGTTCTGCCGGAGGGCGGAGCGCAGGGTCGTCATGTCCGGGTCGGCCCAGAAGAAGCGCAGCTTCTCCTCGGCCACCGTGTCCCCCTGGGGAACATCGCCCAGCACAAAGACGGCGAAGGTGTCGGCGATGTCCTCGTGGAAGTAGTTGGCCCCGTACCGGCTCACATAGCGGGTGGGGTTGGCCTCGTAGTCCCCCACGCCGGTGTCCCCCAGCCCGCTCCAGAAGGTGTCATAAAAATTCTTCCGGAAGGAGCCCTCCACAAAGGTGGCCGGGTCGTGGGTGCCGGCGCCCCTGCTCGGGTCAATCTGGGTCTCGTCCTCCAGCAGGACGTGGCCGTACTCGTGGAGAATGGTGTAGGTCAGTTTGCTCCAGTCCCGCTTAGCCCCGTTCTCGTCGTACACGTCGTAGTAGTCGATGCTGATGGAGAAGCGGGTGTTGTCGGTGACGTCCCCCTCCTTGACCGGCGAGGTGTAGGCCAGGATGTTGCTGGCGCCGTCGGTGAACAGGTTGAATTCGGCGATCTTCTGCCGGGCCTCCAGGGGGAGGATGGAGCACAGGAAGTCCCACACCGCCCGGTCCTCCAGGTCGGAGATGCTGGCCTGGCCGCCGCTCACCGGGTAGGAGGCGAGCACGTTGGTGATGCCCAGGCTGTAATTGCCCACGGAGACCAGACAGCCCTCCTCGTCAGAGGAGAGGGTGATGTACTTGCTGTATACCGGGTCGGCCCAGCTGATCTGGCCGTCCTCCTCCCGCTCCGGCGCGCCGTACATGGCCTGGATGAGCCCCCGGACCTCCTCTGAGGTGCAGCCGGTCTCCTCCGGACGGATGATAATGCGCTCCAGGAAGCCGTTGCGGTACTGGTAGTAGGTGTTCATGGGGGCCTCCCCGTCGAACCAGCGCATGGAGTAGCGATAGGTCTCATAGGTGTCGGTCCAGCCGTCTCCTGAGATCTCCCAGCTGTCCGCCAGCTCCCCGGCCGCACCGATGTAGGCCTCGGTGTCCGAGCGGGAGCTGCTGAAATAGATCACGTTCTGCCTGGTCTGGCGGTAGGTGTACCCCTCCCCCTGTGCCCGGGCCAATCCCCGGTAGGAGTCGGTATTGGGGGAGCAGATCTCCTCCGCCGCCTCCACAGCCGTCTCCGCCGCGGAGGCGATGGCGTACAGGTTCAGCTGGTCCGCGGTATCCGCCGCCGTGTGGTACAGATAGCCCTCCCCGTTCTGCATCAGCAGGACGGATGGGACCCCGGCCAGCTGGAGGGAGGCGTGGTCGCTGGCCGTCTCCGCCCCCCGCTCCAGGGACGGGTCCTTCTCCTGGAGCAGGTCGCTGACCCAGTTGGCCTCCCCGTCCATGGTGCACACCAGGGTGTCGTCGGAGCCCAGGCCGCCCAGCATGTCAAACTGGATGTCCCCGATCATCCGGTCCTTCTCCTCCTCTGTCAGGGAGGCGGTGTAGGCCCGGGAGCCGTTTTTGCCGTTCTCCTCGTCGGTGAAGCTGATAAACCGCACCTGGGTGTCGGTGGGCACATCCTTCAGGGCCTGGGCCGCATACAGCAGGGCGGCCACGCCGGAGGCGTTGTCGCTGGCTCCGTAGGCGGTGGGCACGCTGTCGTGGTGGGCGGACAGAATCAGAATATCCGCGTCAGGGGAGGACGCCTCTTTCACGGCGACCACATTGTGCCCGGAGCGGCCCTGGCTGTCCGTATAGGGCTGGAGGGTGACGGTGTAGCCCATCTCCCCAAACCGCTCCTTCAAATACTGGACGGCGTCCGCCTCCCCCTGGGAGCCCACAGGCCGGTGGGCCGCCGTGAGGGCCTCCAGATCGGTTCGAAGCTGGTCCACATCGGGCAGGGAGTGAGCCTGCTCCAGCATCACCAGGGCCTCCGCCGTGGTGATGGTCCCTGTGGGGGCCATCTGGTCCGCACCCCGCCCCGACATCACCCCCGCCTGGAGGCACCAGAGCACCGGCTCCCGGGCCCACTCGGCCACGCTCCCCGCGTCCCGGAACTGGGAGAGCCCCTGGGCCGCCGTATCCGGCGAACCGGCCTGCCGCCAGAGGATGACGGCAAACTCCTGCCGGGTCACCGGGAGGTCCGGCGCAAAGGTCCCGTCCCCCGCGCCGGAGAGACAGCCCTCCGCCGCCGCCCAGGTCACCGCGCTGGAATATTCCCCGGACACGTCGGAGAAGGGGCAGGCCCCGGAGACAGCGGGACGCCCCGCCGCCTCGTAGAGCAGCTGGGCCGCCATCCCCCGGGTGACAGTTTTCTCCGGGACGGCCAGGAGGTCCCGGCTGATGGAGGCCTCCCGGCCCCAGGACAGCGCATCCTCCGCCCACTGGGGCCAGTCCGCCGCGGGAGCCGCCAGCCCCGGCGGGACCATCAGGGCGCCGCACAGCAGCAGGGCAAACAGTCGCTTCATAACATCACCTCATCTGCAAATATGGTACCATAAGAATAGACGGTTTCCAGGGCAAAAAGTTTGGCGGATGGGGCCGGCGCCGGAAAAAACTGGGGCGAAGGGCCCTGTCTCCGGTCCGGAGGACGGAGCCGGCGGGGGAGAAGCGGCAAAAAAGCGGCGAACCCCGGGGTTCGCCGCTTTGGCAGCAGGTCGTGGATTACTTGGCGTTGTGGGACTTGGAGTGGCTGGGGGCAACATACTGGCCGTTCTCCTTCTTGACCAGCTTGCCCTCCTTGACCAGCTCGTTGGGGCTGTAAATGTCGTTGATGTTCCAGCAGCCGGGGGTGGGCACCACGATGTTCTCCATGGGGGCCTCCACCAGGAAGGG
>ENA-UOIV01002450-UOIV01002450.1-human-gut-metagenome-genome-assembly--contig:-C59-NODE-2450-length-12631-cov-12.604087_pt1 | contig 12631 bp, 11 predicted proteins | sample MGYA00242333_ERZ723880 | MGnify/ENA metagenome assembly ERZ723880 | reverse complement strand
TTCCGGTACGGTTCCGGAGACTCTCGGGCAGAGGCATTGCGCCCGCGGCGCGGCGTCGAGCGGGATGCTGTAGGCTCGTTCGCTCATCCGTGGCGGGGCGCCGCCGACTTTGGCCGCAGGCCAACCGGAGGCGGCGCGGGGGTCAAAGGGATTTGGCCGCAGGCCATCCTTATAGAGAATCCGGCCCGCAGGGCCGGGTCCGCGAAGCGGACTCAAGCCGGGGTCGCGGGGCGGAGCGCCCGCGAGCGGCCGTCGCGCGTAGCGCGCTCCGGGCGCAGCCCGGGCAGGCCGCCCAAGCCCCCTGCGGCTTCTTTCCCCCATTTCTTGTCCGTACAAGAAATGGGGCCGCACGCCGGGGCGGGATCCGGCAATCTCCGCCGCCGCAGGCGGCACCTATAAAGCACCCCGAAGGGGCGCGAACAAATGCTCTCCCGCCCGCTGGGAGGAAAAGCCTAAGGGGTCGCTGTCGGCCGGCCGCCGACAAGCTCCGCCGCTCCCTGAGCGGCACATCCAACCTCATTATGATCAGTATACCACAAAGCGGAGGGGTTTGAACAGGAATCCGCGCGTAAAATCTCACAAGCGCGTACAGAGGGCACGGCTGGCGGTTTTCCCTTGTAAACAGGGGGCGGATGTGATAAAATTGCGGCAGAAGCGTCGCCCGGCGGCGGGCGTGTGGAGGAGGAGTGCGGCAAATGGCGAACATGGCGACCTGCCCCAACTGCGGACGCCCGGTGAGCGGGCGGGCGCGGCGGTGCGGCTACTGCGGCGAATCGCTGCTTGAGGACTATTTCAGCGCGCCGGGCATGGAGCTCGGCGGGGAAGAGGGCCCCAGCGCGGGCGCGACCGCCGCGACGGTGCTCGGCTCCTTCGGCGCGGTCGCGCTGATCGTGGCGCTCGTCTTCCAGCTGCTCGTGCTCTTCGGGTTTGGGCCGGAGGCGCTCGTCCCGTCCCTCGGCCTGGCCTGGTGGCTGCGCACCCTCGCGATGACCGTCCTTCCGGTTGTGTATCTCGTGCAGCAGCTGCTGCTCGGCGGGCACCGCAAATCGCTGGTGTTTGACGCGGTCTGGCTCTTTCTCGGCATGTGCGGACTGACGACCACGCTGCTCTGCTACCTCGACCGGGGAAGCGCGGCCTTCTACGGCATGACCGCGATCCCATACCTTCTGGTGGTCGGCTGCGCGCTCGTCACTGTGGCCTGCGTCACCGCGATCCTCTCCTACCGGCGGGAGGAGGCGGACGTATGATCCTTTCTGTCGACGTGGGCAACACCAACATCTCCATCGGCGCTTACGAGGCGGAAAACCGCCTCTTCGTCTGCCATATCCTCACCGAGCCGGACAAAACCGAGGTGGAATACGCGATGCTCTTCCACCACATCCTCCACCTGCACCGCCAGAGCGAGCAGGATCTCGAGGGTGCGATCATCTCCTCGGTGGTGCCGCCGCTTTCGCCCGTGCTCAAGGCGGCCCTCCAGCTCTGCGGGGCCGAACGGGTGCTCCAGGTGGGGCCGGGCATCAGGACGGGGCTCAACATCCGCATCGACAATCCCGCGCAGCTCGGCGCGGACTTCGTGGCCGCGGCCATCGGCGCGATGGACCGCTATCCGCTGCCCGCCATCATCGTCGACCTCGGAACAGCGACGAAAATTTCGGTGGTGGACCGCTCCCGCACCTTTATCGGCGGCTCGATCATGCCGGGGGTGAAGGTGTCGCTCGACGCGCTCAGCAACCGGGCGGCGCAGCTTCCCCACATCAGCCTCGAGGGGCCGGTGCCGGTCATCGGCACCAACACGGTCGACAGCATGAAGTCGGGCGTGCTGCTGGGCGCCGCAAGCATGATCGACGGGATGATCGCGCGGTACGAGGAGGCCGCCGGCCCGGCGGCCTCGGTCGTCGCGTGCGGCGCGCTGGCCGACGTGGTCGTGCCGCTCTGCCGGCGGGAAATCACCGTCGACAGCACCCTGCGCATCGACGGCCTCTATGCCGCCTGGCGCAAAAACAGCGTCTGATCCGCGAGAAGAAAGGAACCGCCGCGATGAATAAAATCACCTGCATCTGCCTCGGGGTCCGGGATATGGCCGCCGCCGTCCGTTTTTACAGGGACGGCCTGGGCTTCCGGACCGACTGCACGGAGGACTGCCCCGAGGTCATTTTTTTTGATACGCCGGGCACCAAATTCGAGCTCTACCCGCTGGACCTTCTGGCAAAGGACATCTCCGGAACGGCCCCGCCTCCGGTCACGGACGGCTTCGCGGGGATCACACTGGCTTACAATGTGGAGACGCGCGAACAGGTCGACGAGACTGCCGCGCTGGTGGAACAGGCGGGCGGCAGGATCGTAAAGCCGCCCCAGGAGGTCTTTTGGGGCGGTTACCACGCCTATTTTGCCGATTTGGACGGCTACTACTGGGAGGTTGCATGGGGCCCGAATTTCCGCTATGACGAAAACGGGCTCCTGAAATTCTAGCCCGGTCCGGATTTTGCTATTTATTGCGCTGCAATAGATAAATACAACATGCGCTGCATCCCATCCGGGAGCAGCAGCAAGGAGCGAATGACAATGTCCCAGACGACCCGGAAGACCGCACGGCTCGTGCAGTATGCGCTGCTGATGGCACTGCTGGCGGTACTTGGCTTCACACCCCTTGGATTCATCATGGTCCCGCCGGTGTCCATCACGATCCTGCACATCCCCGTCATCCTCGGGGCGGTGCTCTTCGGCCCCGGCTGCGGCGCGCTGCTCGGGTTCGAGTTCGGGCTCATCAGCATGGTCCGCGCCATTATGGCCCCGACCCCGCCGATCGACATGCTCTTTTCCCCGGCCGCCAGCGGCGCGCCGGTCCAGTCGATCGTCATGTGCATCCTTCCGCGCGTCCTGCTCGGCGTGATCGCGGGCGCGCTCTTCCTCGCGCTCAAAAAGCTCCTCCGGAAGGAATCGCTTGCCGCGGGGATCTCGGCGGCGGCCGCCGCCGTCTGCCACACGGTCGGGGTGCTCGGCTGCCTGTGGTTTTTCTTCAAGGCCCTGCCGCTGCGCCAGGTCTTTTTGGCCATCGTGGGCGTCAACGGCCTGCTCGAATTGGCCGCCGCCATCCTTTTGACGGCGCTCATCTGCCCGCCGCTGCGGAAATTCCTCAAATCGGGGAGGTAAGCCCTGTGAAGGAAATCGCCATTACAGAGATCGAAAACCTCAAGATCGGCTGCGCGCAGGACCCCGAGGCCGCGACCGGCTGCACCGTGATCCTCTGCGAGCGGGGCGCGCCCGCGGGCGTGGACGTGCGCGGCGGCGGCCCCGCCTCCCGCGAAAGCCAGCTTTTACAGCCCACCGCCGCCGCCGAGGGCATCCACGCGGTGCTCCTGTCGGGGGGCAGCGCGTTCGGACTGGGCGCGGCGGACGGCGTGATGCGCTATCTCGCCGGACGCGGCGTCGGCGTGGATACCGGCGTCCGCCCGGTGCCCCTCGTCTGCGAGAGCTGCCTCTTCGACCTCGGGGTCGGCTCGCCCGACGCGCACCCCGACGCGGAGATGGCCTATGCCGCCTGTCTCGACGCGGAGAAAAACGCCCCGCGCGAGGGGAATTTCGGCGCGGGCGCGGGCGCGACGGTCGGCAAGCTCGGCGGGCCCGCCCGGATGATGAAGTCGGGGCAGGGCTTTTACGCCGTGCGGCTCGGGGAACTCAAGGTCGGGGCGGTCGCCGCGGTCAACGCCCTGGGGGACGTCTTCGACCCCGACAGCGGAAGAAAGCTTGCCGGCCTGCTCGCCCCGGACAAAAGCGCCTTCGCGGACAGCGAGGAGGCGCTCTTTGCCGACTATTCGAGCAAACAGAACTTTTTCACCGGCAACACGACGCTCGGGTGCGTCGTCACAAACGGGAAATTTGGGAAAGCGCAGATGGCGAAGATTGCGGCGATGGCCCAGAACGGCTACGCGCGCGCCATCCGGCCGGTGCACACGACCGCCGACGGGGACAGCGTCTACGCCCTCTCGGTCGGGGAGGTCGACGCGGACGTCAACGTGGTGGGCACGCTGGCTGCGCGCGTCATGGCGCGCGCCGTCGCCCGCGCCGTGCTGGCCGCCGCGCCCGCCTGCGGGCTTCCGGCCGCGCGCGGCTTTATGCCCTAAAGGCGTTCATCCCCGCAAAGCCAAAAAGGCCGTGGGTAGGAAAAGGCCCGGCGTTCCGTGGAGCGCCGGGCCTTTTTGCGGGCACCGGACCTGCTTCAGGCGCATTTTTTCTTTGCCGCTTTTATTTTGCAGGAGAAAAAGAACGCGGATTTTGTCGGATTGACAATCCGGAGGGAAGCGGATAAGATAAACTTGGTATGAAATGGAATTGCGGTTTTGGGGGAGGACAAGCGTATGATGAAGGTCATCGTTGCGGACGACGAGGCGAAGGTCTGCCAGCTCATTTGCAGCCTGGTGGACTGGGCGTCGCTCGACATGGAGGTCGCCGGGACGGCGCACAACGGGATCGAGGCGCTCGAACTCGTGGAAACGCTGCGCCCCGACCTGATCATCACCGACATCCGGATGCCCGGATATGACGGGCTCGAGCTCATCAGCCGCGCCAAGGCGGCCAAGCCCGACCTCGATTTCATCATCGTGAGCGGCTACCGGCACTTTGAATACGCGCAGAGCGCGATCAAATACGGGGTGAGCGACTACCTGTTAAAGCCGATCAAAAAGGCGGACCTCATCGAGACGCTCCTGCGCACGCGGGAAAAATACCTGCGCCGCACCGAGCAGCTCACGAGCGCCGAACAGCTCAAGATGACCATCCAGAGCGACATCGACAAATTGCGCGCCGGGCTCTTCGCGAACCTGCTCCTACAGGGGGGCGCGGTCTCGCCCGACGCGGACATCGCGCGGATCAACGCGGACTACCACTTCCACTTCGCGCCCGGGTGCTTCCAGATGTTCGTGGCCAAGCTCGACTGCCCGGCGGACGCCCTCTGCCAGGACGGCATGAAGCTGCTGACCGAACGGCTGGAAAAGGCGCTGCGCGATGCGCTTCAGGAACGCTGCGCCGACCTGGAGATCTGCACGCAGGGCTGCCGCGCCTACGGGATCCTGAACTTTCCCGAGGAGGAGCGCAAGACGGTGCGCAAGCAGCTCAAAAACGCGCTCGACGAGCTGCTGCTCCAGCAGGCGCTCTTCGGCGGCGCGCGGCTCACGATCGGGCTGGGCGCGCCCGCCGCGGAGATCGGCGGCATCGGGGAATCGCTCGCGTCGGCCCAGCGGGCCGCCGCGCAGCGGCTGGTTGAGGGGGCCGGCAAGCTGATCGAGGGCGGCGCGCAGGAGGCGGAAACGCTCGACCGCGACGCGCTGCTCGCCGAGTTCAGCAAGAATTTCGAGGCCGCGCTCGAGGTGCTCGACGCCGACGGGGCCGCCGCCGCGATCGCCGCGCTGCGCACCCGCGCGCTCGGCGCGCCGGGGGCTTCGGGACAGGAGCTCTTCCGCCTCGCGGCGGACGCGTGCAGCGTCTACCTCATGCTGCTGCGCAACCACCGGCTCACCGAGGGGGACACGCAGGCCTTCTACGAGCGGTTCACCGGCGAGGCGGACCTCTGCCCCGACGCGGGCGCCCTCTTCGACACCCTCTCGCGGATGGTCGGGGAGTCGCTCGAGGCGGTCGTCCGCGACCGCAGGCAGGCCGACCGCCGCCCCATCCGCGCCGCCAAGCAGTACATCCAGCAGAACTACCGGAGCCCGCTGAGCCTCGAGGAGGTGAGCGGGGTGGTCGGCTTCAGCGCCGCGTATTTTTCCTCCCTCTTCAAAAAGGAGAGCGGCCAGAACTTCCTCGAATACCTCTCGGAGGTGCGGATGAACAAGGCCAAGGAGCTGCTCAAGGAGACGAGCCTCAGCGTCGCGGCGGTGTGCGAGCAGGTCGGCTACAACGACCTCAAGCACTTCACCCAGAGCTTCAAGAAGTTTACCGGCCTCAAGCCCAACGAGTTCCGCAAGCTCTATTCCTGAGGCGGGGGGACCGATATGAAAAAGAAATTCAACCGCTACCTCTCCCACCGCGTCCTCCTGCTCACCCTCGCGGCGGCGGCGTTCTTCGGCTGCTTTCTGATCGCGGTGGCGGTCTACGCGGTGCGGGACGGCGCCCACGCGCTGCTCGCCGCCGTCGGCGCGGCCGGGTTCGCCGCGCTCTGCTACGCGGCCTTCAAATGGGTGTTCCTGCCCTACCAGGAGACGAAAAAGATCCTCCAGCTCTTCGTGGGCGGCTATACGATGCAGGGCATCTACGACCTGCGCTACCCGCTCAGCCCCGAGATGGAGGACGCGGTGCTCCGCCTGCGCGCCCAGCTCAACACCAACGAGCTGATCTCCGCCACCAAAAAGCAGGCCCAGTACCTCGCGCTGCAAAACCAGATCAACCCCCACTTCCTCTACAACACCCTCGAGGGCATCCGCGGCGAGGCGCTCGCGGCGGGGCTGACGAACGTCGCGGAGATGACCGAGGCGCTCGCCACCTTCTTCCGCTACACGATCTCCAACGTCGAGCACCTCGTCACGCTTGAGGACGAGCTCGACAACATCGAAAGCTACTACATCATCCAGCAGTACCGCTTCGGCGAGCGGCTGAGTCTGACCGTCGACTGCGGGGACGAGGACCGCGAGGTGCTCTACAACTACCGCCTGCCCAAGCTGACCCTCCAGCCGATCGTGGAAAACGCCATCTTCCACGGCATCGAGCGCAAGGTGGGGAAGGGGAGCATCCGCATCAAGGTGGAGGCGACCGAAATGCGCCTCATCATCACCGTGTCGGACGACGGGCTCGGCATCGAGCCCGAGCGGCTGCGGGAGCTCACCGAAAAGCTCGGCAAGCCCGCTTTCGACTATGTCAAGCCGGACGGGGAGAAGAAGGGCGGCATCGCGATCGTCAACGTCAACAACCGCATCCGCCTGCTCTTCGGGGAGGAGTACGGCATCAACATCTTCAGCACGGTCGGCATCGGCACCGACGTGGAGATCAACCTGCCGCGCATCACCCACGACGTGAAGATCAAAGGGGCGTAGCCATGAAACAGGAAATCCTGCGGCTCGAGCGGGTGACCCGCATCACCGACGGCGTTACGCAATTGGACAATATGAACCTCCACATCTTCCAGGGGGAGATCATGGGGCTGGTTTGCATCAACTCCCACGGCAAGGAGGCGCTCGTCCGGCTGATCTGCCAGAACCTGCCCATCCACTACGGCTACGTCTACTTCCAGGAGCAGCTCGTCAACAACTACGAGCACAGCTCGATGGGGATGAACCGCGTGTCGGTCATCGAGCAGCGCAGCCGGCTGGTGGAGGATCTGACCGTCGCGGACAACATCTTCGTGCTCCGCCGCGGCTTCAAAAAATACCTGATCGAGCCGCGCGTGCTCGAACGGCAGCTCCGCCGGTTCACCGACGACTTCGGCGTCGAGATCGACGCGGGCGCGCCCGTCTCCCAGCTCTCCTTCTTTGAAAAATGCGTCGTCGAGCTGCTGCGCGCCGTCGTGACCGGGGTGAAGCTCGTCGTCATCCGCGACATCAGCAACTTCATCTCCGCCGCCGACCTCGTCAAAATCCACCGCCTGCTCCGCCACTGCGCAGCGCAGGGGATGAGCTTCCTCTACATCTGCAACCACCACGAGGAGGCGTTCACCATCTGCGACCGCGTCACCCTCATGGAGGACGGCAAGGCGCTCAAGGTGCTCGACCGCCCCGACTTCCGCGACGAGACGGTGCTCCAGTTCTCCTGCGAGTTCTTCCGCGGCAGCGGCGCGGGCGGTCACGGGGAGGCCCCCCGCGACGGCGCGCTCTCCCTTTCGGGGGTGGTAACCGACCAGATGCGCGGCATGAGCTTCACCGCCGGCAGGGGGGAGTGCGTCGTGCTGCTCGACATGAACAACACCGTGCTCTCCGACCTCGTGCGCCTGCTCAGCCGGGGGGCGCAGCCGCAGGAGGGGGAGATCCTCGTGGGCGGCGAGAGCTGGGCGCGCAACGCCCGCAGGCTCAAAAAACAGCTCGGCTTTGTCGGGGAGGACCCCATCCACACCTCCCTCTTCCGCGAGATGAGCTACCTGGACAACCTCTGCTTCTGGCTCGACCGGCGGGAGCCGGCCCTCTGGCTCAACTCCGCCATCCGCAAGAGCATTGTGCGGGAATACGAGCCGCTGGTCGGGGCGGACATCCACGCCCCCGACATCACCGGCCTTTCGCCCGCCTCCCTCTACAGCCTCGTCTACTACCGCGCCCACCTGCTCCACCCGCGGGTACTCTTCTGCGTGCAGCCCTTTTCGGGCGCGGACATGTACCTGCGCCGCCACATCATCGACCTGATCGGCCAGGTCAAGGCGCGCGGCACCGCCGTGGTGCTGCTCGCGGTGAGCATCTCCGACTGCCTGTCGGTCGCCGACCGCCTGCTCGTCGTCGAGCAGGGGAGGCTCAAACGGGAGTATCTCAGCAGTGAATTCCCGCTCTTCCGGGCGGGGCAATAACCCCGGCGCTTCGGCGGCCGCCCATCCGGGCGGCCGCCTTTCGTTCTCCGGGGACCCTCGCCGCGCCCTGGAAAACGGCCCGCCGCCCGGACAAAACCCGCGCCGGATGCGTAAAGGGGCGCGCGGCCGCGAATGTCTTTGTCAGACTGCACAAAAATGAATCGACTGATTTATTGGATATGGACATGAGGCATAAAAACTTCAAAAAATCCCCCCCATAAGACCAAAACCGCCCCCCTTACCGTCCGCGGCGGGGGGTGCTATACTGAAACCGTAACAAGGGCCCGGACATGGGAAAGATAGGTGGATTGGATGCAGGATTATATCGTTGAGATGGAACATATCAACAAGACCTTCCCCGGCGTCAAGGCGCTGGACGACGTCTCCTTCAACCTGCGCGCGGGCGAGGTGATGGCCCTGCTCGGGGAAAACGGCGCGGGAAAGTCCACGCTCATGAAGGTCCTGAGCGGCGTCTACACCCGCGACAGCGGCACGATGAAGCTCTTCGGCCAGGAGATCACCACGGACCTCACCCCCAAAAAGGCGCAGGAGATGGGCGTGGCGATCATCCACCAGGAGCTGAACATGTGCCAGCACCTGACGGTCGCCGAAAACATCTTCCTCGGACGCGAGCGCACCAAATCGGGCGTGCTCTCCGAGCGGGAGATGAAGCGGGAGGCGGGGGCGATCCTCGGCCGCCTGAACATCGACATCGACCCGGACATGGTGGTCGGGGACCTGGCGGTCTCCAAGCAGCAGATGGTGGAGATCGCCAAGGCGCTCTCCACCAACGCGCGGGTGCTCATCATGGATGAGCCGACCTCGGCGCTCACCTCCAAGGAGATCGACGACCTCTTCGTCATCATCCACAAGCTCAGGGACGAGGGATGCGGCATCGTCTACATCTCCCACCGGCTGGAGGAGCTGCAGCACATCGTCGACCGCGTGACGATCATGCGGGACGGCAAATTCATCACAAGCGTCAACTTCGCGGACACCAACATGGAGGAGATCATCGCCAACATGGTCGGCCGCGAGATCAAGGAGAAGTTCCCCAAGGTCCGCTGCGAGCGGGGGAAGAAGATCTTCGAGGTCAGGAACCTCAACGCGGGCCGGATGGTCCGCGACGTGAGCTTCGACATCTACGAGGGCGAGATCGTCGGCATCGCCGGGCTGATGGGCGCGGGGCGCACCGAGACCACCCGGGCGATCTTCGGGGTGGATCCGAAGGAGGGCGGGGAGGTCCTCCTCGACGGAAAGCCCCTCGACATCAAATGCCCGATGGACGCGATCAAGGCGGGAATCGTGCTCGCGCCCGAGGACCGCAAGAAGGACGGGCTGTGCACCAAGCTGTCGATCCGTGAGAACATCGCGCTACCGAACCTGGATATCCTCTGCAACGGCGCGGGCGTGGTGAACGCGAAGAAGGAGCGGGAGATGGTCGACCGGACGGTCAGGAACCTGACCATCAAGCTCCCGAACGCGGAGGTCAACGCGGCGAGCCTGTCGGGCGGCAACCAGCAGAAGGTGGTCGTCGGCAAGTGGCTGGCGCGCAACTCCCGGGTCGTCATGTTCGACGAGCCGACGCGCGGCATCGACGTCGCCGCGAAGGTGGAGATCTACAACCTCATGAACGAGCTCAAGCAGAACGGCATCGGCGTCTTCTTCGTCTCGTCGGAGATGCCCGAGATCATGGGGTTCGCGGACCGCATCATCGTGATGTGCGACGGCAGGGTCACCGGGGAGCTGATGGTCGGGGAGGCCACCCAGGAAAAGGTCCTCGAATATGCGACCCGCTTTGAAAACAAGCTGCAAAAGGACCGCGCGGCCACCGCGTGACGAAAGAATAGTTGGGAGCGTTCGATATGGAAAGAAAGCAGAGTCCTCTGAAAAAACTCTTCGCGATCCGCGGAATGGGGCAGGTCGTCACCGTCACCGTCGGCCTCGTCATCCTGTGCATCGTCTTCGGCATCCTCAACCCCATGTTCTTCTCGGGGAAGAACGTCGGCAACCTGCTTAGGCAGATCGCGCCGATCCTGATGATCGGCATCGGGCAGTCCTACGTGCTCATCACCGGCAACATCGACCTTTCGATCGGCTCGGTCGTCGGCATGAGCTGCATGATCTCCGCCACCCTCATGACCAAGGGGGTCAACCCGTGGGCGGCGGTCGTCATCACCTTCGTCTGCTGCATCGCGGTCGGCGTCCTCAACGGACAGCTCGTCGCAAACTGCAAGCTGCCCCCCTTCATCGCCACGCTGGGCACCATGACCATCGCGCGCGGCATCGCGCAGATCGTCAACAACAACTATAACACCGACTCGATCGGCGAGGGCGCGCAGGGCTTCCGCGACTTCTTCTACTACGGCAAGCTCGCGGGCGTCTACAACACCATCTGGATCGCCATCGTGCTGTGGCTCGTCTTCAACTTCGTCCTCAGCAAAACCCGTACCGGCCGCCACATCTACGCGGTCGGCAGCAACATCGAGGCGGCGCGCCTGTCGGGCGTCAACGTCATCACCTCCACCACCAAGGCCTACGTCGTCAGTTCGATCTGCGCCTGCGTGGTCGGCCTCGTGACCTGCGCCACCAGCGGCATGGGCACGATGGACGCCGGCAACATGTATGAGATGTACGCGGTCGCCGCGTCGGTCATCGGCGGCGTCTCCACCCTCGGCGGCCAGGGCATCCTGCTCGGCACCGTCATCGGCGCGTCGATCTGGGGCGTGCTCCAGAACGGACTGCAATTCGCGGGCGCGCCGGTCGCCATCCGCAACATCGTCATCGGCATCATCGTCGTGGTCTCCGTCCTGCTCGACGTCGTCGTGCGCAGCGGACGCAAGCCCCGCCGCAAAAAGGAACCCGCCGCCGCAAAGGCCGCCTGAAACCCGAATTAAAGCGGAACTGCTTTAAGGATAAACTGGGACAAAACGTTAGGAGGAATTCGAGAAATGAAAACCAGAATTACCGCGCTGCTCCTGTGCTTCGTCGTTGCGCTGGGCCTGATGGCCGGCTGCTCGAGTGAGAAACCCGCCGCCGAACCCGCGGCTCCCGCCAGCACCGCCGAACCGGCCCCCGCCGATGCCGCCGAGCCCGCAGCGCCTGCCGGCAACTACAAGGTCACCCTGATCACCATGGACCAGATGGACCAGCACTGGGTCAACGTCGACAAGGGCTGCAAAGAGGCCGTCGCCGAGCTGGGCAACGTTGATTACAACTGGCTCGCTCCCGACGTCAAGGACGACGCCAAGCAGATCGAGTGCATCAACAACGCCGTCGCGGGCGGCGCGCAGGCCATCCTGCTCGCGGCCAACGGCCCCGACGCGGTCACCGCTTCCCTGAAAGAGGCTGAGGCCGCCGGCGTCAAGATCGTCTATGTCGACTCCGCCGCCGATTATCCGGGCGTCGCGACGCTGGCCACCGACAACAAGGCCGCCGGCACCACCGCGGGCAACGAGATGATCAAGGCCCTGGAAGCCGCCGGCATCACCGAGGGCAAGATCGGCATTGTCAACGTCAACGCCGCCACCGCTTCCACCGTCGCCCGTGAAGAGGGCTTCCGCGCCGCCTTTGAGGGCACCAAGTTTGAGATCCTCGAGACCCAGTACGGTGACGGCGACGCCGCGAAATCCAAGGATATCGCCGCGAACTACATCACCCAGGGCTGCGTCGGCATCTTCGGCGCGAACGAGGGTTCCACGGTCGGCACCGGCAACGCCATCCAGGAGGCCGGCGGCACCGTCATCGGCGTCGGCTTCGACAAATCCGACACGATCCTCGGCCTCATCAAGAACGGCTTCCTGCTCTGCACCATGGCGCAGAATCCGGACGTCATGGGCCGTGAAGGCGTCAAGGTCGCCGTCAAGGCGCTCTCCGGAGAGACCATCGACCAGACCAATGTCGACACCGGCGTTTCGGTCCTCAACAAAGACACCATCTAATCTCCCAATTCTCTCCCTGCGCGCGGTTTTCCGCGCGCAGGGAAACCCATCCCCGGACGGAAGGTTTCCCATCTGACGCCGGGGCCGGAAACGGGCGGCTTCCGCTGGTCGGGGGCCGCCCATGGATTTTTTCCGCCCTGCGGGCGGTTCTGGATTTGCCGCGCTGCGCCCGGCGGGGCTTTCACGGGAATTGCCGCCCGTGGGCGGCAAGAAT
>ENA-UOIV01002438-UOIV01002438.1-human-gut-metagenome-genome-assembly--contig:-C59-NODE-2438-length-12696-cov-13.658176_pt1 | contig 12696 bp, 9 predicted proteins | sample MGYA00242333_ERZ723880 | MGnify/ENA metagenome assembly ERZ723880 | reverse complement strand
GGCGCGCAAGAAGTCGGCCCGCCTGCCGGGGCGGGACCCGGCAATCTCCGCCGCCGAAGGCGGCACATTTGGAGCGCCCCGGAGGGGCGCAAAAAAGGGGCCTTCCGTCCGCAGGGCGGAAAATCTAAAACCGGTGCGCGGCGGAACACGCTCGTGATTCTTACCGCCCACGGGCGGCAATTCCCGTCGACGCCCTGCCGGGCGCAGCGCGGCAACCTCCTCCGCCCACGAGCGGAAAAATTAAGAGAACTCCGCCGCGCGGCGCATCCGCTCGATGAGCTCGTCGAGCCCAGCGTCGCGTGGAGCGGCCCGGCGTGCCTGCTCCTCCCGCCAGGCCTGCCAGCCGCCCTCAAAGGCGGAGACGCCGCCCTGTTCGACGAAGAGCAGCCGCTCCGCGACCTGCTCGGCAAGGCGGCGGTCGTGGGTCACGACGAGCAGGGTGCCCTGCCATTTTCGCAGGAGGCTCTCAAGCGCCTCGGCGGTGTAGAGGTCGATGTGGTTGGTCGGCTCGTCTAGGACGAGCAGGTTGCAGTCGGAGGCGAGCAGCCGCGCGAAGACCGCCTTGGCGCGTTCGCCGCCCGAGAGGGTCCCCGCGATTTTGTGCACGTCGTCCCCGGCGATACCGAGATTGGCGAGGATGGTGCGCACCTCGTGCTCCTCGAGCGGGGAATCGGCCCGCGCGTTTTCGAGCACCGTCTTTTGGGGGTCGAGCACCTCGTGATTCTGGGAGAAATACCCCGGCTCCACCCCCTCGGCGAACCGGGCACATTCGCCATCGCGCATCAGGTGCTCCAGAAGGGTGGTCTTGCCCGTGCCGTTGGGACCGAGCATGACGGTGCGGCTGCCGGTGGGCAGGGAGAAGGAGGCGTCCTTCAGGACGGTGCGCGGCCCGTAGCGGACGGTCAGTCCCTCGACGCGCGCGGCGGTTTTGGCGGTGACGGGGTGCGCGGCGCCGAGCGCCATGCGCACCTCGGGCAGGTCTCCGGGGCGTTCCCGCGCCTCCAGGCGTTCCGCGCGGCGGGAGAGCGCCTTGGCCCGCGCCTCCACCGTGCCCTGGGGGATCGAGGCGGTGCCCTTGTGGAGCCGCGCCTCGCTGAGTCCCATGCGCCGGGGCATTTTCCGCATCCCGCGCGCCGCTTCCCGCAGGTCGCGCGCCTCCGCGAGCAGGCGGGCCTTTTCCGCGCGGTACTGGTCATACTCGAACTGCCGGAAGGCGTGTTCCCGGTCGCGCTCGGCGATCCATGCGGAATAGCCGCCTGGGAAGACCCGCACCGTCCCCTCCTCGATCGCCCAGATTGCGGTGCACACCCGGTCGAGCAGCGCGCGGTCGTGGGAGACGAGCACCACCGCGCCGCGGTACCCGCGGAGCTGCTTTTGCAGCGTCTCGATGCCGTCGAGGTCGAGGTTGGTGGTCGGCTCGTCGGCGAAGAGCAGCGGGTCCCCGCGTGAAAAGGCCGCCGCAAGAGCGGCGCGGGTGCGCTCCCCGCCGCTCTTGCGGGCGCCGTCCGCCACCGCCCACTCCCGGAGCGTCCGCCCGTCGCCCTCGCCTTCCGCCTCGCCCGACTGGCGGACGAGCGCGATGGGGCAGCGCCGGTCAATGGTTCCCTCGTCGGTGGGCTCTCCGCCAAAGAGGATGTTTAAGAGCGTCGATTTGCCCGCGCCGTTCGCGCCGACCAGCCCGATGCGGTCGCCGTCGTGGACCTCGAGCTTATCCACGGAAAAGAGTGTGCGGACCCCAAAGCTTTTTTTGAGGTCCCGCGCCTGTAACAGATACATAAAAATCCCTCCCGGACGTCCTGTCCGGGAGGGATTCCGATTCGCAGAAAGCGTGCGGCCATGCAAAAAAGCGCACGGGCGCGCGGCGCTGCCGCCCAGGGGCGGGGAGGCGCATTTCCGTTGCGGGAAATCAACATTTCTGCGGCGGATGCCAGCCGGACAGAACAACATAAGACGGCCGCAGCGGCCGCCGTGGTGTGTTCTTGATTCATCGGCTGTTATTTACGCATCTTCCGCAGAAACCTCGTGCTTTCTTAGATTTGGCTGTATTCTATCACAGGGCCGGGTTCTTGTCAAGCGGGGGCTATTCCCTGTCGGCCGACTGGAAGGAGACGCCCGTCAAAAAGGGCGAAAACCCGATGCCGGTGACGCCCTTGCCCGAGGCGTAGTAGCTCGTTTCGAAGTAGAGGGGGATGACCGCGCCGTCCTCGAGCAGGAGGGTCTCCGCCTGACGGTAGGCGTCGAACAGCTCAACACCGCTGAGGGTGGAGGCCGAATCGAGCAGCGCGTCGAAATCGGCGTTGGAATAGCCCGCCCAGTTCTGCCCCGAGCCGGACCGGAAGAGGGAGAGCAGCGCGTCGGGGGAGGAATAGGCGGCCGAGAGGGGCACGATGGCCGCGTCGAAATCGCCCTCCCGCACCCGTTCGAGGGCCTCCTCCTGCGGCAGGACGTTCAGCCCGGCGAAGAGTCCGAGGGAGCGCTGGAGCCCCTGCTGGACGTATCCGGCCAGCGCCCGCTGGTTGTTGCCCTCGCAGACGAGCAGCTCCCCCAGCGGCAGGGCGGAGAGACCGAGGTCCTCGAGCCCCGCCACATAGCATCGCTTGGCGAGGTCGGGGCTCGAGACGAGCGGCCCCTTTTCCCCGGCCCGCGCCCGGAAGGACTCCCCCTGCCAGAGGATGGCGGGCGGCACCAGCGTGTCGGCGGCGCGCAGGTTGCCGGGGAGCCGGCCCTCAAAGAGGGAACGGTTGACGCTGTAGGCGACCGCCTGGCGGATGTTCGTGTTCGCGAGGGGCTCCTTGTGTCCGTTGAGCAGGAGCACCCACACGGTGTCCTCAAAGGAGGCGACCTGCCCGCCCGCGTCCTCCACGGCGGGAAGGTCGGAGAAGGAGACCTTGCAGGCGTCCGTCTCGCCCGCGAGGAAACGGGCGGCGGGTTCGGCGCCGTCCGCCGCGCCGGGCGTATAGAGGTCCACCCCGCGCGCGACGACCGGCTGGTCGTCGAGGTAATGCCTGTTGCGGCGCAGGGAGATCACCCGGTCGTTGTTCCAGTTGTAGAGATAGAAGGGGCCGTTGCAGAGCAGGCTTCCGATGTCGAAGCCGTAGCGGGCGCGCGTCGACTCGAAGAATTCCCGACTGCAGGGCATCGTGTAGCTCGCGGAGAGCAGCTCGGGCAGGCGGCTGTCCTGCCGGACGAGGGTGATCTCCAGCGTGTAGTCGTCGAGTGCGCGCACGCCGAGCGAGGACTGGGGCGCCGCGCCGCTCAGGATGAGCGAGGCGTTTTTGACCGAGGAAAATTCCCCCGCGAAGGGGCTGAACGCCGCCGGGTCGAACATGCGGGAGAGCGCGAAGGCGAAGTCGTGTGCGGTCACGGGGGCCTCGTGGAAGGCCGAACGGCTGCTGGAGGCGTTCCACACGGCGTCCCGGCGCAGGCGGAAGGTCCAGACAAGCCCGTCGTCCGAGACCTCGCTGCTTTCGGCGAGGCGGGGGACCACCTCGCCGTCGGGAAGCTGGCGGTAGAGCCCCTCAAAGGTGTTGGAGATGATCATGCGGGCGGTCGTGTCGGTCGCGAACTGGGGGTCGAGCAGGGAAACGCCCGTGGGGACGTCGTAGCGGATGATTTCGCCGGCGGAGCTCCCGCATCCGCCCAGCAGGAGCAGCAGGGACAATATCAAAGCGGCTGCGCGCAGTTTTCTCATGGCGGCACCTTCCGTTGAAATCTTAGTCAAATTCTATCAGAATTCGCGCCGGTTTGCAAACCCGCGCGCACCCAAAAGGTGCGGAAAAGCCCGGGATTTGCTGCGCCGCGGGGGTTCGGCCTGAATCCCCAGAATTCGCCAAAAACACAACATCTTGTGCCAAACGAAAAAACCGCTACTAAAAAATGTGTTTTTCACCATTGACAGGGAACCTGTTTTCCATTAAAATAGAAACTGCGTGATGAAATGGAACTATATCTTGTGGAAAATAAAGAAAAATACCACAAAATATGGGGACAACAAGATAACGGAGGGTACCCGAATGATACAGACGATTGTAAAGCGCGACGGCCGGTGCGTCCTGTTCGACCTCGACAAGATCGCGGCCGCGATCTTCAAGGCGGCGCAGGCGCTGGGCGGCAGCGATTACGAGATGGCCCGCGCGCTGGCGGAGCAGGTGGCCGCCTCCCTCGAGGAGGCCGGGAACCAGAGCCCCACGGTCGAGGAGATCCAGGACGCGGTGGAGCGCACGCTCGTGGACAACGGCCACGCCCGCACCGCCAAGGAGTTCATCCTCTACCGCGCGCAGCGCACCCGCGTGCGCGATATGAACACCCGCCTCATGAAGACCTATGAGGAGCTCACCTACAAGTCGGCGGACGAGAACGACATCAAGCGGGAGAACGCCAACATCGACGGCGACACCGCGATGGGCACGATGCTCAAATACGGCTCCGAGGGGGCCAAGCAGTTCTACCACATGTTCGTGCTGCGGCCCGAGCACTCGAAGGCGCACCTGGCGGGGGACATCCACATCCACGACCTCGATTTCCTGACGCTGACGACCACCTGCTGCCAGATCGACATCGACAAGCTCTTCACCGGCGGCTTCTGCACCGGGCACGGCTTTCTGCGGGAGCCCAACGACATCTCGAGCTACGCGGCCCTCGCCTGCATCGCCATCCAGTCCAACCAGAACGACCAGCACGGCGGACAGAGCATCCCCAACTTCGACTACGGAATGGCCAAGGGGGTGGCGAAGACCTACCGCAAGCTCTACACCCGCAACCTCGCCAAGGGGCTCGAGCTCTTCTGCGGCATCGACGACGCGGAGGGGATCGCCAAGGCGATCCGCGACGGGATTTCCGACGCGCGGGGGATCGGCCCCGTCTTTGCGGACGACAACGGCTACCGCGACCAGGAGGCCGAGCTGCTGCACGAATACACCGACGGGGAGACGGCGGAAAAGCTCCAGCAGTTCGCCCGCCGGGAGGCGGTCAAGGAGACCCGCCGCGCCACCTACCAGGCGATGGAGGCGTTCGTCCACAACCTCAACACGATGCATTCCCGCGCGGGCGCGCAGATCCCCTTCTCGTCGATCAACTACGGCACCGACACCTCGCCGGAGGGCCGCCTTGTGGTCGAATGCGTGCTGCGCGCCACCGAGGCGGGGCTCGGCAACGGCGAGACCCCCATCTTCCCCATCCACATCTTCAAGGTGAAGGAGGGGATCAACTTTAACGACGGCGAACCCAACTACGACCTCTTCAAGCTCGCCTGCCGCGTGTCGGCCAAGCGGCTCTTCCCCAACTTTTCCTTCATCGACGCGCCCTACAACCTCCAGTACTATAAGCCCGGCCACCCCGAGACGGAGATCGCCTACATGGGCTGCCGCACCCGCGTGATCGGCAACCACTACGACCCCACCCGCGAGATTGTCAACGGCCGCGGCAACCTGAGCTTCACCTCGGTGAACCTGCCGCGCATCGCCATCCGCGCGAAGGGGGACGTCGACTGGTTCTTCGAGGAGCTCGACCGCAAGATCGACCTCGTGATCGACCAGCTCATGGAGCGGTTTGAAATCCAGGCGAAAAAGAAGGTCCGCAACTACCCCTTCCTGATGGGGCAGGGGGTGTGGATCGATTCGGACAAGCTCGGTCCCGACGACGAGGTGCGCGAGGTGCTCAAACACGGCACCCTGTCGATGGGCTTCATCGGGCTGGCGGAGACGCTCAAGGCGCTGATCGGCCAGCACCACGGGGAGAGCGAGTACGCGCAGAACCTCGGGCTGGAGATCATCGGGCACATGCGCCGCCGCATGGACGACGCGACCCGCGCCACCGGCTTCAACTACACCCTGCTCGCCACCCCGGCCGAGGGGCTTTCGGGGCGGTTCGTGCGGATGGACCGCAAGCAGTTCGGGGAGCTCGAAGGGATCACCGACCACGAGTTCTACACCAACTCCTTCCACATCCCCGTCTACTACAACATCTCCGCCAGCGAGAAGATCCGCCTCGAGGCGCCCTACCACGCGCTGACCAACGCGGGGCACATCTCCTACATCGAGCTGGACGGCGACCCGCTGAAAAACCTCGACGCGTTTGAGCAGGTGGTGCGCTACATGAAGGAGTGCGGCATCGGCTACGGCTCGATCAACCACCCGGTCGACCGCGACCCCGTCTGCGGCTACACCGGCATCATCGACGAGGTCTGCCCCCGCTGCGGCAGGCGCGAGGGGGAGGCCGTGAGCGTCCAGAAGCTGCGGGAGCTCGGCTGCTGGCAGGAGAGCGCCGCCAACTGCGGCTACTGCGGGGACCCCTTTGAGGAGAGCGAGCGCAGCGCGAATCCGCTTTCCTTCTGAACAATTTAGAACGATTAAATGAGGAGGCATTTTTTATGGTACAGATCAATCAGGACGGCGTGGAAATGGTCGGCAAGGGCGTCGGGTTCGAACGCATCCGCCGCATCACCGGCTATCTGGTGGGAACCCTCGACCGGTTCAACGACGCAAAGCGCGCCGAGGTGGGCGAGCGGGTCAAGCACACCGTCAGCCGTGAAGTAAAGCTCTGATGCCGGCGGAAGAGATTCCGCCGCTGCGCGTCGCGGGGTGCGTCTCCGACTCGATCGTCGACGGCCCGGGGATGCGGTACGTCGTCTTTGTGCAGGGGTGCCCGCACCGCTGCCCCGGCTGCCACAACCCCCAGACCCACGACTTTGCCGGCGGCTACCCCGCGGACCCCGACGAGATTGTGCGGCAGGTGAAGGCCGACCCGCTGATGAGCGGCGTGACCTTTTCGGGCGGGGAACCCTTCTGCCAGCCGGAGGCGCTCGCCGCGCTCGGGGAACGCATCCGCGCGCTCGGCAAGAACATTGTGATTTACTCCGGGTATACATTTGAACAGTTATTGCACATAGGCGAACGAAATCCCGCCGTTCTGCGCCTGCTGCGGCTGGCCGACCTGCTGGTCGACGGACCGTATCTCGAGGCGGAGCGCGATTTGACGCTGGAGTACCGGGGCAGCCGCAACCAGCGGCTGATCAAAGTCCCGGAGGCGCTTGCCGCCGCCGGGCTCGCACAATAAAACGGAAAAACGAGGGCGGAGCCAAAGGCTCCGCCCTCGTTTTATGTAGTTTTATACGCGCAGCAGCAGGTCGGTGTAGGTCGGCATCGGCCAACAAGACCCGTCCATGATCGTCTCGGCGGCGTCGCAGGCGGCCCGCAGGCTCTCCATGCACAGGCGGATGTCGCTGCGCATAAATTCGGCGTGGGCGTGCACGTCCTCGATCGACTGGCTGCGCGCATAGGCGTCCCGCAGGGCGCCGAGCTCGCTGTCGATCTGGTCGACGAGCGCGGTGAGAGTGTCGAGCAGCCGCACGGTGGAGACGGCCGCCGCGCCCGCGGTGCGCATCCGGTTGACCGTCTCGGCGATCTCGCCGGTGTAACGCACGACGGCGGGATAGACCTGCCGCCGCACCATCTCGATGAGGGTGGCGGCCTCGATGCCGACGACCTTGACGTAGTTTTCCAGCAGGATCTCATGCCGGGAGATGCACTCGGCCTCGGTAAAGACGCCGTGCCGCGCGAAAAGGGCGATATTTTTGGGCGCGACGAGGCAGTCGAACGCCTCGACGGTCGAGGGGATGATGGGCAGGCCCCGCCGCCGGGCCTCCTGGACCCACGCCTCGGAATAGTTGTTGCCGTTATAGATGATGCGGCCGTGCTTCCGCATGACCTCGGAGATGAGAACGCAGATTTCCGCGTCGCGGTCGGCGGCGCGCTCCAGCCGGTCGGAGAAGCCGGAAAAGACGTCGGCGAGCGCGGTGTTGAGCACGACGTTGGTCAGCGCGATCGACTGGGACGCGCCCGGCATGCGGAACTCGAACTTGTTGCCGGTGAAGGCGAAGGGGGAGGTGCGGTTGCGGTCGGAGTCGTCCTTGACGAGCTCGGGCAGCGCGTCCACGCCGGTCTTGAGCAGCTGGCGGTGCTCCTCGGGGCAGCCGCCGCCGTCGGCGAAGGAGAAGAGGGTGCGGGTGAGCGCCTCCCCGAGGAAGACGGAGATCACCGGCGGCGGGGCCTCGCAGCCGCCGAGGCGCTGGTCGTTGCCCGCGCAGGCGGCCGACGCGCGCAGCAGGTCGCCGTACTCGTCCACCACCTGGACAAAGGCCGCCGCCAGCAGCAGGAAGCGCCGGTTTTTGACCGGGTCCCCCGAGGGGGAGAGGAGGTTTTTGCCGGCGTCGGTGATGAGGGAGTAGTTGTTGTGCTTGCCGCTGCCGTTGATGCCCGCGAAGGGCTTTTCATGCAGCAGGCAGGCGAGGTTTTTCTTTTTGGCGACGACCCGCATCATCTCCATCGTGAGCTGGTTGTGGTCGCAGGCGATGTTCGCCTGGTCGTAGACGGGGGCCAGCTCGTGCTGGGCGGGGGCCGCCTCGTTGTGCTTGGTCTTGGCGGGCACCCCCAGCGACCAGAGCTCCTCGTCGAGCGCGTGCATGAAGTCGGACACCCGCAGGCGGATGCGCCCGCAGTAGTGGTCGTCGAGCTCCTGCCCCTTGGGGGGCTTCGCGCCGATGAGGGTGCGGCCGCAGATCTTCAGGTCGAGGCGCTGCTCGTAGAGCGCGCGGTCGATGAGGAAATACTCCTGCTCCGCGCCGACCGTCGGGATGACATAGCTGACGGATTCCTCGCCGAGCAGGTGCAGCAGGCGGACCCCTTCGCTGCCGACCGCCTGCATCGAACGCAGGAGGGGGGTCTTCTGGTCGAGCGCCTCGCCGCCGTAGGAGCAGAAGGCGGTCGGGATATAGAGGGTGCCGTCCTTGACGAAGGCGGGGGAGGTGGGGTCCCAGGTGGTGTATCCGCGCGCCTCAAAGGTGGCGCGCAGCCCGCCCGACGGGAAGCTCGACGCGTCCGGCTCCCCCTTGATGAGCGCCTTGGAGGAAAATTCGAGCATCATGCCGCCCTCGCCGTCCGGTTCGATGAAGGCGTCGTGCTTGCCGGCGGTGATGTTGGTCAGCGGCTGGAACCAGTGGGTGTAGTGGGTGGCGCCCTGCGCGATCGCCCAGTCCTTCATCCCCTCCGCGACCGCCTGCGCGATCGACGGGTCGAGCGGCAGCCCCGCCTCGCGGGTGCGCCGCAGGCTTTCGTAGACCTCGCGCGAGAGATGCTCGCGCATCGCGGCGTCGCCGAACACCCGGCAGCCGAACAGCTTTGTCAGATCCATGTGTTTCCCTCCCTCTCCGTTTCCCGCGATTCGGCGGGCCTGCTTTCTTTTCTCTTGTAAAAGAAAGCAGCAAAGAAAATACGCTTAAAGGATCAAGCGTTTCGCGCCTGCGGGCGCGACGCGGGGCTCCGCCCCGCGACCCCGCCGCCTTTTAAAAAAGGCGGGCGAAAATTTTTGTTATTCGTTGAGGCCTTTCCAAGACCGGAAAAAACGTTTGTCTCACGGGGCGCGCGTGCGGCGACGTGCCGCGGCGGGCCTGAATCAAAAGCTTTAAGGGTTTCCAAAGGGAACTTTCTCGAAAGTTCCCTTTGGCAAAAGTTCCCCCTGGTTACAGCAGGTGGATGCCCGACGCCTCGCAGGCGTCGCGCATGTCGTCCGGCCAGACGGACGCCTGCACCTCGCCGATGTGGGCCTTCTGGAGCATCGCCATGCAGATGCGGCTCTGGCCCACGCCGCCGCCCATCGTGAGCGGGAGGCGGCCCTCGAGCAGCATCTTGTGGAAGGGCATCGACGCACGCTCGGTGTGACCGGAGATTTCAAGCTGGCGGCGCAGCGCGTCGGCGTCGACGCGGATGCCCATCGAGGAGAGCTCGAGCGCCCGTCCGAGCACCGGGTACCAGATGATGATGTCGCCGTTTAAGGACCAGTCGTCGTAGTCGGGCGCACGGCCGTCGTGGGGCTTGCCGGACTTGAGCGCGCCGCCGATCTGCATGATGAAGACCGCGCCGTATTTTTTGGCGGCCGCGTCCTCCCGCGCCTTGGGGGAGAGGGTGGGGTATTCGTCCTCGAGCTGCTGGCTCGTAACGAAGGAGATCTGTTCCGGCAGGTAGCGTTCGAGGCAGGAGAACTGGTTGGCAAGGGTCTCCTGCGTCTTGCAGAGCGCCTTCATGATCTGGCGCACGGTATCCTTCAGCGTTTCGGCACACCGCTGTTCGCGGGTGATGACCTTCTCCCAGTCCCACTGGTCGACGTAGACCGAGTGGAGATTGTCGAGCACCTCGTCGCGGCGGATGGCGTTCATATCGGTGTAAAGCCCGGTGCCGGGCGCGAAGCCGTAGCGCGCGAGCGCGAGACGCTTCCATTTCGCCAGCGAGTGGACGATCTGCACGTCGGAGCCGAGGTCGAGGATATCGAACTGCACCGGCCGTTCTACGCCGTTGAGGTCGTCGTTGAGGCCGGTCTCGGGCTGTACAAAGAGGGGCGCGGACACACGCGTCAATTCGAGGCAGCGCGCGAGCTCCCGCTCAAAGGTGTCCTTCGCCAGCTTGATGGCGATCTCAGTTTCCATAATGTCCAGCTTGGAAAAATAGTGCTCCGGCAGGGAGAGGTTTCTCACCGACATGGGGGATGACCATCCTTTCAAAATCCGCCCGTGGACGGAATACAATTCATTTCATTATTCTACCATCCGCGGCCCTTCCATGCAAGAGAAATTCCACCATCCGGGCGGCCGGGTGTTGACGAAAAAGGAAACAACGGTTACAATAAAATCAGATCGCGCCCCGTTGTGTGTGGTGGGACGCGAAATTTGTCGATACGAGTTGGGAGGTGGGCCGTATGCCGCGGACCGTCTGGCTGGCGCTGAGCTATAACGTGCCGATCAATCCCTCGAAGGCACGGGTCTACGTCTGGCGAAAGCTCAAGGAGATTGGCGCCGAATACTTCAAGCAAGGGGTCGCCCTGCTGCCCAACACGGCCCAGAGCATGCAGCAGTTTTCCGCTTTGGCGCAGAAGATCCGCCAGCTCGGGGGGGAGGCGTCGATCGTCGAGCTCCGTTTCACCGACCCGAACGACGAGGCGCAGATGACCGCCCGCTTCAAAAAGCAGGTGGACGACGAATACACCGAGCTGCTCTCCGACTGCGCGAACGTGCTGCTCATGCTCAAACGGCCCGAACAGCCGCTGACCGCGCAGGAGACCGAGCGCATCCGCCAGATGGTAAAGCGTTACCGCAAGACCCGTTCCCGCGACTTCTTTAAGGCCTCCGAGGCCAAGGAGATCGAAACGGGCATCAACGAGATTATCGACGGGGTCAAGGGGATCGCCTCCGATCTGGGCAAGCAGCTCAGGAAGATGATGGACGTCTGATTAGCCGAGCAGCTCCCCGATCACCGCGTTGGAGAGGAGAAAGCCCTCCGCCGTGAGGCGCAGGCCGTCCGAATCAAGCGTTATCAGCCCGCCGGGAATCCGGCGGGCTTTTTCGCGCAGATTTTTCGCGCCAAAGCCGGGATAGCGGGCCGCGAGTGCGTCCCAGCGCACCCCCTCGGAAAGCCGCAGGCGGAGCATCAGGTATTCCTCCGCGTCCCCGCCCGGGCCGTCGTCGACGGCCCGGGAGAAATCCCCGCCCGACGCGAGGAATCCCCGCAGGTCGCGCGGGAAATAGAACCGCCGCCCATTTACGAACGAGTGGGCCGACGGTCCCACGCCGAGGTATTCCCGGCAGTCCCAGTATTTGAGGTTGTGGCGGGCGACGCGGCCCTCCCGCGCGAAATTGCTGATCTCGTACTGCCTCCAGCCTCCCGCCTCCAGCGATCCGGCCGCGTGCAGGTAGGCCGCGGCCTGTCCCTCCTCGTCCGGGCAGGCCGCCGCGACCCCCTGCCGGTCAAAGGGGGTGCCCGGCTCGATCTTGAGCAGGTAGGCGCTCACATGTTCCGCGCCGAGCCTGCCGCACAGGCCGACCGCCCGGTCGATGTCCGCAGGGGTCTGGCCGGGCGTGGCGAGCATGAGGTCGAGCGAAAAATGCGCGAAGCCGCAGCCCCGCGCCGTCTCCACCGCCGAAACCACGTCGGCGGCGGTATGCAGCCGCCCGAGCCGCCGGAGCTGGCCGTCGTCGGCGCTCTGCATCCCGAACGAAAGGCGGTTGACACCCGCCGCCCGCAGGATGGAAAGCTCCCGCCCGAGCGCCGAATGGGGATTGCATTCGACGGTGATCTCCGCGCCCGAAGCGATCCCAAAGCGCGCGTCCGCCGCCTCGAGGATGCACGAAAGGCGGCGGCCCCCCAGTACCGAAGGGGTGCCGCCGCCGAAATAGACGGTATCGAGCGGCGCGAGCGCGTAGGGCGCCCGCCCGATGGAGCGGATGGCCGCGTCGGTATAGGCGTCCATCAGCGCCTCGTCCGCCGTCACCGAGTAGAAGTCGCAGTAGGGGCATTTGCGCTCACAGAAGGGGATATGGATATAGAGGGCGTCGCACATGGGAATCTCCTTTTTTGCCGCTCGCCGCGGCGGGGATTTCTTTGGTTTGCCGCTCGGAGAGCGGCGGAGCTTCTTCTTTGATATCCCTCTCAGGGCGCTTCAGATGTGCCGCGCTGCGCCTGGCGGGGCTAAGACGGGAATTGCCGCTTTCCAAGCGGCAAGAATGACGAGCGCGTTCCGCCGCGCACCACGGGTTCCTTTTCGGACGGACGAAAAGGAACCAAAAGTCCGCCTAAGAACCCTCCGCCGGGTTCTTAGGAATCTCCGGGAGTACCTTGCCATGACCCGCGAACTACCGTCACTCCCCACGGGTAC
>ENA-UOIV01002437-UOIV01002437.1-human-gut-metagenome-genome-assembly--contig:-C59-NODE-2437-length-12699-cov-6.732442_pt1 | contig 12699 bp, 7 predicted proteins | sample MGYA00242333_ERZ723880 | MGnify/ENA metagenome assembly ERZ723880 | reverse complement strand
TAATTTTAATCATAAGAATTTTTGCATTAAATTATTTGGTAATATTATCATCTGCCCCCGACATTAATCCCTCCACTTGTTGTTCGGGAGATATTCTTGCGGTTAGCAGAACTACCGGAATGTGACATGTGTGTATATTATTCTTTATTCTTCTACACATTTCATTTCCACTTATACCGGGCATCATTACATCGCTTAATACAATATCCGGTTGTTCCTTTATTGTAATTCTCAAGCCATCGTCCCCATTTGTTGCTTTGTATACCTGATAAAGTGGAGAAAATATCTCCGCAAGCAAATTCAGGAGTTCTACATTATCTTCAACAATAAGTATTCGTCTGACATCGGCTTCATCAGGATCATTTTTATGATAGACTATCTTATTATTCTCTTTTAGTGTTTTCATAAAATCACTGTCCGGTATTGAATTCTGCACAATAGACTTGCTTTCTTTTATATCATGCTGTATGTCTACAAGCGGGTCATTTATAAAATGTTCATTACCGGTTTTCAGCATGACGCTGAATATGCTGCCATAGCCGGGTTTGCTTTCCACTGTAATTTTACCATGATGCAGATTGATAATCTCCTTACATAAAGCTAGTCCTATGCCTGAACTGAATGTGTAGAATTTACCTTTAGATTGATAATAACGTTCAAATATCCTATCAATCTCTCCTGCTTCGATTCCTATGCCATTATCTATTAATCGTATGATAAACATTTCATTGTTTTTAATCAAAGAAAGTTCAACGCTTCCATTGTCGTTGGTAAACTTTAAGGCATTAGAAATCAGATTCGAGAACACTTTTCTTAATTGTACACTGTCAAACCAGCAAAACGCCGATTCGCAGCTTGTTGTAAACAGGTATTTGATGTTATGTGCTTCTGCCTGTTCTTTAAATGACAAATACACTTCATCTAAGAAAGGAATAAGATTTTTTTCTTGAACAGATAAACGCATTTGTTTTTGATCTAGCTTATGAAAATCAAGTAATTCGCTAATCTGGTTCCGCATATCAGATGCATGTTTGTGTAATTTTAATATTTTATCATAAACAGGTTTGGAAATATCCTTGCTGTTACTCAAGAGTAGTTCAATCTGAGTAGTTATTAAAGTAAGCGGAGTACGAAGTTCATGGCTTACATTTGTAAAAAAGTCAAGTTTGAACCGATTGATTTTCTCTATATTTTCTTTTTCTCTTTTTTCATTATCCAATAAGAGTTTAAATTTGAAAGATGTTATCTTTTCCTTTGCTATAATGAATAGTATTGATAAAACTATTATAAAATAAATCAACCATGCCCACCAAGTGTTCCACCAAGGTAATTTTACAACAATATCGAGACTTATTCCTTCGTCCTGTTCATTACCATAAATATTGTTTTCTCTGATATGCAACGTATAATTGCCAGGAGGAATATTGGTATAGGTGATATGATGTCCATTAGTTTTTATCCATTTTTTATCCAATCCGTCTAATTTATATTCATAAAATGTCGGAAATATAGAATAATAAAAATCGTTGTCCGAGAAAGTAAATTCCAGATTGTTCTGATTGTGTTTCAATACAATTTTATCTGTATATGAAATAATACGCTTCAGAATTTTGTTACTGTCATTGGGTAACATTAATGCGTTATTTACAAATAATTTTGAAAGATACAAGGACTTTTTGTTAGCTGAATTCTTTAAATTATCCACAGAAAATGCAGCCAGCCCCTCCAAACTGCCCGCATATATATCCTTATTTTCGGAAACGTAAAGTCCGTTATCTACACCAAACGATGAAACTGGCAGTTTTTTCCCCGATATAGAATATTTCACTCTCTTTTCTTTTGTATCGAAAAAAGAAAGTCCGTTACTACACATAATTATCATAAATCTTTCATCGAGAGAAATACAATTAAAGCAATAATCATCCAATATTAGGGAATTCTTGGAATTATATATTTGAAAAGTATCTTCTTTAGCATTATATCCTAACATTCCACCACCTTCCGTACCTATATAAATCTCACCGTTACTTGTTTCACATATACATAAGAGTACATTGTGCTTTATGCCAAAATCACTCGATTGGTATCGTTTCATTGAATCTGGCACACCTATTTTCATACAAACTATATTTTTATTATATATCGCCCATATCTGGTCTGATTGATCGATAACAAACGCAAGTACTCCCTTAATACATAATAGCGGGGTAACTTCGTTGGTTTTTTCATTAAACACATAAATACCATCACTTGAAGAAAATACAATTTTATCGCCATACATATATACATGTGTCACAGTGTGATGTAACACTCTATCCTTTGGAGACTTAAAACACTTGGTGAATTTTCCGGAAGGTATGTCATAAGCTATCAATCCCGATAAATAGGTACCAATATATAATTTATCCTTATTCTTATCATAACAGATAGATTTCATATTATCTGCTACAAGACCGGAGTCTTTCGTACTGAGGTGACGGAATATTTCAGTCTTATGATTCATATAATTAAGTCCTCCGCCATCTGTACATATCCACAAATCATCCCGTTTGTCTTTTACAATTCCACTGACAAATGGAAAATTGAGACAATCAGAGCGTTCCTTGTTTGCGGGATAGTATTTAAAAATTCTACTCTCTGGGGAAAAGACACTGACCCCTCCATAATAAGTGCCGACCCATAGTCCTCCCTCCTTGTCCAAATAGAGGGCGAATATGGATGAATGTTTCATGTCACCGGAAAAACCTCCTGAGGCATAGGACTCTATATTACCGGTTGAGATAGAGTATTTGTTCAGTCCTTCACGAGTTCCGATCCATAAATTACCGGACTGGTCTTCGGTTACCACCCTTACGTCATTGCTGCAAAGACTATTCGCTGTTCCGGGATTATTGACAATATGGTTTACACAAATATCATTGTCAAACTGATACAGCCCGTTTGAACGAGTTGCCATCCAAATAGAACCATCTTTACTTTCATAAAGCATTTCGATGGAAGGTATGTCCAATATACATTTCCATAATCCATTTTTATATTCTTTGTAACATCCTTTTGACGTGACGATATACCATTCACTACTTCTATTGCAAAATATAGAACTTATTCTTCCTGAAGAGATTTCTATTTTTTTGAAGAAATCCCAACGATTTTCGCCTTCATTCCATTCCAAAATTGAATCTTTAGCAGCTATATAAATTTTGCCACCAATAGAATTAACAGCGTTTATATCTCTTTCTCTGATACACTGAAAACGGTCTTCAGTCAATTTATAACAAACCAAAGAATTGTCAGCACGCAAAAATATATTGTGATTTGAATCTTCAACGATTCGATAAATTGTATTATTTTTAATATAGTTGTCAAAACGTTCTTCACCTCCTTTCAAGGTTATCATTTCATTTCCGTCATAGATACTCAAACCTTGCAATGTTCCGAACCACATCCTTCCCAATTCATCCTGATGAATACTTAGTATTGAAGGTTGCGAGAGTCCGTCTTTTACTCCTATATTTTTAAAATAATATCAGTATAAAGGAAAATGTATGAAGTTTATGCACAAAAACAAAATAATACGAATAAGACTTTTTTCATATAAGCCGGATTTCTGTTTCTTCATGATTGATTAGACTTTATGAGGTTCACGCAATTAAATAAATTGCGTATACAAATATCCTATTTAATTTAGAAATATCAAAAAAATATATGTCTTTTGAGGATATAGGAATAGATTTTCATTTATTTATTGTCTGCGTTAGCCTGTATACTTTCCCGTTCTCATCTATACCCTCAATAATAATGTCCTCCGGTGCGGTGCTGTCTGGAGTGTAATATTCTATTATTGCATTTCCTTCTTCATCCAATTGCAGTGCCGGATTCCAATAGATAGTACTCCTTAAATCTGAACGCCGGGCATCTTTCTTTTCGGGAGTATCATAGGTTGGGTGATAAAATTCCACCGAGTCACTGTACCCGAGTGGAGAGTAAGTGATGATTCCTTGTGCCGGTCTGGCCGGAAGATCTCTTCCGTCTTTTAATGTGATAACAATGGCACCGGCAGCACCACGGGAACCTAATATTGCCGCATCTGCTCCGCGGAGCAGACTTAAACTGGACATATCACTGGCTTGCAGGGTGGTCAGGATCTCATTGTCATCCTCGTACACTACATCGTCAATCACGATAACAGGCTGTTGCGGATTGTTGCGTATATGTATTTCGTTTCCATTCATTACGCTAACTCCCGGCAGTCTCATTACTGCATCAAAGGCTGTATGTGCACCGTATTTTTCCAGTTGCTCTCCTTCGACAGTATAGGTGTTGATTCCTCCTGTATAAATACTTGTTGAACTGGGCTTTTTCCGGTTTCCTGTAATCAGTACTTCTTTCAGATTGTAGACTCTCATGCCGCCTTCCATGTAATATTGGTCGCGGGTATTGAGCAAATAGTCTTCCATAAAGGTTGCTGCTCCGTCACGGAAAGGGGATTTATGGAAGGCAACCGGATACTCAGGTTTTTCTATTTCAATATCAACTCCGGCAAAACCTCTCTTTGTACGTGCTTGTATGAGGAAAGTGGTACTGTCTCTGAATGAGGTATTGACTATAAATTCTCCTTTCTCGTCTGTGGTTGTTGTGGCGATAATGTTTTGTTTAGGAGCTAATAATACGATAGGTCCTTTTTTTACATTCCCTCCGAAGAAACCTTTAATACGCCCACTGATAGTCTGTCCTTTCTCAATATAATTAGTGAAGTTCAATGAGGGAGCACGCAGTACATTATCAAATTTGTATCTGCGCCAGCCATGTGTCATCATCAAGAAATCTAACGAGCGTAGGGTTCGTGCATCTTGGCGGAGAAAATAGAACCCCGGGTCTTCCACATATCCTTTCAGATCGGAAGTCAACAGTAGGTTTGATACAATGTTGTCAGCGAGAGAATCCGGTTGGATACTTTTCCGGTTGGTAATGCTGACGGAGAAACTACCGTTTACAGGATTTCCCTTGTCGTCTTTTATTGAAATATTTAATGATACTTTTTCTCTTTTTCCGTATGTCGGTCGGTCCGGAGTTATTTGCCATTGGGGAGTTTTGCGGTCGGGAACAAAGACTAGCCGTTCGCTGAGCACATTCCCTTGCTGGTCGATTAACATGAAATGAGTAATCCCTTCTGTAAACAGGCTGTCATTCATTTTTCCGAAAGTCCTTGTCGGATTAATAGGTTGAAGTATGGAAAGTTTTCCACGGGTGTGAGCAATGAGAAATAGCTTTTGAGGCCATTCTGTTGCCTCTGTTTTCTGAATCTCATAACGTATTTCCTGTTTATAGTGACTTATGGAAAGTGTGATTCCCTTTTGTTCGATAGCCGGGAGGTCAAATCGTTTGGTAACTCCATCGCTGGACGTAGCCATTACGTAATAGGAACTGCCGTTGGAAGGGTTTAATGTGAAAATCCCCATTCCTTTGTGCTCGGAATGAAAAGATGTCAGTGTATCTCTTTGGGAATCCAGTAAGAAACCTTCTATTTCTTTGGAGAATCCGTCTGCTCCCTGAGCTTTGAACGCTATGTTCTGGTGCTGAACAGCAAGTAGTGCGCCTCCTTCCGGGAAAAAAGTGACGTCAAAGTCATTTGTAAATGCCGGCAAATAAAAAGTCTTTTTATAGATGTATTGCGGGTCGTCAAATTCCACTTCAATGCTGCGGGCAGCAGTTGGCTTCAAATCCGGTAAGGAAATGGAAATCAGTCCGTTTTCATCTGTCTTTTTTCTCCCTTTATCTTTTATTTTTCCGTTTACGATAAACCGATACCGGATTGCTGTGTTCTTAAAAACCTCTTGGGTATTGCTGGTAAACTTGACTTTTGCTGTATAATGGGTATCGTCCTCTTGTTGATATTCGATGTTTGAAAGGATGGTGTTATCTATGGAGTTTCCGATTTTCAGATTACGTGAATAGAAGAATTCCGGTCCTTCATTCAACATCCAGTTACTGTATCCTCGCAGGTAGTAATCACCGGCGGGGAGGGTAGGAGGCAGGGTAAAAGCATTGTGGAAACCTAAAGAGTCTCTACGGATTTTTTTTCGTTCTACGATCGAGTCGGAACGATTGATTAATTCTGTAATGATAAAGTTACTCTGGCTATCATCTTGGTGGGTAATGGCATTTATCAGGTAGCCTTTGAACCAGATTTTCTCTCCGGCACCGTAAAATGGTTTGTCCAGGTGGAGATAAACCTTCTCATGGGGTATTTTCTCTAACAGGCTAAAATTGGCAATAACCGTATCTTGCATACTTTGTGCTGATAGCATTGAAGCTGATAATAACATTTCTGTTATCAGAGCTATTTGACATATTTGTGTCAGTAAGGTAGTTTTGCTTTTCATACGATATATAATGTTAGAGTGTTAACTTTTGTGCATCCAGATAGAAAGTACTTTTCGTTTGACTGCGAGTATATTAATGATTGATACGATAAGGAACAGAAGAATACCCATGCCGATAGCTGCCCATAGTGAATCTGTTTCCAATTGGGGGAATAGCAGGCGGATACTTTCTATGTAATAGCTACGCAGCCAGGTTACTAATCCGATAGATAGCAGTAATACAACGATGTTCAACCCTACTGTGAGTATCTGATAAGGCAATGCTACTCTATTGGGGCTGTATCCTATTAATAAAAGACTTTCCAGCTTGGTCGTATTTTTTTGTAGCAGTAAGAAGATGCTTAACATCAGGATATAGAATGAAAGGATACTGATAAATAGGCCGACTCCCAGCACAATACCTACAATCAGGCGAAGGAAATAGGTAGTCTTGCCTGCATCCAACTTTCCGTCTTCCGTTTCATATCCTTTCTTTTGAAAATAACCGGCGATGGAGGAATCCGCAGGATTGCTGACTTCAATAATCAGTCGTGCCGGTTGTGCTTCCGCATTCGGGGCAAAGTTCTTGTTGGCCCATTCCATAAAAGACTGGGGGACCAAAATGGTGTTCAGTCGATTGGAGAAACCGACGATATTTCCTTTATACTGCTCTACCCGGCCATTTCCGCGCATCATGATGTCCATTTGGATCAGACTCATTAAGCCTTCCGATAGCTTGGGCAGGCTACGGCTTTGGGCAAAGCCGAAGTTATAAAGATTCAGGTAATTGCGGGGAATAATGATAGGAATGGTGTGTGTGGCTTCATCAAAGTGCCATTTATCGAGTTTAATATCAACAAATTCATCGGGAACCGATTCGAAAAACATATCGGTGGAAAGATGAATACCAGCTTCCTGCATACCCAGTCCCGCCGAAACTTTGAATTGGGAGGGGGTAAAAGCTCCGATTGTCTTGGTAAACGATTGTTTCTTCAGGTCGGCGATGTCTTCGGCAGAGAATGTGTTGTTTTTTCCTGCAAAAGAGCCGAGCGTGCTAATCTTCTTTGTGGCTATGATGAAATCTTTCTTCATAAAGCTGTCTCCTTCGGTGAATACCGGAATGATATCTTTATAAAACTGTACACTAAGCAATACAATCATCATACCGAATAGATTGGCTAAAAAGAAACCGGCTAACTGGCCGATACTGATATGTTGGCGGAGAAGTTTCCAGACAAGGGCTGACATTTTATTTATGATTTACAAATTATAATTTACAATAACTCATTACTCGCCACTTATCATAGCTGGAGTATGCGTTGATAAGGCAACTCAATATGTTTTCCTATGGAAGTGGCGATTACTCCGGCTTGTTGCTTTTTAGCTTCGCCAATAATAAGTTCTCCCATGATGCGGCTGTTGTCATCATCCAGATGACTGATAGGTTCATCCAGAAAAAGGAAATCGAAAGGCTGGCAGAGTGCTCGGATAAAGGCAACCCGTTGTTGCTGCCCGAACGAGAGTTTACCGGCCTTTACATTCAGCTTGTCCGAAAGTCCCAGTTTCTCGAAGAAGGCTAGGATTTCTTTCTTCTTTTTGTATCCGGTAAGATTATTTTTCAGTTGTACATTTTCAAGAGCAGTCAGCTCGGTGAAGATACGTAAATCTTGAAAAAGCATACTCAGTGAATGCTTTCTCAGGTCTACCCATTGCTTCACAGAATATGCTTTGATATTAGTCTCATCGAAATTGATAATCCCCTGATAGTCGTTGCGATAGCCATAAATATAGCTGCACAATGAAGATTTTCCGGTGCCGGAAGCCGCTTCTATCAGATACATTTCCCCTTTCCGGAAGATAAGATCCTGATGCCATATATCCGAAGTCACCGAATTACGGTCAGCAAACACTTGGGGAAGTGTTTGCTGTAAATGAATGCTATTCATGCCGTTTGTTTACGAATTACATACCGGTAAATTGTTTACCGAAGTCAACGATTAATTTGAGCGCATTGACGTCTTTATCTTTCAGGCAAAGGTCGATTTCGCTTGTTTCTCCTTCTGAACTAACGGACAGATAGGAAACTTTTGATAATATCTCAGAACCGGTCCGGAACTTTTCACCACCAAATCCGATCAGCATTTTAACAACGGGAAGTTCAAGTATAGCTTCTGCGTTGATAGCCATGAATACGTTTTTTCCCTTCATTTCCGATGCATACGGAGCGTCTTTGATAGACTTGTCTGCCGCTTTTTCTATATTTTTGTAGAGTAACTCGTCATTGGTGGCATACATTTGTTTGTCTTTGATACCAAAGAATACGTTCATTCCTTTACTCTTATAGACATATTCGTTTTTGCCCAGTTCCAGAATATCTTCTCCTTTTTTCAGTCCCAATGCCTGCTTGTTCTTATAAAGGGCTTCGAGTGCATTGCCGTTTTTTACGTCTGCATACACTATAAAGGTAGGAGCGTTGTTCATGGTTACGTTGATTAACCCTGCGGAGATATCACCGTTGAAGGAACTGAACAATTCTTTAACTTCATCTGCTTTGGAGATAGATACTGTGTTACGGAATTCCTTATTTTCACTTAGGAGATTATAAAGACCTTCTCCTTTTATACCCAGATTGACAAACATCAGGGTAGAAGCCGGGAAGTATTTTACGAACGTATTGTTTGCTTTTCCAAATGCTTCCAACTGTTTTTTCATCAAAGCTTTTACAGCCTCGTTCTCCGTGTAATTTTCTGTTTTCAAGGCAATTCTTCCTTTTTCAAAGTTTAATCCGGCTATTATGGTTATGTCTTCTGCTTTCACTTCAGCGGGAAGTCCCATACTGACTTGCTCTTGATAAGGTGCAGGAATAGCTGCCATGGAAGCGAAGAAATTGATGTCACTTTTTTGTTTTTCCATTTTCTGGAAAGCGCCGGATTTCGCAATGCTGTTATCTGCGGTTTGTTTCAACAGATTGGTGATGCCTTCTTTGGCTTTTTCTATTTGAGATGTTCCTTTTACGGAAATGAGCATTACGGCAGAATTGTTGAAAGCGACTAAACCTCCGTTCATGGTTGTAAAGCTATATCCAGCTGCTTCGTTGATTGGTTGGCAGATTTGCTCTTTTACCATTATTTCCAAGGAAGCGTGCAGGTCATCTTCGCTTTTGATTTTCGCAACTGCGGTAGAGTATGGAAAAGAGGGCGAAGTAAATACGTAGACAGGAGCTTCTACGTCAATTCCCGATTCACTGGGGTTATTCATCACTTTTTCTAATTGTTGGAAAGTGGCAGCGTTCATTCCACTTTTTAGTGCTTCCAATACTTTTTGCTTGGCAGCTTCATTCTCTTTATCATTCAATCCGGCCTTACTAGCCAAGGATTTTAGATTTATAGAGGTAACAACCGTAGCATCAGCCGGTATTATATTGGTATATTCCACTGTTTTGGAACATGCTGCCAGGAAAACAATCAGTACTGCAAGTACCGAGAGTCGTGAAATCATTTTCTTTGCCATACTCATATTTTTTAATGGTGTATAAATTTCAATTTAACTGTTCTTTTATTGTTGATTTAGCAGATTCAACGTGTGGCAAGCCACCAATGCCGCTGTTTCTGTTCGAAGTCGTGATTTACCCAGGCTGATCGGCGTGAATCCCCGTTCAATAGCTTTTTCTACTTCGCCCTCACTGAAATCTCCTTCCGGGCCGATCAGCACCAAGGCGTCTTCTCCGGCTTTTAGTACGTCCTTCAGCAGAGGTTTCTCACCTTCGTAGCAGTGAGCGATAAACTTCTGTCCCTTAAACTCCTGATTGATGAATTTATTGAAATCTGTCATCTCATTCAGTTTCGGCAGACGGGCTTTGAGTGATTGTTTGATTGCCGAGATAAGAATCTTTTCGATCCGTTCGTTCTTGATAACTTTACGTTCCGAGAACCGGCAGTTGAGAAATGTCAGTTCGTCGAATCCTATTTCAGTGGCTTTCTCGGCAAACCATTCATTACGGTCCATATTTTTAGTTGGTGCCATGGCGATGTGCAGGTGGCACGGCCATAGTGGCTTTTGGAAAATTGTCTCTTTGATAGCTACCAGACAACGTTTGTTGGTTGCTGCCGTAATTTCTGCCTTGTAGAAACTACCCTTTCCATCAGTAAGGGTGATTTCGTCTCCGATACTTAACCGCAAGACACGGGTACAGTGCTGTGCTTCTTCTTCCGGAAGCTCATTGGTTTTCTGTATATCGGGAGTATAAAAAACGTGCATATAGTAATTATTGATTTTTATTTCTTTGATTGATCTGGTCGCGTATTTTAGCGGCCAATTCATAGTTCTCGTCTTTAATAGCCTGCTCCAATGCTTGTTCAAGTGTTTTGGAAGTGGCACTGCGCGACGACGATTCATGTTCTTCTTCCATAGATTCCTTGTCACCAACTGTTTCTTCAGAACGGTTCCTTTCTTCATCCGGTATGCGCAGGCATTCCCGGTCGAGGATAGATTCATAAATCAGAATCGGGCAGTCGGCACGTACCGCCAATGCAATGGCGTCCGATGTACGTGCGTCAATACGTATAATATCTTCGTCTCTTTTCAGGTAAACATAAGAGTAGAAAATACCGTCTTTAGCTTTGTAAATCAGCACACGTATCAGGCTTACCCCCAATACGGTAAGGCTTGTGGTGAATAAATCGTGTGTTAACGGGCGTGGAGTTTTAATTCCTTTCAGATACAACGCGGTAGCCTGGGCTTCGGCGGGACCGATGATGATAGGCAGTTGCCGTTCACCGTCCACTTCACCCAATAGCATTGCGAATGCACCTACCTGCGCTTGGCTATTTGTGATATTTAAAACTTGTAATTCTACCTTTTTATCCATTGTTTTTTACTTAATTTGTTTTACTCTCCCGTCGGTGCTTATACTTGAATACCAAGGCAAACAGAATGCCGATAACCAACGCATACGCAGCAAAAATCAGCCAGATATCCGTCCATTCCCGACTCACCAATTTGCCGTCGGCATATACCGAGAAAGCATCTACCACAGCTCCGCTGGCATATCCTCCGATGATAGCTCCCAGACCGTTAGTCATCATAAAGAACAACCCTTGAGCACTGGCACGAATGGAGGAATTAGTCTCTTGTTCAACAAACAAGGAACCGGAAATGTTGAAGAAATCAAACGCCATGCCATAAACAATCATGGAAAGAATCAACATCCACAATCCGCCTCCCGGATCTCCGAAGCCGAACAAACCGAACCGGAATACCCATGCAAACATACTGATTAACATCACTTGCTTGATGCCGAAATGCTTCAGGAAAAACGGTATAGCAAGAATAAACAGTGTCTCGGACATCTGTGATATGGATAGCAGGATAACCGAATGTTTCACCCCGAAAGAATCTGCAAACTCCGGAATACCGGCAAAACTGCCTAGAAACAGGTCACCGTATGTATTGGTTATCTGTAAAGCCGCCCCCAAAAGCATGGAGAAAAGGAAGAAAATTGCCATTTTCTTTCTTTTAAATAACACCAATGCATCCAGCCCGAAAGCCGAAAGCAGTGATTTGTTTTCTGTTTTGGCGGGTTTACAAGCCGGAAGGGTGAAAGAATAAACTCCCAGTAACAGTGCGGATATGGCACCGACATAAAGTTGGGCGCTTGAGTTTTTGAATCCGGTAAGGTCTACCGCCCACATGGCACAGATAAAACCGATCGTTCCCCATACGCGGATAGGGGGGAAATCTTTGATTAAATCACATTTATATTGCTCCAATGCATTGTATGAAACGGTATTGGCTAATGACAAAGTAGGCATATATACCAATAGATTGAGTAACATGGCCCAATACATCTGGTCGTATCCCGTAGCGGTGGAAGCGTAGAAAAGACAGGCTGCACCTACAATGTGGCAAAGTCCGTATAAACGCTCTGCATTAAACCATTTATCGGCAATGATACCGATAATGCCGGGCATCACCAAAGAGGCAATTCCCATAGTGGCGAAAATGGCTCCGATTTGTCCTCCTTCGAAATGGAGTTCTCTGCCCATATAGCCACCTAGTGAAATTAACCATGACCCCCAGACAAAAAATTGCAGGAAGTTCATAATAATCAAACGAACTTTTATGCTCATGACTTTTTAAATTTGTGTTTCTCTTTTGCTAATAATAGATGCAAATATAATATTTTCGTTGATTGGGTGAGCAAGTTAATTGATAAAAAGGCGATAAAAAAGGCATAAATGCAAAGAAGGAAGAGTATCTATGATAAAAAATAAGAATGGAAAGGGTATATAAAAAAAGAAGGCTATCTATCCCAGACAGCCAATCTTTGTTAACCTTA
>ENA-UOIV01002423-UOIV01002423.1-human-gut-metagenome-genome-assembly--contig:-C59-NODE-2423-length-12800-cov-7.897372_pt1 | contig 12800 bp, 7 predicted proteins | sample MGYA00242333_ERZ723880 | MGnify/ENA metagenome assembly ERZ723880 | reverse complement strand
CGTCCGGGGGCGGCGATCCGGTATTTAACCGGCCCGGTGATATCCCCGGGCCGACGCGCATGTTCCGGTGGAACATGCGGCCTTTGATTGCACGTGAAAGGGGACCCTGATGGTCCCCTTTCACACTATCCCCCCTTCCGAAAAAAGAAAGCGGGGCAGGCGGCCCATTGACACCATTTATGGGATTTAGTACAATTTCCTTGGAGATAAAAACACAGGGCGGTTGGTAGTCCGCCCGCGGGCCGCGCTCCCGTCAGTAACCCTCCCTCCCGGGTCGTCCATTCTCCATATCTTTGGATATGGGAGGAAACTGAATATGGATCGGAATGAATGCCGTTTTACGGTGCTGTTCCAGCCCCCTTTTTGGGTGGGGATCGGGGAGCGGTGGACGGAGGAGGGCTATCAGGCCGCCCGGGTGGTGTTCGGGGCGGAGCCCTCGGACGCCCAGGTGTACCAGTGGGTGCTGACATCCTGGCACAGCCTGCTCTTCACCGCCGCGGAGGCGGGGGAGCGGCCTAGAGCCGTTCCCGCCAACCCCAAGCGGCTCCAGCGGGAGGCGGCGAAGGCGGCCCGGACCGCCGGAGCATCCACCAAGGCCCAGGAGGCCCTCGCACGACAGCGGGAGGCGGAGGGCCTGGAGCGCCGCGCCCGGCGCTCTGCCCAGAGACGGGCGGAACAGGAGGAACAATTCCGGCTCCGGCAGCAGAAAAAGCGCGAAAAACGGCGCGGTCACTAGACCGCGCCGTTTTGATAGGCTCAGATTAAATGACTCCGGCCAGCACCAGGGCAAACAGCACGAAGGTGGCCAGCAGGGCCAGAGCGAACAGCGCGAAGCCGGCGCTGAACTTCTTTCCCTGGCTGCTCTGAGAGGGGGGCACCACGCCGGAGCGGCGCAGAGCGCCCACCACCGGGGGATAGAGCAGCAGGGTGGCGGCCATGTTCATGCCGCCCTTGGCCAGGTTGAAGGGGAGAAACGCCGGCAGCAGCAGGTCGGCAATAGCCTGACGGGGCATCCCCTGATAGATGGGGGTGACCAGGTAGTTCCACAGAAGCATCACGATAACCAGACACACCACGCCGCAGGCCAGACCGATCACGGCCCCTTTCTTGGAGTGCATCTTCTTATAGATAAAGCAGGCGGTGCAGGAGAAGGAGCAGGTGGCCAAAACATTCATCAGGAAGCCCCAGGGGCCGGTGGTGCTGATGGTGATCATCTCAATGAAGGCCACCAGAATGGAAATAATGGCGGCGGCGAAGGGACCGAAGGTGAAGCCGCCGATGCAGATGATCACGTCCTTGAAGTCAAAGTCCAGAAAGCCGTATACGCTGGGCATGTTCTTGGACAGGAGCATCACGATGTAGGCGATGCCGGTGAGCATGGCGATGGATACCATGGTACGGGTATCCATTTTCGCGCGGGGCGGGTTTTGGGTCATGGATGGTGCGGACATAAAAAACACTCCTTTTTGTTTTTGGTACCCCTGAAAGCTCAAGTCTTCCAGGTGCAAAAACAACAAAGGAGGTGCGCTTTCCGCGCGCCAAGGCGCACGGCTATTGTTTTAACACACATCTTCTTCCATCCGGACTGTAACCGTTGGTCCCGGAGTTTCACCGAGTCAGCGGACGCAATGTCAGTTTCTGAGACTGCGTCCGGTCGCGGACTGTACCGCCAGTGGGGAATTTCACCCCGCCCTGAAGACTGTTCGTTCAGTTGTCCATGTCTCATTATACGCATTTTCCGGGAAAATGCAACCCCCTATTTTCAAAGCGGGGGACAGGAATGGAACAAACTTTCGATTTCCGTTGACTTCTCCGGCGTTTTGGGCTACAATGGCGGTACTTGATGGGAGAGGAGGGCTCCGGCGTGGGGGAGAAGGACACCTGCTGTTTTACCGGGCACCGGCCCAGCAAGCTGCCCTGGGGCACCCGGGAGGAGGACCCCCGCTGCGTGGCCCTGAAGGGGCGGATTGCCGCTGCTCTGGAGGAGGAGTACGCCGCCGGGGTCCGGCACTTCATCTCCGGAATGGCCCGGGGGGCCGACCTGTACTTTGCCGAGGCGGTGCTGGCGCTGAAGGAGCGCCGCCCCGATGTGCTCCTGGAGTGCGCCCGCCCATGCGAGAGCCAGGCCGACCGCTGGCCGGAGGAGGAGCGGGCGCGGTACCAGTCCATTCTGGACCGGTGCGACTATGAGACGCTGGTTCAGCACCGGTACGACCGCTTCTGCATGATGCGCCGGAACCGGTACATGGTGGACCGGTCCGCCCGGCTGCTGGCCGTCTACGACGGTGAGCCCAAGGGCGGGACCGCCCAGACCCTGGCTTACGCCCTGCGGAAAGGGCTCCATGTCACCATATTAGAGCTGGAGTGAAACACTTGCCTATGAATACCTTGATGCACATCTGCTGTGCCCCCTGTGCCAACCGGCCCATCGACCTGCTGCGGTCGGAGGGGCTCTCCGTGGCCGGGTTCTGGTTCAACCCCAATATCCACCCCTATACCGAGTATCAGGCCCGGAAGCACACCCTGGAGGAGTACTCCAAGGAGATCGGGATGAAGCTCATCATCGGCGGCTCCTATGACCTGCGCACCTTCATTACCAACGTGGCGGACAACATCGACGGCCGGTGCGCCTACTGCTACCGGGTGCGGATGGAGGAGACCGCCCGGTACGCCGCCGAAAACGGGTACGACTCCTTTACCACCTCCCTGCTCATCTCCCCCTACCAGAACCACGAGGCCATCCGGGCCACGGCCCAGGCCATGGGGGAGAAATACGGAGTGGAGTTTCTGTACCGGGACTTCCGCCCCCTGTTCCAGGCCGGGCAGGAGTTTGCCCGGGAGCACGGGTTTTACATGCAGAAATACTGCGGCTGCATTTTCAGTGAGGAGGACCGGTACATGGCCGCCAAGCGGAAGAAAAAGGCCAGGCAGGCCGCCGCCCAATCAACCGCGCAATAAACAACAAGGGCCCCGCCGTTTCGGCGGGGCCCAAATTATTTTGGTCAGGGGAGAATCAGGCGGCCTCGGGTTCCGGAGCGGGGTCAATGTCGCCGGTGAGGGCGTCCATCAGGTCCACTACGGTGGCCCCGGCGGGGGGCTGGGTGGCGGGGGCGGTGCTGGTGCGCTGGTAGGTGCCGTCCATCTCCATGGTCATGGAGAGCTCCCCGGGCATCTGGAAGTCCATGAGCATCTCCATTTTGCTGCCCCGCATCTCTGCGGTCATGGTCAGGGCGGTTTCCTCAGAGTCGGCAATGGTCATCTCCAGACCGTAGCCGTTCACTTGTCCACCGCTGGTGTAGAGCTGGAAGGCGACCAGGACGCTGGCGCCGTCCTCGCTCAGGTCGATGGGGGTGCTGGTGTAGGTGGAACCGGAGCGCTCAAAGGCGCTGTCGGCCAGGATGTAGTTAAAGAGGTCCAGGTAGTCCTTGGTGGTGAATTCGCTGGTGAGGGGGAGAGCGTCGCTTTTCAGAATTTCCTCCAGGGCCTGGGCAAAGGTCATGTCCTCGGCGGCGCTGGCGGTGTCCAGAGCGATGAGCTCCTCGTAAAAGCCGGGGCCGTATATGGTGTCATACAGCTCCTTCATGTTCAGGCTGTACCAGGTGTCCGAGGCGGAGATAGCCTGGGACTGGAAGTAGAACGCGCCGGTTTCCACATCACAGCGCAGAGCCAGGTCCAGATTGGGCAGAGCGAACGTCAGGTCGCTCATATCCGCGTTGATGGCCAGGTCGGCGTCAAACTGGAGAGCGGTTTGGCTGGTGATCATGTTGTAGTCCCCGCTCACATCCACAGTGTCAAAAGTATCCGACATGGCCAGGGTCAGAGAGCCGTCTACCCGGTAGGTGCCCTGGCTGTACTGGTCGGCGTAGTCCGTATACTGGTCCATGAGCTCGTAGGTCTCGGTATTTTCCGCCAGAATGGCCTCCACGTCGTCGATAATGACGGTGGAGGTCTCCCCGTCCCAGGCCACCCGGTAGCCCAGGGCGTCGGCCACCAGGCCCACGGGGATGTAGGTGCGGCTGGTGGCGGCGTCAATGTAGGGGGCCGTGTCAGTGGTGTAGTCCTCCACTACCTGGACCAGGTCTCCGTGGGGACCGGCGGTGGTGTTCCCCTCGTACTGGACCGAGATGGTATTGGAGCCGATGGCCATCTGGACGGTCAGATCCCCCTGTGCCTGCTCCCCCTGGAAATTGATATAGGTGACGTCGGGCTTGACGGCGGTCACCGTCCGGGCCTCGCCGTCCCAGGTAATCTGGTCGGCGGGGAAGCCCAGGGCCTCAAAGGTGGCCGCCATGGGCAGGAAGGAGCGGCCGTCCTTCAGCACCGGGGCCGCGTCGGAAAAGGTGACCGGCTCCCCGTTGACCAACAGGGAGAAGTCCCCCTCGTCGGCGGCCAGGGACGGGGTGCACAGCAGGGCGGCCAGCATGCCGCCGCACAGAATGGGGCGCAGAAATTGCTTCATGTGGATTCCTCCTTATCAAATTAGCTGGATGGCGCGGTCAGCCGGGCCCGGCTCGGTCTGGATTGCTCCCAGACCCCCTGAGAGACTCGGTTTTGATAAAATCATCATATTCCCTTTTTCGGAAAAATGCAAGGAAAAGGCGGGAGGTTCAAGTTCATTTTGTGCTTTGTGTAAAAAGGGGCCCCGCCGTCTGGCGGGACCCTCTCTGTAAAACATAATCGGCTGTAGAGCGAAGGGCTCAGAGTTCGCTGACGGGAGTGGTGAGCAGTTCCCACAGGTCCACAACGGTGGCGCCGGCGGGAGGCTCGGTTTCGGGAGCGGTGCTGGAGGACCGGTAGGTGCCGTCCATCTCCATGGTCATGCCGGCCATTTCCATGAGAAGGCTCATGTCGCCACCCTTCATCTCCATGGTCATGGTCATTTCCATGCCGGTGGTTTCCGAGGCGGTCATCTCCATGCCATAGCCGTTTACCTGGCCGCCGCTGGTGTACAGATGGAAGAGGATGGTGACGCCGTCCTGCTCCAGGGTGCTGGTGTAGGTGGAGCCGGACTTCTGGAAGTGGCTGTCACCCAGCAGCTGGTTGAGGGCCTCCAGGTAGTCGGAGGTGGTGGCGGTGCTGGTGAGGATCAGGGTGTCGCTCTTCAAAAGCTCCTCCAGGGTCTGGGCGAAGGCAGCCTCCTGGCTGGCGGCGCTCAGGGCGATCAGCTCCTCATAGAAGCCGGGGCCGTAGGCCTCGTCGTATACCGCCTTCATGTCCAGGCTGTACCACTGGTCGGGGATCTGGAACTCCACGGACTCCCCATTGACCTGGACGTTGTTGTTCATCAGCTGTTCCAGGTCCTCGGACTGGAAATACAGATAGAGCATGCCGGTGTCCAGGTCGGCCCGCACGTCCAGGTTCATGTCGGTGGGGGAGATGGGGGCGCCCATGATGGTGCCGCCGATGCTCATGTCCATGGCGAACTGCATGGCGGTCTGGTTGGTGACCATGCTGTAGCCGCCGCCCACTGTGTGAATGATTTCCGCGCCGGACTCCATCTCACCAGGGGCGGAGGTAAGCAGATAAGAGCCCTCCACCTGATAGTTGCCCTGGGAATACTTCCGGGCGTAGTCCAGGTACTGGTCCATGCGCTCATAGGTCTCGGTATTCTCCGCCAGGATGGCGTCCACATCGTCGATGATGACGGTGGAAGTCTCTCCATCCCAGGCCACCCGGTAGCCCAGGGCGTCGGCCACCAGGCCCACAGGGATGTAGGTACGGCTGGTGGCGGCGTCAATATAAGGGGTCGCGTCTGTTTCGATAGAGACTCCAGCCTCCGCACCGGCCTGCGTTACTTGAATTGCGTTTTTGCCAATGGTCAGGGAGATGGTGGTTCCATCTTTAGAGGCGGCGGCAGTCTGAGTGTCGCTGTCCCAGGTCATATCCTCTGCGGGAAAACCTAGGGCCTCAAAGGTGGCCGCCATGGGCAGGAAGGAGCGGCCGTCCTTCAGCACCGGGGCGGCGTCGGTGAAGGCCACCGGCTCTCCGTTCACCAGCAGGGAGAAATCCCCCTGCTCCGCGGCCAGGGACGGGGTGCACAGCAGGGCGGCCAGCACGCCGCCGCACAGAATGGGGCGTAAGATCTTTTTCATAGCGGTACATCCTCCTTTTGAAGTTGGGGCTCGGCGGGCGAGCGCTGGGAGGCCGCCGGCCAAAATATCGAATATCGCTATTTATAGGTTTATTGTAGCGCACAGTGACAGAAAAGTCAAGAGACAGACCTATTTTTTTGTTCGGGAGCGACAAAAAAGATGGGGGATGCGGGCCGCCGGAGCTCCAGGACAGGAAAAAACCGCGGTCCAGGGGAAGGACCGCGGGCAGTTACAAAAAATATTCTGAAAAATAGGGGAGAGGGCTTGACAAAAAATTGCCAGGCATGGTACAATAAAATGCTTTTATGTCCCTGTGTGAAAGGGCCACTTCCCCTTTTAAACTGGAGCCAGTGTAACACAGGTTTCGGGAAAAGGCAAGGCACATGCAGGGGAATTTATCAACGCGTCCGGGCGTTCGGAAAGCGGCCCTCCCCCCGGAATTGTAGGTTTTATACAAAGCGAAGGGCAGTTTTCCCGGCGAACGGACCGGAAAAACTGGAGATCCACCCGTTCAGTGCAGAAGAAAGCGAGTTGATTTTTTAGCATGGTCGTAAAGGACGTAATGTATGGCAAGACAAAGCGCAAGAGCTTTGCCCGGTACCAGGAGATCCTGGACATGCCCAACCTGCTGGAGGTCCAGAAGAACTCCTACCAGTGGTTCCTGGACACCGGATTGCGGGAGGTGTTCCGGGATGTGGAGGCCATCACCGACTACGCCGGAAACCTGGAGCTGAGCTTCATCGACTACTCCATGGACGAGAAGCCCAAGTACGACGTGGAGGAGTGCAAGGCCCGGGACGCCACCTACGCCGCCCCCATCAAGGTGAAGGTCCGCCTGCGCAACAAGGAGACCGAGGAGATCAAGGAGCAGGAGATCTTCATGGGCGACTTCCCCATTATGACCAACTCCGGCACCTTTGTCATCAACGGCGCCGAGCGCGTCATCGTCTCCCAGATCACCCGCTCCCCCGGCATGTACTTCACCGACACGGCGGACAAGGCGGACAACCACACCTACGGCACCACTGTCATCCCCTACCGGGGCGCCTGGCTGGAGTATGAGACCGACCTGTCCAACGTGTTCTATGTGCGCATCGACAAGAACCGCAAGCTGCCCATCACCTGCCTGATCCGCGCCGTGGGCCCCAAGACCGACGCGGAGATCATTGAGATGTTCGGCGAGGACGAGCGCATCCTGGCCACCATGGAGAAGGACCCCTGCAAGACCTATGAGGAGGCCATGCTGGAGATCTATCGGAAGCTCCGCCCCGGCGAGCCTCCCACGCTGGACTCCGCCGAGACCCTTCTGAACGCCACCTTCTACGACCCCCGCCGGTACGACCTGTCCGCCGTGGGCCGCTATAAGTTCAATAAGAAGATGGCCCTGTGGACCCGTCTGTCCGGCCGCACCCTGGCCCTGCCCGTGGCCGATCCCCGTACCGGCGAGATCATTGCCGAGGCCGGGGAGACCCTCACCCGGGAGCGCGCTAAGGAGCTGGACAACGCCGGCGTGAACGAGGCCGTTCTGGATGTGGACGGCAAGCAGGTGAAGGTGTTCGCCAACAACATGGTGGACATGAAGAACTTTGTGGACTTTGATCCCGAGGTTTGCGGCGTCACCGAGATGGTCTCCTTCCCGGTGCTGTGCCAGCTGCTGGACCGCCGGGAGGCCGAGGGCCTGTCCGACGAGGACTTCCAGGACCTGGTGAAGGAGAATCTGGACAATCTGATTCCCAAGCACATCACCGCCGAGGACATCATGGCCTCCATCAACTACCTGAACTGCCTGGCCCACGGGGTGGGCACCCCCGACGACATCGACCACCTGGGCAACCGCCGCCTGCGCTGCGTGGGCGAGCTGATCCAGAACCAGTTCCGCATCGGCTTCAGTCGCATGGAGCGGGTCATCCGGGAGCGCATGACCACCCAGGACCTGGATGTGGTCACCCCCCAGAGCCTCATCAATATCCGCCCCGTCACCGCCGCCATCAAGGAGTTCTTCGGCTCCTCCCCCCTGAGCCAGTTTATGGACCAGACCAACCCCCTGGCCGAGCTGACCCACAAGCGCCGCCTGTCCGCTCTGGGCCCCGGCGGTCTGAGCCGTGACCGGGCCTCCTTCGACGTGCGAGACGTCCACTACAGCCACTACGGCCGTCTGTGTCCCATCGAGACCCCCGAAGGTCCCAACATCGGCCTGATCTCCTATCTGGCCTCCTACGCCCGCATCAACCGCTACGGCTTCATCGAGACCCCCTACCGCAAGGTGGACAAGGCCACCGGCCAGGTCACCGATGAGATCGAGTATATGACCGCCGACGTGGAGGACGAGTACACCATCTGTCAGGCCACCGAGCCGGTGGATGAGAACAACCGCTTCGTCAACGAGCGCATCACCTGCCGCCACCGCAACGAGATCATCTCCGTGCCCGCCAGCCAGGTGGACTACGTGGACGTGTCTCCCAAGATGATGGTGTCCATCGCCACGGCCATGATCCCCTTCCTGCAGAACGACGACGCCAACCGCGCCCTGATGGGCGCCAACATGCAGCGTCAGGCCGTGCCCCTGCTCCGCCCCGAGGCCCCCATCGTGGCCACCGGCCAGGAGCACAAGAACTGCATCGACTCCGAGGTGGCCATCCTGGCCGAGGGTCCCGGCACCGTCACCAAGGTGTCCGCCCGGTATATCACCGTAAAATATGACAACGGCACCACCAAGGAGTACCGCCTGACCAAGTATCTGCGCTCCAACCACGGCACCTGCATCAACCAGCGCCCCATCGTGGACGTGGGCCAGCGGGTGGAGTTCCAGGACGTGCTGGCCGACGGCCCCTCCACCGACCGGGGCGAGATCGCCCTGGGCCGGAACATCCTCATGGGCTTTATGACCTGGGAAGGCTACAACTACGAGGACGCCGTGCTGCTCAACGAGCGCATGGTGCGGGAGGACGTGTTCACCTCCATCCACATCGAGGAGTATGAGCTGGAGGCCCGGGATACCAAGCTGGGCCCCGAGACCATCACCCGCGACATCCCCAACGTGGGCGAGGACGCCCTGCGGGACCTGGACGAGCACGGCATCATCCGCATCGGCGCGGAGGTCCACGCCGGCGACTACCTGGTGGGCAAGGTGGCCCCCAAGGGCGAGGCCGAGGCCACCGCGGAGGAGAAGCTGCTGCGGGCCATCTTCGGCGAGAAGGCCCGGGAGGTCCGTGACACCTCCCTGAAGGTGCCCCACGGCGAGAGCGGCACCATCGTGGACGTGAAGATCTTCACCCGGGAGAACGGCGACGAGCTGGGCCCCGGCGTCAACCAGTGCGTCCGCGTCTATATCGCCCAGAAGCGGAAGATCTCCGTGGGCGACAAGATGGCCGGCCGCCACGGCAACAAGGGCGTTGTGTCCCGCATCCTGCCCCAGGAGGATATGCCCTTCCTGCCCGACGGCACCCCCCTGGACATCGTGCTGAACCCCCTGGGCGTGCCCTCCCGTATGAACATCGGCCAGGTGCTGGAGGTCCACCTGGGCTACGCCGCCAAGACCCTGGGCTGGAAGGTGGCCACCCCCATCTTCAACGGCGCCACCGAGGAGGACATCCAGGAGTGCCTGAAGATGGCCGGCCTGGCCCGCGAGGTGGGCTATGACGAGCCCCTCATCGGCAAGCAGCTCTATTTGCCCGACGAGACCGCCGAGAACGGCATCCGTCCCCTCACCCCCGAGGAGATGGAGGACAAGGTCCAGGTGCGTGAGTGGCAGAAGGCCGGACAGCTGCGCCTGGTGGACGGCAAGAACTGGCTGTACGATGGCCGCACCGGCCGGCGCTTTGACAACCCGGTCACCGTGGGCTATGTGTACTTCCTGAAGCTGCACCACCTGGTGGACGACAAGATCCACGCCCGCGCTACCGGCCCCTACTCCCTGGTCACCCAGCAGCCGCTGGGCGGCAAGGCCCAGTTCGGCGGCCAGCGCTTCGGCGAGATGGAGGTGTGGGCCCTGGAGGCCTACGGCGCCGCCTACACCCTGCAGGAGATTCTGACGGTGAAGTCCGACGACGTCACCGGCCGTGTGAAGACCTACGAGGCCATCGTCAAGGGGCACAATGTGCCCAAGCCCGGCGTGCCCGAGTCCTTCAAGGTGCTCATCAAGGAGCTCCAGTCCCTGTGTCTGGACATGAAGGTGCTGGACGCCGAGGGCAATGAGATCGAGCTGAAGGACGAGGACGAGGACACCTATCAGCCCGGCAGCCGGGACGACTACTATGACCGGGACGACGACTACGCCTACCAGGAGGAGAAGGAGAGCGAGCTGGCCTCCGCCGGCGGCTTCACCTTCAAGGGCGACAGCGACGACGACGACCTGGCCATGGATATGGACCTGGACGAGAGCGGAGACGAGGACCGCTTCGACTCCGACGAGGACTATAACTAATTGACGGGAGGAGATTACAACACATGAGTTATGCTGAGTTTGACGCCATTCAGATCGGGATCGCCTCCCCCGAACAGATTCGCGCCTGGTCCTACGGCGAGGTAAAGCGCCCGGAGACCATCAACTACCGCACTCTGAAGCCGGAGAAGGACGGCCTGTTCTGCGAGCGGATCTTCGGCCCCACCAAGGACTGGGAGTGTAACTGCGGCAAGTATAAAAAGATCCGCTACAAGGGGAAGATCTGCGACCGCTGCGGCGTGGAGATCACCCGCTCCAAGGTCCGCCGGGAGCGCATGGGCCACATCGAGCTGGCCGCTCCCGTCTCCCACATCTGGTACTTCAAGGGCATCCCCTCCCGGATGGGCCTGCTGCTGGACATCAGCCCCCGGATTCTGGAGAAGGTGCTCTACTTCGCCAGCTATATCGTCATTGATCCGGGCTACACCCCCCTGTCCCGCAACCAGATTCTGTCCGAGAAGGAGTACCGGGACATGCGGGAGAAGTACGAGGACGACTTCGATGCCGGCATGGGCGCCGAGGCGGTGAAGAAGCTGCTGCAGCAGATCGACCTGGAGCAGCTCTCCACCCAGCTCCGCGCCGAGCTGAAGGACGCCTCCGGCCAGAAGAAGGCCCGCATCGTCAAGCGCCTGGAGGTGGTGGACGCCTTCCGCCTCTCCGGCAACAAGCCCGAGTGGATGATCATTGACGTGCTGCCCGTCATTCCCCCGGAGATCCGGCCCATGGTTCCCCTGGACGGCGGCCGGTACGCCTCCTCCGACCTGAACGACCTGTACCGCCGGGTCATCAACCGTAACAACCGCCTGAAGCGGCTCATCCAGCTCAACGCCCCGGACATCATCGTCCGCAACGAGAAGCGGATGCTCCAGGAGGCGGTGGACGCCCTCATCGACAACGGCCGCCGGGGCCGGGCCGTCACCGGCGCCAACAACCGGGCCCTCAAGTCTCTGTCCGACATGCTCAAGGGTAAGCAGGGCCGCTTCCGCCAGAACCTGCTGGGCAAGCGCGTGGACTACTCCGGCCGTTCCGTTATCGTGGTCGGCCCCAGCCTGAAGATCTACCAGTGCGGCCTGCCCAAGGAGATGGCTATCGAGCTGTTCCGCCCCTTCGTCATGAAGAAGCTGGTGGACGACGGCTCCGCCAACAACATCAAGGCCGCCAAGAAGATGGTGGAGAAGGGCGAGCCCGCCGTGTGGGACGCCCTGGAGTTCGTCATCAAGGAGCACCCCTTGATGCTCAACCGCGCCCCCACCCTGCACCGCCTGGGTATCCAGGCCTTCGAGCCGGTGCTGGTAGAGGGCCGGGCCATCAAGCTCCACCCCCTGGTGTGTACCGCCTTTAACGCCGACTTCGACGGCGACCAGATGGCCGTCCATGTGCCCCTGTCCGCCGAGGCCCAGACCGAGGCCCGTATCCTGATGCTGTCCGCCAACAACCTGCTGCGGCCCCAGGACGGCGGCCCGGTCACCATCCCCACCCAGGATATGATTCTGGGCGCCTACTACCTCACCTTCGAGCGGGAGGAGGAGGGCAGCGGCCACTGCTTTGCCGACCGGGACGAGGCCATGCTGGCCTATGACGCCGGGGTGGTCACCCTCCACTCCCCCATCAAGGTCCGCCTGTCCAAAGAGGTGGACGGCGTGACCAAATACAAGCTGGTGAACACCACCGTGGGCCGCCTCATCTACAACGAGGCCATCCCCCAGGACCTGGGCTTTGTGGACCGCTCCGACCCGGAGCAGATGTTCGAGCCCGAGATCAACTTCGTGGTGGGCAAGAAGCAGCTGGGCAAGATCATCGACCGGTGTATCTCCAAGCACGGCTTCACCGTGTCCGCCGGTATGCTGGACGCCATCAAGGACCTGGGCTACCACTATTCCACCATCGGCTCTCTGACGGTAGCCATCGCCGATATGACGGTGCCCCACAAGAAGTACGAGCTCATCGGCGAGACCGAGAAGGAGATCGTCAAGATCGACCGGCAGTACCGCCGAGGCCTGATTACCAACGACGAGCGCTACCGCCTGTCGGTGGAGGCCTGGGACGACACCACCAAAAAGGTGACCACCGCCCTGCAGGAGTCCATGGACCGCTACAACCCCATCTTCATGATGGCCGACTCCGGCGCCCGTGGCTCCATGGCCCAGATCCGTCAGCTGGCCGGCATGCGCGGCCTGATGGCCGACACCTCCGGCCGCACCATCGAAATCCCCATCAAGTCCAACTTCCGTGAGGGCCTGTCCGTGCTGGAGTACTTCATCTCCTCC
>ENA-UOIV01002413-UOIV01002413.1-human-gut-metagenome-genome-assembly--contig:-C59-NODE-2413-length-12839-cov-4.428426_pt1 | contig 12839 bp, 7 predicted proteins | sample MGYA00242333_ERZ723880 | MGnify/ENA metagenome assembly ERZ723880 | reverse complement strand
GGCCCCGGAGGCGCTGGAAAGGAGCCGCCGGAGCCGGGCTCCAGCCAGATCAGGGGATTATCGTGCGCTGCGCAGGGCGTCCCGGACCAGGTCAGCATAGGTGCGCATGTCAGTGATCTGGATCCACCGCTCCAGACTGCCGCTCCAGCGGTAGGTGTGGCAGTTGGTGGCCTCCTGTACGTCTTCATAGTACCAGGCGTCCTCCGGGTTGTCCGGCCAGTGGATCATGTCGTCCAGCATGTGATCGGCGTCGGGGGCGCGGTCCAGCACCTCATTGATGAGGGCCATGACCTCAGCGCGGGTGATGCTCCGGTCGGGGCCGTAGGTGCCGTCGGGATAACCGGCGATCCAGCCCTCAGCGGCGGCGCGGTTGATGTACTCCCGGGCCCAGTGGCCGGAGATATCGCTGAACTTGTCCGGGCCGGAGTACCGGGCGTCGGAGAACTGGGCGGCCACCACAGCGAACTCGGCACGGGTGATGTAGGCGCCGGGGTCAAAGTCGCCGCCGGTGCGGCCGGTCATGATGCCGCCGTTGTTCAGGGTGGTGATGGAGTAGAAGGACCAGCGGCTGGACTCCACATCAGGGAAGGGGTTCCGCTCGGTAATGTAGTCCGCCCGGGACGCGTCGGTGAGCAGGCGGAAGAAGATGGTGGCCACTTCCTCACGAGTGATGGGGTCGTTGGGCTGGACGGTGCCGTCGGGGTAGCCGGAGACGTAGGCGAAGTGGTCCTCCTTGTTCAGCTGAGGTGTTCCGCCGGAGCCGCCGTGCCCGCGGTCGTCGTCGTCATCGTCATCATCGTCATCATCCCGGTCGTCATCGTCATCCTCATCCTCCCAGAACAGGGCGAAGGGGGAGAAGGAGTCCACAGTGAAGCGGATGCCTTCATCCGTGGCCACCAGGGTGCCGTCCTCAGTGGAGTATAGCTCCATGGTGTAGTTGCCTTGCTCCAGGTCGGTGGTGATGTTGCGGTCCAGGCCCGCATAGTGGACCAGCTGGAACTCGCTGTTCCGATCCGTTCCATCGGGGTAGGGCCAGTAGAGGGTGATCTCCCCGTCGGTGGTGACATAGGCGTTGCCGTTGCTGGTGTCCACCAGGTCCAGGTAGCGCAGCTCCGCACTGTGGTCCTCGGTGATGGAGTTGAATCCATCCACCGCGCTGTTGTGCAGGGTATTGCCCTGGTCGGGGACGATGCTGTCCACCAGCAGATGCACAGCATCAGGATCAGCGACCTCCAGCCTGCTCTCATTGATGTAGAGAGCGGCGTCTGCGGGGATATGGGCGGTGATGCTGTTCACCTCATTGGTGGGGGGCTCATTGACCACAGGGGTGGTGGCGGTGTCGAGATCGGTCACGCCCCGGATGGTCAGCGTACCGGATCCCACCGCCGCGCTGTACTGCTCCGTGTCTGCGCCTACCGTAAGCTCGGCCTTGACCCGCTGCTGCTCCAGATCTCCGGCATAGATGGTCATGTCATACTGCCGGAACACGCTGTTCACCTGGACAGTAAAGTCGTCACTGGTCATGAAGGAATCAGGGTCGTCCTGATCGGTGAACTGGAGGCGGATGGGGACCTCGCCATTGGGGGTCTCAGCGGGCAGGATGCGGTAGATGTAGCGGTCATAGGCCATGCTGGTGTTGCCGGGATTGTTGTCGTACCGCTCCAGCTTCCAGATCCGCTGTTCTCCGCCGAAGTTGTAAGTAAAGGTCAGATATTTGGACAGGTCCACCACCTGCTGTCCATTTTCATTGGTGACAACATCGGCGGGATCTGCGTGTTTGATCAGCCACGCATTCAAATCACTGGGCAGGGTGATGTAGAAGCCTGGCACGGGCAGTCCGTTGTCGGTGGCGCCGATCTCGTTTCCGCTGCCGTTGACCACGCTCTCATAGCTGCTGCCGCCGGTGTAGATGGTGATATCGGCGGGCTGGATCATGATCTGCCGGGCGTCGGGGGTACCGTCGCCGTTCCGGTCATAGGCCCACACGGCGTAGACCGTGGCCACCGCCGGGATGTTGACTTCGGATACCAGAGTGGGCAGCTGTTCGCCCGCGTCATAGATCTTCTCATGGTTGTCGGTGGTGGTCCAGCCCAGGAAGAGGACCGCTGTACCCTCGGTGTCAGTGTGGGTGGGGGCGGTGTAGTCATCTTCTTCCCCCAGCTCATAACCAGTCTGCTGGGCCAGGTCCGGGACTACGAATGTGGTCTCCCCGGCGATGCGGCCGCCGTTGGCGTCATAGGTCAGGGAGTAAGCGGTCACCGGCACCGGATCAGTCGTATCTGTAACTGCGTCCTCGATCTCATCTGCGGTCACGGCAGCGGTATTCGTCACGCCTGCCGCCACGTCTGTCTGCGCCGCGGTATAGGCATAGGTGATGATGACCTTGTCGCCCACTCCAATGCTGGAGATGGTGTAGCTGCTGTCGCTGAGGGTATGATCGATGTCCCCTACCCGGATCACCGTGCCGGCGCTCCACAGGGTGTCTTTAATCGTCACATCAGTCAGGGGCGCATTGCCGGTATTGCGCACTGTGATCGTGTAGTGGATCTGCTCTCCCACAAGGACAGATGCCTCCTGAGCTGTTTTCTCCACCGTCATGGCGGGTGCCGCCGCAGTAAGTCTGTAGGTGTAGGTGGTGCTGGTCCCCGCCGTCAATGCCGCCCCGGCCACGGGGGACTCATCATCCCACGCGCCGCTCAGGATGTGCGCTGCATCAGGCTCAACTTTTGTGGTGTCAGGAATATTCGTCAAAGTCGGCGCGGGGCTGACCTCGACCCATTGGTCAGAGGTCTCATCATATTCCGACAAATGATAGACCTGTTCAATTTCCGTGCTTCCGTTTGCCCAGGTGCCCCCCACGACCTGATAGATCACTTGGGCCTGGTACTGATCCGGGGTACCGTCGCCGCCATCTTCGCCGCCGACTTTGTCCACGGCGTAATACAGCTTCAGCGTCACGATATCTTCCGGCTTCTCAATTTTGGTCAGCGTACCGGTCGTATTGGAGAGCGCAGGGTCCAGACAGTACCCCTCATACGCTTTGGGGGTGGCCGTTACCTCTGCCCCGATCGCCCCGGAGAAGCGCTCCGTCTCCGTCGCGGACACAGGATAAGTTCCATCGTCGTTTGCCTTGTAGTGCTCCACGACATACAGAACATTGCCAGGGACAATGGGGGTGGTGCTTTTGGCAAAGGTATAGGTGTACGTCACATCATCGGTCCCGGAAACTGTGGCAGGAGGCGTGGTATCCCAGCCGCCCTGCGTTCCGTCCGTGCCACCATAGCCAGCGTCCGGCTTCATTCCGGTGGGGGCTGTCAGGTAGGCGCTGCCGTTCATGTCCCACTTGCCGTCCTTCATCAGCGTCACATAGGTGACTTTGGCGGCGCTGGTGCCATCCTCCCAGGTCCCGTTTACCACCTGGAAGGTCACTTTCTTCTGGTACTTGTCCGGGACACCGTCGCCGCCGCCATTCTCGCCGCCGACTTCATCCAGGCTGTAAACCGCCGTGATCTCCACATTGCCGGTGAGCGTGCCGGAGGTCGCCCCCTTCACCGTGTCTTTGGCATAGCTCTGACCTGTATATGTGATCGAGTCAGGGATCTGGCCGCTCACATCATAGGGAGACCCCTTGGACATCTCTTCGCTGACATAAGAAGTTTGGATCTCCGTTTGATCCGCATCATCCATCACATACTTGACGGTCACCGTGTACTGGTCCTCACAGGCCACCTGGAACGTGACCGCCTCTTTGCTCCCGCTTTTCAGCTTCCAGCCGTTGTGATACACATAAGTGACTGTGGCCGTATCTTTCGCGGGGGTGTGAGTCGCACTGGTGGTCTCATTATACGCCGTCACGAAGCGCTCAGAGGAAATGGTGACCGTATATTCCAGATGGCGGTCCACCACCCGGGAGGATGTGGTATAATCCCCTGCCGTCAAGGTCATCGGCTGAGAACCTGCATGGCCCGCGGCCTGGTTGGTGCAGCTCACGGTGACTTTGATGCTGTTCAGAAATTCAGGCGTCCCGGCCTCCACCCACTTGGCGGTCAGGGTCAGATCGCTGCCGCGGATGACGACCTTTCCGCCTGCGTCCACCTTGGAGCCGTCCTCATATCCTGTTCCGGAAATGGTCCAGCCGTCGAAGACATAGCCCGTAGCCAGCGCGGCCTGGACCGCCTCGTCAGAAGGAATGGCGGCTTGGACTTCCTCATTGCGCTTCAGACCGGTCTGAGTTTCAGGAACATCGTACTCAGTCAGTGCCTCGCTTTGGTCGCCCCAATCATACTGGATCTGATAGGTGTTCTCATCTTCCTTTAACTCCAGCAGCAGATAGAAGGGATAAATGGTGTTCCCGCCTAGATAGCTGTTGCTCCAGTTGGCTTCACTAGGTTTTGAGGTGGGATAGTTTCGGCCTAAGCCGCCGACATTGCGCCAATGATCAAAATCATTTTCGTCAATGGAAACGTGCGTTACAGCGGAATAATCCCCGTTTTCGTCCGGCTCAATGGTGACAGCGTCACCATATTCGACCACACCGCACCCGGTATAGTTTCCGCACACCAGACGGTAGGAGGAGAGATAGTAGCCCTCCGCCACCCGGATGTCCAGGCCGCTGCGGATCAGTTGGCCCGCGTTGGCCGCCTCCGAATCATCCAGGGCATCCTGAGGGGATACTTCTTTCCCTGTATAAGTGACATCCTTCGCCCCGGCGGACACCGTTACCAGAGAGGGGTCCGTGATCTCTTCATTACCCCATCCGTGATATTCGTCAAAGCTCCAATACACGGGCCACCAGTTGCGCCACTGGTCCCCACGTTCATTCTCATCGGTCTTTTCCTCCAGCGTCCAGGTATAGGTCCACTGGTAGCAGGAGTCACCATGCTGGTGCTCTTCCTTGCTGCAGGTCGATATGTAACATCCGGTTTTGAGAGAACATTCGTGCCTGCACTCGGTGGGGCCTTCGGTTTTGTCAATTACTTGGTATCCCCATGTGTAATCGAAGCCCCCAAAGTAGTGAAGTGTGCACTCAGTATCACTTTTATGGAGCCCGAAGCTACCATAATGGTCCGGGTTGTCCTCCTTCGTACACTTCACCCACTGTGTGGGATAGCAGTCGTCATCGTGCTCATGTACACAGTCATGGCTGTAGCAGCTGTCCAGAGAGTGGGCGTGTTCCTCCTCTTTGCAGATAAGATCTCCCCGCTCAGCGTCGGGCCCTACCCACTCTGTCCCATCCGGAATGTTTTCCGGCGGCTTTTGATCGGGGGCGGTCGTTTCAAACGTATCTCCTATCTCATACTCTGACCCTCCCGGCGCCGCAAAGGCGGACACCGGAAGCAGGGACAGCACCATGCACAGGGTCAGCAATACGGCCAAGAATCGCTTTTTCATGTCATTTCTTTCCTCCTTAGTAGCTGATATTCATGCCAGCGCAATCGAGAGCTGGGGGGTGTGGTCACATCATCCCCACCCCCTTTCCGGCATCCCAGCCCACGGAGAACTGTTCCGCCTCCATCATCTGGTCGAAGGCCTGGACCACCAGCTGGTCCACACTGATCCGGATGGCATCCTGGGTCTTCTGCCACAGCCGGCGCAGACAGCGTGGGTTCCCTTTTTCCTCCGGCACCCGGGCGTCCCGGCACAGGGACCGGATCTCGCCCGTCACCTGGGTCCGCCGCATGGGCTGCCCGTTCCGGCTGCGGAACACCGGTCCTGCGGTGATGCCCTGCCGGGCCGCATAGCCCCGCAGCTCCTCCGCCAGCGGCGGCGGCAGACGCACGGGGCTGGGTCCCCGCCCATCCAGCGCCTCCGCCGTCAGCCGGGGCAGCTCCCCCACCGACAGGCCCGTGCTGCCGAATACCTTCACCAGCAGGTAGAGCCGCTCCTTCTCCAGAACCCGGGCGGTGGACAGCAGACGCAGATACTCCCCGCGGGTCAGCTCCGGCCGCTCCCCCTCCGCCGGGGGCGGGAGGGCGGCGGTGGCCTGGAGTTCCCGGTGGCCCAGATAGGTCATCAGGCCGTTGGCCGCCGCCAGCCGCACATTGATAGTCCGGGGAAGATACCCCTGGTCCTCCAGCGTCTCCCGCCAGCGGTCCAGCGTCCCGCGGCCTACCCGCTTGTCCGGCGGCAGCGACCGGTACAGCCCATAGATGCTCCGCCGGTACGCCGCCAGGGTGTCTGCGCTCCGGCCCTGCTGGCGCAGGGTGTCCAGATAGGCGTCCATGGCCTCCGGCGTGAGGCATACCTCCCCTGCCGGGGCCTCCTGTTCCATCACCAGTTCCATGCCGTTCTCCCCTCTCGCCCCCCAGTTGTAGGCAAAATCAATATTTTGCCGCGTTCTATCCCGGGGAAGGAGCTGTTCGGGCAGAAAAAAAGAGCGCCGGCGGCGCTCCTGAGGGAAAAAGGGCGTGAAGATCGAGCCGTATGAGCAATTTGGGCTCATATGGCTGGTCTTTGCGCAAATTTAGCAGCTCCAGCTTGAATTTTCCATCGGCCTGTGCTATAATCTACCAGAAATCTATGTAGCCTCCTGCGGCCTTTCCTGGTCGCTGGATGCAAAATATTGATTTTGTCTAGCAGACGAGGCGCAGGCGGTCCAGATCCCGGCGGTGCTGGGCACCGGTGGAGATGAGATAGATGCGGGTGGTCTCAATGCTGGAGTGCCCCAGGACATCGGCCAGCTTGGCCACGTCCCGGGTGGCCTGATAGAAGGTGCGCGCAAAGAGATGGCGCAGGTTGTGAGGGAAGACCTTGGTGGGGGCCACCCCGGCTCGGAGGCACAGGCGCTTCATCTCCGCCCAGATCTGCCGCCTGGACAGAGGCTTGCCGCTTTTGGTGAGGAAGATCTCGCCGGAAGCGGTTTTTTGCTGTCTGGCGTACTTGAGCAGCTTGCGGCACAGCTTGCCGGGGAGGAGGATGGTGCGGACCTTGCCCTTGAGGGCGATATCCGCCTGACCGGAACGGGCGGCCTCCACAGTGATATAGCGCACCTCGCTGACCCGGATGCCGGCGGCGCAGATGGTCTCCATGACCAGGGCCAGGCGGTCCCGGCCCAAGGTGCGGGCGGTGTCCAGCAGGCGCTGGTACTCCTGGCGGCTCAGCTCCCGCTCCTCGCTCTGAAAGAGTCTGCGCTGCACCCGCAGGGCGCGGACACGGCAGTCCTCCAGGCCGATGAAACGGAGGAAGGCGTTGAGGGCGGCCAGCATGGAGTTGATGGTGGCGGGGCGGTAGCCGGAGCGGACCAAGTGGGCCTTCCAGCCCGTGACTGCCTCCCGGCTCACCGGCGCCCCCGCCAGCCACTCCAGAAAGGCCCCTGCGTCCCGCAGGTACTTCTCCACTGTCCCCGCGCTCCGCTCCTCCTCCGCCAGCCTCCGGGCAAAGGCAGACAGATGTTCCTGGGGCACATGGTGATCTTTCATACAGAAACTCCCCTTTTCTTCCAGTGTGGTACTATTTTACTGGAAACGGGGGGCGTTTATCCGAAACCTAGGGGAAGAAAAGGAGGAAGGCTGTTCAATTTGCAGCCCAACCTCCGGCACCGGACACTCCTTTTTATATATAAGGTATGAAAATGCGGGGCGGGGGAGAAAAATCGTTGACTTGAATATCCTGGGAGGGTATGCTATACTCAACTTTGTATGAATCCACGGAGGGCCCGGGCCGCACAGCATACTGACAGGGGGAACTGCCGGTATGCTGTTCTGCATCGGGACAGGGGAGCCGGGGGCTCCGGCCCCGGCAGAAGGGGGAGGCAGCGTGCTGCGCCTGTTGTCCAATCAGAATTTTAACCCTACCCGCCTGATCGTGGTGAGCTTCGGGGCCATCATCCTGCTGGGGACTTTTCTGCTCCACCTGCCTATCTCCGCCCGGGACGGGCAGTTCACCCCCTGGCTGACCTGCCTGTTCACCGCCACCTCCGCCACCTGCGTCACCGGTCTGGTCCTGGTGGACAGCGCGCTCCACTGGACTCCCTTCGGTCAGGGGGTGATCCTGGCCATGATCCAGCTGGGCGGGCTGGGATTTGTCTCATTGATCAGCCTGATCCCTCTGCTGCTGCGGCGGCGCATCGGCCTGTCCCAGCGGCTGGCCATCGCCTCCGCATTTAATCTGAATGGGATGTCCGGGGTAGTGCGGGTGGTGCGCCACGCCCTCATGGGCACCTTTCTGCTGGAGGGCTGTGGTGCGATCCTGCTGGCTACCCGCTTCGTCCCGCTCTTCGGCTGGGGGCGGGGGCTGTGGTACTCCATCTTTCACAGCGTGTCCGCTTTCTGCAATGCCGGATTCGACCTGATGGGGGAGCACACCGGGGCCTTCTCCAGCCTTGCGGGCTTCCGGGAGGACCCAGTGGTGCTGGGTACCATCGGGTGCCTGATCGTGCTGGGCGGCCTGGGCTTTTTTGTTTGGGAGGACTGCCTGGAGCATCGGAGCTGGCGGCGGCTGTCCTTCTACTCGAGAATGGTGCTTGCCGTCACCGGGGCGCTGATCCTGGGGGGCTGGCTGTTCTTTCTGGGGGCAGAGTGGACCAATCTGGAGACCCGGGGTGGTATGACGGCGGGCGAGAAGGTGGGCAATGCTCTCTTTCAGTCGGTGACCCTGCGCACAGCAGGGTACAGCGTTCTGGACCAGGGGGCCCTGCGGGACGGGGCGGCTGCCCTGTCCGTGGTGCTGATGCTGATCGGGGGCTCCTCCGGCTCCACCGCCGGCGGCATCAAGACGGCCACCGCCGGCGTGCTGCTGATCTCACTGTGGGCCGGCCTGCGGGGGAGAGACCAGGTGGTGCTCCGGCGGAGGACCATCCCCCAGGCCCGGGTGCTCAATGCCATGACCCTGACCCTGGTGGTGACCTGCCTGTTCCTGGCCGGGTCCATCGCCCTGACATTGGCGGACGGGGTCCCCTACCTGGCTGCCGCCTTCGAAGTGGCCTCGGCCATGGGGACCGTGGGGCTGACCATGGGGATCACCACCGGCTTGTCCCCGCTGAGCCAGGGAATCATCATCGCGATGATGTTCCTGGGCCGGGTGGGCGTGCTGTCCTTCTCCATTGCGTTCCTGATCCGGGACCGGGGAGAGAATAAGATCCGCTACCCCAGTGTGGATGTGATGATCGGCTGAAGGAGATGTCTATGAAAAGCTTTTTGGTGATCGGACTGGGCAGATTCGGCACATCGCTGGCCTGTGAGCTGTGTGCCCTGGGCCACGAAGTGATGGCGGTGGATCTGCGGGAGGAGCGGGTCCAGGAGGTGGCGGGCTCTGTGACCCACGCCGCCGCCGGAGATGCCCGGGACCCGGAGGTCCTCCGGGCCCTGGGAGCCAGGAACTTTGACTGTGCTGTGGTGTCCGCAGGGGACGACGTGGGCACCAGCGCCCTCATCGTCCTCAACCTGAAGGAGCTGGGAGTGCCCCAGGTGGTGGGCAAGGCCCGCAGCGCCGTCCACCACCGGGTGCTGGAGAAGATCGGCGCCGACCGGGTGGTCTTTCCGGAGCAGGAGATGGCCCTGCGCCTGGCCCGGAACCTGGCCAACGGGGACATTCTCAACTTTATCGAGCTGTCGGAGGAGTACTCCATCATGGAGTGCCGCTGTCCCCGCCAGTGGCAGGGGAAGAGCATCCGGGAACTGGACGTGCGGGCCAGACACCGCCTGAACATCATCGCTATCCGCCGGGGGGGCGGCATGACCATCTCCCCCGGAGGTGAGTACGCCCTTCAGGAGGAGGACGAGCTGGTGGTGCTGGGACGGAACGAGGATATCAGAGAGGTGGAGCGGCTGTGAGAGAGGAGTGGATCACCAGCCGGAAGAACCCTCTCCTGGTCCAGATCCGCCGCCTGGCCTCCAGCCGCGGCGCCCGGCGCTCAGCGGGGATGTTCCTGGGGGACGGCGTCAAGCTGCTGGAGGAGGCCTTGAAGTGGGGAGCGCCCCTGGAGACGGTGGTGTACTCGGAGGGGCTGGACGGGCCGGAGCTCCCGCCGGAGGTGCGGACGGTCCGGGTGCCGGAGGATGTGATGGCCTCCATCTCCCCCATGGAGTCCCCCCAGGGGGCGCTGTTCCTGTGCCGGATGTGGGACACCGCCCCGCCGCCCCGCCTGGAGGGCGGGCGCTATCTGGTGCTGGACGGTCTCCAGGACCCGGGGAACGTAGGAACCATCTGGCGCACCGCCGATGCCCTGGAGGCGGACGGCCTGCTCCTGGTCCACGGATGTGCGGACCCCTTCGGCCCCAAGGTGGTGCGGGCCACCATGGGGGCCTGTTTCCGGCTCCCGGTGTGGGAGACCGGCCCGGAGAGGCTGGCGGACCTGCTGGAGCGGTCAGGACTGGCGCTGTACGCCACCGCCCTGCGGGAGGATACGGAGGATATCAAAACGGCGGACCTGAGCCGGTCCGCCGTGGTGATCGGGAGCGAGGGGCGCGGGGTCTCGCCGGAACTGCTCGCTATGAGCCAGCGGGCCCTGAAGAACCCTATGCGGGAGCGGTGAGAGTCCCTGAACGCCGCCGCGGACGCCGCGGTGGTGCTCTGGGTGATGGGCCGCTAATCCCCGCGGGGCCGGTGTCCTGCGTCCAGCTTTCGGTAGGCCCGCTGGATGATGACCAGTGAGACGGCCAGACACAGGGCGAACAGGGCATAGGCCGGAACATAGCTGTGGAAGCGGTCAGCCAGCAGGCCCGGGATGGGGCCGAAGAGGAGCATCCCAAGAGCGTAGGACACAGTGAGGGAGCGCACCGCACCCTCGTACTGGGCGTCCCCGAACAGGTCGGCGGACCAGATGGCAAAGGTCACCGCCGAGATGGGCAGGCCCAGGCCGAACAGGGTCATGGCCGCGAAAGCGGGGAGCATCCCACCCAGGTGGGCCAGACAGCACAGGAGCAGTCCGGCCAGAAAGACCAGATGGACGTACCAGTTGCCCGCCCGGCTGCCAAAGCGGTCATAGATCTGGCCGCAGAGGATCTTGGATACGCAGATGACCAGCCCCAGGTAAGAGATGAGCAGAGCGGCGGAGGCGCTGTCATAGCCGGCGGTGGTGTAGAGCACCGTGAGGTGGGAGAAACCGGGCCCGCCGGGGCCGCCGATGAGAAAGACAGCCAGCAGCAGGGACAGCCGGAGGGCGGGAGTCATGCCCGCCGGCGCGGGGCGGGGCGGCGGCGCCGGAGTCTCCGGACCGCCCAGGTGGTAGGGCTCCAGGCCCAGGTCGCCGGGGACGTCCCGGACCAGGAGAAAGACCAGCAGCCCCAGCACCAGCACCGCCAGCCCCTCCAGCAGAAAGGCGGCGCGCATGCCGTGGGCCTGGATGATCCAGGTGATCAGCGTGGGGACAAAGATGGTGGACACGCCGCTGCCCGCGGCGGCCAGCCCCAGAGCCAGGCCCCGCCGGTCCCGGAACCAGTGGCCCACCGCCAGGGAGAGGGGGACCATGCCGCCGTAGCCGTAGGCCAGACCGGTGAGGGCCCCCGCGGCACAGTAGAGGGGGAAACTGTCGGCCAGGCCGAAGCAGAAGCAGGACAGGGCCAGCAGCACTACCCCCAGGGTCATCACCAGACGCAGTCCGATCCGGGCGCACAGCTGATTCACTGTCAGCATGGCGGCCAGGGTGAAGAGGCTGCGCGTGGTGGTGATCCAGGAGCCCTGGGCGTTGGAAAAGCCGTTGAGCTGGATGATGTAGGGCTGATACACGGAGAACACGTTGATGCCCATCCCCATGACCGCGAACAGGGACAGGGCGCCGCCCAGACAGATGATCCAGGCGTAATGGGGCCGCCGAAGGGAGACCATGGGAACAGCACCTCCTTATTCCTATCTCCTACCATACAGGAGGCGGGGACGTTTGTAAAGGGGGATTTTACCGGAGGAGCGGGACGGAGGGAAGAAAATTGGCGACGCTGAAATACTGGCTGTGGCTCACCGGTCGCAGGGGGCTGGGGAATGCCGGCGCCCTGCGGGTGCTGGACCACTTTGTCACCCCGGAGCGGGCCTTCTACGCCGACCCGGAGGAGTACGCCCTGGTGGAGGACCTGACCCCGGCGGCCCGGCGCGCCCTGCTGGACAAGGACACCGGCGGGGCGGAGCGCATCCTGGAGGACTGCGCCCGCCTGGACCTGCGGATCATGACCCTCCAGGACGCCGACTACCCGGAGCGGCTGCGGCAGCTGCCCGACCCGCCTCTGGCGCTGTACATCCGGGGCCGGACCTTCGCCTTCGACGAGGAGGCGGCGGTGTGCATGGTGGGGGCACGGGAGGCCACCCCCTATGGGATCGGCTCGGCGGGGCGGCTCGGCCTGGAGCTGGCCCGGGGCGGGGCCCTGGTGGTGTCTGGCATGGCCCAGGGCATCGATACGGCCAGCGTCCAGGGCGCTTTGAAGGGCGGCGGACCGGTGGTGTCGGTGCTGGGGGGCGGAGTGGATGTACCCTACCCCCGGGAGAACCGCTGGCTCTATGAGGACGTGGCCGCCGCCGGGGCCCTCATCTCCGAGTACCCGCCGGGGACGGAGCACCGGGGGGAGCACTTCCCGGTGCGCAACCGCATCCTCAGCGGCCTGTGCCTGGGGGTAGTGGCGGTGGAATGCCGCCCTCACAGCGGCACTATGATTACGGTGGACCGGGCGCTGGAGCAGAACCGGGACCTGTTTGCCGTGCCAGGGAACATCGACGCCCCCATGAGCCAGGGCCCCAACCTGCTGATCCAGCAGGGGGCCAAGCTGGTGACCAGCGGGCGGGACATCCTGGAGGAATACTGGGACCGATTCCCGGCCAAGCTGTCTCCGGGAGAGCCCCTCAGCCCGGCGGCGGCCGCCGCCCGGCTGGGGGCCGCGGCCGGTCCGGCCCCTGCCCCCGCGGGGCGGGAGGAGGCA
>ENA-UOIV01002410-UOIV01002410.1-human-gut-metagenome-genome-assembly--contig:-C59-NODE-2410-length-12843-cov-14.627385_pt1 | contig 12843 bp, 16 predicted proteins | sample MGYA00242333_ERZ723880 | MGnify/ENA metagenome assembly ERZ723880 | reverse complement strand
GGCCGGGACGCAATGCGTCCCGGCCCCTTTGGAAGCGTCGGTTATCCGCCGGCGTTTCGCCGCGCCTCCCGGGCGCGGGTGGCGCGCCCGAGCAGGATATAGATGATCGCGAAGACGGGCGTCCCGAGGATCATGCCCGCCACCCCGAAGAGCCCGCCGCCGATCGTCACGGCGAAGAGCACCCACAGCGGCGGCAGCCCGACCGAGCCGCCGATCACCTTGGGGGCGATGATGTTGCCGTCGACCTGCTGAACGACGACCACGAAGAGGATGTACCACAGGGCGCGCAGGGGGTCGATCATGAGCAGGAGGAAGACTCCCGGAACCGCGCCGATAAACGGCCCGAAGAAGGGGATGATGTTGGTGACGCCCATGACGACGCCGATCAGCATCGCGTAGGGGAAGCGGAAGATCGAAAGGCCGATCACGCTCACGATCCCGACGATCATCGCGTCCAGCAGCTGGCCGGAGACATAGTTGCCGAACGTCTCGACCGAGACCCGCGCCGCGCCGCCCAGCCATCCGGCGGCCCGCTCGGGCAGGAAGGCGCGCCCGAGGCGGCCGACCTGGGAGAGGAGCTTTTCCTTGCTCATCAGCAGGTGGATGGAAACGATGATCCCGATGACGAAGGTGACGATGCCGCCGCCAAACGAGACGACGTACCCGAGCATCCGCGGGACAAAGTCGACGAGGAAGTTGAGCAGCACGTCCGCCGCCTGGGAGAACCAGGCGGCGATCTGCTCGAGCGCCTCGGCGGGCAGGGTGAGCTCCCCCTGCAGCCGGTTTCCGAGCACCCGGAGGGATTCCAGGTAGGCGGGGATGTTGTTGCCGAGCGTGACGACGCTCGCCGCCAGCTGCGGCACGACGACCCACAGCAGCACGCCGAACGCGGCGAAGGTGACCAGGTAGGTGGACACGAGCGAAAGCGGCCGCACCATCCGGGCGGAGCGGGGGTTCCTCCCCTCCGCGAGCCGGTAAAATACCTTCTTTTCAAAGAGGACCATCACATTGTTGAGGATGAAGGCGATGGCCACGCCGACAAAAAAGGGGGCCAGCAGGCCGCCCGCGACACGCAGCGCCCCCGTCAGGCGGTCCATATTGCTCAGCGCGAGGTAGAGGACCACGGTAAACGCCGAGACGATACAGTAGCCCCTGATCTTCTGTTTGTCCAAAGCGCGCCCTCCTTACGGCGTATTGGCGGGCTGGGGCTGGTTCCTGCGCGGGAAGGTCCCCTCGGCGATCATGACGCCCATCAGGATGAGCACCGCGCCGGCCAGCATCAGCAGGGTGATCCGCTCGTGGAGCACGACGATCGACGCGAGCATCGTGACGAGCGGGTTGAGATAGACAAAGTTGTTGGCGCGCACCGCGCCGAGCCGCCCGACCACATGGTACCAGAGCACGTAGCAGAGGGAGGAGGCCACCACCCCGAGGAAGAGCAGGTTCCCCCACACCTCGGGCAGGCGCAGCACCGCCGGGTCGAAGGGCGTGCTGTCAAAGAGCAGACAGGGCAGCATGGTGACGATCGAATAGAAGAAGATGCGCCGGGTGATGTAGACCGGCTGGTAGCGGCTGTCGATCTTGCGCAGGATGACCGTGTAAAACGCCCACGAGAGGGCGGCCGCCAGGGCGAGCAGGTCGCCCGCCGGGGAGAGCTTCAGCACGAAGCGCCCGTTGAAGACGACGAGAAAAATGCCCGCCATCGCGAGGAAGAAGCCGTAGAACGCATGGCGGGTGAGGCGCTCGTCCCGCGTGAAGAGGTGCGCCACGACCGACGTGAGGATGGGCGCGGCCGAAATGAGCAGACTCACGTTGGATGCCTGCGTATAGGAGAGCGCGGTGTTTTCCGCCAGAAAATAGAGGGTGCTGCCGCAGAGCGCCGCGGCGATGCAGCACCGCTCCTGACGCAGCCCCTCCGGGCGGTGAAATTTCGGATGGATGACGAGCAGCGCCGCATAGGCGATCAGGTAGCGCAGCAGCATGATCTGCACGGGGGAGAGCCGCGTCAGCAAAATTTTGGTCGACACGAAGGTCGTCCCCCAGAAGAGGATCACAAGCAGCGCGAGCAGGGTATACAGTCTGTTTTTCTTCATCTGCGGTCCATTCTTTCCGTCGGAAATCAAAGCGCGGCGACTGCGGCGGAGTTGAAGTTCTGCCAGAAGCCCTTATCCTCCACCGCCTCGCGGAACTGGATAAACAGAAAAACGCCAACGATCAGCACCGCCCCCGCGATCACCGCGGCGGTGATCCAGCCCGCGCGGCGGCGCGCCCGGTGGCGGTTCTGCTCCCGGCGTTTAATCTTATCGAAATCGATGATCTTGCGGTCAGGGTCACTGTTGTTCATCGGCAAAGAACATCCTCCAGATCAAATAGGCATAGGAAGCGACGGCCACGACCCACAAAACCGGCGCGAGCTTCTTCAGGGGCTTTCCGAAATACACCCCGAGCAGCGCGCCGATCGACAGCAGGCAGGTCTTGAAGATCCCAACGTCCCGGACGGAAAAGCCCCGGTACCGTTCCATTCCCCAGTCGATCACCCTTTGCACCGCGTCCATGGCAATGCCTCCTTCTTTGACAGTCGTCCCGGCGGGCAGTCCCCGCCCCTATGGAAAGTCTATCACAGTTTGTCCCTTTTTTCAACCGGGGGGAACTTTTGAGAAGGTTCCCCCCGGACCCCCTCCGAAAACTTTTGGCGCAGGCGGGGTGCTCGGAGAAACCGCAGGCGCGGGCGGTGCGGCGGGGAGGGGCGCTCGGGGGAACCGCTTACCTCTAGCTTTCCCGCCCGGCGGCCGGTTCAAACGTCAAATTTTGAGCGCGGCGAAAAAGGCCGGGCGGCGGAAAACGACGCCCCGGCGGGGCGTCCGCGAAGGCCCTGCCTTCGCGCGCGCGGCGAAGCCGCGCGGTTTTCCGCCCGGCCCGCGTCCCCGCCGCGCCCTCCGTCAGCCGTCCCGTCCGGGAGGCGCGTAATCTACGGGTGGTCCGATTCGGTGATCCACCGGACCCCGCCGTCGGGCGGCAGCTCCCCGCGCGCATAGCAGACGAGGGCGGTGCGGTTGGGCATACAGACCGCCCGCTCGCCCGGCGCGCCGCACCAGCCGGTGCGCTCGCAGATGTGGTCGGGGCAGGTGACCTCGACAAAGCGCACCCGCCCGTCCGCGACCTCAAAGGAGACGGGCCTGCCCGTCTCCTCCTCGATGCGGAAGGTGTAGGGCCGCGCGGTCCTGCTGAGGTCGATGCGGCAGAATTCCGTCCCGTCCACCGAGACGACCGCCACCGTGTCGCCCGAGCGCGGCCAATAAAAGAAAAGCGCCAGTCCGGCGCACACGGCGACCACCGCCGCGAGGATGATCCATTCGATTTTTTTCATTTTCATGCGAGGCGCTTCGCCAGCCCTTCAAAATCCACCGTGTCGAGGTGAATGCAGTGTTCCCGCTCGGAGATGTTTTCGAGGTAGTGCGCATCCGAGCTCGTAACGATAGCGTACCCCTCTTTGTACGCCTGATTCCTCCCGTCCGCGAAGAACGCCTCCGGGTCCGCGACCTCGAGGGTGCGGAAGGCGCATTCGGGCGGGATGAACCCGAGGTTGGAGAGCACGCTGTTGCTCGCGCGGTCGATGTGCGCGGGGTAGCAGAACCCTCCGTACCCCTTGACGAGCGCGGGCAGGTCGGAGATTTCGATCGTCGTCGCGTTGATGAGCAGCTTTTGCTCGATGCCGGTGGGTTCATCCCGCCGGTCGAGGATCTGCTGCGCGCCGAAGATGTCGGGGACGTTATCGATGTCGGGCAGGCGGCCGTGCACATACCCGTCGAAATCCATCGCGTTCTCCAGCGCGGGAAAGAGGCAGACGACGTGCACCTCCTCGGCGGTCGTCAGCTCCATGCCCGGCAGCACCGCAAGGCCCGACCCCTCGGCGGCGCGCATGAGCGCCGGGCAGTTTTTGCAGGAGTTGTGGTCGGTCAGCGCGATGAGGTCGAGCTCCTTCAGGAGCGCCATGTTGAGGATGTTGTTGGGGGTCATGTCCATGTCCCCGCAGGGGGAGAGGCAGGAGTGGATATGCAGGTCGTAGAACACCGGACGCATCGGCTCGCCTCCTCTCCCAAAATCGCCCTTCCCGCTAGGCCCCGGCCATGCGGGTGTGGATGTCCAGCGCGGCGTCGAAGACCGGCTTCTCCGACCAGAGCACCGCGATGTCGTTTTGCTCCGCCTTCTTTTTGGCGTCGTCGTCGAGCGCCGCGCCCTCCGCGAGCACCACGCACGCCACGTCCGCCAGCAACGCCACCGCCATCGCGTTGACGTTGCCCATGACCGTCACCCACGCGCTGTCCGCGGGGGCGCGCCCCATCACAAAGCTGAGCAGGTCGCAGCTGTAGACGCTTTCGATCTCCCGGCCGAGGGAACCCTCCCCCGCGAGGATTTTGAACCCGGCCTGTGCGGCCAATTGTTTTACCGTCATATTGGTCCCCCCGGTCATTCCTTTTCTTCGGTTTCCTCCGCCGCGACCTTGGGCATCACGCTCGACAGCCGCCGCAGCCCCTCGGCCATCCCGCGGATCTCCTCGCGCAGCTTGAAGATACACGCCTCCTCGGTGGCGAAGCCGCGCACGATGTCCTCGGCGAGCGCCTTGCAGGAGGGCGCGCCGCACGACCCGCAGTCCATGCCGTAGAGCCGCCCCTCGATCTCCCGCATCATCTTCATCTTTTCCATCGCGGTGCGGATGTCCGCGTCCAGTTCGAGCACCGGCTCGTATTCGACCGGCGCGTCCCAGGTGTAGGGGGCGAGGCTCTCCTCCTCGAGGTGATTGCAGGAGACGGGACGGTATTTGCGGATGCGCTTGAGCTTGGCCTTGGCGACGTAGGGGTTTTCCACCCCGAGCACCCCGCCGACACAGCCGCCCGAGCAGGCGTTGAGCTCGACGAAGTCGAGGTCGTAGAACTTCTCGTCCTCGAGATCCTCGAGCACGCGGATGACGTTTTCGATGCCGTCGGCCGCGAGGTACCGCTCCTTGAGCGCGGCGGCGGCCTCGCCGCCGCTGCTGCCCCAGCCGATGCCCATCCGGCCGGCCCCCGCCATGTCGACCGAGGCGGGCACCTTGCGCATGAGGCTGATCAGCTTGGGGTAGACCTCCCGGATGGCGAGCACCGCGTCGACGGCGCTCTTCTCGGTGCCCAGCGGCATCTTGACCGCCGTCACCTTCGCCGGGCAGGGAGAGATGAAGATCGCGCCGATCTTTTCGGGCGGAAGGCCCGTCTTTTCGGCGGCGCGCGCCTTGGCCACCCGCGCGGCCACCTCGATGGGCGGATGCAGCGGGAGGATGTTGTCGATGAGCTCGGGGAAGCGCACCCGGATGAGCCGCAGCACCGCCGGGCAGGCGGAGGAGATGACCGGGCGCTTGATGTCCTCGCGCATCATGTACCGCCGGGTCGCGTCGCTCACGAGCTCCGCGGCGCGCGCGACCTCGTAGACGTCGTCGAACCCCATGAGGGTCAGCGCCCCGAGGATGAGGTCGATGTCGTCGAGGTTGTTGAACTGCCCATAGAGGCTCGGCGCGGGCAGCGCGATCTTATATTCAAAGCTGTCCATCACCGAGATGGGGTCGAAGATTGCCTGCTTGGCGTGGTGCGGACAGACCCGGATGCACTCGCCGCAGTCGATGCACCGCTCCTTGATGATCTTCGCCTTGCCGTTGCGCACGCGGATGGCCTCGGTGGGGCAGCGCTTGACGCAGTTGATGCATCCGTGGCACTTGTCCCGGTCGAGGGTCACCGAGTGGAAAAAGTTTGTGGTATCCATCATGACGGCCTCCCAGATAAATCCTGCCCGCTCCGGGGGGAACGCGGATCAGGCGACGTACACCTTCATGTTGACGGTGGTGCCGACGCCGACCTCGCTGATGACCTCCATCTCGTCGGAGTATTTCTTCATGTTGGGCAGGCCCATGCCCGCGCCGAAGCCGAGGTTGCGCACCTCCTCGGGCGCGGTGGACCAGCCCTCCTGCATGGCGAGGGAGATGTCCCGGATGCCCGGGCCGTGGTCGGCCAGCCGCATCGTGACCGCGTCGGGCGTCACCTCGACGGTGATCTGCCCGCCGCCGCCGTGGATCACCATATTGATCTCCCCCTCGTACATGGCGATGGCGACCTTGCGCACCACCTGCGGGGAGAGGCCCAGCTTTTTGAGGACCCCCTTGACGTCGCTCGACGCCTCGCCCGCGCGGGTGAAGTCGTCGCCCGGGACGTCGTAGGTGAGATTGATCGTATCAGACATCGGTTTCACAGCCACCCTTCAAGCCGTTGTCGTAAAGCAGCCCGCAGGCGGTAAACATGCGGTAGGGGGTCGAAAGCACGGCGATCCCCCGCTGGCGCGCGAGGGAGAGGATCTGTTCGTCGGGGCGCTTGCCGCGCACGAAGACGATGCAGACCATATCCATCATTTCGGCGGTGCGCACCACCTGCGAGTTGACGAGCCCTGTGAGCAGCACGCTCTGGTCCTTGACATAGGCGAGCACGTCGCTCATCATGTCGCTGCCGCAGGCGGTATGTACCTCGGCTTCCATCGAGTCCCCCTCGCAGAGGACCTCGGCCTTGAGAATCCTGGCGATATCGCTGACTGTCATGGGCCATTGCTCCTTTCGGAAATCGGAAAAGCGGTCGGTCTATACCTGAATATTATATCATTTTGCGCGCGGGGCCGCAATGACCGGCCCGCCAAAATCCCCCGCCAAAAGCTGTGGAATCTGCGGAGGGGGCAGGAATTGGAAAAGTCCGGAAGGGCTTGTCGAATTGTCATGAAAAACGCCGCGTTTTTGCGAAAATTCAGGGGGATTCATCTGGACGGCATTATGATTTTCTGTTATAATCATAACAATTCTATAATGGTGCCGTACGCCCTGAGCGTATGGCAATGCCAAGGAGGTAAGACAGATGGCGAACACGAAAACCGTGGTCCCCTTCACCGGCACCGCTGAGCAGGAACAGCGGCTGCAGAAGGTGATCGAGGAGCACAAGGGCCAGAAGGGCGCTCTGATGCCGGTTTTGCAGGGCGCTCAGGAGATCTACGGGTACCTTCCGATCGAGGTGCAGAAGATGATCTCCCTCGGGCTCGACATCCCGCTGGAGGAAATCTACGGGGTCGCGACATTCTATTCCCAGTTCACCCTCAACCCCAAGGGACAGTACAAAATCTCCGTGTGCCTGGGCACCGCCTGCTACGTCAAGGGTTCGGGCGATATCTTCCAGAGGCTCCAGGAGAAGCTCGGCATCCAGTCCGGCATGTGCACGCCCGACGGGAAATTCAGCCTCGACGCCTGCCGCTGCGTGGGCGCCTGCGGCCTTGCGCCGGTCCTGATGGTCAACGACGAGGTCTACGGCCGCCTGACGGTCGACGACGTCGACACCATCCTCGCCAAATACCAGTAACGCCATGCAGGAGCTTTCGCTGAACGTGCTGGACATCGCGCAGAATTCGGTCCGCGCGGGCGCCTCGCTTATCGAGATCACGGTGGACGAACAGCCCGCCGCCGACACCCTCACGATCACCGTGAGGGACGACGGCTGCGGCATGACGCCCGAACAGGTGCGGCGGGTCACCGACCCGTTCTTCACCACCCGCACCACCCGCAGGGTGGGGCTGGGGGTGCCGTTCCTCAAGATGGGCGCCGAGATGACGGGGGGAAGCCTCTCGATCGAATCGGAGCCGGGGAGGGGCACCGCCGTGACGGCGGTCTTCGGCCTCACCCACATCGACCGCATGCCGCTCGGCGACATCGCGGCGACCGTCGCCTCGCTTGTGCAGTGCAACCCCGACATCGATTTCGCCTACACCTTCCGCCACGGGGCGGGGGAGTTCACCGCCGACACGCGGGAATTCCGGCAGGTGCTCGACGGCGTGCCCCTCTCGGAGCCGTCGGTGGTCGGGTTCATCGGCTCGTTCATCCGCGAAAACACGCAGGAGGTTTTAGACACGCAGGCGTCCTGACGGCAGGACGCGCAACCACATTGTGGACGGAGGAATCTTACATATGAAAAGCTTAGCGGAGCTTCAGGCTCTGAGGGACAAGGTCAAAACCAACATGGGCATCCGCGCGGACGACAGCGGCAACACCCGCGTCGTGGTCGGCATGGCCACCTGCGGCATCGCCGCGGGCGCGCGCCCCGTGCTCCAGGCGTTCACCGAGGAGGTCGCCAAAAAGAACCTCCAGAACGTCACCATCGCCCAGACGGGCTGCATCGGCATCTGCCAGTACGAGCCGGTCGTCGAGGTCTTCGAGCCCGGCAAGGAGAAGGTCACCTACGTCAAGATGACCCCTGAAAAGGCTTCCCAGATCGTCCAGAAGCACCTGATCAACGGGCAGGTCGTTCAGGAGTACACCATCGGCGCGGTCGCCGGCAGCAAGCTGTAAGAAAGGAGGAAGCGCACCATGTATCGTTCCCATGTGCTTTGCTGCGGAGGTACGGGCTGTACGTCCTCCGGCTCGGCAAAGATCATCGAAGAGTTTGAAAAGGAAATCGCCGCGACCGGGCTCACCGAGGAGGTCAAGGTCGTCAAGACCGGCTGCTTCGGCCTCTGCGCGCTCGGCCCCGTCGTCATCGTCTATCCCGAGGGCTCCTTCTACTCCCGCGTCAAGCCGGAGGACGTCAAGGAGATCGTCGACGAGCACCTGCTCAAGGGCCGCATCGTCAAGCGCCTGCTCTACACCGAGACGGTCGTCGAGGACAAGATCAAATCCCTTGACGAGACCGACTTCTACAAGAAGCAGAAGCGCGTCGCGCTGCGCAACTGCGGCGTGATCGACCCCGAGGACATCAACGAATACATCGCCTACGACGGCTATATGGCGCTGGGCAAGGTCCTCACCGAGATGACCCCCGAGGACGTCATCGAGACGCTCAAGGTTTCCGGGCTGCGCGGCCGCGGCGGCGCGGGCTTCCCGACCTGGCTCAAGTGGAACTTCGCCAAGGCCCAGCCCCCCGGACAGAAATACGTCTGCTGCAACGCCGACGAGGGCGACCCGGGCGCGTTCATGGACCGCTCGGTGCTCGAGGGCGACCCCCACTCGGTGCTCGAGGCGATGGCGATCGCCGGCTATACGATCGGCGCGAGCCAGGGCTACATCTATGTGCGCGCCGAGTACCCCATCGCGGTCAAGCGCCTCGAGATCGCGCTGAACCAGGCCCGCGAGATGGGCTTTTTGGGCAAGAACATCTTTGAGACCGGCTTCGACTTCGACATCGACATCCGCCTGGGCGCCGGCGCCTTCGTCTGCGGCGAGGAGACCGCGCTCATGACCTCGATCGAGGGCCACCGCGGCGAGCCGCGCCCCCGTCCGCCCTTCCCGGCGGTCAAGGGCCTCTTTGGCAAGCCCTCCATCCTGAATAACGTCGAGACCTGGGCCAACATCCCACAGATCATCTTGAACGGCCCCGAGTGGTTCGCCTCGATGGGCACCGAGAAATCGAAGGGCACCAAGGTCTTCGCGCTCGGCGGCAAGATCCACAACACCGGCCTTGTCGAGGTCCCGATGGGCACCACCCTGCGGGAGATCGTCGAGGAGATCGGCGGCGGCTGCCCGAACGGCAAGAAGTTCAAGGCGGCCCAGACGGGCGGCCCCTCCGGCGGCTGCATCCCGGCCTCCCTCATCGACACCGAGATCGACTACGACAACCTGCTCGCCATCGGCTCGATGATGGGCTCGGGCGGACTCATCGTCATGGACGAGGACAACTGCATGGTGGATATCGCCAAGTTCTTCCTCGAGTTCACCGTCGACGAGAGCTGCGGAAAGTGCACCCCCTGCCGCATCGGCACCAAGCGCCTCTATGAGATGCTCGACCGCATCACCCGCGGCGAGGGCAAGATGGAGGACCTCGACAAGATGGAGGAGCTCTGCTACTACATCAAGGAGAACGCGCTGTGCGGACTCGGCCAGACCGCTCCCAACCCGGTGCTCTCGACGCTGAAGTATTTCCGCGACGAGTACGAGGCCCACGTGAAGGAAAAACGCTGCCCGGCGGGCGTCTGCAAACACCTGCTCCAGTACCAGATCGTGGCCGACAAGTGCAAGGGCTGCACCCTCTGCGCGCGCAACTGCCCGGTCGGGGCCATCGCCGGCACCGTCAAGAACCCGCACGTCATCGACCAGTCCAAGTGCATCAAATGCGGCGCCTGCATCGAGAAATGTAAGTTCGGCGCGATTGTGAGAAAGTAAGAAAGGAGCGTGCCTGGATATGGAAAAAGAAATGGTTAATATAAAGATCAACGGTATGCCCTTGTCCGTGCCGAAAGACAGCACCATTCTGGAAGCGGCCCGCTATGCCGGCATCCAAATCCCGACCCTGTGCTATCTCAAGGAGATCAACGCGATCGGCGCCTGCCGCATCTGCGTGGTTGAGGTCAAGGGCGCCAAATCCCTTGTGGCCGCCTGCGTCTACCCGGTCAACGAGGGGATGGAAATCCTCACCCACTCCAAAAAGGTCTATGCCTCCCGCAAGATCACCCTCGAACTCATTCTCTCCACCCACAAGAAGGAGTGCCTCTCCTGCGTGCGCAGCGGAAACTGCGAGCTGCAGAAGCTCTGCCACGATTTTAAGGTCGAGGATGAGCACCGCTATGAGGGCTCCAACCCCGAGTGGCCCAAGGACGACAGCGCGGTCCACATGGTCCGCGACGACAACAAGTGCATCCTCTGTCGCCGCTGCGTCGCCGCCTGCTCCAAATGGCAGGGCATCGGGGTCATCGGCCCCAACGAGCGCGGCTTCAATACCCACATCGCCTGCGCCTTCGAGCAGAACCTCAGCGAGGTGGCCTGCGTCTCCTGCGGGCAGTGCATCGTCGTCTGCCCGACCGGCGCCATCTATGAGAAGGACCAGACCAAGGAGGTCTGGCGCGCGCTGCATGACCCGACCAAGCATGTCGTCGTCCAGACCGCGCCCTCCATCCGCGCCACGCTCGGCGAGGCGTTCGGCATGCCGATCGGCACCAACGTCACCGGAAAGATGGTCGCCGCCCTGCGCCGCATGGGCTTTGAAAAGGTGTTCGACACCGACCTCGCCGCCGACATGACCATCGTCGAGGAGGCCCACGAGCTGGTGGAGCGCATCCAGAACGGCGGCGTGCTGCCGATGATCACCTCCTGCTCGCCCGGCTGGGTCAACTACTGCGAGCATTACTTCCCCGACATGATCCCCAACCTCTCCACCTGCAAGTCGCCGCAGCAGATGTTCGGCGCCACGGTGAAGACCTGGTATGCCCAGAAGATGGGCTGGGATCCCAAGGACATCTTTGTGGTCGGCATCATGCCCTGCACCGCCAAGAAGTTTGAGGTCCGCCGCGACAACGAGGACGCCGCCGGTTCCGGCATCCCCGACGTGGATATCTCGCTGACCACCCGCGAGCTCGCCCGCATGATCGACCGCGCGGGCATCGACTTTACCGCCCTGCCCGACGAGGACTTCGATTCCGCCATGGGCGAATCCACCGGCGCGGGCGTCATCTTCGGCGCCACCGGCGGCGTCATGGAAGCGGCGCTGCGCACCGCGGCCGAGTGGGTCGGCGGCAAGCCTCTCCAGGACGTCGAGTTCAAGGAGGTCCGCGGCACCGAGGGCATCAAGGAGGCCAGCTACCAGATCGGCGACCTGACGGTCAACGTGGCGGTCGCGTCCAGCCTCGCCTGCGCCCGCAAGCTGCTGGAACAGGTCCGGGCGGGGATGAAGAACTACCACTTTATCGAGATCATGGGATGCCCGGGCGGCTGCGTCAACGGCGGCGGCCAGCCGGTCCAGCCCGCGAGCGTCCGCAACTTCGTCGATCTCAAGTCGCTCCGCGCCAAGGCGCTCTACGACGCCGACGAGGCGAAACCCCTGCGCAAGAGCCATGAGAACCCCGAGCTGCTCAAAATTTATGAGGAGTACTTCGGCGAGTTCGGCAGCCACCTGGCCCACCGCATCCTCCACACCACCTATGTGGAGCGGCCCCACTTCTGATTTTTACGTGAAAAGCCCTTGGGAGCGACTGCTCTTGGGGGCTTTTCTTAGATTTTCCGCCCAGTGGGGCGGAGGGCTTTTTCGCGCCTCATAGAGGCGCTCTGAATGTGCCGCCTTCGGCGGCGGGGGATTGCCGGGTCCCGCCCCGGCGGGCGGGGTACTTTCTTTGCGTCAAAGAAAGTACCCAAAGAAGGACGCTCAAGGGGACTTCCGCCAGTCCCCTTGAGAATCCCCCGGGAGTACCTTGCCATAACCCGCAGACTACCGCCGCTCCCCACGGGTACACAAGCTGAAGGCTCAATTCAGGTTGCGGGCGCACCCAACGATGGAAACAACGGTGCGGCGAACTTGCCGGGTGGGGGCACACGGGGGAGGGTCGCTGACCCTCCGCCCGTGAGGCGCACGCGCATCGGCTTGACCGATCGCGGGGCCAGTTGCGGGCAGGGGCCGCAACTGACGTGCGCCTTGCGCTCCCAACGACCGAAGCCGGATGGCTCGCCAAGGACACTCGGCGGAAAACAACGCCCGTTCCGGGCGTTCGCGCGCTCTGCGCGCGTGCGCGGCGTAGCCGCGCAGTTTTCCGCCTCCCCGTGGGCGCTGCGCGCCACGCAAAAGCGGCCGTGCCTCCCCGAACGCACGTCCGGTACGGTTCCGGAGACTCGCCGGCAGAGGCATTGCGCCCGCGGCGCGGCGGCTGGCGGGATGCTGTGGGCTCGTCCGCTGATCCGTGACAGGGCGCCGCCGACTTTGGCCGCAGGCCAACCGGAGGCGGCGCGGGGGTCAAGGGGATTTGGCCGCAGGCCATCCTTATAGAGAATCCGGCCCGCAGGGCCGGGTCCGCGAAGCGGACTCAAGCCGGGGTCGC
>ENA-UOIV01002409-UOIV01002409.1-human-gut-metagenome-genome-assembly--contig:-C59-NODE-2409-length-12859-cov-7.783818_pt1 | contig 12859 bp, 25 predicted proteins | sample MGYA00242333_ERZ723880 | MGnify/ENA metagenome assembly ERZ723880 | reverse complement strand
TCCGTCACGGCTTCGCCGTGCCACCTTCCCCCCAAGGGGAAGGCTTTTAAGGGGAGCCCCCTCATCCGCCCCAGTGTGCGCACTGGGGCACCTTCCCCCTGGGGGGGAAGGCTTAGGAGAGACGGCGGCGAAACCTCCTCTGCAAAATAAATAAATTACGCCATCTCCCCAAACAGGGACCACTTATTGGCGTCGGTGATCTTCACCTGTACAAACTGTCCGATCACCGCCGGGTCCCCGGTGAGCCGGACTAAGCGGTTGCCCGGCGTGCGGGCGGAGAGGGGGTACCGGCTGTCGCCGCTCTCCCCGTCCACCAGACAGCGCATGGTCTTGCCGATGTAGGCGGCGTGCTTTTCCTCGGAAATGGAGTCCTGAAGGGCCACCAGGCGGTTGAAGTTCTGGAGCTTCTCCTCCCTGGACATGGGGTCGTCCATCTTGGCGGCGGGGGTGCCCACCCGGGGGGAGTAGATGAAGGTGAACAGGGCGTCGAAACGCACCTCCTCCAGCACCTTCAGGGTGTCCTCAAACTCGGGGGTGGTCTCCCCGGGGAAACCCACAATCACGTCGGAAGTGAGCACAATGTCGGGAATGAGGGCGCGCAGGGCGCGGATCTTGTCCAGATACTGAGCAATGGTGTGCTTCCGGTTCATTACCTTCAGCACCCGGTCGTTCCCCGCCTGGAAGGGCAGGTGGAGCACCGGGGCCACTTTTTCGCACCGGGCCATGGTCTCAAAGAGCTTCTGGGTGGCATCCTTGGGGTGGGAGGTCATAAACCGGATGAGGAAGTCCCCGGGGACGGCATTCACCTGCTCCAGCAGGTCGGCGAAGTCCATGGGTTCCTCCAGGTCCTTGCCGTAGGAGTTCACGTTCTGCCCCAGCAGGGTGATGTCCTTGTAGCCCTCGGCCACCAGTTCCCGCACCTCGTTCAAAATGTCCTCCGGCTTCCGGGAGCGCTCCCGGCCCCGGACGTAGGGGACGATGCAGTAGGAGCAGAAGTTGTTGCACCCGTACATGATGGACACCCAGGCCTTCACCTTGTCCTGGCGCACCACCGGGATGCCCTCGGCAATGGAGCCGGCCTCGTCGGGAATCTGGAAGATGCGGCCCCGGCTGGTGAGCAGGGTGTGGATAAACTCGGGGAACTTCCACAGCACGTGGGGGCCGAACACCAGGTCCACGTGGCGGAAGGACTGCTTGATTTTGTCGGCCACATGCTGCTCCTGAGCCATGCAGCCGCACACGCAGATGATCTGGTCCGGGTGGCGGCGCTTCACGTGGACCAGGGCGCCCAGGTTGCCCAGCACCCGCTGCTCGGCGTGCTCCCGGATGGCGCAGGTGTTCAGGACGATGATCTGGGCCTCCTCCTCTTGGTCGGTGAAGCCGTAGCCCATCTGGCGCAGATAGCCCCGGATGCGCTCGGAGTCGGCCTCGTTCTGCTGGCACCCGAAAGTCTGAGTATAGGCGAGAGGAGGGCCGCCAGGACGCCCCTCAAAGAGCTTTTTGATCTCCCGACAATACTGCTTCTGCTGTTCGATTTCCTCCGGGGTGATCCGGCGGATGTCCTTACTGTTGGTCATGGTCTGTACTCCTATCGTCCGCGAAAATTTCATCGGCATCCCCAGCGGTGGAAAAACGCTCATAGAAGCTCCGGGCATCCTCCGGGCCGATGGGGGTGATCTGGTGAATACCGCCCTCCCACATCGCATAGCTGACCACGAAGTAGCGGCCCATCTGATCCCGGTATAGCTCCTGGAACATCATGTCATCTTCGCTGACTCGGTTATTGCAAAGAGGCTCCGAAGCGGCGGTGTCATAGAGCACCTTGTCCTCCATCTTGCGGACGCGGGGACCGGCGGCGATCCTTCCGCCCACGGTCCCAGGTTTCACAAACCGCAACTCATAGCCCATAGCCGCCATAACCTTCCGCCAGTCTTCGGCGGAGAAGGAGTTTCGCTTCAGGCGGCCGGCCAGGTTGGGAGAGCTCCAGCCCATGCGCTCACACAGCTCCCGCTTGGTCATCCTCTCACTTTTCAGGTATGCTTCGATGATCTCAGATACAGTCACTTAAAAACCCCCTCTTTGGTGGGTGACACGGCTATTTTATCATTTCGATAACCCCACGTCAATTTTACTTTTGATTTCACGCGAAGATTATTTTGGCATGGGGGCCCAGCGGTCCGGTGGCATGATCCCGGTCTCCTCCCAGGTGAAGCCGTAATGCCTGAACCACACGGACTCGCCGCCCCGGTAGCCTATGTAAGCCTCGCCGGAGAAGAAGCCGTTGGAGGCGATGACACGCTCCCCAGGATCAGGAAGGCCGTCCTCCACAGAGGTCCACTCAATTTCCGTCTTCATCTCTGCGCCTCCAGCTTTTCCGGGAACTCCTGGATCAGGTCGCGGCCCCATACCTTCCGCAGGTTGTCCTTCATAAAGACGGGGATCGGGTAGAACGGGGACAACTCATTTTTGGCGTCATCGACAATCCTCTCCACCCACTCCCGGCACGGCTGTTGGCTTTCGCTCCCTGGGCCGGTCATAGCCCCTATGATGATCCAGTTTGCATAGGCGCCGTTATAGGACATCTCCCACGCTTCGCTTCTGGCTACATCCTCCATCAGAGGCTCCATGCTGAAGAAGGACCTTACTTCCTGCGGGAGCTGTCCGATGGAGTCCGCCGCTCTTTTCATCTGCTTCGCGTTGGTGATCGTCGCTCCATACCAGAAGTTTTCCTCGTGCGGGAGTAAGGCCAGGTGATCCAGTTCCACATACCGCTCCGGGAACTTGGTCAGGAAGAGGTAGTTGTGCTGAGGAGCCTTCCGGCAGATGTCCAGCACCTCCACAATCCACTTGGTAGGCACCCACCGGCCGAAGAGATCAGCCATAGAGCCCACAAAAATGTTCTGCCCCTTCTGCTTCTTCAGAGGCTCCTCCAGGCGGTAACGGTGAAATGTAGGGTCAAAAACAAACGGGTAGGGGGCGGCCACACTGTGGACAGGAATAGACCTGTTCTTCCCGCTTGTGTGCCGGGTCATTTGGGACTCGATCTCATGTATTCCGCCGTCTGCGCCAAGGCTCCGATTCAGGGTTTCGTCCCAGCGCCCTCCGAAGCGTTTTGCAATGCTCCGGGCATAGCAGTAATCGCACCCGCCTTTGCACCCGGTCACTGGATTCCAGGTGCTGTCGCACCAGTCAATGCGTGTGTTGTTCATCAGGTTTTACCTCCGTCCTTTTTCGGAATAGCGATGAAGCGGCACCGATCCGCCGCGCAGTTCCCCACAAACTGAAGGGCAACAAGGGCGAGGGTGGCGTCTGACATAAAGGCCTCCGCGTCCTCCTTGCCCTGCCCCTCGAAGTTCTGGAGCTCGAACCAGCGGGCGATCATGGGGAAGGCTCTCCCCAGGTTGTCCGCCGCCTCCAGCCACCGCTCCGGTGGAAAGGTCTGTCCGATCTGGATGTTTACAATCTCTGCCATCAGTGTTCGCCCTCCTCATAAAACAAATCTGTCCGGTACAGTATTGCACAGTCCCCGGGCGGTGGCGAGTCTCCAAACTGCTCATCGAAGTCATCGTGGAAAGCGTCGATGAGCAGGAAATAGTAGTCCCACTCGTGATCCCGGGCGGCCTGCCTAACTTCGTCCAGAGTCAACCTCCCGCGACTCTTTCTGATGGTAAGGCACCATCGCCCTGTTTTGTCCCAGCCGGCGGAGACTTCAATCCCCTTTTTCGCCACGGTCGTTCAACTCCTTCTGTCATATCGAATTTCGGGAAGCCACTCATACCTCTGCTCAAACGGTATGAAATCCTGGCTGTCCCCACAGATGATCTTCATAGCGGCGTCGATCTTCTCCCTGGCATAGTCCGCCTCCGGCTTCTTCGTGAGGGCATCGAAATACTGGTCGTACTTCTTGCCCCAGGCGTCCAGCACCTTCTTCAGCCGCTTGTAGCCGAACACGTCCTTCCCCATTACCTCCGGGTCGTTCAGGGTCAGGATGAGCATATCGGTCATGTACTGCTGGTAGGTCTGCCGGATAGCGTCATGCACCACAGTGTCTCGGACCTTCCGCCGTTCAAGGTAGCCGTTCTTTCCCACTTCTCGTCGCCTCCAATCTTTTCACCATGATGTCCACGGCCTCGTCCGTTTTGGGCTCTCCACAGTGGGGACAGAAATTTGCCTGTTGAGGAACGATACACCCGCAGTCAGAACATTCGCACTCTGGAAGGTTGAAATATCCCGTCATGGAATTATTTGATTGAACTTTTTTGTGCATCCAATACCCCCGCATCCGCCCCACCATCTCCCTGGTGGGGCCGCGCAGGGCGGCGAGGGCCAGTTTCTCGGCCTCCCGGTTGGTGCCATCGTGAGGGTTATAGTTCCCGCGCGCCTCAAAGTAGGCAATCGCTTCCTCCCGCGTCATGCTCATGGGTGGTCCTCCTCTCTTTCTGACTCATCCAGAGGCTCATAAAACGCACAATGGGCCATGTTCTCCTCTCCGGCAACAGCAAAAATATCTCCGTCAAAATCAAAAATCCGGCTGATGACCACAGTTTTCCTCGTACATCCGTATAGATCAGAGCCATCCGTTCCCCTCCATTTGCGAAGCGGCCGGCGAGAACGATGTTTGCAGTTCATCTTACAGACGATGGTCGCCATGTTGATCCCCCTCTTCCTCCGGCGGGCGGCGGTCAGGCGGTGCGGGAAGGGGCATCCAGTGAGATACCTGCACATCGGACCTTTGCCCAATTCCGCAGGATACCGTCCATCCGTGGCCGCTGTTCCACCCAATATACACGCCCCAATGCTCGTGCCAATAGGCGCACACCAAGACATTCTCCCTTAAAGGAGGCAACCGATCCTCCACGCTTACCCACTTCCCGAACCCCATAACAGGTGGTGCGCTATCGAACAGGTCTATGATCTCATTTGCTCTGTAATTATCCGGGTCATCCGCCAGGAGCTTATACACTTCCTCCATGAACTCCTCGCGGTAGGAATCGTTGTCATATAGTTTCATGCTGAACACCTCCTCAAAAACCGTTCCACACTTGCTGACCTCGGTAGTTGAAGTATTCACCGTCCCGGCAATCCTCCGGCGTCAGGTCGGCGATCCGCTTCCGGCTCCGGCTGATGAACAGGTCGGAGTCCATAGGTGGCTTCGGATTTTTGTCCCGGAGCAGTTCGTCAACCTTCAGGAGGCGGCCATACTCCTCCGGCTCCTCCTTCTTCAGGTAGGAAAAGAACTGATTGCGGTGGAAGGGGCAGAAGGTGCAGGCCGAAGCCTTGGTCTCCAGGCCCCAAACGTCCTTGATGTAGGCAAAGCTGTCCGCTCGGGTCAGGCCCATCTCCACCAGGGGGAACTTGTTGACGAACATGGGGTTGGGGCTCTCCTTGCACCGGCGGGACTCCTCTGCGCTGAAGCCCATGTGCATTTCGTGACTTTTCCGGTCCTCATCGCGGAGCCTCTGCCCCTTCTTATAGCCCAGCAGCTCCCAACGGACGTACTTGGAGATCAGCTCCACCTTGTAGTCAACGGTGCAGTTCCTCGGCATTTTCGACTTGTGGCCGTCCTCCCGGATCGTCCACCACGGTATGCTGATGGTGCGACGCTCCCCGAAGTTCTGCATGAAGTCTGAGTACAATGGGGAGTCCAGCACTACAAACTTGATACCGGCCCACTCGCAGGCCTTCCGGGTGAACTCCACTTGATCCTTCACCCACGGGGGCTCCATGCCAAGATCGCAGAAGATCACCACGTCGTAGACCGGGACCAGGGGCCACGGGGTCTCGGGGTTCTTCGCGTTCTCACAGGCCATTAGCGCAAGAGCTGTTGACTGCATACCAGCTCCAAAGGACAGGATTTTCATTCCTCATCATCCTCACGCTCGCAACGGGACTCCAGCCATTCAGCGAAGCTCATGGGGGAGCTTCCGTAGTTGTTGGCTCCAGTGTGTTCTTCGTTCCACTCGCTCAGGTAGTAGATGTAGTCGGCCCACAACTCTTCCTTCTGCGCGGCCTCGTCAGGTTTTGCCTCTTCCTCTTCATCCTGCCAGGAGACCAAGAGACAAGAGTCGAAGGTCAAAACGGGGCGCACCCCGTAGGAATCGTAGGCGTCCCAGTAGTCGTAGCCGCCATTGGAGTAGACGCTCCACACGCCGCCGGTGCCGCCGGTGAGCGGGGAGCGGAGCCACCGAGTCCAGACTGGCGTTGCCAGCCACCAGGCGCCGTCCACCTTCGGGATGATCTCTTTGTACTTGCCGTACTGCTCCAGGGTCAGCAGGGCCACGGTGCAATCGAGGTAGCCGTAGACCCTGGTGCCGTCGGTAGCCTTCAGGTCAACGCGCTGGATCAGGAGATCGCTGTCCTTCGCGCCCTTGGACTTCAGGAACTCAGCGTACTCGGCCAGGGTGTCCCGCATATCTGCCTGTGCCAAATTGCTGTTTCCACTCCGGTCGAAAGCCGCCTTCTTCCAGATACCTTTGCGGATGGACAGAACTCCGCCATCCACATGATCCAGCACCACATACTCCTCACCGAAAGCGGTGAAGGTCTCCCCGCAGGGGACTTTTCTCAGTTCAATGTTCTTCATGCCAGTATGCCTTCCTTTCTTCGATAGTGGCCCCAGACGGGAGGCCGCGCTTGCGCCGGTTCTTCTTCCATCCGGCATATACTTTCAGATCCCGCTCATCAATGCTGTAACCGCAACCCCCGGTGGATCGGTTGTGGATCAGGAGAGGCCGGGGGTAGCCAGGGCGTCTCGCCCTGAGAACTTCGTATTGGCCCACCGGCTCCTCCAGTGTCCAGCCGCTCCGTACCAGGTAGCTCTCCAAGTCGGGGAGCATACCATGTTCCACAGTTGTCCGGTTCTTCATCCCATCACCGCCCCGGCCGTCTCTTGTCACCATAGCCGTCAGGATGATCCCGGTGCCACTGGTAGGCGTCCCATATCATGTGCGACAGGTTCCGCTCCGGCCGCCAGCCAAGGGTTTCCTTGGCCTTCTCGATGTTCGCCACCAGCACGTCCGGGTCCCCGGGGCGCCGGTCCACATACTCTACCAGGAAGTCTCGGTCAACAACGAATTTTGCGGCCTTGATGACCTCCAGGACTGAGTAACCCTTGCCGCTCCCCAGGTTGATCGGCCCACTCTTTCCGCCGTCCTGGAGGTACTGGAGGGCCATCCGGTGGGCCGCCGCAATGTCCCGGACGTGAACGTAGTCCCGTATGCAGGTCCCGTCCAGCGTCTTGTAATCGCTCCCAAACACCTTGACCCCATCGCTTCTTCCCAGCATAGCGTCAACGATTTTGGGGATCAGGTGCGTTTCCGGCTGGTGATCCTCGCCCAGGCTCTTCTCCGGCCACGCACCGGCGGCATTGAAATACCGGAGAGCGATGTACTTCAGGCCGTAGGCCGCATGGTAATCCTCCAGCATTTCTTCCACCTGCCGCTTTGTCCGGCCGTATGGGTTGATCGGGTCGAGCCGGTCAACCTCCCTGGCGCTCATCTGGTTGCCATATACGGCCGCCGATGAGGAGTAGATATAAGTATCTACCCCGGAGCTCAGAGCGGCGTCCATGAGCGTCCTCGCGCCTTCCACGTTGTTCTGGTAATACTTCATCGGATCGGACGTGCTCTCTCCAACCTGGGAGTAGGAAGCGAGGTCCATCACCGCGTCGAACTGGTAGTTTCTGAACAGAGCCTTCACCATCGGGTAGTCGTTGGACCGCACCCCGTGGATCGGGACGCGGCCGACCGCCGCCTGGTGGCCCGTGGAGAGATTGTCCAGCACCACCACGCCGAAGCCGTGCTCCTTCAGGTCCGCCACCACATGACTCCCGATGTACCCGGCGCCCCCGGCCACCAAAACTCTCATGCCATAGCCTCCCTTCTGGCCGCCAGCTCCAGGGCGGCGTTATCAGCAAACCTCTTCGCCGCGGCCTTCGCCTCGCGGTAGTCATAGAAGATCGTGACCCCCAGCAGACTCGCCGGGTACTCACGAAGGCCGCAGTTCCATTTCTTGTTGCTCTCCACGCTCCGAAGGTAGATCATATCATTCTCCGGGGAGTATGCATCCACCCACCGCTTGTCGGTGGTCCCGTCCCGGTTGGCGATCCACACCTTGGTGTCTCGCTTCGGGATGTACGGATATTCAGGCATGATATTCTCCTTTCCGGCCCCACACCAGGTTGGGCCACATCTGTTCCGACAGTCTGTTCGGGTATTCTCCGTCCCGCACCATGTACCGATCCGGCACTTCCGGCGGGATCGGCCTCCGGTCCCTCGCCACCTCTTCCCCGGGGAAGAGGGAGAGCTGGACTTCTACCAGCCCTCTCTCATCCAAAAGGCCGTACCAGTAGATGATGTGGTTTCGGACCAGGTTCATGTTCACCCCGTCAGGCCACCCGGGGTCCTGGCACCCGCCGTCAGCGAGGAGGTTCCACCGGCGAAACTCCCGGTCCACCTCATCCATGATCTGAGCCTCGGTCATCCGCTCCGGCGGGATGTACTTCTCCACAGAAGTCACCCCATGATCGCCGCGGCCGGCCGGGAGCGCTCCAACCTTGATTTGGGGTCGAACTTCTGGCCGTCCTCATACCCTCGGCTCCCGTAGTGCTTCTGCCAGTCGGAAGAGAAGTCGGCGTGGCCGAAGGAGGAGGGCTTACCCATCCCGATCATCACGTCCGTCACCTGCTTGGGGACCACCAGGACGAGTCCCCATTCCTGGTGCTCCTGGTCCTGATCCTTGAAGGCCTGCTGGAGGCCGTAGATGAAGCCCCAGCCGTAGGCGTTGCACATCTTTCGGATATAGGTCTGCGGGAGCCCCTTGTTCTCCGCCGCGATCTCCTTTTTGGTGGCCTGAATACAGTCGATAGCGTAGAGCACCACCGTCTTGCAGATGGCGAAGTCATCCTCCAGGCCGACAAGCCCAATGTGCTTCGTCTTCTTACCCTTGAAGGACCGGCGGAAAGAGCGACAGCAGTAGTGCTCCGCGATGGTAGAAGTAAGGCTCGCCATCCACGGGTCCGTCATGCCGGTGCAGCTCACACCGATGGTCTCCTTGATGACCTTGACGTTCTCGGCCTTCTTGATCTCCTCCGGGCGGAGCTTGTGCTTCGCCATGAGCTCCCGGGCCTTCAGGGGGGCGGCCTTCGCCTCGGCCTCGCTTGGGCTGTCCGCCAGCGCCAGCAGTTTTGCGATCTTGTCTCTGATGTCCTGTGCCATAGTGCTTTACCTCCAGTTCGGAATGTGGTCCCCGTACCCGGCCTTGATATGGGCCTCCAGGACCTCCAGGGCCTCCGGGCAGAGGATGTACTGCGTTCTGTCTGTAATGATCTCCCGGAGATGGGAGATCGTCGCGGCCGGATGCTCACTATGTACCAGAGCCAGGAAGTCGCTGGTGGCCTTCGTGGAGCCGGCGATCCTGCGCTTCCGGCCCCGGACATAGTATTCAACGTCCTTGAAGTTCTTGGGGAGTTTCGGCATCTCACCCACCTCAGAAGTTGTAGTCGTAGAACTCCCGGCGCCCCTTGATAAGTTGGAGGTTGCCGGGCTGTCCGTAGGTCCCGTACTTGTTGGACCAGCGGAAGGTCATCACCTGCCCGTCCGGGTCCGGCTCGTAGGTGTAGGACTGGTCTCCCTGGTTGGTGCAGATGGCGGAGAATCCACCCGGAATCCACTCCGGCTTGAAGCTCGGGTCCAGGGTGGCCTTGTCCCGGCGCACCGTCAGGGAGAAGGGCGTCTTCTTGATGACCGTTGCGGCGTTCCGGTCGCTCCAGTAGCAGATCGTCACGCCGTCGCCGACCTGGGCTGTTGCCGGGGTCAGAATGTGCTCGTGCACCCATCTGGCTTTCTCCAGGGCCTGCTCGATGCGTTGCTCATAGGAGATGGGGTACTTCGTGTGGGACGGGTTCTCCTCGGCCCAAATGATGAAGTCAAACTCCTGCCGGAACTCCCAATTCTGGAGGATGTACTTGGCGTTGTCACCGAAGGCGGCCTTCACGCTCTCCTCGATGGAAATTTTCAGGTTGTCCATGCTCATGGTTCTGCTCCTTTCACTCTTCGTCATCCCACTCGGGGAGGCTGTCAATAAACCGCTCGATGAAGGGGATATGGGGGAACACATAGTCGGCAATCAGGCCGCCGATCCCCAGGATCAGCAGGATCGCCGACGTGTACCCCAGGAAGATCGCCAAATCGTCCATAGGTCCCAGCTCCTTCCTGCGGTCAATCGTCAAGGTACTCTTCCACCGCGGCGATGATCTCATCGTCGCTCGGAACATAGTCGCCATCCTCGTACAGGTCGTACAGGAACGGATCGTCATGCTCTTCGATGTGGACCTCCAGGCCGGCTTCTCTGGAAAGAGAAATCACCCGGTCCCTTGCCTCGGCCCAAAACTCATTGGCCTCTCTGATCTGCTCATCCATTTTGAAATACTCCCTTCCGCCGGTCTCCCGGCTTGCTTTTTTCCTGCCTCTGTGCTATTCTGAAGGGGTGAGAGGGGAGGCAGGTCCCCTCCCGCCCCTTTGGGGTTCCGGGTTCCCGTTTGCTGTGGTAAGTTGGCGGGGGCCCGGACTTTTTTACTTCAGCGCCTGGATTTTCGCTCGGATGATGGCCGCCGCCTCCTCAGCGGTCGTAGCTTTGGCTTCGATGTTTTCCGCCAGGGTCTCCAGAAAAACGATCAGCTCATTTTGGGTCATGTTCTCTTGCTCCATTTCGTAAACCTCCTGCCCGGTTTTTATCCCCGGCCCCCTGCCGGTGGCTGGGGTGGTCTGGAATTTACTTTTGGTAACTTCCGTTCCATGCTTATATTATAACTTACCAAAAGGTAATTGTAAAGCGTTTTCGTTAATAAATTTAATCTTTTTTATCGGCCTTCACGGTACAGTTAAAGAAAATGTTTCATGTGAAACCCTCCAGGGCATAAAAAAAGAGCCCCCTCCGCCGGTTTTACCCGGTCAGAGGGGGCTCTTCTTGCCTTTCGGTAACTCCTGGGCGCAAGTGTCCCGTCAGATCGCAGGGCTGTCAACAGAGCCTTCCGGCTCCTGCTCCTGCGTCTGCTGAGGTACATTGAAATTTGCGGCCTTGGCCGCGTCGTAGGTGATTCCGCCGCGCCGGTGGTCGGATTTGCACAGGCTGAGGTATGCGGCGCAGATCACCCCGTGGGCGGTCCATGGGAGGCCCACCATAGCGCCGATCCAGGGGAGGGCGCCGGTGAACCCCTTGTAGACGCAGTAGAAGGCCAGGGCAAAGCCTCCTATGGTCACTACCCACAAGAGGGGGCGGACATCGGCCACTACCCACTTGGAGAACTGCGTCAGGTCCGGTTTCGACTTCCGGCTCATGCTGGCACGGCTCCAGAATCCCGTCAGCCCCATGCCGACCAGGATCAGGACCAGCCCTGCAATCAGCAGAAGCATTTTCTCCGTGCCGCTCATACCAGTCCGTTGTTCTTGGCGAAGCGGTAGAAGAGCTGGGCGGCCTGCTCACGGGTGAGGAAGTCCTGCCACATATAGTTGGGCTCCCCGTTGATGTCGGTGCCGTTACCGGCGAACAGGCCGACCTTGATGGCCCATTCCCGGGCCTCCTCACTCCAGTCGCCCTTGTCGTTGTCCTGAAGCTCCTGCCGATACTGGTCCATGTACTGTCTGAACTGCTCGTAGCTCATGCTGTCTTCCTCCTCAGATGGAATTACAAGGATTTGCCCGGGGTAAATGGTGTAGGGCGCCGTGATCCCGTTTGCCTGGGCGATACTCTGCCAGGCCACCCCAAGCCGACTCCCGATTGCGGAGAGGGAGTCCCCGGACACCACGGTGTAGGTGCCGCCGGTCAATCCGCCGGCCGGTGCATCCTCCCCGGTGTCCTGGACCAGGGAGTAATCCGGGCGGCCATAGCCGCCGATGTAGCTGGCCCCCAGGGGGTAGCTCTTGTCCCGGACGCACCCGCCGTTGGGGACCACTCCGGCGGCGGAGCTGGTGTTGCCCTCGATGGTGTAGACCCGGTTGTTGGACACTCCGACTACGAGGCCGGTATGGTACATCGTCTTCCCGCCGTCATCCGTGAAGAAGATTTGATCCCCCGGCTTCGGGTCGCTCTTGTGGAACTGACCCTTGGCCTCGTAGTATTGTGCGGAGTATGTGCACCCAGCACCCAGCCCCTTCTCCGCCTGACAGAGAAGAGCCATACCCACTTCCAGGCCGAAGGTGTAGATAAAGCACCAGTCGGTGAAGATGTCGCACCAGGCATAGCCGTTTTTCCGGCCGTTGTAGACGATCCCCAGGGCATCAAGGTCCCGGGCATATTTATTCCAGTTGCCGTCTCCGGGGTTTGCGGTGGGGTTATCGAGCTGGGAGTTGGTCTCCTTTTCGATATACCCGATCTCCGCTCTGGCTGTGGCAATTACTCTCTCAGCCGGCGTCATCGCTACCACCCCAGTTCATAATTTCTTTCAGTTTGTCGAACCCGAACATTGCGGCGTAGGCTACCATGAAGCCCACCACAACAAAAGCCACTACGACATACCAGGCGATGGGTAGAGTCTTGATCTGGAAGTAGGCAAATCCGGCGGCCAGGGTAAGCGCCTCCGCTACAATGAGGGCAAGCACATTGGTGGGTAGCTTATCCCAGGTCGATTTCTTCACGACCTCGACGATGATGTTGGTCAGCGCCACCAGGACACCGACAATAGCAATCAGAACGGAAATTTCCATCATGTACTCCTTTCAGGTTTCGGGCGCGTCTTCGTCGCGCTCATTGGATGAGGATTTCAAAAAGTCGTGCTCCCGGAGCCGGTCATCGTAGACCCTGCTGATGTTTGCGATGGCGTGGACCGCCCGGTTGTTCTTGTAGTTCTCGTGATCCCGGCAAT
>ENA-UOIV01002403-UOIV01002403.1-human-gut-metagenome-genome-assembly--contig:-C59-NODE-2403-length-12886-cov-6.680929_pt1 | contig 12886 bp, 8 predicted proteins | sample MGYA00242333_ERZ723880 | MGnify/ENA metagenome assembly ERZ723880 | reverse complement strand
GGCAGCAGCTCGCCGGCGATCTTGTACATGTTGGGGATCATCAGCAGCAGGCCCTGGGATGCGGTGTAGGTGGTGGTCAGAGCGCCCGCCGCCAGAGAGCCGTGGACAGTGCCGGCGGCACCGGCCTCAGACTGCATTTCGATGACCTTGACGGTGGTGCCGAAGATGTTTTTCTGGCCCTGGGCCGCCCACTGGTCCACATAGTCGGCCATGGGGCTGGACGGGGTGATGGGGTAGATGCCGGCTACCTCAGTAAAGGCGTAGCTGACATATGCCGCAGCATTGTTGCCGTCCATGGTTTTGAACTTTCTTGCCATAGAGTTCCCTACTTTCTTCCTTTTTCAGTTTGATAGGGATTCCAGGCCGAAAGGCCTGTCCTCCCCACAACTCTCTGCCCTATTTTACTGTCTCTTCATGGAAATTCCTATGTCTGAATTAGTTATAATCCCCATAAGAATTTACTTATAATGAAAGAGGACAGCGCCGTCCCGGGCAGACTGGACCGGCAGTTTTATCAACAATGGTTAGTTTAACACTTTTTTTGCGGTTTGTAAATTGACTCTCTACGCTTTTTCTTTGTTCTCCTTACAAAAATACCCGATACTATTGCAATGTTTCTTGCACAAGGTTACAATGAAACGGAAAAGCAGCTTCCACATTCCAGGAATTTCAGCGGGACCGGGTTCTCTTCACGGGGATTTCATAAAAGTTCAGGTATATCCCCCGGCGGCTCCGGACTCTTTCCGCTTCCTTTTAGGAGGACGATTCAAATGGTCTATCCGGTACATTCTCTCGGGCTCCATGGCATCACCGGCTACCCGGTGTCGGTGGAGTGCGACCTGTCCAGCGGCCTGCCCGCTTTCACGGTGGTGGGCCTCCCCGACGCGGCGGTGAACGAGGCCCGTGAGCGGGTGCGCTCCGCCATTAAAAACTGCGGCTTCTCCTTTCCGGTGAGCCGCATCACCGTCAACCTGGCCCCCGCCCATGTGAAGAAGATCGGCACCCTGTACGACCTGCCTATTCTGGTGGGCCTGCTGGCCGCCGGGGGACAGCTTGCCCTCCGGGACCGGGACTGCGCCTTTGTGGGGGAGCTGTCTCTGTCCGGCCGACTGCGTCCCTGCGCCGGCATGCTGTCCATGGCCCTGGCCGCCAAGGCCGCCGGTCTGCATAAATTGTTTGTCCCGGAACAGAACGCCGCCGAGGCCACTCTGGCCGGCGGGCTGGAGGTCTATCCGGTCAACAACGTGCAGCAGCTGGTGCGCCATCTCACCGGTGAGGCCCCCATCTCCCCCGCTCCCGCCTGGGATGGGTCCATGGCCCCCCTGCCCGGCCCCGACTTCTCCCAGGTGAAAGGCCAGGAGCCGGTGAAGCGGGCTCTGGAGATTGCCGCCGCCGGGGGACACAATATTCTCATGGTGGGTCCGCCGGGCTCCGGCAAGTCCATGCTGGCCAAGCGCCTGCCCTCCATTCTCCCGGACATGACCAGGGAGGAGGCCCTGGAGGTGACCCAGATCCACTCGGTGCTGGGTCTCACCGACCCGGAGCGCCCCCTTATCACCCGCCGTCCCTTCCGCTCCCCCCACCACAGCATCTCCGCCGTGGGCATGTCGGGCGGCGGGGCCAGTCCCCGTCCCGGGGAGATCTCCCTGGCCCACAACGGGGTCCTCTTTCTGGACGAGCTGCCCGAGTTTCAGAAGGACGTGCTGGAGGTCCTCCGCCAGCCCCTGGAGGATGGACAGGTGCAGATCTCCCGGGCTGCCGGGTCGGTGACCTACCCCAGCCGGTTTATGCTGGTGTGCGCCATGAACCCCTGCCGGTGCGGCTGGTACGGCCACCCCTCCGGCCGGTGCCGGTGCTCCGAAGCCGACGTTCAGAAGTACCTCTCCCGCCTGTCCGGCCCCCTGCTGGACCGCATCGACCTGTTTGTGGAGGTGTCCGCCCTGGAGTTTGAGGAGCTCTCCCGCCGGGAGCCCTCCGAGCCCTCCGCCGCCGTCAAGGAACGGGTGGACCAGGCCCGGGCCGTCCAGACACAGCGGGAGGGCGGCCGGTGCAACGCCCAGATTGAGACCGAGAGCCTGGAGCGCTGCTGCGCCCTGGATCAGGACTGCCAGGCCATCCTCAAGGGGGCCTTCACCCGCATGGGCCTCACCGCCCGCAGCTACGACCGCATCCGCCGGGTGGCCCGGACCATCGCCGACCTGGACGGCTCGGAGGACATCCAGCCTCAGCACCTGGCCGAGGCTCTCCAGTACCGGCCGCCGGAGTATTTGAGAAGGTGATTTCCTTTTTGTGGGGGGATTTCGCCGCCTGCGGGCGGCGAGGTACTTTCCCAGCGATGGGAAAGTACCCAAAGGATCGCTGGGGGACGCAGCCGACGGGCACTTCGTGCCCATAGGACCGCTTACCCCCAGCCCCCCATTTTACGGGGGGTATCCCTTGGGACAGGCATAATAGTTCCGGCGCGCAAAATCTGAGTGGCGGTCTAAATTCCCGCCGGGCCACCGGGCCCTGGGGCTGCAAAAATTGCCGTTGGTGCGGTTCAACTTCCGCGCCTGGCTTGACCGAACCAACGGTACTGGTGCTGGATACACTGTAGGGACGGCTATCAGCCGCCCGAGCCTTCCCCTCTAAAAGGGGGAAGGTGCCGAGCAAAGCGAGGCGGATGAGGGTGGGCTCCGAAATGGCACCCCCTCAGTGGGCCGGCCAGTGTCCGGCCCCTACGAAAAGAAGGAACAGCTTCTATATCCGCCGTAGGGGCGGCACACCGGGCCGCCCGTTCCTATTATCGGCGGGAGCTCCAAGGTGCTCCCCTGCCGAGAATCGAAACGGTGCGCGTAGGGGCCGATGTCCTCATCGGCCCGAGACGAAGAACAGCATTGTTTTCTTCCCCAAGTGTTTTCAACGAAAAAGCGGCAATTCGCAAAGATTTTCTTTCCGGATTGCCGCTTTATTGCTGCTGATTCAATTCTTTTTCGATTTCCATCACCAGAACGCTCATTTTTACGTCCAGCGCCAGGCTGATTCGGTAGAGCGTCTCCAGGGTGGGCTTCCGCTCTCCCCGCTCAATGGCGCTCAGATGGGTCCGCCCAATGTCGGAGAGGCCGCTCAGCACCTCCTGGGTGAGGCCCTTTTTCATTCGGTATTTTGCAATGACTTCCCCCACGATCTTTGGGTCCAGCCGCATCTCGCTCATGGAATCACCCCTGTTAACAGGGTACCCTAAAACTTTTTCTTTTCTGAACACATATGTTGACATTTGAATACTTATGTGTTACCTTTAAGATAATTTGAAAGAACTGAATGGAGGGAACTGCTATGAAGCGCATCAATGCCATCTCGATCATCCTCGCCCTGTCTCTCTCCCTGGCGGCCTGCGGCGGTGGGGGTGCCTCTGAAAGCGAAAGCACCAGCGGCCCGGCGGAGACATTTTCCTATCCCGATTTTCTCTCGGAGGTTCAGGCGAACCAGGTCCGGGCCAGCGAGACGTATGTGGGAAATCGCTTTGCCATTTCTGCCTTCGTGTCTGAGCTGTCCCAGGAGGGCTGTACCCTGGAGTTTCTGGACTCCTCCGACTACTTCGTGACGGTTCCCCTGGACCAGGAGGCCCTGCTGGACCTGGAGACCGGCGAGCGAATCCAGGTCGATGGCTCCATTGAGAGCATCGACCTGGGCTGGATTGTCCTTGACTCCGCAGAGGTGACGGGCTCCGCTTTCCCCCTGTCCGCTTCGGTTCTATCCCTGGTCTACGCCTCCGCCAGCGCCCCTCTGCCCGCCTACTGCATCGCCCGGGTTCAAGGTTCTGTGGATGGCATAGAGAATCCCCTCTGTAAAATCAATCTGAGCGGAGAGGACCTGTCCACCCTGGCCGAGGGAGACACAGTGTCTGTCCAGGGACCTCTGTACGCCCTCAGCACCAACCCGCTGGAAGGCGGCGTGGTGGAATACCTGGGTGAAAAGGTCCTTCTGGAGATGAGAGACGCCCAGTTTGTAGAAAACTCCTAGGCCTTGTTTGAAAATTGGAAATGTGCCCGACGGCGAGGAATTTTTTCGCCAGACAAGGCGATTTGACGCGGCAATACTTTGTGCATTGCAAGGAAAATCAACGCAGTATGGCGGAAAAAGAACCGCCGTTGGGACATGTTGACATGTTTCAAACATGGTCTAAAGTAAGCGGAAAAACAGCGGCTGACACCTGGTTTCAGATGTCAGCCGCTGTTTGATATGCGTACAAATTTATTTCAGGAATCCCTTTACGATCTGCTCCTCGGCCTCCTTCTCGGTGAGCCCCAGGGTCATCAGCTTGGTGAGCTGCTCCCCGGCGATCTTGCCGATGGCCGCCTCGTGGACCAGGCTGGCGTCCACACAGTTGGCGGTAACCTCCGGGATGGCGGCCACCACACCGTGGTCCATGATGATGGCGTCGCACTCGGAGTGGCCGTAGCAGCGGTTGTTGCCGTTGATGCGGGCCAGGAACACCTGCTTGGAGTCCTCCCGGGCCACGGAGCGGGAGATCACGTTGGTGTGGCAGTCCTCCCCGTCCAGGTCCACGGTGAAGTCGGACTTGGCCAGCTGCTTGCCGTGGGTCATCACCTTCTCCTTGATGATGAGGGTGGCCCGGTCCCCCAGCTTGGCGTTGGTGGTGCGGACGGTGGAGTCCACCCCCTTGATCTGGGTGGTCTCCATCTCCATGTAGCTGTCCTCGTCCATCTCCACCACGGTGGTGGGGTTCATGATATTCTCGCCCCGGCCGTCGCCCTCGCCGTAGTGGCGCTCCACATAGCGCACCTTGGCTCGCTTGCCCACGTGGAAGGTGTGGATGCCCGAGTGCTCCGAGTTCTGCACCCCGCAGTTGTGGATGCCGCACCCGGCCACGATGGTCACGTCGCAGTCGTCGCCGATGAAAAAGTCGTTGTACACGGTCTCGGTGAGGCCGCTCTCGCTCAAAACCACGGGGATGTGGACGCTCTCGTTTTTGGTCCCGGGCTTGATGATGATGTCAATGCCGTCCTTGTCCGTCTTGGACACGATGTCGATGTGGGCGGTGGTGTTCCGGGCGGCCGCCTTGCCGTTGGCCCGGATATTGTAGGCCCCTTCGGGCACGTCATGCAGTTCTGCTACCTGCTCCAGCAGGCTCTTTTGAATGGCATCCATGGTACTTCTCCTTTATCTGTGCCGCTGGCCTCTGACAAAGCAAAGGCGTAGGGCGGGGTTTTCTCCTCCCCGCCGCCAGGGCCGCTGTTTTCTCTTGGACGGCGGGGGCGAGCCCCCGCCCTACAAAGGTATCAACCCAAGCTGAAACGTCTTTTCTTGGGGAGCACGCATCCGCATGCTCCCTGCATTATCTCACCTTGTCGCTCAGGGCGCTGCACACCCCGCCGGTCTCCCCCAGCAGGCCGGGGAGGATGTCTTTGCGCGCCCCGTCGCTCTGCACCCGGCCGTCGGCCAGGACGATGATCCGGTCGGCGATGTTCAGGATGCGCTCCTGGTGGGAGATGATGAGGATGGAGCCGTTGATCTTCTCGTGGAGGTGCTCGAACACCTGGATCAGGTTGGAGAAGGACCACAGGTCGATGCCCGCCTCCGGCTCGTCAAAGACGGACAGTTTTGTTCCCCGTGCCATAATCATGGCGATCTCAATGCGCTTGAGCTCGCCGCCGGACAGGGAGGCGTCCACCTCCCGGTCGATGTAGTCCTTGGCGCACAGGCCCACCTCAGAGAGGTAGTCGCAGGCCTCGGACACGCCGATGTCCTTGCCGCTGGCCAGGGTGATCAGGTCCCGCACCGTCAGGCCCTTGAAGCGCACCGGCTGCTGGAAGGCGAAGCTGATGCCCTTGTGGGCCCGCTGGGTGATGTCCAGCCCGGTGATGTCCTCCCCATCCAGCAGGATGCGCCCGGTGGTGGGGGTATAGATGCCGGCGATGATCTTGGCCAGGGTGGACTTGCCGCCCCCGTTGGGGCCGGTGATGGCCACAAACCGCTCGCCGATTTTCAGGTTGATGTCCCGCAGGATGCCCTTGTCCTCGCCGTCCTGCTCTACCTCATAGCTGATGTGCTGTAGCTCCAGCATACTGGTTCCTCCTCTATTGGCACCCGGCCCGAAGGCCGCTTGACTCGTTCAGTTTCCCCGGGATCAGCCCGTCCCAAACAAAAAACGGGACGCCCTCTCCTTCAGGGCGTCCCTATTGTACCATATGAGGCTGATTTTGTCTATCATTATTTTCCTATTAGTTCAATAGGAATTTAAAAATTCCATTCTGAACTTCTGTTCATAGTGACGACGGCCCGGTCAGGGCGGGAGCGCGCATTCAAGCTCCCTCCGGCAGCGCCAGGCGCATGGTGAGCTGATCCCCGTCCGACATGGAGATCGGGGCGTCAAAGGTGAAGTTCAGGCAGATGTCCCCATCTTCCTGGCTCCACCACAGGTCGCCGGACACCGGCTGTCCGTTCTTCACCGCCTGGAACAGGGCAGAGGCCGCCTGCCGCAGCTCTGGAGAGTTGGTCCGGTCCGTATCCCCGGCCGACAGGTCGGGAAGCCCCAGGTCCCGCACCCGCTGATAGAGTGCGCCGTAGGACGTGGCGGAAAAGCTCTGATCAAACAGCTCCGGCGGATGCACGATGGAGATTCCATTCTGATCTGCCTCCACCACCATGATGTAGGAGGGCATATCCGTTTTGGACTCCTTAACCGAGGAGGAACCATCCGGCTTTTCAAAGAGAATGTCAATCTCTCCATCAGACAGGGGAATTTCAAAGCCGGCCGGCCAGGTCTCCACCATATCCCGATAGGTAAACTGAGTGCTCCACTGGTCCAACGTGGCGTACAGGGGTTCCCAGATGAGCTCCTTGGTCTGCGTGTCAAACGTACAGGCACACACGCCCAGCTCCTTGACGGCTCCCGTCTCCCAGTTCAGGCTCTCTTCGACTGGCGATTGGAAGGTCAGATACCGGCCGGTCTCGTCAAACTGAATCTCACTGGGGAACAGATAGTATTCCGCTCCAAAGCCGGTATGGGGCATCAGAGCTGTAATGGACGTCACGGCTCCGTTGGCCGCCACGTAGTCCAAAAAGGTCCCCGTGCCCATGGACAGTCCCCCGTTCACAAAGCAAACAGCGGTTCCATAGGGACCGGCATACTGCTCTGCGGAGCCAGACGTGCGCTCCGCCTCCATCCGCGCCAGCGCGAACTCCATAGGGTCCTCCGCCAGAGTGAGGGAGGCCGTCCGTTCCTCCTTCTCCCAGGCCAGCGTCCCCGTCCGCTCCAGCTCCGAGAAGCGGATGGCAGTCTCCCCTCCGATGGCGTAGCTGGTCACCCGCTCCCCCTGGACATAGGTCTTGATATCGGTGTAGTAGATGTCCCCAGCCTGGGCCCCCACGGTCTGGGTCTGCTCCTGGGGCTGGTAATCTCCGGTGACTTCCCCCTCCAGGTCCCGCTCCACGGTGAGGGTGCGCGCCTCCCCGTCCCAGACCACGGAGAAGCCGTATTCCCGCAGATCCTCCGCCACCACGGCGGTCTCCCCGCCTATGTTGTAGGAGCGCAGGGGATGGCCGTCAATCTGGGCCGCAATGTCGGTGTAGTAGGTGTGCCCCACCACGTCCCCGATCTTGTTCTCTTCCGCCGCCGCGGGGACCGCCAGGGTCAGAGTCAAAGCGGCGGCAAATGCGGTACACAAAATCTGTCTCTTCATTTGAGCTTCCTCCACTTTCATCAATTCCGGCCGGTGGATTCCCTTTTTTATAAATGTATTATAGCACAGCCCTGTCCCGCTGTCCCGGGAATTTCTTGAAATATTCTGAAATTTCCACCTCCCGCCGCCGGGATTTCAGGCTTGCATTTTCTGCCGGAGTATGATATAAATATGGGCAGCATAAATGCGCAGATTGGGAAAATAGCGGGTTTGCAGATTGCAGAGAGGGGCGGCCGCCGGCTGAAAGCCGCCCTAAGCTGTGCCGCTTGGTTCGCCCAGGAGCGGCCCCTGAGAGGGGGACGGGTGTTCCGCCGTTATCCGGAGACAAGTGCGTATGGTAATATACGAATGCGGGTGGTACCGCGGAAGGCTGGCCTTTCGTCCCAAAAACTATTGGGACGGAGGGCTTTTTTCGTGCTTCGCACAATTCGGAATTAGAAATTAGGAATTAGGAATAAATGTGCCGCCTTCGGCGGCCAATTCCAAAGCGCCCGGCAAAGCCGGGCACCATAATTCCTAATTCCTAACTCCTCATTCCTAATTTAAAAAAGGGAGTTTGAAGGTATGAAAGAACAGTTAGCAAAAATCCGGGCCGAGGCCCTCTCGGCCATGGAGAACGCCCAGTCCGCCGCCGAGCTGGACGGGCTCCGGGTGCAGTACCTGGGCAAGAAGGGCGAGCTCACCGCCGTTTTGAAGATGATGGGCAAGCTCTCCCCCGAGGAGCGCCCCGCCATGGGCCAGCTGGCCAACGAGGTGCGCGCCGCCCTGGAGAGCGCCATTGAGGAGCAGGGCAAGCGCCTGGAGGCCAAGGCTTTGGAGGCCCGCCTGGAGGCCGAGGCGGTGGATGTGACCATCCCCGGAAAAGCCCCCAAGCTGGGCCACAAGCACCCCATGTACCTGGCTCTGGACGAGCTGAAGGACATCTTCATCGGCATGGGCTTCACCGTGCTGGACGGCCCCGAGGTGGAGCTGGCCGAGTACAACTTCGACAAGCTCAACGCCGAGGAGGGCCACCCCTCCCGGGACTGGTCGGACACCTTCTACTTTGACAAGGACAGCCGGGTAATGCTCCGCAGCCAGACCTCTCCCATGCAGGTGCGGGCCATGGAGACCATGGAGCTGCCTATCCGCATCATCGCCCCCGGCCGGGTGTACCGCAAGGACGAGGTGGACGCCACCCACTCCCCCATGTTCCACCAGGTGGAGGGCATGGTCATCGACAAGAACGTGACCATGGCCGACCTGAAGGGCACCCTGAACACGGTGGTGGAGCAGCTCTACGGCAAGGGCACCAAGACCCGCTTCCGCCCCCACCACTTCCCCTTCACCGAGCCCTCCTGCGAGATGGACGTGCAGTGCCACAAGTGCGGCGGCGTGGGCTGTCCCACCTGTAAGGGCGAGGGCTGGATCGAGATGCTGGGCGCCGGCATGATCCACCCCAAGGTGCTGAAGATGTCGGGCATCGACCCGGAGGTCTGGTCCGGCTGGGCCTTCGGCATCGGCCTGGAGCGCACCGCCATGCGCCGGTTCAAGATCGCCGACCTGCGCCTCATCTTCGAGAACGACGTGCGGTTCCTGGAGCAGTTCTGAGGCTGCGCCTCAGAACCGTAGGGGCCGATGCCCTCATCGGCCCGGCGGTGTCCGCCTGCTGTATCCAGCGGGCCGCTGGGGACAGCGGCCCCTACAAAACCTGATGTAAGGGAGTTTTCATATATGAACTTATCTCGCAAATGGCTCCAGGAGTTCGTCTCTGTGGACGCCAATGACAAAGAATTTGCCGAGGCCATGACCCTGTCCGGCTCCAAGGTTGAGCTCACCCACGACCTGGGGGAGGAGATCTCCAACGTGGTGGCGGGCAGGATCGTCTCCATGGTCCGCCACCCCAATTCCGACCACATGTGGATCTGCCAGCTGGATGTGGGCAAGGATGAGCCCGTCCAGATCGTCACCGGCGCCTGGAACATCCACGAGGGGGATCTGGTCCCTGTGGCCCTGCACAAGTCCACCCTCCCCGGGGGCAAGAAGATCGAGAAGGGCAAGCTCCGGGGCGAGGTGTCCAACGGCATGCTGTGCTCCCTGAAGGAGCTGAACCTGGACGAGCGGGACTTCCCCTACGCGGTCATCACCCCCGCCGCCCTGCTGAACGACTATAAGCCTCTGGACCCGGAGAAGCCCTCCATCTCCGCCGATATCAAGGCCGGGGACAAGGTGTTCGGTCCCGTGGTGTGCGCCAAGGTGCTGGAGTGTGCCGCTCAGCCCGACGGCAGCTACCACACCTGCTTGGACCTGGGGGGCTCCACCGCCGCGCCTGATACTGCCTGCTCCAACCTGCACGAGGGGGATCTGGTGGCCTATAACACCAAGACCGACGCCATCTGCACCCTGGAGGACCTCCACGCCCAGCAGGCCGAGTTCCCCCACTGCATCCCCGACGGCATCTTTGTCCTCCAGGAGGAGGGCGTGAAGCCCGGCGACGACATCAAGAGCGTCATCGGCGCCGACGACCACGTGGTGGAGTTTGAGATCACTCCCAACCGCCCCGACTGTCTGTCCGTCATCGGTCTGGCCCGGGAGGCGGCGGCCACTTACAACGTCCCTCTCACCCTCCACGAGCCCGAAGTAAAGGGCGGCGGCGAGGGCAGTCTGGTTGAGCTGCTGGACGTGGAGACCCCCGCCAGCGACCTGTGCCCCCGGTACACCGCCCGGATGGTGCGCAACGTGAAGATCGGCCCCTCCCCCAAGTGGATGCGGGAGCGGCTGCGCGCCATGGGGGTGCGGCCCATCAACAACATCGTGGACATCACCAACTACGTCATGCTGGAGTACGGTCAGCCCATGCACGCCTTTGACTACCGCTATGTGCAGGGCGGACATATCATTGTCCGCCGGGCCGAGGACGGCGAGGAACTCACCACCCTGGACGGCAATGTGCGCAAGCTCAACTCCAGCATGCTGGTCATCGCCGACGAGCACCGGGCGGTGGGCCTGGCCGGCATTATGGGCGGCCTGAACAGCGAGATCGTCGCCGACACCACCGACGTGGTGTTCGAGTCCGCCAACTTCGACGGCACCACCATCCGCCGCACCGCCCTGGCTCTAGGCATGCGCACCGAGGCCAGCGCCAAGTACGAGAAGGGCCTGGACCCCCTGAACACCCTCCCCGCCGTCAACCGGGCCTGTGAGCTTGTGGAGCTGCTGGGGGCCGGCGAGGTACTGGACGGGGTCATCGACATCCTCAACTATGTACCCCAGCCCCGCACCATCACCATGAACCCGGACCGGGTGAACGCCCTCTTGGGCACCGACATCCCCGCTGTGGAGCAGTACAAGTACCTGGCCCGTGTGGGCATCTGCACCGAAAATCAGGACTGCCCCGACGGCCCCGCCGATGTGGTCATCCCCTCTTGGCGGGCTGATGTGGAGGGCATCGCCGACCTGGCCGAGGAGGTAGCCCGGTTCTACGGCTATAACAACATCCCTGTCACCCTCATGCGGGGGCAGACCACCCGGGGCGGCTATTCCCCCGAGCAGGAGGTGGAGCGCACCCTGGGCCAGACCTGCCGGTCCCTGGGCTATGACGAGATTATCACCTACTCCTTCATCTCCCCCACCTACTACGACAAGATCCGGTGGGCCAAGGACGACCCCCGCCGGAAGTCCATGAAGATCATGAACCCCCTGGGCGAGGACACCTCCATCATGCGCACCACGGTGCTCCCTTCCATGCTGGAGATCCTGTCCCGCAACTACAACTACCGCAACCAGGCGGTGCGGCTCTACGAGCTGGGCCGGGTGTACTTCGAGCGTGAGGACGGCATGGCCGACGAGCCCAAGGTGCTCTCCCTGGGCGCCTACGGGGACGGCATGGACTTCTTCATCCTGAAGGGCGCTGTGGAGGACCTGCTGGCCTCCATCCGGGCGGAGAACGTGACCTTCGAGGCCGTGAAGGACAACCCCTCCTACCACCCCGGCCGCTGCGCCCGGGTGCTGGTGAACGGCCAAGAGGTGGGCGTGCTGGGTCAGATCCACCCCCTGGTGGCTCAGAACTACGACGTGGACGCCGAGCTCTACTGCGCCGAGCTGTCCTTCCCCGCCCTGTACGCCAACAAGGGGGCCGATCCCCAGTACGTGCCCCTGCCCAAGTTCCCCGCCGTCACCCGTGACATCGCCGTGGTGTGCGATGAGGCGGTCACCGTGGGACAGCTGGAGGCGGCCATCCGCAAGGGGGCCCGAGGCCTGCTGAAAGAGGTGGAGCTCTTCGACATCTACCGGGGCGCCAACATCCCCGAGGGCAAGAAGTCGGTGGCCTTCAGCCTCACCCTCCGCGCCGACGACCGCAGCCTCACCGCCGAAGAGGCGGACCAGGATGTGAAGTCCATCCTGGAGACCCTGGAGCAGGACTGCGGCGCCGTGCTCCGCTGACCTACTTTTCTTGAAAGAAAAGTAGGCAAAAGAACTTTGTGCGAAACTGCGTTTCGCCTCTTCCCCTGCGTTACGGTGCTCCATGAAACATCCGTATCTCAATCCCATAGAACAGCTCTGCGGGCGGTCATATAGACCGCCCGCAATCCTTTTCCCTTTGGAGAAGGACGATTTCCCCTGTCAGGGGAAAATGCCAAAGGGGTAGGGGACACGGCGAAACCGTGGCGGACGAGACTGATTGGGCGGGCGGCCCAGTGTGCCGCCTCTACGGTTTAACGAGGGCATATTTGAGCCCCAGGACGGGCGGGTCTAGGACCCACCCCTACGGCGAATCCGGAAACCGTCCGTTTTCATCGTAGGGGCCGGACACCGGCCGGCCCGCAGATACACGCGGCGCGTCCAGGAGGCCGCGCCCTACAGCCCAGCATCAGCCGCCGCCTGCTCGGCCGGCCCAAGTGCAGGTGTGGAACCGCACCAGCGGCAGTTTTTACAGACTCAGGGTCCCAGCGGCCCGGCGGGAGGGGTTGCGGGCGGCTGATAGCCGCCCCTACGGCGATACTCACCCAGCCACATTAGTTCGGAAACCCAGGCGCGGAAGCTGAACCGCACCAGTGGAAATTTTTGCAAACCCAGGGCCCAGTGGACCGGCGGGAATCGCGGAAAGCCACTCAAATTTTGCGCGCCGGAAGGGTATTGCCCACCCAAAGGGGTAACCCTCGTAAACGGGGTCCGGGGCCGACTCCCCCTGTCAGGGGGAGATGGCCCGAAGGGCCAGAGGG
>ENA-UOIV01002389-UOIV01002389.1-human-gut-metagenome-genome-assembly--contig:-C59-NODE-2389-length-13032-cov-5.764506_pt1 | contig 13032 bp, 14 predicted proteins | sample MGYA00242333_ERZ723880 | MGnify/ENA metagenome assembly ERZ723880 | reverse complement strand
CTTCTAATATCAAAAAAGGCGCCGCATGGCGGCGCCTTTTCATGGTGCTTGGGAAATTACTCGGAAAAGTCGGAGGAGATCATCTTGTACAGGGCCTCCACCGCTTCCTTCTCATCGGGGCCATCCGCAATCAGCTTGATGGGGGTGCCCTTCACGATACCCAGGGACAGAACGCCCAACAGGCTCTTTGCATTCACCTTCCGCTCATCCTTCTCCACCCAGATGGCGCTCTTGAACTCGTTGGCCTTCTGGATAAAGAACGTGGCCGGTCTGGCGTGCAGCCCAACCTGATTGTTAACGACCGCTTCCTGACTATACATACAACCGTACCTCCGCACTCGTCATATTGTGTCTTTAGCATACCAGATTTATCCCGTTCCCGTCAATGACATTTTTCACAAATCTATGCTTTTCCGCTGCAAAAAATTACAAGCAGAATGGATATTCGTTTTTTTGTACGACATACCCGTTTTGAGCTCCGTATTTTACAGTCAAAATGACGGATTATTTCAGGCGCTGAACGGTTTTTCATGGGGAGGCCGCATCTGAATTTAACGCCGCGCCGGCCAGGCCGCTGCAGATCATCACGTACGCCTCACATTACTTCACTTCCACCACGGTCACGCCATCTTCACAGGCGCGGGCGGTCCCTGCGGGGACCGCTTGCGCATCCGCGCGCCGCGCCTTCCGGGGGGCACTAGCAAGGTGAATTGCCGCAACGCGGCAAGAGAAGGCACCCTGGGGTGTTCCCCTCGGAGGCCCCCCTCCAGTCGACCACGGGACGGGGGCTTTGGGTATCCGCAGACTTATTTCAGTTCCACCACGGTCACGCCGTCCTCACCCTCGCCGTAGCGGCCGGGGCGGAAGGATTTCACATAGCGGCTGCGCTTCAAATAGGTGCGCACCGCATTGCGCACCGCGCCGGTGCCCTTGCCGTGGATGACGGTGACTGTCTCCAGCTTGCCCAGCATGGCGGTGTCCAGGAAGTTCTCCAGGGTCACCAGGGCCTCGTCGGTGGTCATCCCCCGCAGGTCCACCTCCCGGGGCGCGGCGGAGCGGAGGGTGCGCTCGGCCCGCTGGATGATCTTCCGCACATCCTTCTGGCTCTGGGTCTCCCCCTCCACCACCCGAACCTCGCTCTGCTTGGCGGAGATTTTCAGAATCCCGGCCTGGAGCTGCAGGCTGCCGTCCTTGTTCACCGACAGCACGGTGGCCTTCGTGCCCATGGACACCAGCTCCACCGTGTCCCCCGCCTTGGCGTCCCGGGTGGGAGGGGGCGCCTCCGGCTCCTGGACCGGGCCGCCGATGTTCTTCTCCGCCTCGTTGAGCAGATGCCTCGCCTGGGCGCGGCCATCGTTCACCTGCTGCCAGTCCAGGTCCTTCCGCTTCTGGAGCTCCTTGAGCTCGGAAATGGCCAGGTCGCTGGCCGCCCGGGCCTCCTCGATGATGGCCCGGGCCTCCGCCTGAGCCTTCTCCACCACCTTGGCCCGCTCGGCCTCCAGCTTGTCCCGGTACTCCTTGGCCTTGGCGGCGGACTGCTCCATCTCCAGCTTCAGCCGCTTGGCCTCGGTGCGCTCCTTCTCCATCTCCTGGCGCTGCTGGTCCAGCTTGGTGAGCACGTCCTCAAAACGCACGTTCTCTGCGTCCAGCCGGGCGGCGGCTTTTTCGATGATATACTCCGGCAGCCCCAGCCGCCGGGAGATGGCGAAGGCGTTGGACTTGCCGGGGATACCTAAAATCAGCCGGTAGGTGGGGGCCAGGGTTTCCACGTTGAACTCACAGGAGGCGTTCTCCACCCCAGGGGTGGTCATGGCGTACACCTTCAGCTCGGCGTAGTGGGTGGTGGCCGCCACCAGCGCCCCCAGGTTCCGGGCGCTGTCGATGATGGAGGCGGCCAGGGCGGCGCCCTCCACCGGGTCGGTGCCCGCCCCCAGCTCGTCCAGCAGGATGAGGGAGCGGTCGTCCGCCTCGTTCAAAATGCCCACGATGGTGGTCATGTGGGAGGAGAAGGTGGACAGGGACTGGGCGATGGACTGCTCGTCTCCGATGTCGGCCAGCACCCGGTCAAACACCCGGACGGCGGAGTCCGCCCCGGCGGGGATGTGCAGGCCGCACTGGGCCATAAGGGTCAGCAGGCCGATGGTCTTTAACGTCACCGTCTTGCCGCCGGTGTTGGGGCCGGTGATCATCAGGGTATCGAACTTGTCCCCCAGCTCCAGGTCGTTGGCCACCGCCGTCTTTTTGTCCAGCAGGGGGTGACGCGCCTTTTGCAGGCGTAAATACTTCTCCGACAGCCGGGGCTGGCTGGCCTCCATGTTCAGGGACAGCTTGCCCCGGGCAAAGATGGTGTCCAGCCAGATGAGCAGGTCGTAGTCCTCGGAGATGTCCTCCTTGTGGGCGGCGCACTGGGCGGACAGCTCGGCCAGGATGCGCTCGATCTCCTTTTTCTCCCGAGCGGAGAGCTCCCGCAGCTCGTTGTTGGCCTTCACCACCCCCATGGGCTCGATGAAGAAGGTGGAGCCCGAGGAGGACACGTCGTGGACCAGGCCGGGGATGGAGTTCTTGAACTCCGACTTCACCGGCACCACGTACCGGTCGGAGCGGATGGTGATGATGGACTCCTGAAGGTACTTGGACTGGTTGGAGGAGATGATCTTCTGCAAAATCTCCCGCACCTTTGCCTCGGTGGAGCGCATGTGCCGGCGGATGGAGGCCAGCTCGCTGCTGGCCGAGTCGGCCAGCTCGTCCTCCCCCACGATGGAGTTGGTGATGGTGTCCTCCAAGAAGCGGTTGGGGGTGAGGGCCCGGAATAAATGGGAGATGGGGGTCTTCTCCTCGGTGTCCCCGTACTCCTTAGCGGTGCGGGCGCACCGGAGGACGGCGGCGATCTCCAGCAGCTCCCGGGTGTTCAGGCTGCCCCCCATGTCCGCCCGGTGGAGGCTGGCCCCCACCGGCTTCACCCCGGAGAAGCCGGGGCTTCCCCGCTGGATGAGCATGTTCACTGCCGCCGTGGTCTCGTCCAGGGCCCGCTGCACGTCGTCCGGGTCGGTCATGGGCCGCAGGGCCAAGGAGCGCTCCTTCCCCTCCTGGGTGACGGCGCAGGCGGAGAGCTGCTCCAGAACCCGGGGCAGCTCCAATGTGACGATGGATTTTTCAAACAGGTCCGTCATAGCTTGCCTATCTCCTGTCTCTCCTATATAAGGTTCATTTCCCGGTTATTTTCTCACACTTTTGCCGTTTTGACAAGGGGCGGGGCTTATGGTATGCTGGGGCCGAGGACCCCATTTTGCTTGAGAGGAGGCGCCCCCCGTGTTTACTCCCATCGATCTGGAGACCTGGCCCCGCCGGGCGGTCTTTGAAAATTTTCTGGAGCTGGACTGCAGCTACAGTCTCACCGTCCCCCTGTCCATCGCCCCTCTGCTCCGGTATGTGCGGGGACGCGGCCTGCGCCTCTACCCCGCCCTCACCTGGGCGGTAACCACCGCCGTCAACCGGCACCAGGAGTTCCGCATGACCTATGACCGGGAGGGACGGCTGGGGTACTACGACCTGGTGCACCCGGAGTACACGGTGCTGGACCCGGACACCCACAATATGGACAGCCTGAACACCGCCTATACCCCCTCCTTCCCGGACTTCTACCGGGCCATGGCGGAGGACCTGGACCGCTTCCAGCGGGACGGGACCCGCACGGTCAGCCGGGAGAACTCCATCCTTCTCTCCTGTGTGCCCTGGTTCTCCTACACCGACGTGTCCTTCCACCCCAAGTCCAGCCTGATGTTCCTGCGCCCCATGTTCGTGTGGGGCAGGTACCAGGAGCAGGGGGAGGACGTCACCCTCCCCTTCACCCTCCAGGTCCACCACGCGGTTGCGGACGGGTACCACTGCCACCTGCTGCTGGAGGAGCTGCGCGGCCTGCTGGAGCGGCCGGAGGAGTCATTTCCCCTTTAATTTTCGTCTTTTCTCTTGCTTTTTGGGGAGAAATCGGTATAATAAGGAATATCTACGCCTTCCATTGGCGGGGGCGCGGCATACGGGCGGACTCCGATGGTCCGCCCGTTTTTTACTCCGCCGCCCCGGGAGGCGGCATCAATCGAGAGGGAGGAATTTTATTTGGAATTGATTTTACAGATCAACAGTTTCATCAACGGGATCGTCTGGGGTCCTATCATGCTGTTCCTGCTGGTTGGCACGGGAGTCTATCTCACCGCCCGCTGCGGGTGCCTTCAGGCCCGCAAATTCGGCTTTATGCTGCGCAGCACCCTGGGCTCTCTGTTCCGCAAGACGGACAAGGCCTCCGGCGGGCAGAACCTCACCCCCTTCCAGGCGGTGTCCACCGCCCTGGCCGGGACCGTGGGGACGGGCAACATCGCCGGCGTCACCGGGGCCATCTTCGCCGGAGGGCCGGGGGCGGTCTTCTGGATGTGGGTGTCCGCCTTCTTCGGCATGATGACCAAGTACGCCGAGATCGTCCTGGCTGTGAAGTACCGCCAGGTGGACGGGGACGGCACCCACTTCGGCGGCCCTATGTACTACATTGAAAAGGGCACGGGGCACAAGTGGCTGGCGGTGCTGTTCGCCCTGCTGGGCGGCGTCGCCTGCTTCGGCATCGGCAACATCGCCCAGTCCACCGAGATCGCCGGGGCCATGCAGTCCCTGGTGGGCCTGCCCCCGCTGTACACCGGCATCCTTCTGGCCATCCTCACCGCCTTTGTGGTCATCGGCGGCGTGAAGCGCATCGGGCAGGTGGCCTCCTACCTGGTCCCCTTTATGGCCATCTTCTACATCGTGGCGGGCGTGTCCGTCATCCTGCTGCGCATCACCGACGTCCCCGCCGTCCTGGCCTCCATCTTCACCGAGGCGTTCAGCTTCCGGGCGGTGGGCGGCGGCGTGTTCGGCTACGCCATTCTGGTGGCCATGCGCCAGGGCTTCGCCCGGGGCGTGTTCTCCAACGAGGCGGGCCTGGGTTCGGCCCCCATGGCCCACGCCGCCTCCAACACCAAGGAGCCGGTGGAACAGGGCCTGTGGGGCATCTTCGAGGTCTTTGTGGACACCATCATCATCTGCACCCTCACCTCCATGGCTGTGCTTCTGTCCGGGGTGCTGGAGAACGACATCAACTCCTACGGCTCCAACGGGGCGGCTGCCGCCGCCGCGTTCAACGCCATTCTCCCCGGCACCATCGGCGGCACGGTGCTCCAGATCAGCCTGCTGTTCTTCGCCCTGTCCACCATCCTGGGCTGGAGCTACTACGGGGAGCGGTGCTGGGGCTACCTCACCCACAACAGCAAGACCGCCAACCTGATCTTCAAGGTGGCCTTCGTGCTGGTGTGCGTGGTGGGCGCCGTGGGCTCCGGCAGCCTGATGTGGGACATCTCCGACACCCTCAACGGCATGATGGCCATTCCCAACCTGATCGGACTGCTGCTGCTCTCGGGCACGGTGGTCCAGCTGACCCGCACCTACTTCAAAGACAAATAGCCTTCGTGTAAAACACCCCCGGCGCCCCCCAAATGGGGCCCGCCGGGCTTGCCGTTTCGGATGGTCAGCTGATCTGACCGGAGGGAGTGCAGGATAGGGAAATATCTACATACGTTGTACCTGCTCCTAATTTTGTCAGCTTAGCAGTTAATTCCGCTTTGTTTCCAGACTCTGAAATACGTTCATTTTGATAGGACCAGCTGCCGCTGGTGGTGTGGGAAGAGTCCGTACCTACCACCCAGGCGCTGTCTCCATCATAGCCAAAAGTCGCCTCCAGCGTCACTTTGGCAATCACACTTCCCGCATACCGGTAAGTCGACGTCTTTTCCGCACTCTTCGTTTTGGAATAGAGCGCCGTATCCCGTACCGTCAGGACCGTCTCCACCTGAATTTCTCCGTACTGGGTCTGAATGGTCTGTACCTCCTGGACCGTTTCAGCCGTGGCCGCGTAGGAGGGCAGAGCCAGCGAACCGGCAATCAAACCCACCGCCAACAAAATAGACAGCTTACGTTTCATCCGGACCTTCCCTTTCTTCATAAATGATAAGTCTTTCTGTTACCTCAACCTTCATGGGCTGTGTTTCCAAGAGAACCACCCAAACAAGCAGCAGAATCATTGCGGCCGCAACTACGCCCGCAAAGATTCGTCTGCCCAGCTTCCGCCGCCTTTTCCGGCGCTCCAGCAGCTCCGGGTCCAGTTCCTCCAGAAAGCACTGGGCCAGCTCCTCCGGCTCCCCCAGGCATCCGGCCACTTCATCGGGCGCGGCGTCGGGCTTGCCCTGAAGGAAATCGTCGGCCATCCGCCGGGCCTGGGCCAAAAACCGCTCCCGGTCCTCCCCGGGACAGTCCAGACAGCGCTCCAGGGCGCGGAAGTAGTCCTCCATGGTGCTCCAGGTCTTCATGCTCCCTTCCCCCCTTCCGTCAGGCCCAGGATCTGGTCCACTGCACCGGTGTACCGCCGGTATTCCCGAATCAGAGCGTTCAGATACTCCTCCCCCTCCGGGGTGATGGCAAAGTAGATCCGGGCCCGGTTGTCCTCGCTGACCACCTTCCCCTGCTCCTCCACATAATTAAAGTCCTGGAGGCGGTGGATGGTCAGGTAGAGGGTATTGAAGGTGATGACCCCCTGGCTGAGCACCTCAATCTCGCTCATCATCTCATAGGTGTACATGGGCCGCCGGCGCAGGAGAAACAGCACCAGCATCTCGGTGGTCGCCTTTTTTAGGGATTCCCGGAACCCCTCCGGGGTCCCGCTTCGCTTTGCGGCTTTTTCCATAAATACCACAACCCTTTTCTGAGCTCAATATCATTATAAAACAAATTATTTTTTTGTCAATATATTTTTCATTGACATGTATTATTTTTTATGATATATTCAGGTCACAGAGAGGTCTCCCGGGTATCTGATCAGGAGGTGTATTCCTATGGACCGCCGATGAAACCAAATAAGACTATGTCATTTCCTTTACACCCAATATCTAAATAAGATTGAGGAGGAATTTCAGCATGAACATGAAAAAATGGAGCGCGGGCGTAATGGCCGCCGCAATGGCGTTCTCCCTGGCTCTTCCCGCAGGGGCAGCCGCCGACCTTGAAGCGATTCAGCCGCTTGCCTCTTATGACGACTCACAGGATTCTCCCCACAAGACCGTCTATGCAGGCGATTATACCTATGATTGCTATGCGACTCTTTATTATGGGTCCAGCAGCAAAGCCTGCCTGTGGCTGGTAGAAAACGACCGTCAGGACGGGCCTGTTTCTTTACGCGCCTACCTATATGAAAATGGCACCGCCATTGGTGATAGCGGTTGGGACGACAGCAATTCTTATATTCATTTCGTAAACACAAAAAATTACTCAATTTCTGGTAATTTGAAAGCAGACGGTGAATACCGGGCTTACTATGACGAGAGCCTGACTGATTATTCTGCAGGCCGTTCCAAGCCGTCGGAGCTTTACTATCCCGGACGTTCTTCTCAACAAGATGCCATCACCAGTTACCCCACCAACAGCGCCGGTGAAACCTACGGCTCTTATCTTGACCGCCATACTGTGGGCTACGCCCCTGAACTGATCGAAGCCAAAGGCGAAAACGGAGTCTACGGCTATGTCCGCCTGGAGGATTTTGCCCCTGAACTGGACTCTCTGGGCGAGATTCAGCTTTGGCAGGACAAGGTAAACGAGGACAACATGATCCCTCTATACGACTTGAATGGCAACATAATTGGCGAGTATGCACTGGGTACCACTCAGGAGCAGGAAGAGATTGACCCGGCTATTCTAGCGGACATCTATGAGATCACCGGCGGCGTGATGCCCATGAGTTTGAATGAGTCTATCTCCCCCGCCTATGTGCCCGACGCATACCCCACAAACGCTCAGGGTCTGACCTACGGCTCTTATGCGGACCGGACTATGTACGGCTATGCCCCTGAACTGGTCAGCGTCCAGGGCAATGAGGGCAACTCCGGATACGTCCATCTAAATGAGTTCCGCACCGCTAAAACAGGCGACAGCCTAACCGTCTACGATTTGGACGGGAAACCGATTGATACGTTCTCCTGCACGGCCGGCGAAGTCTCCGAAGATCAGCTGGCCCAAATTGCTCAAATGGAACGGTGATTTTCCAAGTAACTGAATGACAGCTCCAGCGGACCGTCTTCCCCTGAGGCGGTCCGCCATCCTTTTATCCCCGCCCCATGAAGGAAAAAAACGGGGAAACGCTCTGTCTCCCCTTGCCATCCGCCCCGGACTATGGTAAAAATAATGTATAAAACGAAGCAGGGAGGCAGAAAATTATGGACAGAAGCCGATTTTCCACCCATAAGCGCCCGGCGTTTCTTCTGGCCGGGGTCCTTCTGGTCCTTCTGGGCCTTTTGGGGGGCTGGCATGTCCTCTCCCGTCAGGCCCAGTGGACGGTCCTGGACCAGGCCGCGCTGGAGAACGCCGGGGACGCACACCTGCGCTCCCTCTCCCAGCAGGCGGAGCAGTGCGCCGGCGCCCACGACTTTCTCTGGACCGGGGAGCCGGTGGAGCTCACGAACCGCCTCTCCTCTGAGGCCCACGCCTTCCTGCCGGTGTGTACCATCTCCCCCGCCGACGTCCCCAAGTACGGCGACGCCGCCTGGGAGATCGAGTTCTCTCTGCTCACCACCTGGGACGGGGACGAGCCCCCGGCCTGGGTTCCAAAGCTCTCCGTCTCCCAGTGGTAACTGGAGCTGGACCCGGGACTCAACCCCGGCCGGGCCGCCCCCGACTGGCGCCCCGCCGGCGGGGCGCGGTGGTACTCCCTCACCCAGGCGGACGCCTCCCTCTGGAATGAGGCCCAGAACGGGACTCCCGAAATCCGTTACAGCCTCCAGGCCGCCACCCTAGACTCCGACGGGCCGGACAATGTGCCCGCCTCCGGCACCCTGTCTCTCTCTTTCACACTGGAGGGCGGCGGGCAGACCCAGTCCTACCAGTGCCGGCTCCCCTTTGACTATCTCTCCAGCGCCGCGTGACGCCCAAGGCCCGGACGGGTTCTCCCCTGTCCGGGCCCGGAAAAAATATCTGGAAAACCCCTTGCAATCCGGTTTCGGCTATGGTATAGTAAGAAAGTAAATTATGGTAGTATTGGCTAGAGTGGGGTTTCGGCTCCGCTCTTTTTCCTTGACTAAAGGGCCGGGACCGGCACAGGAGGCATGTATGGCAAAGGTAACCGACGCGGTGGCCCAGCTGGCCCTCCCCTATGTGGAGGCGGCGGGCTGCACCCTCTGGGATGTGGAGTATGTGAAGGAGGCCGGGGAGTGGTTCCTGCGGGTCTATATCGACAAGGCGGACGGGGTGTCCATTGAGGACTGCGAGGCGGTCTCCCGCCCCCTGTCTGACAAGCTGGACGAGGCCGACCCCATCGAGGGGAGCTACACCTTCGAGGTGTCCTCCGCCGGGGCCGACCGGGTGCTGAAAAAGCCCGAGCACTTCGCCCAGTTCCAGGGGGCCGAGGTGGAGGTCCGCCTGTACCGGGCCCGGGACGGCCGAAAGGATTTTATTGGGCTGCTCCAGTCCTGGCAGGACGGGGACGTGACCCTGGAAGTGGGCGGCGCGCCCATGGTCTTTACCAAGCAAGAAGTAGCCCAGGTGCGGCTGTACCCCCGCTTCTGAGGCAGTTTAGGAGGAAACATTCGTGGCTAAGAAGACGACCAAGAAAGTCAACAACAACGAGCTGGACGGTCCCGAGTTTTTCGCCGCCATCGCTCAGATCGAGCAGGAGAAGGGAATCAAGCCCGGCTATATGATGGAGAAGATCACCCAGGCCCTGGTCTCCGCCTACCGCCGGGACCACGAGGGCGTGGGCGACAACCTGGTGGTGGACGCCAATCCGGAGACCAACACCGTGCGCATGTTCCTGAAAAAGGACGTGGTGGAGGAGGTAGACAACCCCGCCACCGAGATCAGCCTGGCCGAGGCCCAGGCCGCCCTCCCCCGGGCCCAGCTGGGGGACGTGGTCCGCATTGAGATCAAGCCCAAGAGCTTTGGCCGCATCGCCGCTCAGACCGCCCGCCAGGTCATCATCCAGGGCATCCGGGAGGCGGAGCAGGGCATGGTGTACGACGAGTTCTCCTCCAAGGAGCACGAGCTGCTCACCGGCGAGGTCACCCGCATCGACCCCCGCACCGGGGCTGCCACCCTGCGCATCCGCTCCGGCTCTGAGTTCACCGACGCCTATCTGGGCCCCAACGAGCAGGTGAAGGGCGAGCACTATGTGGAGGGCCAGCGGCTGAAGGTGTACATGGTGGAGGTCCGCAAGGCCACCAAGGGCCCCCAGGTCCTCATCTCCCGCACCCACCCCGGCCTGGTGAAGCGCCTCTTCGAGCTGGAGGTGCCCGAGATCTTCGACGGCACCGTGGAGATCAAGTCGGTGGCCCGTGAGGCGGGCTCCCGCACCAAGCTGGCGGTCTGGTCCGCCGACCCCAACGTGGACCCCATCGGCGCCTGCGTGGGTCCCCGGGGCCAGCGTGTGAACACCATCGTGGAGGAGCTCAAGGGTGAGAAGATGGACATCATCAAGTACTCCGAGGACCCCGCCGAGTACATCGCCGCCGCCCTCTCCCCCGCCGACGTGATCAGCGTGGACCCCCTCCCCGACGGCAAGAGCTGCCGGGTGGTGGTCCCTGACGACCAGCTCTCCCTGGCCATCGGCAAGGAGGGCCAGAACGCCCGGCTGGCCGCCAAGCTCACCGGCTTCAAGATCGACATCAAGCCCGCCTCCGCCCCCCTGGAGCCCATCGAGGAGCCCGAGGAGGATTTATTTGCAGAGGAGGCCCCGGCGGACGAGGCTCCAGTTGAGGAGGCCGAAGCGCCCGCAGAAGAGACTGCCGAGGCTGAGGAGCCCGCTTCTGCGGAAGAAAACTGAGTGCAAAAAAATTAGGAATTAGGAATGAGGAATTAGGAGTTATGGAGCGCGCGGAGCGCCCATTTGAAACGTCCGGCTGCGCCGGACACCGAAACTCCTATCTCCTATCTAAAAACCGCAAAGCCGCCAGGTATAAAAATAATTTATTTCTAATTCCTAACTCCTAATTCCTAATTCGTCGAAGGGTGGTGCGGAACGTGCCCAAGAAAATACCCATGCGCCAGTGCGTCGGCTGCCGGGAGATGAAGCCCAAGAAGGAGCTGATTCGGGTGGTCAAGTCTCCGGAGGGGCAGGTCTCCCTGGACTTCCGGGGCAAGCTGCCCGGTCGGGGAGCCTATGTGTGCCCCGATCCGGCCTGTCTGGCCAAGGCGCGAAAGTCCAAGGCTCTGGAGCGCGCCTTCTCCGCCCCCCTCCCCCCTGAGGTGTGGGAGGCCCTGGAGGCGCAGATGAAGGAGGTGCCCACAGATGCCCAATGACCCCATTCTCCACATGCTGGGACTGGCCCGTAAGGCCGGCCGCCTGGAGATCGGCGAGGAGCCGGTGGGGGCCGCCTGCCGCGCCAGGCAGGCCAAGCTGGTACTGCTGGCCTGTGACGCGGCCTCCAACACCTTCCGCCGGGCCGCCCACTTCGGCGAGGCGGGTAACGTGCTCTGGCTGGAGGTCCCCTTTACCAAGGCGGAGCTGGGCTTTGCCCTGGGCCGGGGCAGCTGTGCCATGCTGGCCCTGACGGACGTGGGCTTCGCCTCCTCCCTGGTGCAGAAGCTCTCCGCCCGGGACCCGGAGAAGTACGGCCCCGCCGCCCAGCAGCTGAAGGCGAAGGCAGACAAGACCCTCCAGCGGCAGAGAGAGAAGCGCCAGCACGAGAAGAACCTGCGGGAGGGGAAACAAAGAAAACCCTGGGCGGTCCCTCCGCCGGAGCAGGAGAAACCCTCCGCACCCAAAAAGCCCAAGGCCGCCTGGAAGTCCTCCGGCCCGGCCCGGGGTACTCCCGGCAAGCGGGAGGACGGTCCCAAACGCTCCGCCCGCCCCGGCGGTCTTTCCAAGGCCGGTCCCGGCGGCCGTAAGCTGTCCGGCAAGTTCCGGCATCATCCCTAAGAAACGAGGTGGCTCCCCATATGATGATAAAATATCCCATTCACAAGGTTGCCAAGGATTTCAAGCGGGGGTCCAAAGAGCTCCCTTCCAAGGAGATCATGGACATTCTGACCCAGTACGGTCATCCCCCCAAGAACCATATGCAGCCCCTGACCGACCAGGAGCTGTCCATCGTGTTTGAATATCTGACCCAGCACAACCAGGTGGACTCCATCGAGTCCATCTACGCCGACGTGTACCACGAGCCGGCCGCCGCCAAGAGCGCCGCTCCCGCCCCCAAGCAGCCCGCCCAGGGCCAGCAGCAGGCCAAGAGCGCCAACAGCCAGCCGGCCAAGCAGCCCGCCCAGAACCAGAGCGCCGCCAAGCCCGCCGCCCAGAGCGCCAAGCCGCAGGGCCAGGCCCAGGCGCCCGCCTCCAATAAGCCCGCCTCCCGCACCCCCGCCAAGAAGGTGGTGGACACCCGGGGCGGCCAGGCGGTGAACCTGGAGAAGTACGACGAGCGGCTGGAGAACTTCACCACCGAGCGTCAGCAGCAGGGCGGCGGCAAGCAGAAGTTCCAGGGCCGCAACGCCCAGCGCCAGCGTGGCCGTCAGCAGGGCCCCGGCAACAAGCGCCGCCAGGAGGAGGCCGAGAAGATGCGCCGCCTCCAGCTGGAGATCGCCAAGAAGGCCCCCGTGAAGGTGATGATCCCCGACGAGATCGGCGTGGGCGAGCTGGCCTCCCGTATGAAGAAAACCGGCGCCGAGGTGGTCAAGACCCTGATGAAGATGGGCGTCATGGCCTCTCTCAGCGAGATCATCGACTACGACACCGCCGCCCTGGTGGCCATGGAGCTGGGCTGCAAGGTGGAGAAGGAAGTGGTGGTCACCATCGAGGAGAAGCTCATCGACACCACCGAGGACAAGGAGGAGGACCTGATCCCCCGCGCCCCCGTGGTGGTGGTCATGGGCCACGTGGACCACGGCAAGACCTCTCTGCTGGACTATATCCGCCACGCCAACGTGGTCTCCGGCGAGGCCGGCGGCATCACCCAGCACATCGGCGCCTATCAGGTGGACGTG
>ENA-UOIV01002368-UOIV01002368.1-human-gut-metagenome-genome-assembly--contig:-C59-NODE-2368-length-13144-cov-8.028192_pt1 | contig 13144 bp, 16 predicted proteins | sample MGYA00242333_ERZ723880 | MGnify/ENA metagenome assembly ERZ723880 | reverse complement strand
TCCTCGAGCTCTTCTTCGGCGAATCTGACTGAGTGTAGATTCCACGGTTTTCAGGCTCTACGCGTCAAAGTGTCCCGATCAGGCTACTCCGTCGCGGTTTATCCGACGAAGACTCAGCGAATGCCGGTTTATTACCCGGCATTTGTCGTTTATGGGCATCGTGGGCCAGGATCAGAAACGCTGGAGCAATCGCGGCGTCACAAAAAACGACCCGGTGAGAAGGTAGCGAAGCCGCGTAAGAACTTTGTTCCAGCAGCGGCCGAGCAGTATTCAGGAACATTTCATGAAACGATGGCAAACGCGCTAGCAAATGCCATTAAGCCGGGGATTGTATGAAGCTGGATCCAATCATTAGCGCATTGCGGGAGCGTTGCCCTTCCTTTCACCAGAGGGTTGGCGGCGCAGCGCAGTGGGCAGGCCTTGAGCGCGCTGAGAATGCGCCCGTGCCTTTTGCCTACGTTGCTCCGCTTCGTGAGGATGCTGGAGCGCAGGAGTCCAATAACGGGTATTACCAGGTGATTACGAATACCTTCGGGGTGATCGTAGTCGTGCCGAACTGTGCAGACGAACGTGGGCAGGATGCCGGTCGGTGGCTTGAAGTACTGCGTCCAGAGATCTTTCGAGCGATTCTTTCGTGGCACATGAAGCCCAAGGATGAGTTCAGTGAGATCGTCTACGAAGGCGGAGTTCTCATCTACATCGACGCGGCACGTGCGGCCTATCAGTTTGAGTTTTCTTTTGAGACCTACATCGATACTTCTGACACTTACCAGAAGGTCGAGCTCGATGCCCTGTCGCCGTTCGATGGCATGGATGTCGATGTGGACTGCATTGATCCGTCGATGCAGAAAGATCAGCCGGATGGCCGGCTCGAAGGACATATCAAGGTGGATCTATGAGTATTTCTTTCAATACCATTCCGAGCGGCATTCGAGTGCCGCTTTTTTATGCTGAGATGGATAATTCTGCGGCTTACACGCCGACTAATACTTCTCAGAGTTTATTGATTGGTCAGAAGCTTGAGTCGGGAACGGCCGAAAAGGGTGTGCCGGTGACAGTTTCGACTGTAGCGATGGCGAAGAAACTCTTCGGTCGCGGTTCGATGCTCGCACGTATGGTAGATGCCTATCGTACCGTCGACAGCTTCGGTCAGCTGGTGTGTATCCCATTAGTCGATGGTCAGTCTGCAGGTGCGGCAGCAGGCAAGGTCGAGATTACAGGAACTGCCCTCGAGGCCGGTACGCTCTCCTTCTACATTGGAGGCGAACGCCTGCAGGTGGCCGTGAAAGAAGGTGACACGGGTGCTCAAATCGCGATTGCACTATCAGACTCAATCTCTCTTTCAAAGGATCTGCCGGTTACGGCAGGTGCCGCTGACGGAATCTGCACGATTGCAGCACGGACGAAGGGTACGATCGGAAATGGCATTCAGCTTGCACTCAACCTTCGTGGTCTCATCAATGGCGAGGCGACACCTTCCGGTATCAGCGTGACAATCACGCCGATGTCTGGCGGAACGGTTGATCCTGAGATTGATCAGGCAATCGAAGCTATGGGCGACGAACAGTACGATTTCATCGGTTGTCCCTACTCGGACGCCGTCGTGCTCGATGCGTTCAAGACAGAGATGAACGACACATCGGGCCGTTGGTCTCCTTTCCGCCAAATCTACGGCCACGTGTATACCGCGAAGCGCGGTACGCTCGAAGAGCTCAAGACCTTCGGCGCGGCTCGCAACGACCAGCACATGACGATCGTCGGCGTCGAGCCTTCGATGCCGACTGCGGTTGAAGAGGTGCTCGCGGCCTACGTCGCGCGCACTGCTGTCTTCATCTCGGCCGATCCGGCCCGTCCGACGCAGACTGGAGCTCTTACCGGCGTCATGGCCTCGCCGACGCAGAATCGGTTCATTCTCACGGAGCGCCAGACACTGTTGGAGAACGGCATCGCCACGCTCACGACTGTGAGCGGCACGGTGCAGATCGAAAGGGCGATCACGACGTATCAGAGGAACTCTATGGGTGACGCCGATGCGTCCTACCTCGACTCTGAGACGCTGCATACGTCTGCCTACGTGCTGCGCCGACTCAAATCAATCATCACGTCGAAGTACGCGCGCCATAAGCTCGCGAGCGACGGAACTCGCTACGGCGCAGGTCAGGCAATAGTTACACCGTCTGTGATCCGCGGCGAACTCGTAGCTGAATATGCACGTCTAGAGACCTCAGGCATTTGTGAGAACAGGGACCTTTTTAAGAAGTACCTCATCGTCGAACGCAATGCGGACAATCCAAATCGTCTCGATGTGCTGTTCCCGCCCGACTATGTAAATCAGCTGCGTGTTTTCGCACTTCTCAACCAGTTCCGTCTTCAGTACGCGGAGGAATAACAAATGGGTAAGCGACTAGCAGGTACCTGCTATTTCAAAGTGGACGGTCAGCAGCTCGAACTGCAGGGGAACCTAGAGTTCCCAATGGCAAAAGTCACTCGTGAGACGATGGCTTCGACGGGTGGTCCAGTTGGCTTCAAGGAGACGATCGCTACGCCCTATATCGCAGGCGACTTCATTGTGACTTCTGACTTTCCTACTGAAACGCTCATGGAAAGTGAATCCATGACGATCACTGCTGAATGTGCAAACGGTATGGTTTACACACTTAGTGATGCGTGGCTTGTAGGTGACGCAGCCTTTAAGCCTGTAGACGGAACGATCAGCCTTCGGTTTGAAGGACTGGATGGAGATTTGGCATGAAGTACGAATTGAAGCATCCGATTGAACACGCTGGCGAGAAGATTAGCGAGCTCGATCTGAAGGAGCCGACTACAAAGATGTGCAAACAGCTTGGTATGCCATACACAGTAGATCTTGACGGCATGCCTCATCTCAACACTGCTGTGTGCGCAGCTTACATCTCAAAACTCGCAGGGCTGCCGCCTTCGATAATTGAGATACTTGCACTCAAAGACTTCAATGTGCTGTGTTGGATGGTGATGGGTTTTTTCGGGGAAGGGGCCGAGTAGAAGACATCCTGGCACGATGCTTTGATCTCGCGTATGTGTGGAGGCTCGCTCCTTCGAAGACTATGAAGATGTCCTTTTCGGAACAGGATCTTTACGTGGCTCAATGGAATCGCATCGCAATGGAGAGAACAGATGGCGGGTAAAGACTTTAGATTGACTGCCGTTCTTGCGATCAGAGACGTTGCATCGCCAGTGGTCAAAGCGTTCTCCGCCCGATGGGTTGGACTTGCCAAAGTCATTCAGTCGACGAAATTCACGGGTCTCCAGAAGCAGTTAAGACTCTTCAATCGGTCTGTGATGGACGTTGCCGAGAACGCAAAAAACCTCGGCAGTATTGTCGGCGGTCCTCTTGCCGCGGCAGCTGGATCTGTCGGCTTTAGTATGCAACAGGCGGTCTCGAGTTTCACAGCAACAGGCGATGGACTCGACAAGATGAGTCAGCGCGTCGGAGTGGGTGTCGAACGCCTGCAAGAGTGGGGCTACGCGGCTGTGCAGGCTGGCGCTTCTCAGGAAACGCTTGAAGATGCGCTCAAGGATTTCGGCAAGCACATGACTGAAATCGCAACGGGGATGGACACGACATCGAAAGCAGCAACGCTCTTCGACGCTCTTGGCATCAAGATGAAAGATGCTGCCGGAAACATGCGCTCGGTTGAAGACGTTTTCCGTGACTTTGCCGACGCAATACAAAGAAACGAGGATCCGACGTTGCGAGCCTCGATGGCAATGGCCGTCTTCGGTGAGGGCGGTCGCAAGCTCTTACCGATGCTGACTGCTGGAGCTGCAGGGCTCGACGATATGAGTGCCGAAGCTCATCGACTTGGCATCGTAATGAGTCGGGATGCAGTGAAATCAGCTTCTGATCTGAGCACGGGGTTCACAAACTTACACCTTGTTGTGGCTTCAGTGGGCAACACAATAGCTTCATCATTAGCGCCGACAATCACACACATGACTGGGCGTATCCAGACCATGATCGTCGCAAATCGGGAGGCTTTCTCTGAGAAGTTCGCTCAAGTTGCTGAGCGCTTCGCGCAATCGCTTGAGAGTATTGATTTCGAAGGAATCGTGAGTGGGATCCTGGCTTTTGCGGATTACGCGATTCGTGCCTTCTGCCTTCAATGCTGTAGGTGGGTTCAATACAGTCTTGTATACGATGGGCGCGATTATGGCAGGAAAGACGATTATGGCTGTCGTCGCTCTCGGCTCGAGTGTGATGACGATGATTCAGACATTCAGCACGCTTGCGACTATCGCCCGCACAGTCGGGGTCACTATGGCTGGTGCACTCGGCCCCGTCGGCTTCGTGATCAGCGCCGTTGCAATTGCTGCGGGGCTTGTGATCGCGAACTGGGATCGCATCTGGCCAGCAATCAAGGAAGGTGCTCAGGCCTGTGTCGATTTTGTCGCCGCAGCATGGGATCGTCTCACCGACCGATTTGGGGCAGTAGGTTCTTCGATACTTTCAACGGCTAAAGCAGTTTTCCGCGGAGATTTTCCAGCGGTGCTCCGCAGTATTGATGATGTCATCAAGAGCGTGTTCAACTTGCTTCCAGATTCGTGGGCGAAGGCTTGTACTGGTTGGTATGAGAGTGTCAAGAAAAGCGTACAAAATGTTGGTCGAATCATCCGTGACTTCTTCGCAAACTTCGACTTCGCCTCCCTCGTGCCTGACTTCGTGAAGAGCTGGTTCTCGAGCGACTCGAAAACATCGGGCAGCACACAGTCCGCAACCGTGCAGCAGGTCGAGCCAGTGAACTTAACTGCATCGCAGCAGGTGAGTGGCCGCGTCGCGGTCGACGTAACTGCGACCGGCGGCGCATCGGCGGCGATCACTGACGCTCAAGGCAGTGGCGGCCTCGACATTCTTGGCTCCGTCGGTTATGCCGACCGTTACTCATACTGAGGTTTTGGATGAGTAAGTTCTCTGATCAGCTTCAGCCGGCAAGCTTTAGAGGTATACCCTTTGAGGTGACTGCGTCAGGTTTGAAAATTGGGCGCCGTACGGTGGTCCACGAATATCCTCAAAAGGATCAGCCATTTGTTGAAGATTTAGGGCGAGCGACGCGACAGATCACTCTCACTGCGTTCGTTATTGGTGATGACTATATCGCTCAGGCTCAATCCTTAATGGCAGAGCTGGAGGCTCCTGGGTCTGGCACGCTCATACACCCTTGGCTGGGCGAGATGGAGGTGACGATTACCTCTATCTCAGAGCTCAAATTTGATGCAGCACTCGGAGTTGCGTCGGTGGTGATCACCGCGACAGAGGCCGGCATTCTCGAATTTCCGACGATTTCGGTGGACGCTGAGAGTGAAGCATTCGATGTTGCAGATGCTGTCGAAGAGTCGGCTATTGATCGGTTTGTGACGTCAATTGATCTTAAGACGATCAACGAGTACATCGACTCTGCGCTTCAGGGTGACATTCTTGACTGTCTAGGGATCATAAGTAACTCGGAACTCTCCAAAATCTTCGATTTTGCTGAGGGAGTAGCTGAGACTGCGTCGAAGGCCATGTCACTGCTTTCAACTGATCCGAAGATCTTCGCGACGAAGCTCGTCGGTGCGCTAGGACTTTCGCGGTGGGCAACAACTGTTTCTGCGTGGCGCGGTGTGGCGAAGCAGCTCGAAAATTTGGTCGGGCACGACAAACTTTCGTCAGGCACTAAAGCTTACAGAAAGGTCGTTGAGGAAGGGACGACACTCTCGGATGTGCAGAAGACTGTGATGAAGAATCGTGCGGCGGTAGAAACGCTGACGCGTCAGCTTCTTATCGCGCAGATGGTCGGCGTGAGCGCTCTCGTGGGCTCTGACAAAGACTCTTCGGCGCCAGGCACGACGCTCACGACTAGGGACGATCTTTCCGAAATGACAGTTCATGTCAGGAGCTACGATGAACTCATTGAAACTCGTACGGTGCTTACAGAGGCACTCGATACGGAGCTTCTGCTCGAGACCAATGATGAGATGTACAAAAAGATCGAAGATGCCCGCGTCGCAGTCTTTGAGGTACTTACATCACGTGCAGATTTGCAGCAGCGCTTAATCACTGTGACGCCAACGGATGTTGTTCCAGCTGTGGTGCTTGCCTACGACTATCACGATGATGCAACTCGCGATTCGGAAATAGCACTCCGAAATGGGGTTCGTCATGAAGGCTTCTGTCCCGCGTCTCCGTTAAGGATTTTGAGTGAATGACTGACAACAGAGTTGAGGTTCGTATTGGTGGCCGCCGCTTTGGTGGTTGGAAATCTGTAAGAATCGAAACGGGCATCGAGCAGCTATCTCGCGCGTTCGCGCTGGAGGTGACAGAGAAATTCCCGGGCAGTACCGACTTCGGTTTTTTTCGAAACGGAGATTTAGTGCAGGTTTACATCGGCGATGATTTGGTTTGCACCGGATGGATCTCCTCGACACCAATCCAGTATGACGGGAAGTCTGTTAAGGTGCAGATACAAGGAAAGTCGAGAACGGTCGATTTGGTGGAGTGTTGTCCTCCATCAGCCGCATATGCGGCAGCGGGATCGAAGAACGCTTGGGTTGGTGTAAAGGGCAAAAGTGGCACAGCGATAACAACGACGAGTACGAATCCCGCAACTTCATGGAAAAATCAGTCCGTTTCCCAAATCATTGCGGATTTAGCGAAGCCTTACGGTGTAACTGTGAAAGATGAAGTCGGCATAGGTAAGACGCTCACAAATCACACAGTAAATCCCGGCGAAAAGGTATTTGAGTCAATTAACCGCTTGATTACGAAAGAGAACTTAGTCGTCATGGATGACGAACAAGGAAATCTCGTGATCACAGAGCCGGGGAGCGCCGGACAAGCGGCGGACGCGCTTGAATTGGGCGTCAATATACTTGCTGGCAGTTCGGCATTTGATTTCTCAAAGCGTTATTCGCATTACATCGCTGTTGGTCAACACGCAGGAATTGATACTGACTTTGGTCGATCTGCAGCGGAAGACAAAGGTACAGCAACAGATTCTGATGTAGGCCGCTTCCGACTTCTGGTTTTGAAGGATTCTGGTCAGAGTGGCGGGCAGATGTGTGCTGCGAGAGCTAACTTTGAAGCCGCATATCGCCGTGGAGTGTCTTTGAAAGCGTCATACACAATACAAGGATGGCGTCAAAGCGACGGCACTCTGTGGCGTCCTAATCAATTTATTCGTGTTGAAGACGAAATTCTGAAGCGCAGCGATTTGATGTTGGTGACAAAAATTATCTTTCAGCTTTCTGCGAGCGGAATGATTACAACTCTGGAAGTTAGTTTGCCGTCGGCATTTAAGCGAGATGTATCATCTCAAAGTAACGTGGTAACTAAGAATGCTTGGAAAGGTGTGAAATGAGGCGATTCGTTGCGGCATTAAGCTTAATTGCGATGGCTCAGACGAGCTTTGCCGGTGCGTTTGTCTGTGAGAAATACATCAACAAGTACGGTCTGTTGAGTGACAGAAATTGCGTTTATCACAGCGAGCTGAATCCTAATATTGTGACGCCTCATAAAGACGGAGATATCAAGCGAATACAGGTGCAAGATGATCGGGTCTTTGTCGAACGCTACGGGCGCGACGGACAGGAAGAAGAGTGGCACGAGTCGTCAAAAGGTGAGTGGGTTCGCATGCACTGAACCAGTCACATACGAATATACGAATGAGGACGGTCGCAGAGATGTGGCCGTTTTTTTATGGGCAGATTGGATGACGTGCTTGCCCGCGGGACGGTATCCGCGGCAGACGGCACAAAAAAGATGCGCGTGGTGCAGGTGAGGCTGCTTGCAGATGAAGTACGCGACGATCTTGAGCATGTTGAGCCTTATGGGTTTACATCTGAGCCGCTCGACGATGAACAGCCGGAAGCTTTTGCGGCATTCTTCAGCGGCGATCGCAGCCACGGCATAGTTTTTTGTATCGCTGACCGGCGCTATCGGCTGACGAAATTGAAAGCCGGTGAAGTTGCACTCTATGACGACCAAGGACAGAAGGTGCATCTCACGCGCGATGGAATTGTGGTCCACACAGACAAACAGCTCGAGGCGACCGTCGGCGGCACACTGACCGCAACAGTGAGCGGTGCTGCGACTCTCAAAGCGGCTTCAGTGAAGATCGATGCTCCAACGGTTGAACTCACCGGCGCACTAAAAGTGGCAAAACTTATCACCGGCACCGGCGGCATGGCTATCTCCGGCGGCAGTGGCGCGGCCGTTACCGGCGACATCAAGGTGTCCGGCGGTGACGTTACTGCTGACGGTATCAGCCTGCAAAACCACACTCATGGCGGTGTGCAGGGCGGCTCAGGAACGACGGGGAAACCGCAATAGGCGAACCTGACAAAAAGCAATCCCGCATGGATGTGGCGTCCGTGCGGGATTTTTTTATCTGAACGGATGACTTCAGATGGAAGAAATTTTAACAAAAGGTATAGGGGCATTAGCCATGATTTTGCTGAAAGATCCCCATCCGATTCTCACGGTCAGAATTTTGCGGGCCACGTTGTGCTTGGCCTCGCTGATTACCTTGGTGGGATTGGCCGGTTATGTCCTTCATCTGCTGATCGAATGGTTTGCATGAGGAAACGGTCATGGAATTAATTCTCAATGGAAAGGATGCTGACCTTTCCGATTTTGAGGCTGATGAGCTAGCGCAAGCTGTACTTATCAGCCTTTTTTCATGGCGTAAATCGGCTGCAGATGATGGTCCGGTAGCGCCATACCGCCAGGGTTGGTGGGGCGACACATTTGCTCAGGAAACTGGTGACCGGATCGGATCGCGGCTGTGGTTGCTGCAGCGTCAGAAGATGCTTCCGCAGATGCTCAGACGCGCTGAGGCCTACGCCAAAGAGGCGCTTAAATGGCTCACTGAAGATGCCGTTGTCGCTCGCATCGAGGTGACTGCTGAGCGTAGCGATATAGATCAATTGACGCTCACAGTCGTTTGTTTCAAGCCTGACGACACGCAAGCGCTTGCCGCTCGTTTCCAAAACGTTTGGAGCTGACATGTCTTTTGAAAGACCAACTCTTTCGCAGATCATTAAACGTGTGCAGGCAGATGCCGAGAGCCGCATGGGAAAGAAGGCTATGCGCTGGTCGCTCGTACCTGTGCTAGTGCGAGTTATCTCAGGCGTTTCGCATGGTTTGCATGGATTTATCGCCTTCGTGTTGCGACAGTGCTTCACGACGACAGCAGAAGGTGCGTATCTTGAGCGCCGTGCGTCCGAATACGGTATCTACCGCAAAGCCGCTTCAGCTGCGACAGGTAAAGTCTCCTTCATCGGCGCTGGCACCGTGCCGGTCGGTACACAGCTTCAAGCTGAAGATGGCAGCGTCTACGTAACTACCGCAGCAAGCATCGATGGTAAAGCTCCTATCGAAGCTGCAGTGGCAGGTGCCTCGGGCAATTCAGAAGCCGGCATGGAACTTACGCTCGTCAGTCCTATAGCGGGGATCATGAGCATAGCGACTGCAGACGAACTTACTGGCGGCGCAGAGGCAGAGGACGATGAGAGCTTGCGCGAGCGCTTGCTTCAGCGCCAGAAAAGCCCGCCCAAAGCTGGGACAAGGGCGGATTACGTTGCTTGGACGCTTGCGGTCTCAGGTGTCACTCGAGCGTGGTGCTATCCCCAGGAGCTCGGTCAAGGTCATGTGACGGTGCGTTTTATGACAGACGGCATGACGTCAAACGGGATACCGACAGAGACGATGGTGAAACGCGTCGATGAGTACATCACTTCACAAATGCCGGTGACGGCAATATTGCACGTAGTCGCGCCAGTCCCGAAACCGCTCGACATCACGCTCGACATACTCCCGGACGATGAAGCCGTAAAGGCCAAGATCGAGTCTGCGATCGAGAGCGTTGTGCTCGCTGAAGCTGTCCCAGGCGGCGCCGTTTTGCGAACCTCAATAGATCGAGCAATTAGCGGTGTCTCGGAGGTGAAGAGTTATCGCATTGTGACGCCAACAGATGATGTGAGTACGGTCGTAGGAGAGATCTACGTTCCTGGCACGATCACATGGGTGTGATATGGCACTGACGGAAAAACATTATGCGCATCAAGTTGAGGCTCTGCTTCCGCGGGGCTCGATCTGGCATCGTCGGCAGGGCGGCATGCTTGACGCAATTCTGTATGCCTTAGCTCGAGAGGCTGCAAGAGTTGACGAGCGTGCAAATGCTGTACTTGAAGAGGCTGATCCGCGCTCCTCAATAGAGGAGCTTGAACGATGGTTCGACGAGTGGGGTATCCCGTCAGAGTGTCTCGCAGCGATTGCTGATCCATCTCGTGAACAAATGCGGCAGGAACTGCTCGCAAAGATCACTTCAAATTTGGGATTGACGGCTGCATTTTTCGAGTCGCTCGCCGGCACTCTCGGCTATCAGGCAAAAGTGACGACATTCACGGAGCACACAGTCGACAGCACAGTTGACGACGCGCTCTGGGACGAACAATGGACGACGGTGATGACTCTTGGCATCACTATCAGGTCCGACGGAAACGCCGAGTATTTCGATGTGACGTGGGGTGTTGATGAGCATCTTGCCCGATGGGGTAATGCACTTCTCGAGTGCATGATACGTGCGCTTGCACCTGCACACGTATACGTAATTTTCATCTATGAGGAAGAAGCATGACAGCAGGTTATTGGCAGGCGTCCGCGATCGATTCGCCGCCGTCGCTAAGCACTTTGAGTTCAAAGGGTTATCCAACGTCCGGCAATCCAAAAACCGGGACTCCCGCAACCAAACCAGGGGCTGCGTGGTTCTATTTGATAGATCAGATGCGCATCTCGGTGATTGATGCATGCGGCATGACGCAAGTCGAGCCGCCGAGCATCACACAGTTTCTTGAGGCGTTACAGTCTTTCAAATGGACTAAAGATGGGGCTCTTGATGGTGCTGCGCTCAAGGCAGGATCAGTGAAAGAGCTGCATCTTGCTGAGCGAGCAGTGACAGCAAAGAAACTCGCAACACCTCTCGATTTTCAGGTAGGCGGTGTAGCTATCCAAATTAAAGGCTACACGACTGCTGAACTAGCTCAAATAACTCCTGCAGATCGAGAAGTTGTACTGAATACAGAAACATGGACACTTTATGCGGGTGATGGCGCTACGCCAGGCGGACGACCGATTGGCGGCACAACTGCACAAGAAGTTGAATCTTTAAAAATAATTGTCACTCAGTTGACCCAGGCTGTTGCCAAGCTGGGTGGTGAAACTGTGAACATCTGACATCTGAAGAGGTTGGCATGGCAACTCTTACTCAAATTTCTCAGGCATTGAATGATCTACTCCCTAAGCTAAAGCCGTTGAGCATGCCAACAGGAATGCTTGGACACTTCTATTCAGTTCCTGATGGCTGGCTTCTCTGCAACGGTGCAGCTGTGAGTCGATCGACATACGCAGCGCTTTTCGCAGTTATTGGTACAAAACATGGCAGTGGTGATGGAAGTACAACTTTTAACTTGCCAAATTTAGCGAATCGTTTCGTCGAGGGTACAACCTCAATTGGGTCAGCCGGAACGTTTAAAAGCGCTGGGTTACCGAATATCAGTGGAAATGGTGGTGCGCTTATCTACTATCAAGATGGTGACGGAGGCTTTATCTACAGAGGAGATCTTGCAGATAACAGCCGCACAGGAGCTACCGGTAGTATGGTTTACTGGCTTCGATATAACGCTTCCAGAGCTTCATCAACTTACGGGTCTTCTTCAACAGTTCAGCCTCCGGCAATCGCGCTTCTGCCTTGCATTAAAGCTTGATACAAGGAAGAAGAGCGATGCTTGGCGGTTGGACTGTAGACGCTGATCCGTAGATCGATGAGACATTTGAAGCATCAAAGTTGACGGCGACATTACCCGAGCTGTTGCCGTTTGGAATTGTTGACTTTCCGCTAATCGCATATGCCCCCGATACATGACTAACCCATGGAGTTCCGTCGTGATAGCCAGTGATATTCGGTCTGTCCGAATATCAGTGGATCGACGTCTTGGGAGGTCAACGGCATTGGCAAAGAGGGAGCGGGATACAGCTCTGTAAGTAGCTCAAGAGTGTCCAATTCTGGTGCTCTCTATGTTTCAGCCGGAACGTACTTTGCATGTATTGGCTCATCTGGCGGCGATTTAAGTAGCAACAATGGTGTGGTAAACATATCTGCATCAAGATCAAACTCGATCTATGGAGGTTCTTCCGTACAGCCCCCAAGCCTCGCACTACTCCCTTGCATCAAGTTTTGATGCAAGGCAGAAGGCTTATTGATGGCGGCTGAACACCTGACGATCCTCCATAAGCTGACGAAGAAGAACGAGCTGAAAAAGTCAGAGAGGCTGTAGTTACACCATAGCCCGAGGAGAGTTCTGCATTGGCGTTTTTAGAGAGTGAAAAGGCTCCTGAAGCCGTAGCGTTTGTATAGCCAACAAGATCCCCGGGAGATCCACTGATATTCGGTCTGTCCGAATATCAGTCACCGTCACAATTTTGCCCTAGGTACCGGCTATTACAACGCTGATGGCTCGTCAGACTTAAAACTGGCAGCGGGGACGTACGCAAATCGCACCACTCAAAGCTCTGCCACCAGCGAAGCTGCGAGCTTTTCGTCCATTTATGGCAACAGCTCTACAGTACAGCCTCCAAGCCTCGCACTACTCCCTTGCATCAAGTCTTAATGCACGCAAGTAACGCCATGCTCGGCGGCTGAACCGTTGAAGCTGAGCCGTAAATCGAAGATGATTTAGACGCATTTATGTACAAGTTGGTGCCGTTGTCTGCACCACCCCCAGGACCTCTTGTGGTTTCGCTTTTGTACAAAGCTCCGGATTCAGCAAGGCCTCCCCACGCGTAAGCCATATTGATGTGGCCTGTGATATTCGGTCATCAAAAGCACGTTTCTAGCCCTGCGGTCTGTAGCTTCTAAACGCAGGGCTAGGCACATGTCATATTGGGTGATTAGATCAGATCTTGTCCCGCTCGGTTTCAAGGATTCCATCGAGCATATCGGCTTCTCGGGCACAGCGCTTGATGAAGGTACTCCAGCGCGTCATAACTAGAACGCGTGCTGTGAGAAAGTCGCTTCTTTGGTAGGCCCGCGATACAGAAGAGCCAGCAACATGTGAAAGGCATGCTTCAGCG
>ENA-UOIV01002366-UOIV01002366.1-human-gut-metagenome-genome-assembly--contig:-C59-NODE-2366-length-13148-cov-12.626212_pt1 | contig 13148 bp, 10 predicted proteins | sample MGYA00242333_ERZ723880 | MGnify/ENA metagenome assembly ERZ723880 | reverse complement strand
GGCGGCCGCTTCTTTATGCTTATTTTCGTTTCCCCTGGTGTGCGCCCGCCGCCTGAGAGCCTATTTCAGCTCCGTCGCGGTAATGATATAGTTGCCGAGCGTCCGGACCTTTGCCGAGAACGCTCCGCGCCCGTCGGAATCGGCGGTGTACTTGAAGCGGCTGGTCACGTCCTTGAGGTCGCCGGCTTCGGTCGCCTCATAGATGTGGATCTGCCTGTGGGGGACCGTCTCCTCGCCGTCGAAGGTGAGGTAGGGGTTCGTGAGGGTGAGCGTGCCGCCCTTCGCGTCGGGGTTGCCGCGGAAGAAGCGGGTGTACATCTCCCCGAGAGGGGCCGTGTGGTTGCGGCCGGTGTCGGCGCGGCGGGTCGAAAGCTTGGGCGCGTAGAAGATGTCCGAGCCGGAGAGCTCGGCGACGATGATGTCCTCGTCCTCCCAGGTGTAGTCGCTGTCCCCCTCCTGGGTCGGGGTGAGGACGATGTCCTCCGCGCCGATCGGGTGCTCGACGTCCTTGAAATAGAAGAGGTCGCCGTACCAGTCGGGGCTGGTTTTCAGGTAGGAGGAGGGGAAGAGGGTGTCCTCGGTGATGCGCAGCGTGTAGTCGATGACGATCTTCGCGCCGCTTTTGACCGCCAGCTCGGAGGCCGTACCGGTGTTCGCGCCGAGCGGGGAGACGGGCAGGGCGGTGTCCTTGACGGCGGTATAGGTCACCGTGAAGCCGATGCCGGTGTTGTCGTACATCCCGTCCTTCGAGAGGGTCACGACAAAGCAGGCGCCCGCCCCGACAATCGGCTCGTCCGACTGGCGGACCGACCGCGCGTTCATCGCGTTGGCGGTCGTCTTGACCGAGCAGCGGAAGGCGGAGGAGTCGTAGAAGACGGAGGAATCGGTGACCCGCCACAGCTTGCCCGAGTCGTCGTAGACCCGCTCGTCCGCGGCGACGGTCAGCGTGTTGCCGTAGACCGAATTGCCGTTTGCGAGGTAGCGGTGGGGGTCGTATTCATAGACCCTGGCGACAGCGGTCGTCTTGGAGTCGCCCGCGAGGGAGGGAGCTTTTTCCGCGGCGAAGGCGGGGGCCGCGAGGGAGAGCGCGCAGGCCAGCGCGAGCGCGGCGGCGAGAACGGAACGCTTCATATGAAATCCCTTCTTACAGATGAAAATTTTGGTGTAATCCTATGATATCCCCAAATCCGGCCCCCGTCAACCGCCGGGGGGCAAAGTTCAGAAACCGTTCAAATTCGCCGGGAATTGGGAAAAAACCAGGCACAATTCACAGGAAAAATGTTTACAATTTGTACTTGATTTCCCCTGCGGTTTGGGGTACTATAGAGTTAGCACTCAAGGCAACAGAGTGCTAAAACACCGTATCAAACAGCTTTCACATAAAGGAGGAGGGTGTCTATGAACGCTCAGAAATTCACCCAGAAGTCGCTCGAGGCGCTGCAAAGCGCGCAGGACCTCGCGACCGAATACCAGAACATGCAGATCGAACAGCAGCATCTGCTCTACGCACTGATCGCGCAGGAGGACGGCCTCATCGGCCAGATGCTCAAAAAGATGGAGATCGACCCCGCCGCGCTGCTCTCCGACGTGCGCGCCGAGGTCGAGCGGCTGCCGCGCGTCTCCGGGCCCGGCCGCGAGCAGGGCAAAATCTACGTCTCGCAGGAGGTCGACCGCGCGCTGGTCCAGGCGGAAAAGCTCGCCGACCGGATGAAGGACGAATACGTCTCGGTCGAGCACGTCATGCTCGCGCTGCTCGAAAACCCGAACGGCGCGCTGGGGCAGCTCCTTTCGCGCTTCCGCCTGACGAAGGACGGCTTCCTCTCGGCGCTGGTGAGCGTGCGCGGCAACACCCGCGTCACCTCCGACACCCCGGAGGACACCTATGACGCGCTGAAAAAGTACGGCACCGACCTCGTCGAGCAGGCGCGCAACCAGAAGCTCGACCCGGTCATCGGCCGCGACAACGAGATCCGCAACGTCATCCGCATCCTCTCGCGCAAGACGAAGAACAACCCCGTCCTCATCGGCGAGCCGGGCGTCGGCAAGACGGCCATCGCCGAGGGGCTCGCGCTGCGCATCGTGCGCGGGGACGTGCCCGAAAACCTCAAGGACCGCACGATCTTTTCGCTCGACATGGGCGCGCTGATCGCGGGCGCGAAATTCCGCGGCGAATTTGAGGAGCGCCTCAAGGCGGTATTGCAGGAGATCAAGAAGAGCGAGGGCAGGATCATCCTCTTCATCGACGAGCTGCACACCATCGTGGGCGCGGGCAAGACGGAGGGCTCGATGGACGCGGGCAACCTCTTAAAGCCGATGCTCGCGCGCGGCGAACTGCACTGCATCGGCGCGACCACCCTCAACGAGTACCGCCAGTACATCGAAAAGGACGCCGCGCTCGAACGCCGGTTCCAGCCGGTGCTGGTGAACGAGCCGACCGTCGAGGACACGATCTCGATCCTGCGCGGGCTCAAGGAGCGCTATGAGGTGTTCCACGGCGTCAAAATCCAGGACCAGGCGCTCATCGCGGCGGCGGTCCTCTCCAACCGCTACATCACCGACCGCTTCCTGCCCGACAAGGCGATCGACCTTGTGGACGAGGCGTGCGCGATGATCCGCACCGAGATGGACTCGATGCCGTCCGAGCTCGACGACCTCTCCCGCAAGATCATGCAGCATGAGATCGAGGAGGCGGCGCTCAAAAAGGAGACCGACCAGATTTCCAGGGAGCATTTGCAGGAGATCCAGCGGGAACTCGCGGAAATGCGCGAGCGGTTCAAGGCGATGAAGGCCCGCTGGGAGAACGAAAAGAATGCGATCACCAAGGTGCAGAGGCTGCGCGAGGAGCTCGAGCAGGTGAACGCGGACATCGAGAAGGCCGAACGGGAATACGACCTCAACCGCGCCGCCGAGCTCAAATACGGCAAGCTCCCCGCCCTCCAGAAGGAACTGGAGGAGGAGGAAAAGCTCGCGGGCGCGGCGGAGAAGGACTCCACCCTCCTGCGCGACCGCGTCACCGAGGAGGAGATCGCGCGGATCGTCGGCCGCTGGACGGGCATCCCCGTGGCGCGGCTGATGGAGGGGGAGCGGCAGAAGCTGCTCCATATGGAGAGCATCCTGCATGAGCGGGTCATCGGCCAGGACGAGGCGGTCACCACCGTCAGCGAGGCGATATTACGCTCCCGCGCGGGCATCCAGGACCAGGGCCGCCCGATCGGCTCCTTCCTCTTCCTCGGCCCGACGGGCGTCGGCAAGACCGAGCTCGCCAAGGCGCTCGCGCAGGCGCTCTTCGACGATGAGCGCAACATCGTGCGCATCGATATGAGCGAATACATGGAGAAATTCTCGGTCAGCCGCCTGATCGGCGCGCCTCCGGGATACGTCGGCTACGAGGAGGGCGGCCAGCTCACCGAGGCGGTGCGCCGCAAGCCCTACTCGGTCGTCCTCTTCGACGAGATCGAAAAGGCCCATCCCGACGTCTTCAACATCCTGCTCCAGGTGCTCGACGACGGCCGCATCACCGACAGCCAGGGCCGCACCGTGGACTTTAAAAATACGATCATCATCCTGACCTCCAACCTCGGCTCGCCCTACATCCTCGAGGGGATCGACGAAGACGGCCGGATCACCGAGGAGGCCCGCAAGGCGGTGGACGGGCTGCTCAAGCAGCAGTTCCGCCCCGAGTTCCTCAACCGCCTCGACGAGATCGTCTTCTATAAGCCGCTGCAAAAATCCGAGATCGCGCAGATCGTCGACCTGCTCATGGCCGACCTGCAAAAGCGCCTCGCCGATAAGCAGCTCACCCTGGCCCTCTCGCCCGAGGCGAAGGAGTATATCGTCGACCAGGGCTACGACCCCGTCTACGGGGCGCGCCCCCTCAAGCGGTTCCTCCAGCACAAGCTCGAAACGCTCCTCGCCCGCATGATCATCGCCGAGGACCTTGCCCCCGGTACCCGGCTCGAGGCAGTCATGGAAAATGATGATTTGGCAATCAAGGCTGTTTTATAATAGGGAAGGGACGCGCCCGGCTGGGTGCGTCCCTTTTTTAATCAGTTTTAGATTTTCCGACCGGCGGTCGCGGGGCTTTCTTCGCGCCCCTACAGGGCGCTTTTGTTGTGCCGCCTTCGGCGGCAGGGATTGCCGGGTCCCGCCCCGGCAGGCGGGTCCATTTCTTGATCGCCCAAGAAATGGACGAAAGAAGGGCGCTCAAGGGGGCTCGCTTGAAGAAGATGGGGGCGCAAAGCTCGCCCCCTTGAGAATCCCCCGTCGCGTGGAGTCCGCCAGCCGCGGAAAGAAGGCAAATGCCGAGGTATCAGCAAGAGGACGCCTACTGCGCCCGTTCGGGGTTCTCCGTCAGGCCCAGCAGGTAGTCGGTGGACACGCCGAAATAGTCGGAGAGCAGCACCAGCCGTTCCAGCGAGGTGGCTTTCTTTCCACGTTCCATGTCGCTGATCTGCACGCAGGAAACCTGAAGAAGCTCCGCAAGCGCGGCTTGGGGAACGGCGCATTTCGTCCGGAGGGCGCGGATTCTCTGCCCAAAAATTTCTTTGTTCAGCATATCAAAATCCCCTTGACAAATAAGCTCTTAGCGAATATAATACAATTAAGCTAGAAGCTAATACCAAATATTCTACTCTAAGGTAAATATCATTATATCATATCAGGAGGGGTTGCGCCATGCTGTCGGAAGAATTTGAAGAATATCTGGGCGCGATGTACGAGCGGGCGCACCAGCGATTCCGGGAGAGCGGGGAGAGCCGCCTTTTGCGCAGGCGGCTGGACGACTGCGAGGCGGCCTGCCTGCAAAACGTCCATCCCAACGACCATTTTTTCGTCCATGACCTGCTGGCGGCTCTTGCCGACGCGGAAAGCGCGGAGGCGGAATACCTCTACCGGCAGGGCTACGCGGACTGCGTGGAATCCTTAAAACAGTTGCATGTCCTCTGAAAAAGGTGTATAATTCCCCCGTCTGAAAGGGGTTTTGACAATGCAAGTGACCGTGAGGAAGTTCACCGACGCCGATCTCCCGGCGATGACCGCCATCTGGAACGGGATCGTCGAGGAGGGGAACAGCTTTCCGCAGGACAGGCCCTTTACGGAGGAGGAGGCGCGGGAGTTTTTCGCGGCGCAGGCCTTCACCGGGGTCGCCGAAGCGGACGGGAAGGTGCTGGGGCTCTACATCCTGCATCCCAACAACGCGGGGCGCTGCGGACATATCGCAAACGCCTCCTACGGGGTGGCGTCCGGGGCGCGGGGCCTCGGCGTGGGGGAAAAGCTGGTGCGTCATTCGCTGGAGATGTGCCCGGCGTGCGGATTCGTGGGACTCCAGTTCAACGCCGTCGTCTGCACCAATACGGCGGCGATCAAGCTCTATGAACGCCTCGGGTTCGAGCACATCGGCACGACGAAAAACGGCTACCGCTTCAAGGACGGCAGCTACGCGGACCTCTTCCTCTTCAATAAGCCGCTCATCTAGAATGAAGAATCCCCCTGCCGGCCAATGGCCGGCAGGGGGATTCTTGCGTCACGGGCGGCGCGCTGCCGGGAGGCGGAGCGCCCCACCTGAAACAAAAGTTTTTGGGGGTTCTAAGGGGGGATTTTTCAAAATCCCCCCTTAGTCGAGCTCCGCCACGCCGGTATAGAGCTGGTAGTAGCGGCCGTGCAGGGCGAGCAGGTCGTCATGGCTGCCGCGCTCGATGATCTCACCCTGTTCGAGCACCATGATGGCGTTCGAGTTGCGGACGGTCGAGAGGCGGTGGGCGATGACGAAGGTGGTGCGGCCCTCCATGAGCCGGTCGAGGCCGTGCTCGATGTGGCGCTCGGTGCGGGTGTCGACCGAGCTGGTCGCCTCGTCGAGGATGAGGATGGGCGCGTCGGCGCAGGCGGCGCGCGCGATGTTGAGCAGCTGGCGCTGGCCCTGGCTGAGGTTCGCGCCGTCCCCCTCGATCACCGTGTCGTAGCCGTGGGGCAGGCGCATGATGAAGGAGTGCGCCGACGCGAGCCGCGCGGCCTGTTCGACCTCCCCGTCGGTGGCGTCGGGGCGTCCGTAGCGGATGTTGTCCCGCACGGTCCCGGTGAAGAGGTGGGTGTCCTGAAGCACCATCGCGAGCGACCGGCGCAGACTGTCCTTCTTGATCTGCCGGATGTCGATGCCGTCGATCGTGATGCGGCCCTCCGCGATGTCGTAGAAGCGGGTGAGCAGGTTGGTGACGGTCGTCTTGCCCGCGCCGGTGGAGCCGACGAAGGCAATCTTCTGGCCGGGCTTCGCGTAGAGGGAGATGTGGCGGAGCACGGTCTTTTCGGGGGCGTAGCCGAAGGTCACGTCCTCGAACCGGACGTCCCCGCGCACGGGGACGCGCTCGGCGGGGGAACCGTCGTCGCGGTAGCGCTGCCAGTAGAAGGCGTGCCCGTCGCGGACGAGGTCGGCGGCGTGGGCGGGGTCGGGTTCCTCGACCGGCTCGCGCATGACCTCGTAGATGCGTTCCGCGCCCGCGATGGCGGTGATGACCGCGTTGTACTGGCTGGACGCCTCGTTGATCGGGCGGCTGAACTGGCGGGTGAGCTGGAGGAAAACGACCAGCCCGCCGACGCTGATGAAGCCGAAGATCGAGAGGATGCCGCCGATGGCGGCGACGAGCGCGTAGTTGACGGTGGAGATGTTCATCATGACGGGCATCATGAGGCCGGAATAGCTCTGGGCGGTGGTGGCCGCCTCCTGGAGCTCGCCGTTGAGCTGGTCGAACTCCTCAAGTGCGTCCTGCTCGTGGCAGAAGACCTTGACGACCTTCTGGCCGGTGATGATCTCCTCGACATAGCCGTTGACGCGGCCGAGGTTGGCCTGCTGGGCGATAAAATATTTGCTGCTCACCTTCATGAGCCTGCCCGCGACGAAGAACATCAGCGGGGTCATGAGCAGCGTCAGGATGGTGAGCTGGATGCTCTTGGAGAGCATGAGCCCGAGGATGCCCGCGAGGGTGATGACGCTCGAAAAGAGGGAGGTCAGCGAGTTGGCGAGCGCGTCATTGAGGGTGTCCACGTCGTTGGAGAAGCGGCTCATCATCTCGCCGTGGGTGTGGGTGTCGTAGTAGCGGACCGAGAGGTCCTGCAGGTGGTCGAAGAGCTCCCGCCGCAGGTCGTTGATCGAACGCTGGGTGACGGTGAGCATCAGGCGGGTTTGCAGGTAGCTCGCGCAAACCGCGACGAGGTAGATGCACAGAAGGGTGATCACCCCTTGGAAAAGCCCTGTGAACCGCGCCGCGAGCGGGATTTCCGCGACCGGCTCGAGGAAGTTGTCGATGATCGGCTGGAGCATGGCGGTGCCCGCCAGCGAAGCGCCGATGTTGAGCAGCACCATGACCGCCGCGAGGAAAAGCGCCGATTTGCGGCGGCGCAGGTATCCCCACACGAATTTGACCGCCGCGCCGAAATTCTTCGGCTTCTGCTGGACGACGACTTTACGATGAGGCATTACGCATCCGCCTCCTTTTCCTGCTGGGAATAGTAGATCTCCCGGTATTCCTCGCTGCGCGCGAGCAGCTCGTCGTGGGTGCCCACGTCGGCGATCTCGCCGTCCGAAAGGATGACGATCTGGTCCGCGTCCTTCACCGACGAGATGCGCTGGGCGATGATGAATTTGGTGGTGCCGCTCAGCGCGGTGTCGAAGGCGTCGCGGATGCGGCGCTCGGTGGCGGTGTCGACGGCGCTGGTCGAGTCGTCGAGGATGAGGATGGGCGGCTTTTTGAGCAGGGCGCGCGCGATGCACAGCCGCTGCTTCTGCCCGCCCGAGACGTTGACGCCCCCCTGCTCGATCCAGGTGTCGTAGCCGTTCGGGAAGCCCATGATGAAATCGTGGGCCTGGGCGGCCTTTGCCGCCGCCTCGACCTCCTCGTCGGAGGCGTGCTCGTCGCCCCATTTGAGGTTGTCGCGGATCGAGCCCGAGAAGAGGGTGTTCTTCTGGAGCACCATGCCGACCTGGCTGCGCAGCGATTCGACGGTGTATTCCCGCACGTCGCGCCCGTCGATCAGCACGCGGCCCTCGGTGGCGTCGTAGAGGCGGGGGATGAGCTGCACGAGGGAGCTCTTGCCCGCGCCGGTGCCGCCGATGACGGCGACCGTCTGGCCGGCCTTGACCGAGAGGGTGATGTCCCGCAGGACGTTTTCCCCGTTGGCGGGGTCGTATTTGAAGGAGACGTGCTCGAAGGCGACGTCGCCGCGGATCGGGCGCTCGCCGGCGCCCTGCTCGTCGGTGAGGTCGACCTCGGTGTTCAGCACCTCCATGACGCGCTTGTAGGAGGCGGAGGCGCGGGAGAAGAGGACGAACATCATCGAGAGCATCATGAGGGACATGAGGATCTGGAAGATGTAGTTGATGAAGGCGACCATCTCGGCGGCCTGAAGCTCCCCGCGGATGACCTGCCCGCCGCCGAACCAGATGACCGAGACGGTGGCGAGGTTCATGACGAGCATCATAACCGGCATATTGAAGATAACGACGTTCATCGCGCGCAGGGAGGCGCCGGTGAGGGCGTCGTTGGCGGATTTGAACTTCCGCTTCTCATAGTCCTGCTGCACGAACGACTTGACGACGCGCACGTTGGTGAGGTTCTCCCGCACGCTGCCGTTGAGGGCGTCCATGCGCGCCTGCATCTGGTTGAAGAGGGGCAGGGCCGTCTTGATGATGAAGCCGAGCGCGAGCAGCAGGGTGGGGATGATGACGACGAGCACGATCGCCAGTCGGGCGTTCATCCGCAGCGCCATGATCATCGCGAAGACGAACATGAGCGGCGCGCGGATCATGAGGCGCAGGCTCATGATGCCCGCGTTCTGAAGGAGCGTCACGTCGTTGGTGAGACGGGTGGCGAGGGAGGCGGTGGAAAAGTCGTCGATGTTCTTGAAGGAGAAGGTCTGCACCTTCTCGAAAAGGCCGCGGCGCAGACCGGCTGCAAAGCCGACGCCCGCCCTGGCGGAATGGCGCGCGTTGCCGAAGCCCGCGACGATCGCGAGCAGCGCGAAGAGGATCATCAGCGCGCCGACGCCGAGGATGAAGGGGATGTTGCCCGTCTGGATGCCCCGGCCGACGATGTCGGACATGAGCGTCGGCTGGACGACCTCGCAGACGACGTCGAGCAGCATGAACGCGACGGCGATCATGACCGACTTTTTATAGGGCGCGAGGTAAGAGATCAGTTTGCGCAAGTGGGTTCCTCCTGTCCGTAGAGCTCCTGTTTGAGCCTGATCAGATTTTGCTGCATCCGCTGGTAAAAATGCACGATCTGGGAAAATTCCTCGGGGGTGAAGTCCCGGTACATCTGCTGGTTGACCCTGCGGATGGCGTGGTCCGCGCTCGCCGCGGCCCTGCGGCCCCTTTCGGTGAGTTCGATGCGGTTGGAACGCAGGTCGCCCGGGTCGGGCACCCGCTTGACGAATCCAGATTTTTCCATCCGCTTGAGGGAGACGGCGATGGTGGCTGGGCTGATGTGCAGCGCCTTGGCCAGGTCGGCCTGGTTGCACGCGCCCATCCTGCCGAGCGTGAAGAGCAGCGGCGGCTGTCCGGGATAGACGCCCCGGTCGCTCATCAGCCGGTTCATGCACTGCTTGTGCAGGGAGACAAGCTCCCAGTCGATGTGGATAACCTGATCGATTTCATCCATTGGAATCTGCTCCTGTCATGTTGCAAACACAGCAAAAAAATAGTTAGACAGCTAATCATTAGCCGTCTAACTAATTTTATGCAGTGCCTGCGGGAAAGTCAATAGATTTTGCCAGAGTTAACAATTTGTTCAGGATTCATCTGAGCAATCTATACAAACCCTTCCCGCTCAATCTTCGATGAGGGTGGAGGAGGATTCGTCCTTCACCTGATTCGGCGTCCCCGCGCCGGGCTGCGGCGCGGACCCCTCCGCCTCTTCAAAGGAGAAGGCGGGAGGCTCCACCGGCTCCCCGTTCAGGCGGACCTCAAAGTGCAGGCAGGGTCCCGCGGCGTTGCCGGTCGAGCCGGCCGAGGCGATACGCTGGCCCGCCGCGACGGCGTCCCCGGCCGCGACGGCGAGCTCCTTGCAGTGGGCGTAGAGGGTTTGGAAGCCGTCCCCGTGGTCGAGGACGACCCGATTGCCGTACGCGCCGTCCCAGCCGGCTTCGGAGACGGTCCCGTCCGCCGCCGCAAAGACGGCCTCGCCCGGCTGTGCCCGGTAGTCGACGCCTTTGTGCCCGGGGTCCTCGTTGAAGGGCGCGGCCACCGTCAGCCCGGCAAGCGGCGGCGTGAGCTGCGGGGCCACGATGATCGAGGTCGGACCGTCCGCGCCGCCGATGACGGCGGGCGCGGAGGCGGCTTCGCCCGCGTCCCACGAGAGGCTCCCGTCAGCGAGTTCCTCGCCCGCACCGTCCAGCAGCGCGAACTCCACGTCATAGGAGAGCAGCTCCCCGCCGATCGGCGCGGTATAGGTCCCGCCGGGCCGCCAGTCGTTGGCGGCGGACTCCGCCTCAAACCAGTGGACGCTCATGGCGCCGTCCCCCATCGCGGCCCGCCCCGCGGGGTGGATGGACCACGCCCAGCCGTCCGGTAGCTCGTCCGGGATGGCGATGCGCAGCTCGCCCGACTCAAAATCAAAGACGACGCCGCCAGCGAGCTCCTTCGCCAGCCGCTCGGGGGAGGGGGCCAGCAGGCGGGAGCTTTCGGAGGGGGAAGCGGCTTCGGCGGGCGCGATCAGAAAGGTGGAGATCGACATCCCCACGAACCCGAGCAGCGCGGCGGAACAGACGGCCGCCGCGAGCAGGACCCGGGTCGATTTCTTGCAGTTCATCATGAGGGTGAGCCTCCTTTTGACATCCTCTTTGTGCAGGCTGAAGGGGGTGGAAAGAGGCGGGGCGGCGCGCACAGTCCCCATCGCGCCGAGGATCGCGCGGCCGTAGCCGCGCCGTTCGTCCGCGTCCATCGGCCGCGCGAGGCGTTCGTCGCAGGCGGGCTCGCAGAGCGCGTTGATCCGGTGCAGGGCGAGCCATGCGAACGGATTGAACCAGTGGACGACGCAGGCCGCCAGCCCCGCGAGCTTATAGAAGAGGTCCCCGCTCTTCAGATGGGTCAGTTCATGCAGCAGGATAAAGCGCAGCGCGTCCGGGTCTGCGGGCGCGTCGGGGAGCAGGACGCGGGGCCGCAGGAGCCCCACGAGCATCGGCGTGCCGGCGAGGGGGCACCGCTCCAGTCGGACGGCGCGGCGGACGCGAAGCTCCTCCTTGCACGCGGCGAAGAGAGCGAGCGTCTCCCGGTCCGCGACGGGGCGGCTCGTCCGCCGCAGGGCGCGGTGGAACCGGAGGGCCGCCCACGCGCGCTGCAAAAGCAGCGCGGCCGCGCCGCACGCCCACGCGAGCGCGGCCAGTTCCCGCCAGGAAAGCGGCGCGGATGCCGCCGCGGTTTCCGCGGCGGCCGTGGGCGGCCCCGCCGCGAAGCGCACCGCGGCAGCGGCGGGGGAGATCGCCTCCGATACGCCGGAGAGGGCGCCGGCGGGGAAGGGCAGCGTGACGGGCAGGAAGAAGAGCGCGAGCGCGACCAGCCAGATGTAGTAGCGCCACCGGGAGCCGAACTGCCGGCGGGTGAGGAAGGAGACGGCCAGGATGAGCGCCGAAACCGCCGCGCCGGTCAGCGAAAGGGGAAGGACGCGGGAAAAAAAGAACGCCGTCATTTTGTCCCCTCCCCGTCGAGCCAGCGGCGCAGCTCCTCGATCTCCGCGCCGGAGAGGGAGCCGGGGCTGCCGAGCGCGGCAAAGAAGCTCTGCACACTGCCGCCGTGCACCTCCCGCAGGAAGTCGCGCGTCTCCCCGGCGCGGTAGTCGGCCTCGCTCACCGCCACGCGGTAGAGGTTCTGACCGCCGTGTTTTTCGCAGGTGAGCATCCCCTTGTCGACGAGGCGGGTCAGGAAGGTGGAGACGGTCTGGATTTTCCAGCCGCGGCGTTCGGAGAACGCCTCCACCAGCCCGCCCGCCGTAACGGGGCCGCTGCGCGACCAAATCTCCTGCATGATCGTGAATTCGGAATCGGAAAGCCTGTTCATACGGTCACCCCCGGATTGGTTACTACATCATGTAGTAACCAAATCATACTACAAGCTGTAGTAGATGTCAACCCGGTACTGGAAATTTCCGGCGGGATATGCTACAATCTACTGGAATCATATCCTGATACGGAAAGTTGGAACGTTCATGCCGCTTGATCCGTCCCGGCCGCTGCTCTTTGACGGCGCGTTCGGCACCTATTATTATTCCCTCACGGGGGATGAAGTCCCCTGCGAGCTTGCCAACCTCACTTCGCCCGACACCGTCCTGCACATCCATCGGGAGTATCTCGCGGCGGGGGCGCGCGCGGTCAAAACGAATACCTTTGCCGCAAACCCCGTTTCCCTTCCCGACCCGGAGCAGCTCTCCCGGGTGATCGCGGCGGGCTGGTCGCTCGCGGAACAGGCGGCCAAAGAAACCGGCGCGCGCGTCTTCGCGGATATCGGCGGCAACAACGCGGAAACCGCCCCCGGGGACTACCTGGCGGTCGCGGAACGGTTTCTGGAGCTCGGCGCGCGGGAATTCCTCTTTGAGACGCTCGCCTCCTTCGACGAGGTCCTGCCCGCGCTCGGGCTGATCCGGGATCGGGTCCCCGGCGCCGCGGTGTTCGTCTCCTTCGCGGTGTCCCAGGACGGCTATTCGCGCCGCGGCCACTACTGCCGCGTCCTGCTGGAGGCCGCGGAAAACTGCCCGCTGGTCGACGCCGCCGGTTTTAACTGCGCCTGCGGCCCGAGCCACATGGCGAACCTCCTGCGCAATCTCGGCCCGCGCCGAAAGCCGCTGATCGCGATGCCGAATTCCGGCTATCCCTCGTCGATCAACGGGCGCGTCCTGTTTGAGGATAACGCCGGGTACTTCGCGCAGAAGCTGGCCGCGCTCTATGAGGCGGGCGCGGAGATCCTGGGCGGCTGCTGCGGCACGACGCCGCGGCACATCGCGCTGGCCGCGGAGGCGCTGGCCGCCGCGTCCCGTCCCGCGGGGACGGGACTGCCGGGGCCTTCGGTCCCCGGCCCGGGCGCTGCCGCGCCCGGCGGCGGCCGCCCCCGTGCGCGCCGCCAGCCGCTCGCGGGGGGGCTCGGCCCGCCCGTCGGCGACGACGGCGGCGGC
>ENA-UOIV01002365-UOIV01002365.1-human-gut-metagenome-genome-assembly--contig:-C59-NODE-2365-length-13148-cov-13.285954_pt1 | contig 13148 bp, 10 predicted proteins | sample MGYA00242333_ERZ723880 | MGnify/ENA metagenome assembly ERZ723880 | reverse complement strand
GGCGGGGGTTCTTTTCCTGCCCCACCTCACCCGGGGCGGGCCGAAAACCCGGGCGGGGTCGCCCCCCGCGCGCGCTTCGCGCGCGGACGCGCCTGCGGCGCGTCGTTTTCCGCCGCCCTGTTTTGCGGGGCGCACTGTCCGGCGGCGGGGAGACTGTCCCGCCTCACGTCTCGCGCCCGCGGTGATGGGACGAGGCCGGCCTGATCAAAGTTTTCGGGGTCCGGGGGACTTTTTCAAAAGCCCCCCGGAGAAAGGATTGTTGCTTATGAAGCTGCTTGCGATCGACGGCAACAGCATTTTAAACCGCGCCTACTATGGCATCAAGGCGCTGACGACCAAGAACGGAGAGTTCACCAACGGCATCTACGGGTTCCTGAGCATCCTGCTCAAGGTGCTCGACGAGGTGCAGCCGGAGGCGGTGGCGTGCGCGTTCGATCTGCACGGACCGACCTTCCGGCATGAGATGTACGACGGCTACAAGGCTCAGCGCAAGGGGATGCCCGACGAGCTGGCCTCCCAGATGGAGCCGCTCAAGGAGCTGCTGGGCGCGCTCGGTTTCACGATCGTCACCTGCCAGGGCTACGAGGCGGACGATATCCTCGGCACGCTCGCGAAGGCGTGCTCCGACGGCGGGAACGACTGCGTCATCGCGACCGGCGACCGGGACAGCCTCCAGCTTGTGGGGGGGCATGTGTCGGTGCGGCTGGCGACGACCAAGATGGGCCAGCCCGCCTCCACCCTCTACGACCGCGCGGCGGTGATGGAGAAATACGGCGTCGAGCCGCCCCAGCTCATCGACGTGAAGGCGCTGATGGGAGACGCCTCGGACAACATCCCGGGCGTGGCGGGCATCGGCGAAAAGACGGCGCTGGCGCTCGTCTCTCAGTTCCACGACCTCGACGCGGTCTACGAGCACCTCGACGACCCGTCCATCAAGCCGGGCGTGCGCAAAAAGCTCGCAGAGGGCCGCGAGATGGCCTACACCAGCCGTAAGCTGGGGGAGATCTGCTGCGACGCGCCGATCGACGCGGAGCCGGGGCATTACCTCCGGGGGGCGGTCGATCAGAAAAAGGCGGCCGCTCTCTTCGCGCGGCTGGAGATGTTCAAAATGATGGAACGCTGGGGCGTCGACCCGCAGGCCGCCGCCGGGGAGGGCGGTGACGCGCCGCCTGCGGCGGCGCGCGAGCCGTCCAGGCCGCTTACCGTCTCGGCGGGCCCTGCGGACTTTGCCGGGCGCGTGGCCGCGGCGGGCGGGGCGGATGTGATCGCCGGCCTGGACGGCAGCGGCGACATTGTCGCCGTCGCCGCCGTTCTTCCGGACGCGCTGCTGCTCGCGGGCAAGGACGCGGCGGCGGAGCTGCTCCGTTCGGACGCGCCGCTGCGGGTGTGGAGCAGCAAGCCGTTCCACCGAATTGCGTATAAAGAAAACAAATATATACAGAATGTAAAGTTCGATGCCGAGCTGGCAGCCTACCTGCTCAGTCCGACGAGCGCCGTTTACGACCCGCTGCAACTGGCGGCCCAGTACGGCATCGCGCCGCGCGAGCTGGCGGGCGGGGTGCCGGAGGATTTTGCCGCGCTGGCGGGGCAGGCGGCTGTGCTGGACGAGCTGTGCGGCCGGCTGGCGGCGGAGATCGCGGAGAAGGGGCAGGAGAAGCTGCTCTTCGAGATCGAAATGCCGCTCGCGCGGGTGCTGGCGGGCATGGAGTGTGAAGGCTTCTCCCTTGACGCCGACGCCCTGCGGGAGTACGGCGGTGAGCTCGACGACCGGCTGGAGGAGCTGCACGCGGGCATCGTGGAGTACGCGGGGTACGACTTCAACCTCAATTCGCCCAAGCAGCTGGGGGACGTCCTCTTCGTGAAGCTCGGCCTGCCCGCCAAAAAGAAGACCAAGACGGGCTATTCCACCAACGTGGACGTGCTCGAGGCGCTGCGGCCCCACCACCCGATCATCAACCTGATCCTCGAATACCGCAAGCTCTCCAAGCTCAAGTCCACCTATGTGGACGGGCTCCTCAAGGTGGTCGGGCCCGACGGGCGGGTGCGCTCCACCTTTCAGCAGACCGAGACGCGCACCGGCCGGATCAGCTCGACCGAGCCGAACCTCCAGAACATCCCGGTGCGCACCGAGGAGGGCAGCAAGCTGCGCCGGTTCTTCCGCGCGCGGGAGGGCTGGAAGCTGGTCGACGCCGACTACTCGCAGATCGAGCTGCGGGTGCTGGCCGACCTCGCGGACGATGAAAACATGATCGCCGCCTTCCAGAGCGGCGAGGACATCCACACGACCACCGCCGCGCAGGTGTTCGGCCTGCCGGAGGAGATGGTCACGCCGGTCATGCGCTCGCGCGCCAAGGCGGTCAACTTCGGGATCGTCTACGGCATCGGGGCGTTTTCCCTCTCGCAGGATATCGGCGTCTCGATCGCCGAGGCGGACAGCTACATCAAGAATTACCTGGAGCACTACGCGGGCGTCCGGAAGTATATGGAGGACACCATCAAATTCGCGCGGGAAAACGGCTATGTGAGAACTCTCTTCGGCCGCCGCCGCTATCTGCCCGAGCTGGCCGCGTCCAACAAGGTGACGCAGGCATTCGGGGAGCGGGTCGCGCGCAACACCCCCATCCAGGGGACGGCCGCCGACATCATCAAGATCGCCATGGTGCGGGTGTTTGAACGCCTGCGCCGGGAGGGGCTGCGCGCCCGTCTCATTTTGCAGGTGCACGACGAGCTGCTCGTCGAGGCTCCCGCGGAGGAGGTCCCGGCCGCGACCGCGATCCTCAAGGAGGAAATGGAACATGCCATTACGCTCAAGGTCCCCCTCGTGGCCGACGCCAACGTCGGGGACAACTGGCTCGAAGCCAAATAGACCGCGCCGCCTCCGGCTGATTTCCCGCCTCTCGGGAACGCCCCAGTACCTCGTCCGCTTTGGGCGGATGACCGGGGCGGACGTGGCGGGGGTGGCCGAAATCGAGGCGGAGTGCTTCTCCCAGCCGTGGAGCGGGCGCACCCTCGCGGGGGAACTGGAAAACCCCTGCGCGGTCTTCTTCGTCGCCCGCAGCGGAAGCCGGGTGGTCGGCTACGCCGGGATGCACCGGGTGCTGGACGAAGGATACATCGCGAACGTGGCGGTCACGGCGGAATTCCGCCGCCGGGGGATCGCCACCGCGCTCATGCGGCGGATGTTCCTCTACGCCCGCCGGGAAAAGCTCGGCTTTCTGACCCTCGAGGTGCGGGAGGGGAACCGCGCGGCCATCGCCTTCTATGAGAAGCTCGGCTTCGGCGCGGTGGGCCGCCGCCGCAATTTTTACGCCAACCCGGCGGAGGACGCCATCCTGATGACGGCGTTTTTGACGCGGGGGGCGCGGGAGGAAACAGCGACATGAAAATTTTAGCGATCGAAAGCTCCTGCGACGAGACGGCCGCCGCCGTGGTGGAGGACGGGCGCAGGGTCCTTTCTTCGGTCATCAACTCGCAGGTGGCGGAGCACCGCGTTTACGGCGGCGTGGTGCCGGAGATCGCCTCCCGCCGCCACTGCGAGAACATCGTGCCGGTGGTGCAGGGCGCGCTCGACGAGGCGGGCGTCCCGCTCGAGGGGATCGACGCCGTCGCGGTGACCGCCGCGCCGGGGCTCATCGGCGCGCTGCTCGTGGGGGTCAACTACGCCAAGGGGCTCGCCCTCGCGGCGGGAAAGCCCCTCGTGCCCGTCCACCACATCCGCGGGCACATCGCCGCCAACTACCTGGCCCATCCCGAGCTGGAGCCGCCCTTCCTCTGCCTCGTGGTGTCGGGCGGGCACACCCACATCGTCGAGGTGCGCTCCTACACCGAATTCCGCGTCGTCGGCCGCACGCGGGACGACGCGGCGGGGGAGGCGTTCGACAAGTCCGCCCGCGCGATGGGGTTCCCCTACCCGGGCGGCGTCTACATCGACGAGGCCGCCGGACGCGGCGACCCGGGCAGATATAAGCTCCCCAAGCCCCGCGTCGAGGGCGCGCCCTACGACTTCAGCTTTTCGGGGCTCAAGACGGCGGTCATCAATCTGCTGCACAACGCCGGGCAGAAGGGGGAGGAGGTCGACGCCGATTCGCTGGCCGCGAGCTTCCAGAGGACGGTCTGCGAGGTGCTGACCAGCCACCTCGAGGCCGCGGCGAAGGAGCTCGGATACCGCGTCGTCGCGGCGGCCGGCGGGGTTTCCGCCAACAGCGGCCTGCGCGCCGCGCTCGGGGAGATGTGCCGGAAAAACGGCTTTACGCTTTACGTGCCGCCCCTCTCCCTCTGCGGGGACAACGCCGCGATGATCGGCGCGCAGGGCTACTATGAATTCCTTGCAAATCCGCCCGCGGCGCTCTCCCTCAACGCCGCCCCGTCCATGGATATCGCGGCGGCATTTTCGGCGCGGGACTGACAAAATGCAGGAGGGAACTTTGCCCTCCTGCAAAACTTTGACGAAAAATTAACACAAATTCCAGAAAACCCATTGCAATTTCAAAAGGTTCGGTCTATAATGATAAACGTGGGAGATTTCGATTTTCTAGGGAAACTCCACAGAAAACCGACCAAATTCCCCCGCATTCCGGCATGGTTTTTATAAATTATTCCAAATACACCGAGAGGAGAACAATCATGACAAACAACAAGAATGTCCTCAACTGGATTGAGGAGATGAAGGCGCTTGTAAAACCCGACAAGGTTGTTTGGATCGACGGCAGCGAGGCCCAGCTCAAAGAGCTGCGCGACCAGGCTCTCGCGACCGGCGAGATGGAAGCTCTCAACCCCGAGAAGCTCCCGGGCTGCCTGCTCCATCGCACCGCCATCAACGACGTCGCGCGCGTCGAGGGCAGGACCTTTATCTGCTCCCGCAGGAAGGAGGACGCCGGCCCGACCAACAACTGGGAGGACCCGCAGGTCATGTACGCCAAGCTGCGCACCCTCTTCGACGGTGCGATGCAGGGCCGCACCATGTATATCCTCCCCTACTGCATGGGCCCGATCGGCTCCCCCTTCTCCAAGGTGGGCGTTGAGCTGACCGACTCGATCTACGTCGTGCTCAACATGGACATCATGACCCGCATGGGCCAGCAGGCGTTCGACCAGCTCGGCGACACCTCCAACGACTTTGTCCGCGGCCTGCACTCCAAGGCCAAGATGGAGGAGGAGAACCGCTACATCGTCCAGTTCCCCGAGGACAACACCATCTGGTCGGTCAACTCGGGCTACGGCGGCAACGTCCTGCTCGGCAAGAAGTGCTTCGCCCTGCGCATCGCCTCCTACCAGGCGAAGAACGAGGGCTGGATGGCCGAGCACATGCTCATCCTCGGCCTGGAGAACCCCAAGGGCGAGATCAAATACGTCTGCGCGGCGTTCCCCTCCGCGTGCGGCAAGACCAACCTGGCCATGCTCATCCCGCCGAAGAAATTCCAGGATGCCGGCTACAAGGTCTGGACGGTCGGCGACGACATCGCCTGGCTGCGCGTCGGCCCGGACGGGCGCCTCTGGGCGATCAACCCGGAGAACGGCTTCTTCGGCGTCGCTCCCGGCACCAACATGAAGTCCAACCCCAACGCGCTGATCTCCACCCAGAAGAACACGATCTTCACCAACGTGGTCCACAACCTCGACGACAACACCGTCTGGTGGGAGGGCCTCGACAAGAACCCGCCCAAGAACGCGCTCAACTGGAAGGGCGAGAAGTGGGACTGCACCGACGGCTCCAAGGGCGCGCATCCCAACTCCCGGTTCACCGCTCCGGCGGTCAACTGCCCCTGCATCTCCTCCGAGTTCAATAACCCCAACGGCGTGCCCATCTCCGCGATCATCTTCGGCGGCCGCCGCGCCAAGACCGCTCCGCTGGTCTACCAGGCGAGGGATTGGAAGCACGGCGTCTTCGTCGGCTCCACCATGGCCTCCGAGACGACTGCCGCCGCCGCCGGCGCCGTGGGCGTCGTCCGCCGCGACCCGATGGCGATGCTGCCCTTCTGCGGCTACAACATGGGCGACTACTGGGCGCACTGGCTCGAAATGGGCGAGAAGCTCGGCGACAAGGCCCCCAAGATCTTCAACGTCAACTGGTTCCGCACCGACGACGAAGGCCACTTCATCTGGCCGGGCTTCGGCGACAACATGCGCGTGCTGAACTGGATCATCGACCGCTGCGAGGGCAGGGCCGAGGCGGTGGAGACCCCGATCGGCTACGAGCCGAAGCCGGAGGATATCGACGTGGAGGGTCTCGGCGACGTCACCACCGACACCGTCAAGGACCTGCTGACCGTCGACAAGGATCTCTGGAAAGAGGAGGTCAAGGGCATCAAGGAGTTCTATGCGAAGTTTGGCGACAAGCTGCCGAAGGAACTCGAAAGCCAGCTCGCGACCCTCGAAGCCAACCTCGACAAGTAAGGTGCCGTTATGATGAAAGAACTGCGGCTCTTCAACCCCTGGCGCGGGATCGCGGCCACGGCCCTCGTGGGCGCGGCCGCGGCGATCGCCGTGACGTTCGGCGTCATGGCGGCGCTCATCCTCCGCGACAAAAGATAGCTCTTTCAACGATGTCAAAAGGCCCCGGACGCAAAGCGTCCGGGGCCTTTTCGCGTCCCTCCGCGGGGGACGGCGCTCTTCAGATGCTTGTGGAAGTCAGGCGCCCACGGGGATGCGGGTGAACTGGGAGCCCGGATGCAGGGAGGTATAGGTCTCCACGAACTGGTTGACCGCCGCAAGAATGGCCTTCTGGGCCTCCTGGCTCGCCTTGACCGACTTATCGTAGCTGGCCTTGGAGGGGGAGCGGGTCATCGCGGTGAAGCTGTCGTAGTAGGCGGCGGTCTTTTCCGCGGCCGCGGCGAAGAGCTTGTGGGCCTCCTGGTACTCGGCGGGGGCGGCGGCCGAAGCCAGCTCGGAGAGCAGGTCCCGGCTCGCGGCGATCTCGTCGCCGATTTTGCCGAAGGTGCGCTTGTCGCGGTAGTCGTAGCCCTTGAGCGCGCCGCCGAGGGCGGCGCTCAGCTCGGTGGCCATGTTCACATAGCCGAGCTCGTATTCTGCGGCGGTCAGCGCGACGGTAGGCGCCGCGGCGGTCGGGACCTGCTCCTCGGGGATGACCGGGGTCTCGTCCTCCACTTCCACGGCGGCGGGCGACGCCTCCTCGACGGGCTTGAGCAGGCGCTCGGCGAAGACCGGGCAGGAGAGGGAAAGCAGCATTGCAAACGCGATTACCGCGCTAATCCATTTTTTCACAGTCAGCACTCCTTTTGTCACAATTTTCCACACTTATTGTACCATTTGTGACCAGAATGTCAATGAACTGTGAAGAAATTTATAGGGAACCGGCGGAAATTTGAAGACCGCTCAGCGGGCGAGCAGCTCGGAGATTTCGCGGGGGAGACGGCGCTTGACCAGCTCCAGCCAGGATTTCTCGAGGTTTTTGGCGGTGACGACCGCCGGCACGGTGACGATGTGGGGCAGGGGCTGCTTGCCGAGCAGGCTGCACGCGCAGGCCAGCGCGGCGGCGCGCCCGGTCTCATAGGAGCGGGGGCAGCTGACCGCGGTGATGTTTTTTTCGGCCGCGAGCAGCTTGGCCACGCCGTAGTCGAGCCCCGCGGCGACGACCGCGACATCCGGGCGCGAAAGCTCGCGCAGCGCGGCGGCCGCGTCGGCGGCGAGCCGTTCGTCGCTCGCGTAGAGGCCGTCGATTTCGGGGTGGGCCTCCAGCAGGCCGCGGATGAGGGGGGCGTTCCCGCAGGGGCTGTAGAAGTCCCGCCGCGCCACCGTCTCGAGCTGGGGGAACTCCTCGGCGATGATGCCGGTGGCGGAGAGGTCGCGCTGCCGGGTGCAGAAGGACTGCGCGCTGCCGTAGAGGAAGCCGATGCAGCTCCCGCCCCGGCGGAGCACCTCGGCGGCGAGGAGCTTGCCCGCGGCGCGGCCGTTTTCCGACTCGTTGGCCGCGACGCAGGTGTCGTAGGAGAAGGGCGGCATCGAGGCGGGCACATCCCCCGCGAAGACCAGCCGGATGCCGCTCCGGCAGAGCTTGCGGTAGCGGTCGAGCTCCCGCCCCTCCAGCACGGGCAGGCAGACGATCGCGTCGGGGTGCATGGCGGCGAGGCTGTCCAGCTGGATCTTCTGGAGCTGCGCGTCCTGCTGGGCGTTGACGGTGCCGAGCACCCCGATGCCGAGCGCGGCGAAGCCGTCCCGCATCCCCTGCGCGAGCAGGCGGGAGGAGAGGGAGCGCTCGTCGTTGATCGAGATGCAGACCGAATAGCCGCGGTGCTGCACCTCCTCGATCTCCGCGTCGGTGAGCTCCAGCAGCTCGGCCCGCCCGGCCTGCGCGCCCGACGGGCCGCGCGCCAGCGTGCGGGTCGATTCCCCGAGGATGAAGTCGGCGGAGATCAGCCGGTGCCGCCGCTCGTTCCCGCCGAGGATGAGCTCGCGGATGCCGGCCACCAGCTCGCGCACCTTCATATCCACCCGCGTGATGTTGGGGAAAAAGACCTTTGCGATGTACATGTCGCCGATCGTGATGAGGGAGAGGTCCTGCGGGAACTGCAGGTCGTTGAGGCGGATGTAGTCCATGATGTGCATGGTGGCGCCCGTCTCGGCGGTGATGACCGCGGTGATTCCCGGATGCGCCTGGAAGCAGGCGCCCAGCTGGCGGACGAGCTCGTCCCGGCTGTAGGTGTCGTCGATCGTCCAGAAGTGGCCGTCGTCGAAGGCGAGCCCGTACTGGCGGCAGGTCTCATGCGCGGCGGAGAGGACCGACTGGTTGATGAAGGAGCTGCTCTGGCAGGCGAGGAAGGCGATGTCGGCGTGCCCCCGGTTGAGCAGGTGGCGGAGGGCGAGCCCCACGGCGTGGGGATAGTCGAAGTTGATGTAGTAGCAGTTTTCCCGCTCAGTGGGGATGTGGTTGATGAAGATCGTCTGCACCGGCGGCGGGGCGCCGCCGTCGTCCCGGATCTCGACCGAGTAGTGCACGATGGCGGTGTCGAGGTGGTAGAGGCGGACATACTCGAGGAAATCCTTCCACGCCAGGCGCTGCTCGGTGACGATCGCGACGATCCGCACCCGCTTGTCGAGCAGCTCGGCGGCCAGGCAGTCGGCGAGATCGAAGGCGTAGCTGCCCCGGATGCTGCTTAAAAAGATGCCGGCCACGCGCATCCCGCAGAGCTTCTGCCGGTGGGAGACCCGCAGCGGGGTGTAGCCGAGCTCCCCGACGGCGCGCATCACCCGGTCGGCAAGCTCGGGGCGCACATAGCGGGTCTTGTTGATCACATGGGAAACGGTAGTGGCGGACACGCCGCACCGCCGCGCCACGTCCTGGATCGTTATCATCTGCATCCCCCCTTTCCATGATAAACCGGCGGCGGGGCCCCGTCAATTTGAAAGGGGGCCGCGGTGAAAAATCGGAGCTTTCCAGTAAAGGGCAGGGGGGCGCTTTGTTCACAATGACCATCCGGCGGGTAAGAAATGGAACAAATGAAGTTAAATGCGCAAATAAAGATGTTTCGTTGTGATTCTACGAATCGGTCTCCGGTCTAAAACGCCGGATTTCGGCCGCCGGGCGGGAAAGCGGCCGAATAAAAAGTGCAATTTCCGATTCCGAATTGTGGTTTTTTCATATCCGTCAGGGCCGGATTGGGGGTATGGAAAATTAAATGCGCAAATAAAATGGGGATTTGAACGAAAAACCCATAAAAATCATGGAATATATTGGGAGTATTATACAAGCGTGATTTGACAGGCAAAATTCCTGCTGATACGATGGGTTCAAATGCGGGGGATCGGCAAAAAAAGAGACAGATTTGGCGATTCACCACAGAACGAATAAGGAGGGTTCCTATGAAACTGGAACGGGAAGGCATCCAAATCATCCCCGAATCGGAACAGAAAACCGGACTTTGGGACATGGCGTTCGTCTGGTTCTGCGCCAACGTGGCGGTTCCGCGCCTGCTGATGGGCGGCTCGATGGCCGGGCTCGGCTTCGCGCGCGCGGCCGCCATGCTGCTGTGGGGCAACGTGCTCGTCATCCTTCCGCTGCTCGCGCTCGGCGTCATCGGCTACAAGGTGCGCATCCCGACCATGGCGGCCGCCCGCATGACCTTCGGCATCAAGGGCTCCTACGTCCCCGCCATCGCCAACGCGGTTCAGCTGATCGGCTGGGGCGCGTCTGTCACCGTCGTCTGCGGCAGCTCGATCGACGCGGTGGTCTCCGCCATGACCGGCTACAGCAACATCACGCTCTGGATCATCCTGACCGGCATCGTGCAGCTGCTCATCACCGCCTACGGCTTCCGTTCGATCACCTGGCTCCAGCGGGTGTCGGTGCCGCTGCTGGCGCTGCTGTCGATCTACGCGGCCTACCTCATGATCAAAAACTACGGCTGGAGCAACCTCACCGCCTTCCGCCCCGAGAGCCCGATGCCCATCATGCTCGGCATCGACGTGCTCGCGGCCAACGCGTTCGCATGGGGGCCGATGGTGTGCGACTACACCCGCTACGCGAAAAACAAGTCCTCCTCCAGCGTGGGCACGCTGATCGGGTCCCTCGCGGGCGCGGCGGGCTTCATGTTCGTCGGCATGATCTCCTCGATCGTGACCGGCGACCCCAACCCCTCCTCGATGCTCGTGTCGCTCGGCCTGGGCGTCCCCGCCCTGCTCATCATCATCCTTTCGAGCGTCACCACCAACGTCATGAACCTCTATTCCTCCGCGATCTCCTTCGTCAACGTCTTCCCCAAGATCGAGCCGTGGAAGATCATTGTGGGCGGCGGCGTCGCGATCACCGGCGTGGCGGTCATCCCCAATCTGATCGGCCACTTCATCCAGTTCCTCACGATCGTCGGCTCGATCTTCGTGCCGCTGATCGCCATCCTGCTCGTCGACTACTTCCTGCTCAAAAAGCAGCAGGTCGACGCGGAACAGCTGCTGGTGGACAACGCCTCCTCCAGCTACTGGTATAAAAACGGCTTCAACGTCCGCGCGATCGTGATCTGGCTTGTCGGCGTGGCGATCTTCAACATCCTGCCCCACGTCGCCCCGACCATCGGCGCCACGGTCCCGACCTTCCTGCTGATCGCCGTCGTCTACTTTGCGGTCGAAAAGCTTTCGCCGCGCAAGGCGTAAGGAGGAGAGAAGATGCGGGAAGAACTGTTCGTCAAAAACGCTCGTCTGCGCGCCAGGGACGCGCTGCATGACATCCACATCCGCGAGGGGAAATTTTACCGCGTCGCGCCCGCCGCCGTGCTGGCCGCGCCCGAGGACGCGCGGGTGATCGACGCGGGCGGAAGGCTCGTGATTCCGCCCCTCTGCGACCCCCACCAGCATCTCGACGCCACGCTGAGCGTGGGAAATCCCCGCTACAACATGAGCGGGACCCTGCTGGAGGGCATTCAGATCTGGGGGGAGCGCAAGCGGACGCTCACCAAGGAGATCATCAAGGAAAACGCGATCAAGGCGATCAAATGGGAGGTTGCCAACGGCGTGCTGCGCATGCGCACCCACGCCGACGCGACCGACCGCAGCCTGCTCACCGTGGAGGCGCTCGCCGAGGTGCGCGAGGAGATGAAGGACCTCGTGGACCTGCAGATCGTCGCCTTCCCACAGGACTGCGTCTTCACCTTCGAGGGCGGGACCGACCTGATGGACCGCGCGATGCGGATGGGCTGCGACGTGGTCGGCGGCCTGCCCTACATCGAGTTCTCGCGGGAGGACGGGGTCGCGGACGTCAAGTTCGCCTTCGACCTCGCGGAGAAGTACGGGGCGCTCGTGGACATCCACTGCGACGAGAACACCGACGACCAGTCGCGGTTCGTCGAGGTGGTGGCGCGCGAGGCGATCGTGCGCGGCATGGAAGGCCGCGCGACCGCCAGCCACACGACCGCCATGCACAACTACAACAACGATTACGCCTTCAAGCTGATGGGGGTTTTGCAGCGGGCGAGCCTCAACATCATCACCAACCCCTATCCCAACTCGGTGCTCCAGAACCGGACCGACGGCTATCCCCGCAGGAGGGGCTGCACGCGGGTGGACGAGCTGCTCGCGGCGGGGGTCAACGTCTGCATCGGGCACGACGACCTGATGGACCCCTGGTACCCGATGGGCAAGGGCTCGATGCTCGGCGCGGCCAACCTGCTGATGCACACCGCGCAGCTCAGCGGCTACGACCAGATCGGCCAGCTGCTGGATATGATCACCGTCAATTCCGCCCGCACGATGTGCCTGGAGGATTACGGCATTGAGGAGGGCAACTCCGCCGATTTCGTGGTGCTCGACGCGGACACCCCCTTCGACGCGGTCCGCCTCACCTGCGAATGCCTCTATGTGGTCCGCCGCGGAAAGATCGTCTGCGAGACGGAGCCCGCGCGCCGCGAGCTCCGGTTCGGCGGGCGGACCGAAACCATCGATTTCAAGCTCTGACCGCCGGATACGGCGGAGAACCATAACATCTGGAAAGAAGGGTCCGTATGTCACTGCAAAGGGAGGATTCCCGGAGTAAAAAGATCATCTTCGTATCGAGCTGCCTGCTCAACACCAACAACAAGGTGCGCGACCTCGCGCGGTACGGCGGGTTCAGCCTCGACGTGGTCAAGATCCTGCACAAATACGACCTCGGCATGCAGCAGATGGACTGCCCCGAGACGCTCTACCTCGGCATCCAGCGCTGGCAGCACACCAAGAACCTCTACGACAACGTCGGCTTCCGCCGCTTCTGCCGCCAGATCGCGGTGCGCAACGTCGACTACATGGAGAGCTACGTGCAGATGGGCTACCAGACGGTGGCGGTGCTCTCCTGCAACGGCTCCCCGACCTGCGGCGTCACGCTGACCAGCCACAATGACGACTGGGGCGGCCCGCCCAAGGACCTCGACTACGGCGACGCGCTCGTCGAGGGCACCGGCGTCTTCATCGAGGAACTGCAGAAGGAGATCATGGAGCGGGGCATCCTGATGCCGCCCTTCTACGGCCTCAACCTCGACGAACCCGCGAAGCCCTTTGAAAAAATCCTTTCCGAGTTCGAGCAGTTCATCGCCGACCTCATGGAAGCCTGAACCGGCGAACCGATCCTCAACGAAAGAAGCGCCCGGCGTGTATGCGCCGGGCGCTTCTTTTTTGGAGAATCAGAGGGGCGGCCCCCGCGCCCCGCGGATTCGCGCGAACGCCAACGCGTC
>ENA-UOIV01002364-UOIV01002364.1-human-gut-metagenome-genome-assembly--contig:-C59-NODE-2364-length-13151-cov-10.292914_pt1 | contig 13151 bp, 9 predicted proteins | sample MGYA00242333_ERZ723880 | MGnify/ENA metagenome assembly ERZ723880 | reverse complement strand
TCTTCAAAAAAAAGACTTGACATATGACCAGAATACTGAGCGAAGCGAAGGATCTTGGTAAGAACAGTAAGTGAGAGGAGTGCCGGTAAATACCAGTCGGCGGGAAGTGTGCTCCAGGTACCAGGCCCCTGCATGAATTCCTATGGCTTCATATTTGCCACGCACCGAGATTCTTCACTGCGTTCAGAATGACAGAGTCAAGGGGCCATCCCATGACCGGTGCTGCCTCGATTTCTTCCCGCCTCCCACCGTCATCCTGAGCAAAGCGAAGGATCTCGGTAAGAATAGTAAGTGAGAGGAGTGCCGGTAAATACCAGTCGGCGGGAAGTGTGCTTTCCTGTATTCCCACAGGGGCACTATAACCCGTGCTTACTGTGGAGCCCTGACACAGCCGCCGATTGGCGGTCAGGATAGCGATGGGGTGTCAAATCGGCGCTTGCCCTTGTATACCCTTTCCCACTGCGTGGGACTTCCCCTCAAGGGGAAACGAGGAATATGAGGAGAAAAAACATTGAGTCCAATACTTCATGTACCACTCTGGAGTGTCCCCCTTTGGTGGCTGATTGCAGTAGTACTTATCATGCTATATGATGCAGAAAGATAAATACCGTAACGTCCTTGCGTCCCCTTTAGGGGAAGAGGGCCACGAAGTGGCGAAGGGTGTGCAAGCGAACTGGATTCATAGGGGAGCCCCGCGACCCGCGAATCCAGTGAGACGCCATCCAGCGAAGTCGGTGTGTACGAGGGGAAGAATGATTATGACACTCGATATGGACGTGATCGCCGAAAGGCGGCATTATAATACTCATCGCCCGTAAGGGCGATACCACAACCCTCGGCCCGAAGGGCCGTCAAACTTAAGAACCCTCCGGCCGTCAGGCCGGTCCATCCTAAGAACCTTTCTCTCTGAACCAGCCTGCCAAAGGCAGGCCGAACCTTTTGAACCCTTTGAACCCTCACTTGCGCATTCTGCATAGAATGCGCAAGTCAGCCGAAGTTGGCCCTTAGCCTGCACATAAAAGGGCCTTCCTATTGTCGGTTGACCGTTTGAAGGCGTGTCCAAAGGCGAAGCGGCCCCATAGCAATCCACAGCCCTCTGGCCGAAGGCCGGTCTAACTTAAGAACCCTTTTTATTCATACACAGGAGGAATACCATGGAATTACTGGCACCGGCAGGATCGCCGGAACATTTGAGAGCAGCCCTGGATGCGGGGGCTGATGCGGTCTATCTGGGCGGCAAACTTTTCAGCGCCCGCCGGTTTGCCGGTAATTTTTCCAATGAGGAGCTGAAGGAGGCGGTACGGGAGACTCATCTCCATGGGGCCTGTGTCTATGTGACGCTGAATACCCTCATTGGCGATGTGGAAATGAAGGATTTACGAGACTATCTTTCTTTCCTCGATACCATCAAGCTGGACGGGCTTCTGGTGCAGGATCTGGGAGTGGCGGCCCTGGCCCGCAGGCTGGCGCCTTCCATTCCTCTCCATGCTTCCACCCAGATGACTATTTCAAATCTGGATGGCGCCCTGTTCATGAAGTCCCTGGGATTCCAGAGAGTGGTGCTGTCCCGGGAGCTGTCCCTTCCGGAAATTAAAAACATTGTGGAAAAATCGGGCGTGGAAATCGAAGTTTTTGTCCACGGGGCGCTGTGCGTGTGCTATTCCGGCCAGTGTCTCATGAGTTCCTTTATGGGCGGCCGCAGCGGCAACCGCGGTGCCTGCGCCCAGCCCTGCCGCATGCCTTACCATCTGGTGGATGAAAGGGGTCAGGCGTTGAACCATAGGGGAAATTATATTTTAAGCCTGAAGGATATGCTGGGCATGGAGCGGATTTCCGATTTCCTCTCCGCCGGCGTATCGTCCCTCAAGGTGGAAGGCCGTATGAAGAGCGTGGAGTATGTGTATAACACCGTATCCGCTTACCGCCGGGCCATTGATGAGGCGGAGCGCGGGAGAAAGACGGATACGGCGCCTCTGGTGAATATATTGAAAGAGGAGTTCAACCGCGGCTATGCGTCTTCCTATCTGGATGACCACATCGGCAGTCATATGATGACAGCCCTGGCGCCGGGCAACCACGGCGTGGATGCCGGAAAGGCGGAGTCCGTCAAAGGCAGCTTTTTCAGCTTCCGCAGCGGGGGAGACTTTTCCCGGGCTGTGGGGGTTTCCTATGAAACGAACCATCAGACCATGGCCTTTGTGCCGGTGAAAGATGTACGGCAGGAAGGGGAGGGCCGTTTCTCCGTCCGCTTTACGGAAAGACCGAGGGATGGGGGCCAGGTGTACTTTGTGGTGGAAGGGGAAAAGCACTCCACCGCCATGAAGGATGTGAAGGGAAAGATACCTCTGTCCCTTTCCTTTAAAGCGGTTCCCGGCGAGCCCCTTGTCCTTACTGCATGGGACCAGGAGGACCACAAGGTGAGCCTTTCGTCTGACTATATTGCAGAAAAGGCCAATTCCCGGGTGACTGCGGAAGAGGACATAGAAAAGCAGCTGGGCCGTCTGGGAAATACCTGGTTCACCCTGAAAGAAGCGTTTATCAGGAATAAGGGATGCATGGTGCCGAAGAGCCTTTTGAACCATATGAGGCAGGAGGCGGTGGAACAACTGTCCGTCCTGCGGGAAAAGGACCATGAAAGGGACATCCCAAAGCAGGGGAAGGTTACCTTTTCTCCCCTTGTTTCTGCGCCCCTTCCCGAGGAAAAGCCCCATGCGGTGCTGCGCACCGTTTCTCTGGACCAGGTGGAGGAAGGGCTGGCCCTGGGTGTTTCCCATTTCATCTTCGGCGGAGAAACATACGACCATTCCTCTGTGAGGGTAGAGGAATATAAAAAAGCCCTGTCCCTGGTAAAGGAAAAGGGCGGCATCATGATTTTTGCCCTGCCCAGGGTGGTGCGGGAGAAGAACAGGGAGAAAGAAGACCGGATGTTGACCCGTCTGGCCGCCCTTTTTCCCGACGCCATGATGGCGGAGTATCCCGGTGTTCTGAAGGTCTGGCAGGAAGAGGGATGGACGATTCCTCTTCTGGCAGGCACTTCCTTTAACCTTTTCAACGGGGAAGCGGTGAAAGAAATCGAAGGTTTCGGCATGAAAGGCGCCATGGTGTCGGAGGAGGCTACTATGCCCCAGATCCGGGACATGGTGAAGGCGGCGTCCATCCCTCTGTCTGCCCTTGTATATGGCCGGACGGAAATGATGGTTTCCGAGTACTGCGTCATTAACAGCGTTATGGGGGACAAAGACAAGAACCACTGCCCTCAGTACTGCAGGAAAGGCTCCTATTTCCTGGAAGACGGAAAGGGAGGCCGGTTCCCTGTGAAGACCGATGAATGGTGCCATATGCATATCTTAAATTCCCATGTACTGGATATGGCGCCCTATTTGAATGAATTAAAGCGCACAGGCCTTACCGGCTTCGTGCTGGATATGAGAGCGGAAAAAGACCAGGCCCCTGTGATTTCCGAATATATGGATATCCTTGGCGGCGTAAGACAAGCACCCTCTCCCTCTTCCCAAAAGGAGAAGGAAGTCACCCGAGGGCACTTTTTCAGAGGAGTATTATAAATGGAAAAAGACATACTGGAAATACTGGAATTTGATAAAATCAGGGACAGGCTTGCCGAGCTGGCACCATCGGTGCTGTCGAAGAAAAGGGCCCTTTCGCTCACTCCCTCCTATGTGCCGGAAGTGGTGGAGAAAAGCCTGCAGGAAACAGACGAAGCATCGGTGCTTCTGGAAAAGGAAATCACCACGCCCCTGGGGGAAACCCATGATATTCCGGGCCTTTTGAAGAAAGCAGAAAAGGGCAGCATTCTCACGGCAAGAGAGTTCCTCGATCTGGCCAATTCCCTGGACACCTACAAGAAAATGCATCACTATTTCGAAGGAGAGCGCCATCTGCAGTACCCGGCGCTGGAAGAAATTTCCTCCCTTATCGTGCCCCAGGAAAGCCTGATTTCCCATATTTACCGGGTCTTTGACGAGCACGGAGAGGTGAAGGACCAGGCCTCCTTGAAACTGTACCGCATCCGCACCCAGAAGGAAACGGTGAAGTCAAGAATCCGCCGTTCCTTCCAGCATATCCTTCAGGATAAGGACATGGCGCCCTACCTGCAGGATGCCATTATCACCCAGAGAAACGGCCGCTACGTGGTGCCGGTGAAGGAAGAATACCGCTATAAATTCAGCGGCATCGTCCACGACCGCTCCTCCACAGGCCAGACCCTTTTCATGGAACCTATGGCTTCCGTGGAACTGAACAACGATCTGGCGGAAATGACGGCGGCGGAAAAGCAGGAAATCCAGGACATCCTGCAGAACCTGACAGACGAAGTGAAGAAGACGGTGGAAGTGACGGAAAATAACTGCCGCCTGGCTACGGATATGGAATTCATCTTCGCCAGGGCCAGACTGGCTCTTTCCATGAAAGCCGTCAAGGCCCGCCACTCCGAAGGAGTGCTGGACCTTCGTAAGGCCCGCCATCCTTTAATCCCTGATGATAAGGTGGTGCCTGTGTCCATGACCCTGGGCAAAACATTCCGCATCCTCGTCATCACAGGCTCCAACGCCGGCGGCAAAACCATTGCCATCAAGACCGCGGGACTTCTATCCCTCATGAACCAGGCGGGCCTCTTCATTCCGGCGGAAGAAGGGTCCATGCTCCCCGTGTATGAACATATCTATGCCATCATCGGCGATGAACAGAGCATCCAGGATAACCTCTCCACCTTTTCCAGCTACATTACACAGCTCGTTTCCTTCCTTCCATCGGCAGGACCAAAGGATCTGGTGCTGCTGGACGAACTGGGCTCCGGCACGGATCCTGTGGAAGGCGCTGCCCTGGCCCAGTCCGTTACGGAATACCTCCAGATGGAAGGGGCACCGGCCATCATTACCTCCCATTTCAGTGAAATGAAGAAACTGGCCTATGAAACGAAGGGAATCGAAAACGCTTTCGTGGAATTCGACGAAAAGACCCTGGCTCCCACCTACCGCCTCATTATCGGGGTTGCAGGAAACAGCAACGCCTTCAACATCTGCCGCCGTTTCGGCATGCCCGATATGATTCTGGGAAGGGCCATCCAGCTCAAAAACGAATCGCCCCTCCATAACATGGAAGAAGTCATGGAACGTCTCAACCAGCAGAGCCGGGACCTGAACAAAGAAAAGGACCGAGTGGACAAAACCCTGCATCAGGCGGAAGAACTGAAAAACTCTCTGGAAGACGCCAGGGACGAATTTTACCGGCGGAAAGACTCCATCCTTGAAAAGGCAAGAGAAGAAGCGGAAAATATGAAACGGGACCTCCGGGTGCAGTCGGAAACCATTATCAAAGATTTGAAGAAAAACGCCGCCGCTTTGAATAAAAACAAACTGGGCGACAAGATTTCCGACATCCGCGGCCGGATCGACGGCCTTGCTGTGCCGGGCAGAGAAAACAGGAGAGACCCCCTTCCCAAAGACAAGATCCGGAAGGGGACCTACGTGTACATCGACACCATAGACAGCGAAGGCACCATTGTTTCCGTCAGCAGAAACCAGGTATCTGTCCAGTGCGGCCTCATCCAGGTCAAAGTCACCCCGGAACACCTCTTCAAAGCCCAAAAGCCAAAGAAACAGGAAAAGATCCTGCTCTATGCCCATAAAAAGACAATGATCCGCTCCGTGGCCCAGGTGCATACAGAACTGAACATTATAGGGAAAACAGTGGACGAAGCCATCCCCGAAGTAGACCGCTTCCTCAACGACTGCTTCATGGCCGGCATCTCCCCGGTGCGCATCATCCACGGCAAAGGCACCGGCAGCCTTCGAAGAGGCGTGCAGGACTACCTCAGAACATTAAACTTCGTCACCGACTTCCACGAAGCTGACCCCACCAACGGAGGCGCCGGCGTGACGGAAGTGTACTTCTGAGAGTTTGGACAAGCCCCTTTTGGGGATTGAGGGTTCAAGCGCCTTTCGGTGCCCGGGTTCAAAAGGTCCAAAGGGGACGCATCTAAATTATAGAAGGCACCAGATTATTATATAAAACCTTTATAAATGGGCTCTCGCCTGTGGAAAAAGCGTATAACCGCCAGGGCGGTTGTACGCTTTTTCCATAAGAGACGGCCTTTTAGTTTTTTAGGCCGCTCACTATGTCCAATGGACTCCGTGACCTTCGCCAAAAGCAGATGCTGTTGCAGTTTTCCATGACCCTTTTCTGCATCCACGGTAATTACGAAATGCGGCCCACCCGGGTGATGCAGGTGGATGGATGAGGCGGCAGGATAAATAGGAAAGCTTATCGTCTGAAAGACTGGCACGGTGGCAGGGTGTACGTGGAGTCCGCTTTTCTGTCCATACTTTTCGCCAGAGACGGGGAGGTCAATGACCTGGATGGCACGGAAACCTTGGTCATTGGAGGCGCCTACAGCCCCGATAAGCCCATGGCCCTGGTTTCCAGATAAGCAGCTGGACGGAAGGATCCGGAAACGGGTGGAGCAGGTCATAAAAAAAGGCAGGAGAAAGTGGATGTTCTGCTGACCCATACCATCCCCGCCCGTTAGATTTCATATCTCCATCTTCGCCCCTGGTTGGGAATCGATGGTCATCGGATTACCATATTTTTCAAAAAATTTTTCTAAGTGGGGTCTAGAAATGGAACTTTCAACGATATTAATAATAGAGGGATGAAAAGACCTCATGAGATGATGAATCTGATTTCCAAACGGCCATCCTCCATATCCGCGGTAAGGAGGATGGCAGGGGAGAGAAGGACATCAGGAAATTTCACTTTTTATCCCTCTGCTTCTGGATACCCGGCCGGGAATCAGATGAAAATGTAAGAAAAATGAAGACAGAAAAGCAATAAGGAAGAGCGATCGCAGGACTTTCCTCTCTCTGACGACATGATCCGAGCAGCACCCATGGAAGTGGGAGGGCCAAGGCGCGGACGCCTGATTCATTGGTTGAACTTACCTGGATACTCCCCTGATAGGCTTTTCTGTCTTTTTATTGCCTGATTTCATTTGGTTTCAAAAACCTGTCAAGTCCGCTGTTTTATTTTTTAGCGCCCATTTGCTCCGATTTTATCGGAGCTTTTTAGTTTGTTAAAGAAATTGAATGCTTTTATCCTTTCAAGATGCAGGAAAGAGTGAAAACATAGTTTCGGATTTTGTGAAAGAGTGAAATTTATCCTTCAGGAAGCTCGAAGCGATTTTTATGAGTAAAAAATGAGAAAAATACGACCATAAGTCGAAAAAAGCCATGCTATAGTATGGCCAGCCGGTAAATACATACCGGAGCGCGCTTCGGAGAAAGTAGATTTCTCATGAAAATTGCATATGAACACGACTATATTGATTCTCTTGTTTTGAAAGCACGGCAGGGCGATGACAGGGCGAAGGAGGATTTGTGCAAATGCTTTCGCCCGCTGGTGTACAAGCTTTCGAAAACGGCCTATGAGACCATTGAGTACGAAGACATGGCCCAGACTCTTTGGCTTGTATTTCTGGAGAAACTTTCTCTCTATGATGCAGGAAGGGTGCTTCCTTTCCCTGCCTATATGAAGAGACATCTCACCTATGCCGCCTTGAATTACATGCGGCAGCATGAAATGCTCCTGAAGCACAGCGGCATCAAAGATGGGAAAACGAAGGAGCTTCTCCTTTCCGGGGAAATCCGGCTGGATGGGGTTCGGCAGAACTGGTATGAAATAGGGGAGCCGTCCCTTTCCGAAAAGGAAGTGAACGCACTGATTCACGGATTCCATCTCACAAAGAGGCAGGAGGAGGTGCTCCGCCTCCGCATGGAGGGATACTCCTGGCTTACCATCGGTGAAATTTGTCACATTTCCTATAAGAATGTGTACAAGCACAAACGGAAAATCCAGGCCCTGGCCAGAAATGATGAAAATTTCAAAAAATATTTTGCCTAAGGGGTCTAGAAAAGGAAGTTACCCCGATTGTAGTACCAGAAGGGAGAAATGAGAAACAGAACAACCCCGGCGGCCGAGGGGTTGAAAAATCTGTAAGTGGTTCCCTTCGGAAAGGGGAGCGAAATGAAAACGCTCAATCTTGTATTCAGAACATCCGGTAAGTCCACAATGACTGTCACTTTGACCAATCCCAAGGACAGCCTCACCAGGGAAGAAGTGAACGCGGCAGCGGCCAAACTGATTCCCATTCTTATCACCCGCAGCGGGGCGGAAGTGACGGAGCTTGAAAAAGCCACCATTTCTACCACCACCACGGAAGAGTTGGCATAAGGAGGTGATCTATCATGGCTGCAACAAAAAACATGACTGATATCAAGCTGCAGGTCATCGTTGAAAACGGTACCACCGCAAGCGGTAAGAAAGCCACCAAGAACATTTCCTTCAACCAGATCAAGCTCACCGCCTCAGACGATGAGCTGCTGGATGCAGGAAAGGCAGTGGCAGGCCTTCTCTCCACCAGTCTCGCCGGCATGCGCCTGGTCAATACCTATGACCTTACCGATGCAGGATAAGACATGAAAAAATCCCCGCTCACCATGGGCGGGGATTTTTTTATGCCTGTAGGAAATAAGGGATTTATGGATTATGAAGAAATTTTCAGCCTATCATATTTGGCAGAATGTTGTGATATTTCATCCTATTTTGCTGTTTTCTATGGTTTTGTCTCTTCATCTTTATATGTATCAATAAAAAAGTTCAATAACCTTTGATTATGACGATAACTGCAGGCGTCTGGCCTGATAAAAATGCATAAACTTTACTTTTGTAAACATCCCATTTGATAGAATCTGGGCGATTATTATTTAGAGCAAAAAATGAAAAAAGGGGAATTCAGCGTTATCCAGCGTTATCCAGCATATTTTAGCGGCTATCAAATTCTTTATGGAGGCCTGAGTTTTAGGAGACATAATAAATCTATTCTTTTAAAGAAAAAGGAATATTATACATATTATTGCATAATAACAATATCTATACATGACAATAAAATACTATATGTAGCATCTACACTATCAAAACTACTATACATAGTATGAGATTCCAACTATGTGATGGTTTACTTTTCTGCATAAATAAGATATCCTATGGTTAACAGATAAAATTAACCAATGAAATAACAGGAGATTTTATCTGTTGGGGCCGTAGAGTTGTAAGAAGATGCTTTGAAAAAGTTCTACGAACAGGGGAAAGAAGATGGTTCATCAAGAAAAGTGGAATGCAGGGGAAGTTTATTTTATCAGGTAGATAAAAAGTCGTTTTTCGAGAAAGGAAAAATATGAGTACTACACAAAAAATTTTGAGTATTTTTCCGGAATTTTCTAATCATGGTATGAATTGCGGATGTAATATCCTTATCTTTGGCAATCAGGTGCCGCAGATGGAATATATGGCCATTAAGACGTATCTGAATAAGATGGATCGAAAATTCAGAAAAAGCGGACAGTCTATTCACCATGAAAATTTGTTTGACACTGCGAAGAGAGGACAGGCACTGGTTCTTCCTGAAGGAGATATCCTTCTGCCTGTGAAAATGGGTTCCGGGAAGAGAAACAACACCGGATACCTTTCCCTGGCCCATGTACGTTCCCTATACACCGATGGAGACGGCTATGCTACAGCTGTTCTTCAGTATGATGAATACAGGGACAACACCCTGTCCATTCACCTGCTATGCAAAGCAGAGTCAGTCATGGACAGAATAAACCGGGCTTTTCGCAGATTTCCGAATCTGGACAACCAATCCATCAGCCTTTCCGCTTTATCGATAGATAAGCTGGTCGATGAGTATATGAAACGGAAAAGGGGACCCCATCTGATGCAGAATGAGGGTTGGAATCAGTTCATCAAGGACTGTGCCAGCCATTACCGATACAAAACAAAAGAGGAAGTGCAGGCCCTTATTTCCTCCTGGCGGGATATGCTGAAGAATGCACAGAATGACGATGAAATCGAAGAAAAGGAACTCTTCCTTGACCGGTTGGAAATGGCCTGCATCGGGCTTCACGTTGTCTTCGTAGCTGATACGACCTATGAGACTGTCAAAGGAAATGGCACAGAAGCGTCTCCTGAAGTGCAGGTACCAAAGAAGGTCCGTCTTCCACAAAAGCGGATCAATACCGGGTGGGACGAAAAACTGTCATTTCCTGCGTTTGCTTCCATACATTTGGATGCCTTCGTAAAGGCAGTGAATGTTTCTCCTGTTATGGAAAGCATACAGCGGATTTCAGAGGGGTTAAGAAACATGGGCGTTTTGGCATCGCTTTCCAGAATGGCCAGGGATATGGGAACCATTTTTCAACAGGAATCGGTCTTGCAAAACTTGGGCAGCACAGAAATGCAGGGGATTTTGAGAAATGCCATGGGAAAGCCGTTGATTTCCACTGAACTTGCTGAAAGTTTGAAACATGCCATGGAACCACCTTTCATGGCAGCGGAAATATCGCAAACCATGCGCATGGCAGAAGAGGCAGCCGGAAATATCCCCCGCATATCAGGCCTTCTGATGAAGAATCCTGCCGACTATCAGCGCATTACCCGTCCCTTGGGAACCCTGGATCCTTCCTGCTTTTTCAATGCCGGACTGATTCACCAGGCAGCTTATACTTCAAAACTGGCAAGCTGCAGCTATTGGTCAAGGCAGATGGGCATGGCAGATGACGACAGCGATGAGTAAAATAAAGGAAATCTGTGATTGATTCTAAAATAACCTGCAGGGAAAACTCTGCAGGTTATTTTTATTGGAAAATTAGAAATGAAATATAATTTTATAAAATGACAGGATTTGACATTGGCGTTTTGTATAATATAGTTAAAGAAGATTGCCGGAGAAATGGAAAACAGCAGGACGGCATTTAGCGGCGATATACTTTGTTATTACATGGAGGAGGCTTAAGAATGGGTGATAAACTTTTTTCAGCAAGAAGATGGAAGGACCCTCCTATTTACAGAGTGGTAAAAGTAGGAGGAAGTAAGGAAGATAAATTAAAGGGATAAACTGGGGACTTAAGAATGGAGTTCTTACCAAAGAGGAATACGACCAACGCATGAAAGAAATCGAGGAAGAATTCAAGAATAAGTAATTTACGATAGAAGCACTTACAGAAATGCAGGTGCTTTTATCTTTGCTATCAATGAAGAGCAGGCAGGGATACTGATCTATATATCTTCCTGTATAGGGGAAGTTTCCAGTGTAGATATGAGCTTGTATTCACACTATCATAATTGCCCTTTCAGGCAACGGAGAAGCCCCCTTTGGTGGCTGCGCCACCACCTTTACCCAAAGGGAAGCATGTCACTGGATTCTCAGGTCTCTAACGTTCCCCTACGAATCCAGTTCGCTGGAGTGACTCCAGTTCCTTTGCCACCCCCGGAGGAGCTGGGGACACTATGGGTGTTCAGCAGTTTACTGGATGACACTAAGGGGAAGCGTAGAGAGGCATGTTCTGCCCCCTGCATAGGGTGGAAGTCCGGCGGAGCCGGATAGGGGGGTGGTGAGCGAAGCGAGCCAGACATCGTAATGCTGTTCTTGCACATGAAACCTAAAATGTCCGGCCGGATCCGGATACAGGCATTGGCAGGCGTCTTGATATATTCAGGACGCCTTTTTATGAGGCTTTTTTTGAGATGCAGACAATAAAAACTGATTAAGAAACTTTATATTATTAGACTTCTATTAATTTTATTCTGAGGGACAGAGCCTGTCATGGCTGTGAGTATAATAGTAAGTAGGAAATGATTTAAATACAAGAGGCGATGAAAATGGATTATCCACATTATCCAAGAAAAGGGACTGTTGGTGCAGACGATGTTAAGCAGGAGTTTTCAAACATCAATCCTCTGTGCCGTCAAACCAATGACTGCATATTCCGCGCGGTGGCCGGAGCTACGGACCGGAAGTGGCGGGAGGTGTTTGCGGTGATGTGCCAAATGGGACTGGAAATGCATATGATGCCTGATTATCCGGCTGTTCTCAGAGCCTATCTGAAGAAAATCGGCGCGGAGTACGTGTATAAATCAACCTTTGCAGCCAAAGGTAAGCCTACTATCCGCGAATTTATCAAGACCCACCGGCAGGGCAACTATGTGATTCGTGTTTTTTGGCATGTGACCCGGGCGAGGGATGGAATTCTTTATGACTGGGTGGACTGCCTTGATCAGCCGGTGCTGGAAGCCTGGCAGGTGCCCCGTCACAAGAGCCTGGTAGAGGGAAAAGTGGAAGATATGGTTCCATGGCTGTATGAAAAGAGGTCCTGAGTCATGTTTATTTTCAAGAATCCAATCAAAGAAAACAGAAAGAAACAAGACGCCATTATCCGTGCCTTGGCCATTGCAGAAAACCGTTCCTGGGAAGAAGTATACAAGGATCTCTGCCGTGCTGCCTTTGAAATCTGCGACAATCCGCAGTACTTTGATACCTGGAAATACTACCTCATAGGCAGGTATCCGGGAAAATTCAAAACCTATCCGAAAGCCCGGGGCAAAGCAAGAATGTCCATTAACCACTTTGCTGCAGACCATCCCCAGGGAACCTATATTCTTTTCCTCATCAATAATTATGTAACCTGCCTCATAGATGGAAACCAGTATGATGTGGAAGATATGACGAACAAAACAGTCCTTGCGTCTTGGGAAATAACGCCGGTAAAAGGGTTTGAACGGAATTGACGTTTCCTGCGCACGGATGAGGTATGGTACCTGCGTTGCCTGGATACGCTTCCATTGCTGAAATGATTGGAATTGAAGCTGGAATTAAGGAGCTCTCTATGGGGAATGTTACCTTGAATCGGTTAGGAAATAATAGGAAGGCCTTTTTATGTGCAGGCTAAGGGCCAACTTCTGCTGTCTTGGAGCCTTTCTAGCGGTTCTCTACATATTAGAATGGAGAACCTCCGTATGTGTCGATAGTGACTTAAATGGAAATGAGACTGGGAGAGGGGCTTGGCTAAAAGTTACTAGCTGCCCATTTATTCAATTTAGCCCACTAGGATACATACAATTTTGGGCATAGTACTGATTCTAACATTGAATGAATTATAATTAGAAATATAAAAATACAGAAGCTTAGTGTAAAATTTTACTCGGTAGGGGAATTTTTCCAGAAACAATAAAAAAGGAAAGCCTCCCATTGAGTGGAAATGTTATAATTTCCGTGCACAAATAAAACAAAGAAAGGGCTTTCC